>CAJDVO010000062.1_pt1 | contig 14365 bp, 13 predicted proteins | sample 7391281 | NCBI WGS metagenome assembly CAJDVO01 (sample SAMEA7055709, study PRJEB34461) | soil metagenome | biome: terrestrial ecosystem; feature: Peninsula; material: soil | place: Antarctica | collected 2016
TCTTGAATAGCCGGTCGTACCGTTTCAAACACACTACCGTCTGCACGTTTACCGCTGATAATAAAACCATCAACCGTAACTTGCTGTACGCTACCGGTTTTAACCTCTTCAATAAAGGTGCTGTAATTCAGCTTGCCAGTTTCACTTTGTGAGGAAAAGTTGTTCATTACGGTCACTAGGACAGCAGCGATAACCAACCACAAAAGTAGGTTTTTAGTCATATCGTTCACTTCTATATACCCTCTGCTGCAACAACCGCAACAAATACGTCAATTACATAGAACAAACTTACTACACATTGACGCTTTGCGTATGTTTGTCCTGTAACAATACATTTAAACACTTCAATCAAGCATCTTCATCCTGCACACGCAGTCCACGACCTAACAAATACTGCTCGCGTGAGCGGTCGCGTGATGAACTGGGCTTACGCATTTGCACTTTTTCAAAGCGTCCGCGCACATCACGCAGATACTCATCAAAACCTTCACCGTGGAATATTTTAATTAAAAAATCACCACCGGGACGCAGCACCTTAGACGCTAAGTCTAGGGCGAGTTCACACAAGTACATCGCTGCTGCCTGATCTGCAGTGCGTATACCACTCATATTGGGGGCCATATCAGAAATGCCGATTTCCGACCGCATCCATAATTTCGTTGAAAACTCTTTCTTCGGTAAAATCGCCTTCGATAAAGGTCACATCAGCAATTGCTGACATCGGCAAAATATCTGAAGCGATTAAAGTACCTTTATCACCAATCACACGACTCGTCACTTGCGACCAACCACCCGGCGCACTGCCTAAATCAATCACAGTCATGCCTGGGCGTAAAATATTATCTTTCTCTTGAATCTCTAATAATTTATAACTGGCACGCGAACGGTAGCCATCTTTTTGTGCCATTTTTACAAATGGATCATCAAAATGTTCTTTTAACCAACGCGAACTACTTTTAGATCGAGCCACAGAATACCTCTTAAGCTTCAGGTCAGGTAAACTACTCACCTTCATTCATGTTACGACTCAGAGGTCGATTATGTCGCTCACACAAGAGCAAAAGAAACAGTTTAAATCCATCGGCCATCACCTAAAGCCGATTGTTACGGTTGCTGATAACGGCTTAACTGAAGGCGTGCTTGCTGAATTGGACCGCGCCCTCAATGATCACGAACTGATTAAAATTCAATTACGTCTGGCTGAGCGCGAAGACCGTAAAGCAATCATTGATGATTTATGCCAAAAAAGCAGTAGCATTCTGGTACAAAGCATCGGCAAAGTCGCGCTTATTTACCGTAAAAATCCACAACCGAACAAAAACCTATCAAACGTACTACGTTACAACATATAATCTAAACTGTTATCTATCCAGCTCCATGAGTACTTGTTATTGCCTCATGGCTGGATATTGGCTTGGTATCGGTTGTATCACCAACAACAAACCACACATACCTATCGCGATATAACTGTATGCCAACCAGTATTGCGCGCCAGACCATAGCGCTTGAGTGATAAAAAAACTACCCGCCAATACGATTACCGCAAGTAACAACTGTCCACGAATGTCTTTCAGCAACTGCTTAACTGGCAGTATTTGCTTAAGAACTAACAGCTGCAACAGCACACATACCAGCGCCAAGCCTACTAACAGAGGCCGCGTATACTGTGCGACCTCCTGCACTAAAACACTGGCAAAGCCCAGTTCTTCTAGTGTTTTTAGCAAAACAAAATGCATCATCCAAATACCGCCGACCCAAAAAACTTGTGCGAGCTGCCAAGTCATTGCGCCGGCGCGTAACGGCGCAGCACTAGATATGACGAACCTCAACGATTTCATATTCGATCAAACCGCCAGGCGTTTGCACGACAACAACATCACCTTCTTCCTTACCCACTAGAGCGCGAGCAATCGGTGAAGTCACTGATATTTTGCCTTGTTTCAGATCAGCTTCGTCCTCACCAACGATTTGGTAGGTCACGGCCTCATCTGTATCAGTGTTGGCAATTTCAACAGTTGTACCAAAAAATACTTTCCCAGAGTATGGAATCGTAGTCACATCAATAATCTGCGCACCAGAAAGACGCCCTTCGATATCCCGAATACGCGCCTCGCTCATACCTTGCTGCTCACGCGCCGCATGGTATTCAGCATTTTCTTTTAGGTCACCCAACTCACGTGCAGTCGCAATGTCTGCAGTGATTTTTGGACGCAATACTGTTTTAAGATGTTTAAGCTCTTCCTCCAAGGCGCGAGCGCCTTGGAGTGTCATTGGATATTTAGTCACGCATTAATTCCTGCATGCAAGTCCTGCAAACGACGCACGGTCTTTTCTGGACCGAATTTAAGCGCCTCGCACACTGCCTGACCACCCGCTAAGGTTGTGGTGAAGTAGATTTTGCGTTGCAGAGCGTTTCGACGGATCGAGAATGAGTCAGCAATAGACTGACGACCCTCGGTGGTATTGATAACTAAGGTCACTTCATCATTCTTGATCATATCAACAATATGCGGACGACCTTCAGTTACTTTGTTTACACGGCGTACAGCAAAGCCTGCCGCTTCAATAATTTTTGCGGTGCCTGTGGTCGCCACAATGGAGAAGCCTAAGCCAATTAAGTCACGTGCTAAATCTGCTGCGAACGGCTTATCTTCTTCACGCACACTAACAAATGCACAACCGCTGGTGGGTAAGACTTCTCCAGCGCCCATTTGTGCTTTGGCAAAGGCTTCAGCAAAGCTGTCACCGACACCCATCACTTCGCCCGTAGATTTCATCTCTGGGCCTAGGATCGTATCAACACCAGGGAATTTAGCAAATGGGAACACCGCCTCTTTAACACTAAAGAAGGGTGGAACGATCTCTTTAGTGAAGTTCAGCTCGGTTAAGGTCTTACCCGCCATCACGCGTGCGGCAACTTTCGCCAATGATTCACCAATGCACTTGGATACAAAAGGCACGGTACGTGACGCACGTGGATTGACTTCAATCACGTAAATATCTTCGCCCTGCACGGCCATCTGCACGTTCATCAAACCCAATACGCCAAGCTCTAAGGCCATACGGCTGACTTGATCACGAATCTTATCTTGGATATGTGCTGGCAACGAGTACGGTGGCAATGAGCACGCTGAGTCACCTGAGTGCACGCCTGCTTGTTCAATATGTTGCATAATCGCGCCAATCACGACTATTTCACCATCGCATACCGCATCAATATCCACTTCAATCGCACTGTTAAGGAAGTGATCGAGCAATACTGGGCTGTCATTGGAAACTTGCACAGCCTCGCGCATATAACGACGCAACTCTTCTTCGTCATAGACGATTTCCATGGCACGACCACCCAACACATAGGACGGACGGACGACCAATGGGTAACCGATATCTTTAGAGGCTGCAATCGCTTCCTCTTCACTGCGGGCCGTAGCGTTTTGTGGTTGTAGCAAACCAAGACGCTCAACCATTTGCTGGAAACGCTCACGGTCTTCAGCACGGTCAATCGAATCTGGGCTAGTACCAATAATTGGCACACCTGCTTCTTCTAGCGCACGACAGATTTTCAATGGTGTTTGACCACCATATTGCACAATCACGCCAACAGGTTTTTCAACACGGACGATTTCTAATACGTCTTCCAAAGTCACCGGCTCAAAGTACAAACGATCTGAAGTGTCGTAGTCAGTGGAAACAGTTTCTGGGTTGCAGTTGACCATAATGGTTTCATAACCATCTTCACGCATCGCCAGTGCCGCATGCACACAGCAATAGTCAAACTCAATACCCTGACCAATACGGTTCGGGCCACCACCCAAAATCATAATTTTATCGCGGGTGCTTGGATTCGCTTCACACTCTTCTTCATAAGTTGAATACATATAGGCAGTATCAGTCGCAAACTCACCGGCACAGGTATCTACACGCTTATACACAGGGAAGATATTCAACTGATGACGACGACTGCGAATAGCCTTCTCAGACACACCTAAGAGACCTGCCAAGCGTGCATCACTGAAGCCTTTACGTTTGAGTTTAAACATCTGCGCGGTATCAATTTCCGCCAAACCGACAGTTTTTAAACGCTCAGCTTCCAGTACAAGATCTTCCATCTGCACAAGGAACCAATGGTCGATTTTGGTCAACTCGTAGATTTCATCGCGCGTCATACCAAAACGCATCGCATCAGCGATATACCAGATACGATCAGCACCCGGTACAGTGAGCTCACGACGGATAATGCTCTCAGCTTCTGGATGCTTGATATCAACCTTAGAATCTAAACCATTGACGCCCACTTCAAGGCCACGCAAGGCTTTTTGCAAGGACTCTTGGAAGGTACGACCAATCGCCATCACTTCACCCACAGACTTCATCTGCGTGGTTAAGCGCGCATCCGCTTTCGGGAACTTCTCAAAAGTAAAGCGTGGAATCTTAGTTACAACATAGTCTATCGTCGGCTCAAAGGATGCTGGAGTACGACCACCCGTAATATCGTTTTTCAACTCATCAAGGGTGTAACCAATCGCTAATTTTGCGGCGATTTTTGCAATTGGAAAACCTGTGGCTTTAGAGGCCAATGCCGATGAGCGTGACACCCGCGGGTTCATCTCAATCACCACCATGCGACCATCTTTTGGATCAATACCAAACTGTACGTTCGAACCACCGCTCTCAACGCCAATCTCACGCATCACCGCCAGCGAGGCGTCACGCATAATTTGGTATTCTTTATCGGTCAGGGTTTGTGCTGGAGCCACAGTGATTGAGTCACCAGTATGCACGCCCATTGGATCAAAGTTTTCAATCGAGCAGACAATAATGCAGTTGTCATTTTTGTCACGCACCACTTCCATCTCGAACTCTTTCCAGCCGATCAATGATTCATCAATCAAAAGCTCTTTGGTCGGTGACAAATCTAAACCGCGGGTACAGATTTCTTCAAATTCTTCACGGTTATACGCAATACCACCGCCCGTACCACCCATGGTGAAACTAGGGCGAATAATGCACGGAAAGCCCACTTCACTTTGAACTTTGTAGGCCTCTTCCATATTGTGCGCAATGCCTGAACGTGGGCAAGCCAAGTTGATCGAGCGCATGGCTTTATCGAAGCGCGAACGGTCTTCAGCTTTGTCGATGGTGTCAGCATTAGCACCGATCATTTCTACGCCAAACTTCTCCAGAACACCTTCGCGCTCCAAATCCAGTGCGCAGTTCAGTGCCGTTTGACCACCCATCGTTGGGAGCAAGGCATCCGGACGTTCTTTTTCGATAATTTTGGCGACAGTCTGCCACTTAATCGGCTCGATATAGGTCGCATCAGCCATCGCTGGGTCAGTCATAATAGTCGCAGGGTTCGAGTTTACTAAAATGACTCGGTAACCTTCTTCACGCAACGCCTTACACGCCTGCGCGCCAGAGTAGTCAAATTCGCACGCTTGACCAATAACAATTGGACCAGCGCCGATGATAAGGATGCTTTTAATGTCTGTGCGTTTCGGCATGGGATTCTCGTAATATTAGGACAGGGTTGCAGTGGCCAGCTTCACGCCAAAGCCGACGAACATGACGCCAACTCCGCTTAAAGCTCCGGTTGCCAAGCGTTTACGCTGGCGAAACCATTGCGCTAAGCGAGCGCCGGTAAAAATCAATAGACTCAGATAAACTCCGCTAATCAACTGCAGAATCAATCCCAGCACTAGAAACGATAGTCCAGGATGGGCGTAGCCTGGATCGACGAACTGGATAAAAAATGATACGTAAAATAATATTGCTTTAGGGTTGGAGATACTCAGTAAAAAAGCTTTACGCATTGGGCGCGAAACTGGTTTTTGCTGTTGTATTTCCTTTACTACATTAGATGAGCCTCGCATTGAACGCCATGCTGAAATCAGCATATTGACGCCCAGCCAACACAAGTAAGCAGCCCCAAGGTACTTCAAAGCACTAAAAAACATTGGCTCAGTGCGCAAGAGTGAAGCAATACCAATAGCAGTTAAAACCATCAGTACCGTATCACCCAAAAACACACCAAGAGCCGCTGTATAGCCTGCAGCAATGCCACGCTGAGCGGCTGTTGCTAGAACAAACAATGAGTTTGGTCCCGGCAACAACACGATAAACACTGTACCGAGGATATAAGTCCACAGATCGGTGATTCCCAAGCTTGGCAACATGGCAAGCAGCCTTTAAACGCGCTTAGCCATAGAGGCAACAAAGCGATCAAACAATGAGCTAACATCGTTAGGCCCAGGGCTCGCCTCTGGGTGACCTTGAAAACCAAATGCAGCTTTATCAGTGCGCTCAATACCTTGCAGCGTTTGGTCAAACAATGACACGTGCGTCGCGACTAAGTTAGCTGGCAGGCTGTCTTTATCCACGGCAAAACCATGGTTCTGACTGGTGATCATCACCATACCTGTTTTCAGGTCCTGCACTGGGTGGTTGGCACCATGGTGCCCGCTGACCATTTTAATAGTACGTGCGCCAGAAGCTAAGGCTAACAACTGATGTCCTAAGCAGATACCAAAGACAGGGATATCTGTTTGCAGAATCTCTTTAATCGCAGCAATAGCGTAATCACATGGCTCTGGATCGCCAGGACCATTGGAGAGAAAGACTCCGTCCGGATTTAACGCTAAAACCTCGCTGGCTGGCGTATGTGCGGGCACTACGGTTAAGCGGCAACCACGAGCAACCAGTACGCTCAGAATATTACGCTTCACACCAAAGTCATAACGCCATTCGTAGATTTTATCGGTGCTAACTTCTTGTGCAAGATCTAAACCTTGCAAACCAGTAAAGCCACGTGCCAATTCGAGTGCGCGCTCTTCGGTAGCATCGTCACCGGCTAAAATACAGCCGCTTTGCGCACCTGACTCGCGCAAAATACGCGTCAAACGACGGGTATCAATGCCAGCAATTGCGACAACTTTATTATCTTTTAAGTATTCACCTAAAGGCTGCTTGTCGCGCCAACTGCTCGACAGCAATGGCAAGTCACGAATAATCAATCCTGCTACCCAAACCCGATTCGACTCTGCATCTTCAGGGGTGGTACCAGTATTACCGATATGCGGATAGGTTAAAGTGACCAACTGACGGGCATAGGATGGGTCTGTAAGAATTTCCTGATAGCCGGTCATGGCAGTATTAAAGACTGCCTCACCAACGGTTTGACCGCTTAGTCAAGAAGACCTCCCGTAATTAAGACTGGTATGCACACAATTTTTTCGCAAAAAAGCGGAATGACGTGTATTGACATCATTCCGCTTTTTATGAATTCATTTGGGCGCACTTCTAGTGGATAAACTAGAAAAGAATTGTACTGGCTTTTTTAAAAAACCTAAAGCAATCAAATTGATTAATTTAGCTCAAGTACATCCTGCATATCGTAAAGCCCTGCTGGCTTGCCTTTGAGCCACTGCACAGAGCGCACTGCACCTTTAGCAAAGGTCATACGACTCGATGCTTTATGGGTAATTTCCACGCGCTCACCATCAGCGGCAAACAACACGGTATGGTCACCAACCACATCACCAGCACGTACGGTCGCAAAACCAATGGTTTCACGCTCACGCGCACCGGTCTGCCCTTCACGACCATAGACCGCAACTTCAGCGAGATTACGACCTAAGGCAGCAGCCACCACCTCACCCATACGCAACGCTGTACCCGATGGTGCATCAACTTTATGGCGGTGATGGGCTTCAATAATTTCAATATCAGCATCATCGCCCAAGACGCGCGCAGCGGTATCGAGTAATTTTAAGCACAGGTTCACACCAACACTAAAGTTCGCGGCAAACACAATGGAGATATCTTGTGCCGCTTGCTCTAGCTGCTGACGCTCTACATCGCTAAAGCCTGTAGTACCAATCACCATTGATTTGCCGGCCTTGCGGCAGACTTCAAGATTGTGCAAGGTGGCTGATGGATGAGTGAAATCAATTAACACATCAAACTCATCGAGCACGTTAGATAAGTCACCCACCAAGTGAACATCAATGCGGCCTAAACCAGCCAGCTCACCCACATCAGCACCAATTAAGCTGCTCTCTGGACGATCAATTGCAGCGGTTAATTGCAAGGCAGGCACCATGCGTACCGCTTCGATTAAAGTTTTACCCATGCGCCCTGCGGCACCTACCACTGCAACTCGAAGCATTGATATTCTTCCTAGCTCGTTAAAATCCACGACTGTGCGCCCTACTAAAGGGCGCATTAGTCAACAATCAAAGATCACCGAAAAAACGTTTTACACCGGCGAACCAGTTACTTTTTTTTGGCGAATGTGAGTCATTACCCTGTAAAGATACGCGGAATTCTTCCAGCAATTCACGCTGACGCTTATCCAGCTTAACAGGTGTTTCAACCGCCACACGGCACATTAAATCACCCACACCACCACCACGTACAGGCGTTACACCTTTACCGCGCAAGCGGAACAGCTTATTGGTTTGCGTACCTTCGGGAATTTTCAGTTTAACGCGACCATTCAGAGTCGGCACTTCCAACTCACCACCTAAAGCAGCATCGGCGAAGCTAATCGGTACTTCACAATACAAATCACGGCCATCACGCTGGAAAATCGCATGCGGACGCACATTAACCACCACATACAGATCGCCGGCTGGACCACCCAAAGCACCTGCCTCGCCTTCACCAGTTAAGCGAATACGGTCGCCGGTATCAACGCCAGCGGGCACTTTAACCGATAGGGTTTTTTCTTCCTCAACACGGCCTTGACCATGGCAATCGCCACAGGGATCAGTAATCATCTTGCCTGAGCCATGACAACGCGGACAGGCTTGCTGCACAGCAAAAAAACCTTGCTGCATGCGCACTTGGCCCATACCGTTACAGGTTGTACAAGTAACAGGCTTGGTACCCTTTTTAGCTCCAGACCCCTTACAGGTTTTACAATCGGCTAAAGTCGGCACACGGATATTAATGGTCGTACCACGTACGGCTTCTTCTAAGTCCAACTCCATGTTGTAGCGCAAATCACTACCGCGCTGCGGGCCACCACGACCACCGCCGCCGCCAAAGAAGTCACTAAACACATCACCGAATACATCAGAGAAGTTACCGCCACCACCAAAACCACCACCGCCCATTTGCGGATCGACACCAGCATGACCATGACGATCATAAGCTGCGCGCTTATCTTCATCAGATAAGACTTCGTAAGCTTCATTGGCTTCTTTAAATTTTTCTTCTGCATCTTTGTCATCCGGATTACGGTCCGGGTGAAACTTCATTGCCAAGCGGCGATAGGCTTTTTTTAGCTCTGCTGCTGTTGCAGTGCGCTCCGCACCAAGCACTTCGTAATAGTCACGCTTTGCCATAACTCTTTTAACTCCGGATTCTTACCTGCCAGACACACCAACGCGGGAACAAGTCCCGCGTGGTGAATCGTGACTGCATTACCTTAAAGTAACTGCAGGGTTTAGATGTATAAGATTACTTAGTTTCAGTATCCTTATTATCCTTAACCTCTTCAAACTCAGCATCAACAACATCATCGCTGTCGTCGCCAGCTGCATCTGCAGGCTGCTCACCTTGCTGTGCTTGCTCGGCATACATCTTCTCTGCCAACGGTGCACTCGCCGTCGACAATGCTGCAACTTTAGCGTCAATTGCTTCTTTGTCGTCGCCTTTAACTGCTTCTTCAAGGTCAGCTAACGCAGCTTCGATTGCAGTTTTGTCTTCTTCAGTTGCTTTATCACCTGCTTCAACAATCATTTTGCGCGTGGCGTGAACCAGCTGGTCACCTTGGTTACGTGCAGTTGCTAGCTCTTCAAACTTACGGTCTTCGTCCGCATGCGCTTCAGCGTCACGTACCATTTGCTCAACTTCTTCATCGCTTAAACCAGAGTTGGCTTTAATCACGATGGACTGCTCTTTACCCGTCGCCTTATCTTTGGCTGATACGTTCAGAATACCGTTCGCATCAATATCAAAGGTGACTTCAATCTGTGGCGTACCACGTGGTGCTGGTGGAATATCTGACAAGTCAAAGCGACCCAGTGATTTATTCGTTGCCGCTTGCTTACGCTCACCTTGCAACACATGAATCGTCACTGCGTTTTGGTTGTCATCTGCAGTTGAGAACACTTGTGATTTCTTGGTAGGAATCGTCGTGTTTTTCTCAATCAGCGCCGTCATAATGCCACCCATGGTTTCAATACCAAGAGTCAGTGGGCTCACGTCTAACAGCAGAACGTCTTTTACATCACCTGACAGTACTGCACCTTGAATCGCCGCACCCATTGCCACTGCTTCGTCTGGGTTAACGTCTTTACGTGGCTCTTTCTTAAAGAACTCAGTCACCGCTTTTTGCACTAATGGCATACGCGTCTGACCACCAACCAAGATCACATCATTGATCTCACTGACATCTAGACCGGCATCTTTCAAGGCAATACGGCATGGCTCAAGCGTACGTGCAACTAAGTCACCCACCAAACCTTCAAGTTTTGCACGCGTGATCACTAAGTTCATGTGCTTAGGACCGCTAGCATCAGCAGTAATATACGGTAAGTTAACATCAGTCTGTTGCGCTGAAGACAACTCGATTTTTGCTTTTTCAGCTGCTTCTTTTAGACGCTGCATCGCCAGTGGATCACCTTTTAGATCCATACCACTGTCTTTTTTGAATTGAGCAACTAGGTCGTTGATCAACAGGTTGTCAAAGTCTTCACCACCTAAAAAGGTGTCACCGTTGGTCGCTAACACTTCAAACTGGTGCTCGCCATCCACTTCAGCAATTTCAATCACTGAAACGTCAAAAGTACCACCACCTAAGTCATACACGATAACAGTGTGGTCACCGTGCGCTTTGTCCATACCGTAAGCAAGGGCTGCTGCGGTTGGCTCGTTAATAATGCGTTTAACATCTAAACCAGCAATACGGCCAGCATCTTTAGTTGCTTGACGCTGACTATCGTTAAAGTACGCAGGTACAGTGACAACTGCTTCTGTTACTGGCTCACCGAGGTAATCTTCGGCAGTCTTTTTCATTTTCTTTAGCACTTCCGCAGAGATTTGCGGTGGCGCCATTTTCTCGCCCTTCACTTCAACCCAAGCATCACCATTGTCTGCTTTAACAATTTTGTAAGGGACCATTTGAATATCTTTTTGTACAACATCTTCATCAAAACGACGACCGATCAAACGCTTCACTGCATACAGAGTGTTGTGCGGATTGGTAACGCCCTGACGCTTTGCAGCTTGACCCACTAAGATCTCGCCATCATTGGTGTAAGCAATGATCGAAGGAGTCGTACGACCGCCTTCTGCGTTCTCTAGAATCTTAGCAACACCATTCTCCATAACTGATACGCATGAGTTGGTAGTACCTAGGTCAATACCGATAATTTTACCCATTTTGAATCTCCTAAATTCTGATGCATTCACAGCGTTAAGCTGGACTGACAAATTGTTTAACCACTTGTTTAACTAGATGGGGCCGTTAGTGAAAATTTCAAGCCCATATCAACTATTTTTTATTACGTGGCACTTGGTGATTTACTCACAATAACCATCGCTGGGCGGAGTAAACGACCATTCATGCTATAACCACACTGGAACACTTTTAAAACACTATTAGGTTCAGCCTCAGCGCTTTCTTCCATCGCCATAGCTTGATGCTGCTCTGGATTAAACGGCTCACCTTGCGGATCTAAGCGTTCAACTTTAAAACGCTTTAGAGTGTCTAAAAACAGCTTATAGGTCAGCTCCATACCTTCACGCATCGGACGAATGCTTTCATCCGTAGGATCAGATACTTCAATACCACGCTCAAGACTGTCCAATACCGCTAACAAATCTGTCGCAAACTTCTCAAGTGCAAACTTATGCGCTTTTTCAATATCTTGTTCAGCACGACGACGAATATTTTGCATTTCAGCTGCGGCACGCAACGCATTTTCCTGCGCACCAGCAAGCTGATCTTCTAGTTCAGCAATACGCTGTTCTGCTATATCTACTGAGCCTGTTTCTGCATTGTGCCCATCGGCTTGTAAGTCAGACGCTTGCTCATCCAGGGTTTGCTCGTCAGTCATGGAACTCTCCTCTACAAATTTTATGCAGGCGAGTTACCTGCGCTATGCATGTTATATGGGGCTGGCAACTTTAACTTCAAGCGCCACGGCATGATTTTATTGATTTATACGATAAAAATATCTTACTCGACAGATATCACTACCCGCTCAACAGTGGAAAAGAGATGGCCGACTATCGGTTTTATCCCATAAACAATAAAAAAACAGCAGCAACCTCTTGAAAGCACCGCTCATTTAACTGTATAAATGAACAGCACAAAATGGGAGCGACTTCTATGCTGTTACATATCTCAGTACAAAATTATGCCATCGTTGACCACCTCGACCTTGAGCTACACGAAGGCATGAGTGTCATCACCGGAGAAACCGGTGCCGGCAAGTCAATTATGCTGGACGCCTTAAGCCTAACTTTGGGCGCACGTACGGATAGCAGCGTCATACGTCCCGGTGCTGACAAAGCTGACATCCTCAGCAGCTTTGATGTATCTCTTATTTCAGAAGCTCAAGCTTGGCTGAAAGAGCGCGACTTAAATAACGAGCAGCAATGTATTTTGCGCCGTGTGATTACTCGCGAAGGTCGCTCGCGCGCTTATATTAATGGTACACCTTGCCCTATCGCCGACCTCAAGGCTCTCGGTGAATTACTGATTGATATTCATAGCCAGCATGAGCATCAATCCCTATTAAAAACTGATACTCACCGTCGCTTACTCGATGAGTTTGCCGGCGCCACTGAACACGCGCGTGCAGTACACAGCATAGCGCAGCGCTGGCGTCACATTCAGCAGCAACTGGAGCAGCTCAGCACCAATGAGGAAGAGCAACGCGCACGCCGTCAACTGCTGACTTATCAACTTGAAGAACTCGATATTCTGGCCGTAAACTCAGAGGAAGTTGAACAGCTTGAGCAAGAACACAAAGGCTTAAGCAACTCGGAAAGCTTGATGGAAAACTGCCGACAGATTATTGATACCTGTAGCGACAATGACAGCAGTAACGTACTAAGTATTATCGGCTCGTTACTACAACGCGCTCGAACCATATCTGCTGCGCCACACGCCTTTATGCAAGCAACTGAATTACTAGCCAGCGCACATATTCAAATAGAAGAAGCCGTCAGCGAGTTTAATAATTTTGTTGATAACTTTGATGCTGACCCACAACGCCAGCAATGGATTGAAGAGCGTCTTGATAGCATCTACACGCTTGCGCGCAAGCACCGAGTCATACCGGAGCAACTGCATGAACTGCAAGCTCAACTGCAAACAGAACTTGAAGCGTTAGATGCGGACGATGCCAGTCTTGAGCATTTAGAACAAGCTGCAGCATTGCTGGTAACTGAATACACCCAAAAAGCTCAAGTACTCACTAAGCGCCGTAGCACCGCAGCGAAAAAACTCGCCAGCGCAGTGATGCAACAACTGCAAATGTTGGGTATGCCAGATGGTCAGTTTAGCGTTATTTTAAAACCTTTAGACGCCAGCGCTCCATCTGCACATGGCCAGGAAAACATTGAGTTTTTAGTCAGCGCCAACCCAGGCCAACCTTTACGCGGCTTAGCCAAGGTTGCATCGGGCGGTGAACTGTCCCGTATCAGCTTAGCCATTCAAGTCATCACGGCACAAACCTCACGCGTCCCTACGCTGGTGTTTGATGAAGTAGACGTTGGTATCGGCGGCCCAACAGCTGAGATTGTTGGTCAGCTATTGCGCCAGCTGGGTGAGTCAGGCCAAGTCCTCACCGTAACTCACTTGCCACAAGTGGCTGCGCAAGGGCATCAACACTTGTTTGTACATAAAGAGCGCCGACAGAAATCAACACACACGGCAGTTAAATTACTGTCGCATGAAGAGCGAGTCGAAGAAGTAGCACGCATGCTGGGTGGTATTGACCTCACCGATGAATCACTCTTGCATGCACGCAAAATACTGGACAGCGCCCAATCTTTACCTGCCGCACAACGCGCTTAACTTACGCGCGACAAGAGACTTACTTGCTGGCTTTTTTAGTAAGCGAGATATTAGGATGCTGCCAGTCTCCGGAGATGTGATAGGTCACACTGGCAAAACGAGCAAGACGATCACCGATAAGGCGATCCACCACAAATAGAGCCCCACCGATAGCAGGCGCACCGATGGCAATCGCTGCTAGCGGTAGGTTATTAGTAATAGGTAAAGCAACTTGTAACTTGGCATTAATTAGCTCTTTAACTAAATTCAATTGGCCTTCTAATTCTAAATTACTGGAAGGCCCCTCTAAATTTAGTGTTTTATTGGTACGGTAGATACCATTATCAA
>CAJDVO010000079.1_pt1 | contig 14268 bp, 12 predicted proteins | sample 7391281 | NCBI WGS metagenome assembly CAJDVO01 (sample SAMEA7055709, study PRJEB34461) | soil metagenome | biome: terrestrial ecosystem; feature: Peninsula; material: soil | place: Antarctica | collected 2016
AAGCGGCAAGCCGCCGAAGATAAGCATTGAAAACTGTGCTTGAAAAAATGCAATTAAAATTCAAGCGCTACAGGAGCAACCAAGCACCTGCACTAATCAGCTAATAGACGGGAGAATAGTCTACGCGAAAGCTGATTATGACTCAAACCAAGAACACACTAAAAAACGTTTTTGTCGCGTAAACTGACCAACATCAGCATCGCCCCCTGCTATCGTTGACGCAAGCCTTTGGTCTTAATAACTTTACACTGAAGGGAAATGCCAAGTTAACGTCAAATGCTGCGCTGTATGATGGTTTAACCTTGGCTCGTTAGCTAAAGCAACTGGCTGCTGCTGTGAAAACAACACGGGTAGGCGTGAGCGCAAAAAAACTGGCATAGCATATTCTTGCAGCAACCGTTTTAAATCGCGATGCCCTCTACCCTCAATAAAAAAACGTTCAGCACCTTGGCGGTAACGCACTTGTAAAGGTTCGCTAAGGTTGCCGCTGACAAGCAAATAACCATTACCCGGCAACTCATAACGCCCAGCTGAACTGATAGTCAAATCAAGCACTGGCGGGTTTTTCAACCAAAACTCAGAAAGAAAATACAACCTATTTTGACTGCGCTGCAATGCTCCTGTGCCTAACCGCCAGATTGGTTTAGCGTCCACCTGCGCATCGCGTAAGGTTTCCCAACTGGCCCAATGCGCACTGTCTGGCAATAAGGTAAAAGGAGTTAGCCAGTGCCGCAATAGGTTTTTTTGACGCACTAAACTCAAGCAGCGGGTTTTATCTAAATCCAAGCATGGCACTGTTAACCAATCGAGCACTGGCTCTATCTGTACTCGTTGCAAGTCTTCAATAGCTAACTCATCGAGTAACTGCTGCGCTTCCTGCATATGCTGCGCCGTGCGTTGCAAGCTTTGCTGCATGGTTGGCCAACGTGTTTTAAGCGCAGGCATCACGTGATGACGTAAATAATTACGGTCAAAGTCATCAGCGGCATTACTTGGATCTTCAATCCAGCTCAAATGCTGCTGCTGAGCATAGAGCAACAACTGCTGATGGCTAACTCCCAACAAGGGCCGCACTATTTGCCCTTGCTGCAAACGCCGAGTGACAGGAATACCGCGCAATCCAGCTACACCGGTGCCACGCATTAAACGAAACAGTAAGGTTTCCGCTTGATCATCTTGATGCTGCGCCATCAACAGCGCTTCATTGCTCTGCAAGTGTTCCTCAAAAGCAGCATAGCGCGCAAGTCTAGCCGCCTGCTCCACACTGGCAGTCGCTGCAACACTCACCTCAACCACGGTTAAAGGCACTTGCAACTCATCACACAACTGCTGGCAATGTGCTGGCCAAGACTCAGCAGCCTCTTGCAAGCCATGGTGAATATAAACGGCACGCAGTGGAGGGATGCTGTTGCGTTTAGCGAGTTGCACTAAAGCAAATAGCAACACAGTGGAATCCATACCACCAGAAAAGGCTACACATAATGATGAACTAGCACGCCACGACTGTAGAGTACTTAGAAGATGCTGTTCAATATCTAACATAAGATGCAGCCTCGAAAAGTAGGCTGCAAGGCGTATCCAAAGGAGTCCTTAGGACATGCCATTGCTTGAAGCCTGAGCAATTAAGCGATACCAAAACCCATCAATTTCTCATAACGACGCGCTAACAGCTCGTCAGTATCCAGCGTTAATAGCTCATCCAATTGCGCAGTCAAGGTTTCACGAATTGACTCAACTACCGTAGGCACATCACGGTGCGCACCACCCAGAGGCTCAGCAATCACATGATCAACAATCTTCAAACCTTGCAAACGCTCAGCAGTAATACCCATGGCTTCTGCAGCTTCAGGCGCTTTATCAGCGGTTTTCCACAGAATAGAGGCACAACCTTCTGGAGAAATAACGGCATAGGTTGAGTACTGCAGCATATTTAGACGATCACAAACACCGATCGCCAATGCACCACCCGAACCACCTTCACCGATTACGGTAGAGATAATTGGCGTTTTCAAACGTGACATCACACGTAAGTTCCAAGCAATGGCTTCACTCTGGCCACGTTCTTCAGCATCAATACCTGGGTATGCACCCGGCGTATCAATAAAAGTAAAGATTGGCATTTTAAAGCGCTCAGCCATTTCCATTAAACGGCAGGCTTTACGGTAACCTTCAGGACGCGGCATACCAAAGTTACGGCGTACTTTTTCACGCACTTCGCGACCTTTTTGATGGCCAATAACCATCACAGGCTTGCCATTAAAACGCGCAATACCACCAACTAACGCAGCATCATCAGCGAAGTGACGATCGCCATGCAGCTCTTCAAATTCAGTAAAAAGGTACTGCATATAATCCAACGTATAAGGACGTTGCGGGTGACGCGCCATACGGGCAATTTGCCAGCTGGTTAAATTGGCGAAAATACTTTTAGTCAGAGAGTTACTTTTCTCTTTTAGACGTGAAATTTCTTCACCGATATTTAAATCATTGTCATTGCCTACCAAACGTAACTCTTCAATTTTTGCCTGAAGATCGGCAATGGGCTGTTCAAAATCCAAAAAACTAGGGTTCATCAGGGGCATCGTTGCAATGTTTAAGGTTTACGGGCTTCTAAGACGCAAACCACCAATTTTGTTGTCCAGCAGAATCTGACAAAACTCGACGCCAAAAAAGCGTACCGATGCTAGCGATAATGTAAAAAGACGTTATCACGACCAAATAGGTCACGTAACGCTTGAATCAGGTCATCAGTGGGCTCAATTTTCCAGTCTTGCGAAAACTGTAAAAGCGCCCTGGCTCTCTCACCGTTATAATTCATGGTCAACGGACACTCACCTTTATACTGCAATAGTAATACTTTTAAGCGCGTTAGGCTGTCACGACTTAAGTCTGTCACAGACACATTCAAGCGTAAACTTTCTGCCAAACCCGTACGCGCTTCTTCCAAGCTCATCACTCGTTTAGCACGTAAACGCAGTCCTCCAGAGAAGTCGTCATGACTCACCTCGCCTTCAACCACAACCAATGCATCGGTTTGCAGCAATGCTTGCGCCTGAGTAAAGGCTTCCGAAAACAACGATGCTTCAATACGTGCAGAACGGTCATCAAGGGTAATAAAACCCATTTTATCGCCTTTTTTATTACGCATCACCCGCAAATTAATAATTAAGCCCGCCACTGTTTGCATATCACGGGCAGGCCTTAAATCAATAATGCGCTGACGAGCAAAACGGCGCACCTCACCTTCATACTCATCAATCGGATGACCGGTTAGGTATAAACCTAAGGTGTCTTTTTCACCTTTGAGACGCTCTTTTAAAGTCAGTTCACGGGCATTGCGATACTGCGCATAGATATCTATCTCTTGCTCAGCCAAGATATCGCCAAATAAATCCATATGACCACTATCGCGGTTACGCGCAGCTTGGTCAGCGGTCTGAATGGCCTCTTCCATCGCTGCCAGCAGCACCGCACGGTTACGATCAATACCAGCTTGATACTCATCAACTTGATCAGAGAAATACGGCCCCATACGATCTAAAGCACCACTGCGCACTAATGCATACAATGTACGTTTATTGATGCGCTTCATATCCATGCGCGCACAAAAATCAAATAAATCTTTAAACGGCTCACCACCACGCGCACTGACAATGGCTTCAACAGGGCCTTCACCAACACCTTTAATCGCGCCCAAGCCATACACTACATGGCCATCACTATTAACAGTAAACTTGTATTCAGACTGATTCACATCCGGTGCCATAATGCGCAATTTCATATTGCGGCATTCATCAACCAGAATAACCACCTTATCGGTGTTATCCATATCCGCAGACAGTACCGCTGCCATAAACTGCGGCGGGTAATGCTGCTTAAGCCAAGCGGTTTGATACGACACCAGCCCATAAGCAGCCGAGTGCGACTTGTTAAAACCGTAACCAGCAAACTTCTCTACCAGGTCAAAAATATTACCGGACAGATTTTCATCAATATCGTTATTTTTACAACCTTCAATAAAGCCGCCACGCTGCTTGGCCATTTCTTCAGGCTGTTTTTTACCCATGGCACGGCGCAGCATATCCGCCTGACCCAAGGAGTAGCCGGCCATCACCTGAGCAATCTGCATCACCTGCTCTTGATACAAGATAATGCCGTAGGTCGGTGCGAGCACAGGCTCTAGGTCCGGCCATGCTTACGGTTAATAAAGTCATCAACCATGCCCGATTGCAAAGGGCCCGGACGGAACAAGGCCACCAAAGCGATCAAGTCTTCCAAGCAGTCAGGTTTGAGCTTTTTAATCAGCTCTTTCATCCCGCGCGACTCAAGCTGGAACACCGCCGTGGTTTCCGCACGTTGCAGCATCAGATAAGTGGGCTTATCATCCAGTGGAATAAAGTCGATATCCAATGGCGGCTCATCAACTTTAGCGCGGTCGCGGTTAATATTTTCCAGTGCCCATTTAATAATAGTCAAGGTACGTAAGCCTAAGAAGTCAAACTTCACTAAGCCTGCCGACTCAACATCATCCTTATCAAACTGGGTCACTAAACCGCTACCATCCTCATCACAAGAGATCGGGGAAAAGTCGGTCAGTTTGGTGGGTGCAATCACTACACCACCCGCATGCTTACCGGTACCACGGGTAATACCTTCAAGCTTTAGTGCCATCTCCCAAATTTCGGCGGCCTCTTCGTCCACCGCCAAGAAATCCCGTAATGCCTCTTCAGCGTCAAAGGCTTTACCTAAGGTCATACCCGGCTCAAACGGAATCATTTTTGAGAGGCGGTCGGCTAAACCATAAGCCTTGCCCTGCACCCGTGCCACATCACGCACCACAGCTTTAGCAGCCATAGTACCAAAGGTAATAATCTGACTGACAGCTTCGCGACCGTAGGTGGTGGCCACGTAATCAATCACGCGGTCACGACCATCCATGCAAAAGTCGACGTCAAAGTCAGGCATAGAAACCCGCTCAGGGTTTAGGAAGCGCTCAAACAGGAGGTCATAAAGTAATGGGTCAATGTTGGTAATATGCAACACATACGCCACAAGACTACCAGCACCCGATCCACGGCCTGGGCCAACCGGCACACCGTTATTTTTTGCCCAATGGATAAAGTCCATAACGATTAAGAAATAACCTGGGAACCCCATCTGGTTGATAATATCCAACTCAAAGGTCAGGCGATCGTCATAGACTTTACGCTTAGCATCGTAATCAGGCGTATCTTTAGGCAAGGTGACCGATAAGCGTTCCTCTAGGCCTTCAAACGAAACATGGCTTAAATACTCACCAATGGTCATGCCTTCTGGCACAGGGAAGTCTGGTAAAAAGTGCGTACCCAGTTGCACTTCAATATTGCAACGTTTAGCGATTTCGACACTGTTGCTCAGTGCTTCAGGAATATCAGCAAACAACTCAACCATTTCTGCTGGCGTTTTCAGATATTGCTGTTCGGAATACTGCCGTGAACGCCTTGGATCATCCAAGGCGCGACCTTCACCGATACAAACACGGGTTTCATGCGCTGCGTAATCTTCTTGCTTAAGAAAACGCACATCGTTGGTGGCAACCACAGGAACACCACTGCGCGCAGCTAAAGCAACCGCGGCATGAAGATGCTCCTCATCATTAGGGCGCTGGGTGCGGTGCAACTCTAAATAGAAGCGATCGGTAAAGCAGTCTTGCCATTCAGCTAATAATTGATCGGCTTTACTGAGCTCACCCGCTAGTAACGCTAGGCCAATTTCACCCTCGCGCGCGCCCGATAAAGCAATTAAGCCTTCAGCTGATTGCTTCACCCAATCGCGCTGCAAAATAACTAAACCGTTGCGCTGACCCTCAGTAAACCCTCGGGAAATCAGCTCAGTTAGATTACGATAGCCTTTGGGTGACATCACCAACAAGGTCATACGTGTTAACGGGCCATCTTCTTCAGCACTGGCCAGCCAAATATCCGCACCACAAATTGGCTTAACGCCACCTCTTTGCGCTGCAGTGTAAAACTTAACCAAAGACGTCATATTACTTTGATCAGTTACTGCAACCGCGGGCATGCCTGCATCACTTACCGCTTTAATCAAAGGTTTGATACGCACTAAGCCATCAACCAATGAAAACTCGCTGTGTACACGTAAATGAACAAATGATGCAGACATGAAGCAACCTTCTCCAACCAATTAGAATTGACTCAACTCATTAACGCATAGCGTTTCACTGGGTTAAACGCAGCAGTGCTTCACGGTATTTATCAGCAGTTTTTTGCGCAACGTCATCTGGAATTGCAGGCGCTGGTGCCTCTTTATTCCAACCGCTATTTTCCAACCAGTCACGTACAAATTGCTTATCAAAACTGGGTGGATTAGTACCAACCTGATAGCTGTCTGCTGGCCAGAAACGACTTGAGTCAGGCGTTAACACCTCATCCATCAAGGTTAAAGTGCCATCTGTATCCAAGCCAAATTCAAACTTGGTATCAGCAATAATAATACCGCGTGTAGCTGCATACTCAACCGCTGCTTGATAAAGAGCAATCGATACATCACGTACTTGCGCAGCTAAGTCGTCACCGATAATGGCCGCGCACTGAGAAAAACTGATATTTTCATCGTGATCACCCATTTCAGCTTTAGTTGAAGGAGTAAAAATCGGCTCGGGTAATTTTTGTGCTTTTTGCAAGCCTACAGGCAATTGAATACCGCATACTGTGCCGCTGCGCTGATATTCTTTCCAGCCTGAACCGACTAAATAACCACGCACAATAGCTTCTACAGCTACAGGCTTAAGACGCTTAGCAACAACTGCGCGACCTTCAACTAGTGGCAGCTCTTGCGCACTAACTACGTCTGCAACTTTGTCGCCAGTAAAATGGTTTGGAATAATGTGTGCAAGCTTGTCAAACCAGAAGTTTGAAATTTCAGTAAGAATCTTGCCCTTTTCTGGAATCGGCTGTTCTAAAATCACATCGAATGCAGAAAGACGATCACTAGCGACCATTAGCATGCGCTGTGCATCAATTTCATACAGATCACGCACTTTGCCTGAGTACAGTTTCTTAAGGCTCAGTTGAGGTTGGTTGCTCATCGCAAAAATCCTATAGTTGGAAACACAGCAGGCGAAATCTAAGTTTCGCCTGCTGTGTGATAAAGGGCTGGGGTTAGTCTAGGTTTGTGCGCAGCTTTTCTAGAATGCGTTCGGTTACATCGGCAGGTGCCAAAGTGTCTGCACCGCGCTCAACACTAACAAAGACCTGCTGATTAATCGCGGTTAGGCGCACAGTATAAAGCTCAGCACTGACCTTTGCGGCAGCTTTCTTTTTCGAGCTAAATAAGCGTTTAAAGAAACCTGGCTCTTTTTGTTTAGCACCTTGGGCTAAATCAATGTAATACAAACCAGTACTGCGATTGAGATCATCAACACTGATATTAGCAGCATTTAATGCTCGGCCAACACTTGACCATGCGCGATCAAAGCTCGCATCTAATCGTAAAACTTTAACGCCATTGCCACCATCGACTAACTCAACACGTTTTGGCGTGTCGTACGTTTTACTAGCAAGCAACGAGAAGGAATCACCCTCAGCATTACGCTGAGTTAAGTGGCTATTAAGCGCAGCCAACAATGCCGCACACGGAAACGGGTTTGTAAATCGCGCGGTGCGCTACCCCAGACCTCACGTACTAAACCTGCATTCAGCTCAGATGGCGCTTGCCACTGGGTGGTAAACTCACCTAAGTGTGGACGCTCATTAGCAATTTTAAAGCCATTTTCTTCAAAAAACTGTTGGGCAACCGGCCATACTTGCGCTGGAATACGCTCCGCGACAACCCAACTCAGCTGTCCGCTTTTTTGAACACTGAAATCACCAGAAAACGCACTAGTCGATAACGCCTGTGGACGTGGCACCTTGTAGTCTTCACTCGGTGCAACTGAAGTGATGCGATGTGGAATTGGTAACAGCGGGTCAAGGTGCTTTACTTGTGCGCCATCAGGCAACTGCATTGCTGGAGTTGGATGCGCTTCAAGATAGTCACCACCACGGTCACGGAAATAGCCTTTATCGCCCCACAACATACCGCAGCCTGTCAGACTGCTGGCGGAGACTGCTAACAAACATATTCCAGCAAATCGCTTCATGCGTTTTAAAACCTCAGGTTAATTCAAAATGCCGGACTGACGCATGGCCTGGCGTAAAGTGTCATGGTACTGCTCGCTAAACCACGTCAGTGGCAAGCGGATACCGGCTTGAATCAAGCCCATCTCATACAGCGCCCATTTGACTGGGATCGGATTGGCTTCTAAAAATAAATTCTCATGCAGCGGCATCAGACGGTCATTCAGCGCCTTAGCTGCAAGTGCATCACCTGACATAGCCAGCTGGCACAGCTTATGCATCGCGCGTGGAGCAATATTTGCTGTTACCGAAATATTACCTTTACCGCCAGCAAGCATTAGCTCATACGCCGTTGCATCATCGCCAGAGAACACATAAAAGTCGCTGGATACGCGCGAAATAATATCTTTAGCGCGAGAAATATCACCGGTAGCTTCTTTGATACCAATAATATTTGGCACTGTTGATAAGCGTACAACCGTATCAGCCAGCATATCGCAGACAGTACGTCCTGGTACGTTATACAGAATCTGTGGAATATCGACGGCTTCAGCAATATGTTTAAAGTGCTGATACAGGCCTTCTTGGGTTGGCTTGTTGTAGTAAGGCGTAACCAACAAACATGCATCAGCACCAACACTCTTAGCGTTACGCGTTAGCACAACCGCTTCACGAGTACAGTTTGCACCGGTACCTGCAATCACTGGAATACGGCCATTGACCTGCTCAATCACACGACGAATAACCTCGACATGCTCTTCAACATTTAAAGTAGCCGACTCACCTGAAGTACCGACAACCACTAAAGCGTCAGTGCCCTCCTGTAGGTGAAAATCAACTAGTTTAGTCAATGCGTTCCAATCAAGTGCGCCTTGCGCATCCATGGGCGTGACTATTGCGACCATACTGCCCGAAATCATGCAACCGCTCCTGCCAAAATATAATAAGAATATACGAGATCAGTAATGTTACTGATGCCATCCAGCTAGCACAAGCACTGCTCGCGTCTTTGAGCATTCCACTTGTCGCATCTTTTCGTTACTCTAGTGCGCTTAGAGGCGTAAAATACGCCAAAATCAACTTTGTGGAATGCTGAATGTCTGTACTACCTTTACGTGAACAATATGTACTTATTAGTGCAACGGGGCGCGATCCTCTGGAGCTAACCAACATTATTTGCCGTGCTTGCCAAGAAAACCGCTGCTCAGTTGTCAGCAGTCGCTTAACCCGTCATGGCCAATATAGCGTATTAATTGTTCAAGCTGGTGGTTCTTGGGATGCTTTAGCGCGTTTGGAAAGCAGCTTACCTTCTTTAGCCAAGCGTAATGACTTACAACTCACGCACACCCGTAGTGAAGATGAAGAAACTCGTCCACAGGCGCTACCCTATATCGTTTATGTCAGCGCTTTGTATCGCCCCGATATTCTTGCGGAATTGTGTCAGTTTTTTGCTGACCATGAAATTGGCTTAGAAAATATTACTTACGATACCTATCAAGCGCCACAAACTGATACAACCATGCTAAACGCTACTATTACCGTGACACTATTAGCTACCACGCAAATCAACTGGTTACGTGATCAGTTTTTAGATTTTGCTGATTCACTGAACTTGGATGCCTTAATCGAACCTTGGCGTCCACAAACACCTTAAGCTCGAGGAAGAATAATGCTCAATCAACCTGTGTCTAACTTTACTGCAGCAGCCACCAGTGAAAAAACCATTCAACTGGCAGACTTAGCTGGGCAACAAGTGGTTCTGTATTTTTACCCAAAAGACAACACACCTGGCTGCACCACTGAAAGCCAAGACTTTAGAGATTTACATGAGCAATTTACTGCGGCAAATACTTTAGTATTTGGTATCTCACGCGATAGTTTACGCACCCATGAAAACTTTAAAGCCAAGCATAGTTTTCCATTTGAGCTGATCAGTGATGAACAAGAAAAGTTATGCAAGCAGTTCGACGTGATTAAACTAAAAAAGCTCTACGGCAAAGAGCATCTTGGCATTGAACGCAGCACCTTCTTAATTGATAAGGCTGGTGTACTCCGTCACCAATGGCGCAAGGTTAAAGTTGCTGAGCACGCCGCTGAGGTTCTAGCGACTGCACAAGAACTTAACGCTAATAACTAAGCTCGAACGATTAGCATTCTTTACGTAGCAAATATATGAATACAGCCTGCTCAACCGTTTCATGCAGCAGGCTATGGCCGGCCAACCTTGCAAATGAGCGAAAGTCGCGCTGCGAACCAGCGTCAGTTGCTAACACCTTCAACACAGCACCAACCGGCATCCCATTGAGCGCCAACTTAGCTTTAAGTAAAGGCATTGGACAAGCTAAATCACGTGCATCCAGCTCCACATCATATTTGTGCAATACATTATTCATTAAAACTACCACCTCACTAACGAACATTAAGCCATACAAGAGGTCTACGTTAAGTGCGTAATGATTTAAAAACACCCACTTGCTCACGCACCACGCGCATTGTAGCGTATACAACCGCTTATCCTGTAAAGAGAGTGCTATGACGTTCTTCCGCCCTGCTCTATTAGCGCTGGCATGTATTGTAGCGCAGCCTGTTTTCGCTAGCGATCTGCCTTCACTTGGTGATTCAAGTTCGTCAATTATTTCTCCAGAACAGGAGCATCAGCTCGGGCGCGCCTGGTTAAGTATCTTACGCGGCCAAGTACGCCAACTCGAAGACCCTCTACTCAAAGAATATGTTGAAAACAGCGTTTACAAATTAGTTAAAACCAGCCAACTCAATGACCGTCGTCTTGAGTTTATTGTTTTAGCCAGCCCACAACTCAACGCCTTTGCGGCGCCGGGCGGCATTATTGGGGTTAACGGTGGGCTCCTGCTACACGCACAAACCGAAGCAGAATACGCCTCTGTTTTAGCACACGAACTAGCGCACTTATCGCAACGTCACTTTGCTCGTGGACTCGAAGCTCAAAAGCGCATGCAAGTACCTCTGATGGCAGCCATGCTAGCGGGTGTTATCGCTGCTGCTGCCGGCGGCGGTGATCTAGGTATGGCAGCCATTGCCTCAACACAAGCAGCAGCGGTACAATCGCAACGCAGTTTTTCTAGGCAAAATGAGCAAGAAGCAGACCGCATTGGCTTAGTTAATTTAGCCAAAGCAGGTTTTGATCCCCGCGCGATGCCCAGTATGTTTGAGCGCCTAATGCGCCAATATCGCTACGATCGTATGCCGCCTGAGTTTTTATTGACTCACCCTGTTTCTGAATCACGGATTGCTGATACCCGTAACCGAGCTGAACAGTACAGTGATGGTGAAGGCACAGTAGATAGCCTGTATTACCAGTTAATTCGCGCCCGCGTGCAACTCATCTTTGAAGAAACATCAGGACTAGCGTTAAAACGTTTTCGCAGTTTGCTCGGTGATGACCCGAACCTTGATGCAGCACGCTACGGCTTGGTACTGGCATTAATTCGTAGCAGTCGACTGGACGAAGCGCGCAGCAATATTGATATGCTGCTAAAAAAAACACCCAACAGTATTATTTATAACTTAGCTGCAATCGATATTGAGCTGAGCCTCAACCAACTAAGCCAGGCACAAAAGCGAGTAGAGAACTTATTAACAAGCAATCCAAGAAACTTTCCGTTACGCAAAGCTCAATACGAAATCCAACTTAAACAAAAAGATATCGTCGGTGCTGAGCAAACAATTAACCAACTGCTAAAACAGCGCCCTAATGATCCTGATATCTGGTTTGAAGTGGCAGAAATTCGTGGTCTTGCTAATAATATTATTGGACTACATGAAGCCCGCGCTGAGTACTTCTCACGCGTTGGCGATTACACCCAAGCGATTGAACAATTGGATTACGCCAAGCAACGCGCCAGTAATAACTTCCCACTTGCCGCACGCATCGACGCACGCCAGCAAGCGCTTATCAATGAAGAAATAGCAATTAAGAAAATCATGCGATAGTAGTCGCGCATCAATACGGGTAGAGCTTAGTGCGTAATAGGTAAAGAGTTATTATTGAAGCGAATGCGTGCCGTACTTCATTTGTACTACTGGCTCCATAGTAAGTTAACTTCACTAATTAATGTATAAAACCCTGCAAATACTCAAGAAGCACTTCCCTAGTGTTGTGAAAAACGCAGCAATGGATGGCGCAGCGCACGAGTCGAGACCCAGAGGAGCTCGTGAGGGAGAAACAGAGCTAGTTTAGTGCATAGAAATAAAAACCTAGCGCTTACCCGTAAACGAGCCCAAAATCCGACGCACAATTTGCCGACTGATCTGATTAACTGCTTGACGTAGAGCACTTTTATACACTTATCACGCAATTATATCTAACGCATCAGTCACACCCGCCACAACACCCTGCATATCAGGCGTACCTTTATCAGTTAAACCTACGTATAGCGCCTCACCAACCACCAACCACCAATCTCCAATCCAGCTAGAAAGCACAACAAAAAAACCGCACACACTTTTAGCGCTTAAGGCAGTAAACGACTAGCATCCAACAACATAAATACAACCACAACCATTACTGTTAAAACTGTGCAGCGGCAAAGTCAGCACCTTGCTAGCTATTTAAAATATCAAGATCAAAACCACTTAAGCAACCTTCACCTACAGAAGGCAAAGACTGCACAAGTTGCTTGTAAGATTGCTACTTAATCATTATAAATGCTCATAACAACCTTGCAAACTCAATACCGCATCACAAAACAAGGGACTTTTATTATTACGCTATACAAAACAATATTAATCAAACACTACCGTCTTATTATCATGAATCAAAACACGGTCTTGCAGGTGATAACGTAAACCACGAGCCAGTGCCATTTTCTCTACGTCCTTACCATTACGCACCATATCTTCGATGCTATCGCGATGACTGACGCGCACCACATCTTGTTCGATAATCGGACCCGCATCTAAATCCTCTGTTACATAGTGACATGTCGCTCCTATCAGCTTAACACCGCGCAACGCAGCCTGATGGTAAGGTTTAGCACCAATAAACGATGGTAAAAAACTGTGGTGAATATTGATCACACGGCCGTGATACTTCTCACATAAATCAGGTGGCAAAATTTGCATATAACGCGCCAACACAATGCAATCTGCTTCATGCTCATCAATTAAACGACTGACTTCTATGAACGCTGTTTGCTTATTTTGAGGATCAACCGGCACGTGATAAAAAGGAATACCGTGCCACTCAACCATGCTGCGTAAATCATCATGGTTAGCAATCACGCAAGGAATCTCGCAATCCAAGTCATTACGATGCCAGCGGTGCAATAAGTCAGCCAAACAATGCGAGTCACGACTGGCCATCAGTACGACACGCTTCTTCACATCGGAATCTGTTACCTGCCACGTCATCGAAAACTCATTGGCTATCGGAGTAAAAGCTTGTTTAAAACCATCCAAATCAAATGGTAAGGATTCTGCACGAATTTCGTGACGCATAAAAAACCAGCCACTGTGCTCATCAGAGTGATGGCTGGCCTGGTGAATCCAACCATTGTATGTCGCTAAAAAACTACTAACTTTAGCAACAATACCAACACGGTCAGGACAAGCAATAATAAGACGAAACGTACGCATGCAAAACTCCAAAGAAATAAGGATTATTATTTATAAATAATAATTAACATTCTACCGCTCTCAGGCGTTAGAGTCAGCAAAGCAATGCGCTAAACAGGCACCTTAGTGCGATCACGGATAAGATACAAAGCATGAGCATCTTCACTAAAAAACTTGCACCAACAAAATTTCATTCTATACAACCTAACTATACAAATATATTAACTAACATCTTTTTACTCACATACACCATGTATTTTATTAAACAGTTAAGCTAGATAAACCCAACGTCTCTATGTATAGATTTTCCCTATGTACCTAATAGATATCATTTATAATTAAAATTCTTTACTTATAAACTATGTAGGTTTATGATTATTAACATATTAAGGATAATCAAACATAAAACTTTAAATAATTTTTGAAGAAATAGAGATCTATATGGTTTCACTCCAAAACCAGTGATAACCGACTCTAATGAAAATTCTTAATTCAAACATAAACACTTTAATAGGATTTTCTAAATGTCATTGATTAATGAGTTTCGTGAAACAAAAGA
>CAJDVO010000034.1_pt1 | contig 14123 bp, 15 predicted proteins | sample 7391281 | NCBI WGS metagenome assembly CAJDVO01 (sample SAMEA7055709, study PRJEB34461) | soil metagenome | biome: terrestrial ecosystem; feature: Peninsula; material: soil | place: Antarctica | collected 2016
TGCTGATCAGTAAAATCTGCCCTTCACCTTGTGCGCCTTGTTGCAATAACTGGATAGCACGCTCAACGGCTAAGTCTGCCCGCTGTCCGGATACCGGCATAAGATCAGGCTGCAGTGCTTGCAGAAGGTTTTGGCTGGTTAACAAATCATTGCTCAGAGGCACTAGAGTATGGGCGCTGCCCGCGTAGACCACCAATGCAGTAAAAGCGGTTTCGCGCTGCTCAAGCAAGCGTAGGATTTTTTCTCTAACGTGGTGTAAACGACTGGGTTGCAGATCGTTGGCGAGCATATCTGGGGTCAGCTGAATGGCAATCACTAAGGGTGCGAAGCGCCGATCATGCTTTGGTTGTTCTGCTGTGCTTTCCCAGCTCGGTCCGAGTAACGCCAATAGTGCACAGAGCCAAGCCGCACCTAATAATAGACAGCGAATATTGCGTTGGCGTGGTGCTTGCTTGCTCAATAGAATTGCGTGGAAAGCTTTTGGCAGCACTGTGCGCCAATCCAATTGATGCTGATAGCTGCGCTGCAGTGCCCAGAGTAGCAGCAGAGCAATGGGCACGCAGAATAACCAGTACAGTCGTGTCCACTCAGGCCAGTGATTGGCAAGTAATGACATCAGTTGGACTCCTGCTTGCGAGGTGCGTGGCGATAGCTACGATACACGCGATTGGCTATGAGCAGCATACTGAGCAAAAGTACTGCGGCTAAAGGCCAGCTATAGAGTTCTTGGCTATTACGCTTAGGTACTTGATAGCTTGTGCTAGGTTCCAGAAGGTTTATGCTGTGATGGATACGGGCTAAGTCGCTGCTGTCTGTCACGTGAAAATATTGGCCTGCTGTGGTCTGGGCAATATCTTTTAAGGCTTGCTCATTCAGCTCCAGACTTGTTGTATCGATCAGCTCATACAAGCTATTCACTTGGTTACGACCAATTCCTACCGTGTAGATTTTGATCTGGTAACGCGCTGCTAGTTGCGCTGCCGCCAGCGGTGACATAACACCACTCGTGTTAGCGCCATCAGTCACTAAAATAAGTACACGATGATCCGCGGGGCGCATGCGCAAGCGTTTAATCGCTAAGCCAATTGCATCACCCATGGATGTGGTGTTGCCAGCAATGCCAGGCTGCGCTTCTTTAACCCAAGTGCGTACGCTATGGTGATCATACGTTAAAGGGGCTTGCAGGTAGGCTTGACTGCCGAACAAGATCAAGCCGAGACGATCACCTGTGCGCTGGCTAATAAAGTCTCCCAACCAATTTTTAACAAACTCCATGCGCGATACGCTATTACCATCCAGTGTCATATCGCTATAAAGCATTGAGCTTGATACATCCATAGCGATCAGTAAGTCGCGGCCTGTAATTGGGCGCTCTTGCAGATCGCCATGCAATTGCGGCCGAGTGGAAGCCAGCAGTAAGAGCAACCAAATTAAAATATAGACTGTAACTTGGCTACGCCAGCGGGCTATTCCTGTGCGTTGCCTAGTGTGCAAATTGTACAGTTCGTTATAAAACGGCGTGCTGAGTTCCACGCCTTGCTTGCGCACAGGTGGGGCAAGGGCACGTACCAGCCAAGGAAGCGGTAAGAGTAATAAGAGCCACGGCCAAGCGAATTCAAACATGTTTGCGAATCCAAGTGTCGATCGCCTGCTGCAACTGAGTAATCGATTTGTCATCGAGGCGGCAGTCAGGTTGGTAAGCGCCTTGCACTAAAACCATCCAGCGTGTCAGTCCGGCGGCTGGGCAGCGGCTGTCTAAAAAAGCCAACCATTCACGGCCACTGAGAGTATGGCTAGCATACGTAGGGTAGTGCGTTGCACAGATGCGTTTGAGTAGCTGATTAAGCTGTTGCAGCCACGGGCCTGCCTGCTCGCCACCGCAGGGCTTAGCTAAAACGTGTAATTGCACTAAAGCACTGTGACGCAGAGGGTCACTGTTGGGTTGTTGCATTTGTTGTGTGCGTACGCGAATCAAATAGCGCCAAGTTACAACTGAGATAATCACCGCCACAATCAATAACCACCAGCCAATTGCTAGCGGCCACCAGCTGATAGCTGCTGGCATTATTATAGGTTGTAGCTGCTCAATGCTAATCATGGCGTAGCCTTAACGCTATAAGATTGTCGAGCGCTAATGGCTTGTAATTGCTCAAGCAGCGGCTGCTGCGTGCTAAGTGGTAGCAATGCTGCGTTGAGTTGTTGCGCTAGTGTTTGCCAAGCCGTTTGGTAAGTCGCGCCGGTTTGCTGCCATTGCTCACGTAAGCTTTGCTGATGCGTATTAATGTTCACGCTGCTTACGCCTTGATTAAAACGAGCTTGGCCAATATCAGGTAAAGAATGTTCGAGCGGATCAGAGATCGGCAGTAGAACCAGCTCAGCGTGCTCGGCTAAACGACGCAGTAACTGGCTGCTTTCATCATTTAAGTGACGTTCGTTACAGATTAAAATCATTAAACTGCCAGGACGAGCCAAGCGATAAGCGTGCTGTAATGCTTGCGCTAATGGATTGTCTAAGGCCTGTATCATGGGTTGCTGTAAGCGCTGATTTGCCTCGGCAATGGTTTGTAAAAGATGCAGTACACTGTGTTTGTTACGATTAGCAGGTATATGTTTAACACTGTCGTGGTCAAATACTAAACCGCCGACTCGGTCATTATGCTGCAAGCTGGCCCAAGCAAACAAACTTGCGGCGTGTGCTGCTATCACTGACTTGAAAGAACCGATGCTGGCAAAAAATAAATGCAGGCTTTGCTCAACCATAATAAAGGTTGGGCGCTCGCGCTCTTCATGGAACACCTTAGTGTGCACTTCGCCCGTGCGTGCAGTGACTCGCCAATCAATACTACGGGCATCATCACCGGCTTGATACGCACGAACTTGATCAAAATCCATGCCACGGCCACGCAAGCGTGAGCGGTGCAAGCCTAGTAATGTGCTGCCCTGCAGTGGAGTGCTAAACAGCTCGATTTGCTTTAAATAATGCCGCACTTCCAGCAAATCCTGTAGGTCAATATGTGTGCGGCCTTGCATATCCATTAGGCGACCGCAACGACATCAAGCAAATGCTGTAAAACTTGATCTTGGTCGATACCCGTGGCTTCTGCTTCAAAGGATAAAACAATGCGGTGGCGCAACGTATCAAAGATCACAGCTTGAATATCTTCTGGGCTGACAAAGTCGCGCCCCGCCAGCCAAGCATGTGCACGTGCACAGCGATCGATAGCAATCGAGCCGCGAGGGCTGGCGCCAAAACGGATCCACTTGGCCAGATCTGGATCAAACTTTGCAGGTGTGCGGGTGGCAATCACCAGTTGGATTAAGTACTCCTCCATTGCGTCGGCCATATACAGATTTAAGATTTCTTTGCGAGCGGCAAAAATAGTTTCTTGGCTGAGTTGCTGGGGGGGGGGTGTTCCCCGTGCAAGGCGATCCTGCGTGCTTGTTGCAGAATTTTGCGCTCAATTTGTGCATCTGGAAAACCGATTTTAACGTGCATTAAAAATCGATCCAGCTGTGCCTCAGGCAAAGGATAAGTGCCTTCTTGCTCAATCGGGTTTTGCGTAGCCATCACCAAAAATAAGCTGGGCAGGGCGTAGGTATGATTGCCGATGCTGACTTGATGCTCAGCCATGGCTTCAAGCAGAGCAGACTGTACTTTTGCTGGGGCGCGGTTGATCTCATCGGCTAAAATTAAATTATGAAAGACGGGGCCCTGTTGAAACTCGAAAAGAGCGCTTTCAGGCCGATAGATATCCGTACCAGTGATATCAGAAGGCAATAAGTCTGGGGTAAATTGAATGCGCTGAAAACTGGCTTCTAAACCATTAGCTAGGTATTTAATGGCTTTGGTTTTAGCCAAGCCAGGGGCACCTTCAACCAGCAAGTGTCCATCAGCCAATAAAGCAATCAAAACACGGTCAATTAGACGGTCTTGGCCGAGGATTTGGTTGGTTAAATAGTGCTGTAAAGCAAGTAAGGCTTGATGGGGTGACATAGCGTGCCTTTCTAATACAAAGTTCTAAATAGCAGTGTAATGCATATGCTTCGTTTATGGATATGCAGGACTATCAAGAGCTGCAGATCTGTTTAAAAAGGGGTAGGACAATTAAAGGCTAAGCGTTCTTTAGTAACAGGGTGGGTAAAACCTAATTCACTGGCATGTAAGCATAAGCGTGGCGCAGCTTGTAGTGCTTGCTCATGTGCATAGAGTCCGTCACCCAGTAAAGGGTGGCCGATAGAGAGCATATGTACGCGCAGCTGGTGCGAACGTCCGGTATAAGGCGTTAAAGCAACACGGCAATGATCACTATTACGCTCCTGCACTTTCCATAATGTCAGCGCGTGTTTACCTTGCTCATAATCAACCACATGGCGCGGTTTAGTGGGTGGATCATAGCGCAGTGGTAATTCGATGCGACCTTCCTCTTCAGTTAGATCCCCCCAGCATAATGCGTTATAGAGCTTATCCACTTCACGGTCGTGAAATTGACGTGATAGTTCGCGGTGGCTATCGGCGTTTCTAGCAAGGATGATTAAGCCAGAGGTTTCCCAGTCTAATCGGTGCACGATTAAAGCATCGGGGTAACCGTTTTCTTGCAGACGAGTGACTAAACAATCTTTATTGTCTTCGGCGCGGCCTGGAACAGATAGCAATAAAGTGGGCTTGTTGACCACTAAAATATGAGCGTCTGCATAGATGATTTCAATGCTGGACAGTGGCATAACGAACCCCATAAATAAATTTGGCGGCCTGTGGGCCGCCAAATAATAGTTGTAATGCTAAGCGCCAGATTAGCGGTCAGGCAACGTGATATTTAACTCAAGAATAGAGCAGCTGCCGTGGCTATCAAGAGCGACTTGCACTTGCTCATGATCAATATTGACGTACTTACGAATCACTTCCACCAGCTCTTTTTGCAGTGCTGGTAGGTAATCCGGCTCGTCGCGTTGACCACGTTCGTGTGCAACAATAATTTGTAAGCGCTCTTTGGCAACAGATGCAGTTTGGGTTTTTTTACGAACCCTTAAGAAATCTAAGATACTCACTTTCTACCTCCGAACATGCGCTGGAGAAAATTCTTTTTCTGTACTTCTAGAAAGCGGTGCGCAACTTCTTTGCCTAATAGACGATCAACAGCATCACTGTATGCTTTACCTGCATCACTGTCTTGATCAAGAATCACTGGTACACCTTGATTTGAAGCTTTCAGTACTGCTTGTGATTCAGGGATCACACCGATCATTTGAATAGAAAGAATTTCTTCAACGTCTTCTACACTGAGCATTTCGCCACGTTCAACTCTTTCTGGGCTGTAGCGTGTTAATAAAAGGTGCTCACTGATTGGCTCACGGCCTTCTTCTGAGCGCTTAGATTTGCTTGATAGTAAACCTAGCATGCGATCGGAATCACGTACTGATGAAACTTCAGGGTTAGTGACAACAATTGCAGCGTCAGCTAAATACATCGCCAAGTGTGCACCTTTTTCAATACCAGCAGGTGAGTCACAAATCACATACTCAAATTGTTCAGTAAGTTCAGTCAGAACCTTCTCAACGCCTTCTTGAGTAAGGGCATCTTTATCACGGGTTTGGCTGGCTGCTAAAATATACAGGTTTTCTAAACGCTTATCCTTAATGAGCGCTTGATTTAGTGTTGCATCACCATTGATAACGTTAACAAAGTCGTAAACAACGCGGCGCTCACAACCCATGATTAGGTCAAGGTTACGCAAGCCCACATCAAAGTCGACAATAACAGTTCTGTGGCCACGTAATGCAAGGCCAGTACCAATAGCTGCGCTTGTGGTGGTTTTGCCAACGCCGCCTTTACCTGACGTTACAACAATAATTTTAGACAAACGAGTCACCTTATAAATAGAGTTAACAATGGTTGATGTGTTGATTATAAAGTGTTCATCAGCACAAAGGTATAGATCATAGTGCAGAGAGTTCTAGCTGCCCTTCATTTAAAATGATTTGTGTGGATTTCCCCCACAATCGGTCACGGCGTAGGTCTTCGGCTACTTTATAATTGCCTGCAATTGATAGCATTTCTGCGCTCATTTGTTGGCAGAATATTCGGGCATCAAGCTTACCATTGATCCCAGCAAGTGCGCGCCCGCGTAAAGGTCCATATACATGGATATTACCATCGGCTAACAACTCGGCTCCTGCACTGACCGCAGCCAGAACAATTAAGTCCGTGTTTTTTGCATAAATTTGTTGGCCGCTGCGGATTGGCTGAGTAATGATTTTAGCTGGTATAAAGTTGTGCTGAACAGCTTCTTCATTGGCAGGAGTTGCAGCTAATGGCCGCTCGCGTGCGCCAGTATGAGACATTACTGCTAAATCTAACGCTTGCGCCGCAGCTAAATGCTCTACAGATTCTGCACGCAATGCAAGTGGGCGTAGGCCATGCTTACGACAGACACTTAAGAGGCGCTTTATATCTAAAGGTTCAGCGCTCTGTATGCATTTATCTAACGCTAAAATAATTGGAGCATCTTGGAAAAATTGCGGTGCTTGTGCAGATTTTTCAGCGAGTTGTATATCTAAGCGATCAAGATCGTTGACTGAAATTTCTAAAACTGTTAAGGCAAGCATGCTGCCTTTGAGTTGAAAGACAGGCGTTTTTTCAAGAGTATCTACTTGATTCATCAGTGGCTCTACAGTGTTAAAAAATATAAATTAGTTATAGCGTTAAGCATGACAGGCTGCAAATGAATAAGCCATGTAGAATACGAACTTTTACGCTGTTTGGTATGTTGAGTATGAAGCATTCTGGGTTTGATATAGCCTTTTTGCATCCGCGCTATTGGTTATTGTGGTTTGGCTTAGCCATCTTGTGGCTGCTGACACAATTACCCTACAGGGCTTTGTTGGTTTTAGGTCGTGGCTTAGGCGTACTGATGTTGTATGGCGCAGCCAGCCGCCGACATATTGTCACTCGCAATCTTGAATTATGTTTCCCTGAGCTTAGCGCGCAGCAGCGTAAGCAACTCGTGCGGGAAAATTTTGCCTCAATGGGTATCGCTTTTTTTGAAATGGCGATGAGCTGGTGGTGGCCGAAAAAACGTTTAAGAGGTTTGCTGCAGGTGCAAGGCTTAGAGCACTTGCAGGCCGCGCAAGCACAAGGTCAGGGCGTTATATTAATGGCCATCCATTTTACTACTTTGGAGATTGGAGCCGCTTTATTAGGGCAGCGTCATACCATTGACGGCATGTACCGCGCGCATAAAAATCCAGTCTTTGATTATGTGCAACGCCGTGGTCGTGAGCGTCATAATACTGATTCTCATGCAATTGAGCGTGAAGATGTGCGTGGCATGCTGAAAGTATTGCGCCAAGGACGGGCAATTTGGTACGCCCCTGACCAAGACTATGGTCCAAAACTCAGCCTTTTTGTGCCACTGTTTGGTGTGTCGGCTGCTACAGTGACTGCAACTAGTAAATTTGCCAAGTTGGGGCGCGCGCAGGTTATACCGATGAAGCAAACCCGTTTGCCTAAAGGTCAAGGTTATTTAATCCAGCTAGAGCCTCCTTTGCAAAACTTTCCTGGTGAGTCTGACGAGCAAGACTGTTTACGTCTTAACCAATGGATTGAGCGGGCTATTACACAACAACCTGAACAGTATTTATGGGCGCATCGCCGCTTTAAAACACGACCTGAAGGTGAGGCGAAGTTGTATTGAAAGCAGAGGAACAAGTAGCTGCGCAGCAACAGCTCGCAGTGGAAGCTAAAAAAAAGGCAACGACGGGTTTGATTTTATCCGGTGGTGGTGCACGAGCGGCCTATCAGGTGGGTGTGTTGTCAGCTATTGCTGACTTATTACCAGAGTCTTCTGATAATCCCTTTGGTGTGATTGTTGGTACCTCAGCCGGCGCGATTAATGCGGTTAGTTTGGCCTGTGGTGCGCTGGATTTTCAGCAGTCGATTCGTAAACTTACTGCAATCTGGCAAAGTTTTCGCAGTGATCTTGTCTACCGCACTGATTGGTTGGGTGTGATGCGCCAAGCAGGGCGTTTTGTCGGCCAGCATGTGCTGGGTTTTGGCCGTGGCTTGGAGCCTGTGGCTTTGTTAGATAACTCGCCACTGCGTGAGTTACTGCTTAAAGAGTTGGATTTTTCTGGAATTAATCTTGCTGTTGCGCGGCGTAAGTTGCGTGCTGTGGCTGTTACTGCCTTCGCTTATCAATCAGGTCAAGCCGTCACTTTTTACCAGGGGCGGGGTAATATTGAGCCGTGGGCGCGGCATCGCCGTAATGGTTTGCCAGCGCGTTTAGGTATTGAACACTTAATGGCCAGTTCGGCAATTCCTTTGTTGTTTCCGCCGGTACGTTTAAATAATGAATACTTTGGCGATGGTGCTGTGCGTCAGGCTGCGCCTATTAGTCCAGCTCTGCATTTAGGCGCTGATCGCGTTTTGGTGATTGGAGTGCGCAGTAAGACCCAAGAGACGCAAGTTATCCCGATGACAGCGCGTCCACCGAGTCTTGCGCAAATGGGTGGGCATCTTCTCAATAGTACTTTTATTGATAACTTGGAGTCGGATCTTGAGTTACTTGGGCGCTTAAATCAGATGGGTGCAATGCTCTCTGAAGCGGAGCGTAAAAAGTACTTAGGGCTGTCACCGGTCGATGTCTTAGTTATTTCACCCAGTAAGAAAATTGATGATATTGCTGCGCGGCACCGACATCAATTACCCGCATCACTGCGTTTGTTTTTACGCGGACCTGGGGCAATGCGCGCTAGTGGCGGCGGGGTGCTGAGTTATCTATTGTTTGAACGTGGCTATTGCAATGAGCTGATTGAGTTGGGTTATCAAGATGCTATGAGCAAAAAAACTGAGCTGATAGCCTTTCTAGGCATCAGCTCAGATTAATTGTAGTATTACGATTTATCCTTAGATATTGTCGTTAGCTTTGTTTTTGCTGGTGCTGGCAACCTGTTGTGTACGGCAGTTTAAGTAAATCGAGCTTTGCAGCCACTGCTGGTCTGGATACCAAGAAAACATAAACTGACCGCCTTTGAGATTATCAACTACGGTGCGGCCAATTTCTGGGCGTACGGCTGGACAGCCTTGGCTGCGACCAATACGGCCTTGGCTTTGAATCCAAGCAGGATTGACGTAATCAGCCGAATGAATAACGATCGCGCGCTCGCGAGCACGATCATTAAAACCAGGTTCTAAACCATCCATACGTAATGAATAACCGTGTTTGCCTTGGTAGCTTTCAGCGGTGCGAAATAAACCAATACTGGATTGATGGCTGCCATTCGTATTAGAAAAACTGGTTGCAAAGTTATCACCTGAGCGGTTGCCGTGTGCAACGAAGTCATGCAGAACTAGTTTTTTGCTGTGCAGATCAAAGATCCACATACGCTTTTCGCTGGATGGTAAGGAAAAATCGATCACAGCTAAGCGCTTGGCTTCACAGCTAAGCGCTTGGCTGGCTCTGCACCGTGATTGAGTGCGCATTGCATTGCACTCAGTGCTGTTGAAAGCACATTGTTATTGAGTGTTGGTGCAGCTTGATTTAGTGTGGCGGACAGCTGTAGAGGGAGTGTTGCTGCTGTTGCTGAAAAAGCACAAATGCTTGAAACAACGGCAAAAAAAGATTTAATTAAAAAAGGACGAAACATACGAATACTCTCGTTACGGCACAAAAAGTGCTCAGTAAAAATATCGGATTAGAACTCTAGGCTGCGCATCTGTCTGTGTTTTTATAATTGTGATACAAAGGACACTGCAAGCGTCTTCTAATTACTGCGCGTACGTAAGCCGCATATCTTAACAGCTGATTGAATGGATCCAAACCTTTGCTTAAAAAATATACTTGGTTAGCATTCGCGGTTGGCATGGCTCACAGTATATTGAGCTGGGCCCAATCGGACGATAATGCCAATACATATGCACATATAGACGACAGTGTGCCTACAACCGTATTGGCTGATACAGTTCAAAAATTGCCACAAGCCTGTGCGGCTTCAACAGCGCCACCTTTGTCTGGGCAGTCAGTTAAACAGTTACAAGCATTCTATCATGCTGTCGGCTATGCGCCGCTGTGGCACGATGCCGCTCGGCGACAACAGTTGGCAGACTTACTGGTTGATATGCGCTCTGACGGTTTAGAGCCAACGATGTATCAGTTGCATCGCATTTCTGCACTACAGCTGCCTGCATCGGAACAACAACATGCCTGCGATGAGATCCGACTCAGCCATGGTTATATGCAAGCGCTCAAGCATCTACGTTATGGCGTACTTGATCCTGAGAGTGTCGAGCCGTATTGGTTTGAAGATGTTGTTAAACCTGTGCAGACGACTTCGATTGTCAACACTGCTGTTACGGGCTTAAATGATTTACCGCAAGTGTTTGCTAATGTTCGTCCAAAGCACCGTTCATATCAAAAACTACGTGATGTATTAAAGAACAGTTACTTATTAACTCAAGATGATTGGGGTGAAGTTCCGACACAAGGCAAATCCTTGCGAGTGGGTGATAAAGATGCACGAGTACCGCGCTTACAGCTGCGTTTAGAGTTAGCAGGATACCTTGCCAAGCGTAATAATGAGGTTTTTACGCCATTAGATACCTTTGCCGACCAAGCCGTGTTGACTGATCCGTGGCTGTATACAGAAGAATTATCGGCCGCAGTGAAAACGTTTCAACAAGATCATTATTTAGAAGATGACGGCATTGTTGGTTCAGCCACATTACGTGAAATGAATATCAGCCCCGAGCAGCGTTTGATGCAAGTACGCGTTAACCTTGAACGTTTACGCTGGATTGATAAACTGCTTGAGCCAACCATGTTGGTTGTCGATATTGCGGGCGCACGTTTATTGTATTTCCGCGATGGCGATGTGGTGTGGCGCACCCGAACTCAGGTTGGTACGGTTAAGCGTCAAACACCTTTATTAAAGTCACGCATTACACATTTGACGATCAACCCCACTTGGACCGTCCCGCCAACGATTTTACGTGAAGATAAACTGCCAGCTATTCGCCGTGATATTGGCTACTTGGCGCGTAGTAATATGAGTGTAATTGATTATCAAGGTAATGTGCTCAACCCTCACAGTATTAACTGGAGCGCACCCTCAGGCATTATGTTGCGCCAAGATCCAGGTCCTAGTAATGCGCTTGGTTTGGTTGCGATTCGTTTTGCTAATCCATTCGCAGTTTATTTGCATGATACGCCGAGCCAGCACTTATTTGGCCGCACAACGCGTGCTGTCAGTTCGGGTTGTGTACGGGTAGAGGATGCGCAAAAACTGGTTGATCAGTTGTTGTTTGATGCCACTCCGCAAGAGCGTGAGCGTATTGAGCAGATTCAAGCCAGTGGTAAAACTCGTAATGTTAACTTAGCTAAGCCAATTCCGGTGTTATTAGCCTATTGGACAGTGGAAGTGGATATGGATAATCGCTTGCGTTTTCGCAGTGACAACTATGGTCATGATGCGAAGATCGTCGCAGCATTGCAGGCTGCACAGCGTTAGAAAATGCGTAAATTTTATATAAATAAAAAAGCCGCTCCCTTTAGGAAGCGGCTTTTTTATGTGTTACTTGGTGTGCTGTGCATTACTTAACTTTTGGATCAGTATCAGCATCAAAGTTGTATGAGTTTTCTAACCATAACGCATTAATGATTGCCACACTACAGGCTAAGAGTACGCCTAGAATCCAAGTGAAATACCACATAAGAACTCCTTAAATCATTGATTGAAGCGATTATAACTGCTTCCGTTAAGCTCAGGTGTTATCACCTTTGCTTAGAAGCGGTGCAGGCACATTGCCCAACACCGCTGATTTAGCATCTATTAATAGAGACCATGTGGGCTGTCATCAATATCAGAGACCCTGACGATTCCCCACATTTTGATGTAACTCCATAAGGTGTAGATCAAAATAAGCGGTACAAAAATTGCCGCCGCAACAAACATAATACCTAGGGTTTTATGGCTGGATACCGCATCCCACATAGTTAAGCTGGATGCTGGGTCAATGCTGGAGGGCATTAAGAATGGGAACAACGCAAAACCTGCGGTGCATAGTGCGCCGACGATCATCAGCGATGAACCTAAGAAGGCTAAAGCTGAACGGTTAATGGTTGCCGCCAGTAGTGCTAATACGCCACCAACGATACCCAGAATCGGTGCGATGCGCATGATTGGGTATTGCGTGTAGTTAGCCATCCAGCCTGGGTTGTTCTGCTCTACAATTTTACTGAGCGGATCAATAGGGCCATTGAAGTTAATCACTGATGTCACACTGTAGCCTTGAATACCCAGCCATAACCACAGGCCGGCACCAATAAAGGTAATCAAGAAAACAGTCGCAAAAAGCTGTGCTGCAGTGCGTGAGCGCTGAAAAACTTGCTTATCGGTGCGCATCATCAGCCACGAGGCACCGTGGGTCGTGAGCATCGCAACACTTACCAAGCCAGCGAGGATGCCGAATGGATTCAGTAGACCCCAGAAGCCACCGGTATAGGTGATGCGCATGGTCTCATCCAGCATAAATGGCACGCCAAGGAATAAGTTACCAAATGCAACACCAAACACCAGTGATGGTACAAAACTACCGACACACAGTGTCCAGTCCCAACGCACACGCCAGTTTGGGTTGTCTATTTTGCTACGGTAATCAAAACCAAGAGGACGGGTGAACAAGGCGAACAGCACGATCAGCATCGCCCAGTAAAAACCGGAGAAAGATGCCGCGTACACGATCGGCCAAGCAGCAAATAATGCACCTGCTGCAGTCACTAACCAAACTTGGTTACCTTCCCAGTGCGGGCCCATGGTATTAAGTACCACGCGACGCTCACTATCAGTTTTACCAACAAAGGGCAGTAAAATCACTGCACCTAAGTCAAAGCCATCGGTTAAGGCAAAACCAATTAGCAGTACGCCAACCAGTACCCACCAAATGAGTTTTAGAGTTTCGTAATCAAACATTTCGTCACTCCTTATACGTTTTTAGTGGTGTTTTGTTCGAAATGGTAACGACCGGTGTGCAGGCAGCTTGGACCTTTGCGTGCAAAACGAATCATCAAGAACATTTCAATAATAATTAACACCGTGTAGATCGCTGCAATCGTAATGATTGATCCCAGCACATCACCTGTGGTGAGTGATGAAGCTGATAGGTAAGTTGGCAGTACTTCACCAATCGACCAGGGCTGACGACCCACTTCTGCAACATACCAACCAGTTTGTACACCAACCCAAGGCAGCGGCAAACTAAACAGAGCGAAGCGTAATAGCCAAGTCTTGTGCTCTTGGTTGTGACGGGTAGAGCAACCATTAAGCGGAAGGCCCAGAACAGGCTTGGAACGTGAGGGATCGTATCGGCTGCCGCCAATTTGATCTGCTCTTCAGTCGCATCAGTAATGTTTTCTGTATATTTTTTCAACAGTAAACCATAGCCAAGATCCTGCTTAACTTCGTCAAACAGTGCTACGTTTTCTGGTGAGCGATCGCCTGCACGTAAAACACCTAAACGCTCATAAGCCACCATACCGTTACGGATACGTACTTCATGCTGAGCGATCAAGTCTTTGATACCTGTTACTTCTGTATCAGTTGAACGTGTTGCAATAATACCCATGGCATACGGGATTTTAATCGCGTAGTCAGTGGTTTGTGTTTCCATATTGGGCAAGCCAATTAAGGTAAATGCAGCTGGTGCTTCTTCAGTGTGCCACTCGGCTTCAATAGCAGCGAGTTTGGTTTTCTGTACGTCACCAATTTCGTAACCAGACTCGTCACCGAGAATAATTACCGAAAGAATAGATGCCATACCAAAGGCTGAGGCAATCGCAAACGAGCGACGAGCAAAGCCCATGTCACGCTTTTTCAATAAGTACCAGCTCGAGATTGCCAGGACAAAGATTGAACCTGTTACATAGCCTGCCGCAACCGTGTGGACGAATTTAACCTGAGCAACTGGGTTGAAAATCAGTGCGGCGAAGTCAGTCACTTCCATACGCATGGTTTCGTAGTTGAACTCTGCACCAACTGGGTTTTGCATCCAACCGTTAGCAACTAGAATCCACAGTGCAGATAGGTTAGAGCCAATGGCGACTAACCAGGTTACCGCCAAGTGCTGGCGCTTG
>CAJDVO010000045.1_pt1 | contig 14019 bp, 10 predicted proteins | sample 7391281 | NCBI WGS metagenome assembly CAJDVO01 (sample SAMEA7055709, study PRJEB34461) | soil metagenome | biome: terrestrial ecosystem; feature: Peninsula; material: soil | place: Antarctica | collected 2016
ATGGATGGCTTTCAAGATCCGTTTAGTGTATTTCGTTGCCGCAGTATTGGTAACTGCTCGTGGGTCTGCCCAAAAGGACTGAACCCAATGGGTGCCATTGGTAGGATTCGGCTGGAAATGATGAAAGAGTCGACCTAATAAAATATTGCAGCGAGGTAAATCTACTTCGCTGCAATAGCAGTTAAGCACCAGCTTTAACTCAGCGTCTCTTGTCCAAAAAGTTAATCGCCAAGCGATCCATCCAGCCCCACAAGCGCTGTTGGATACGTTCGATTAATGGTCGTTGTTGCCAGATCTCTTCGGTAATTTCTAGGCTTTCTTGAAAATCATTCTCAAAACTACTGCGCACTTGTTCCAGCAAGCCAGTATCACGCGCTTCCAGATTATTCTCGAGATTAAAACGCAAATTCCAGTGATCAAAATTACAGGAGCCAATGCTGGTCCAGCCATCGACCATAACCATTTTCAAATGCAGAAAGCGTGGCTGGTACTCAAAGATACGTATACCTTTGCGCAGCAACGCTGGATAGTAGCGCTGCCCGGCCCAGCGTACTGAAGGCAAATCGGTATTACGTCCAGTGAGCAGCAAGCGCACATCCACACCACGCACCGCCGCTTTGCGCAGCGCACGACGCACCGCCCAGGTCGGTAGAAAATACGGCGTGGCTAGCCATACGGTCTGATGGGCACCTTTGATAATGCGTAATAATGACTTTTGGATATCTCGGTTCTGGGTAGAAGCAGCATAAGCCACACGTGCTTTACCTATATTGGCAAAAGGTAATGGCGGCGTCGGCTGATTGGTCAGCTGCTCGGGACTGTTGTTTTGCTGCCAAAAAAAACGCTCTAAGCAGCTGTCCCACTGATAATTAAACAAAGTTTGCCAATCAATTACTACCGGCCCTTCAACGCGTACCATCACTTCATGCCACTGGCTGTGCTCAGCACCTGGCTGCCAGAAGTAATCGGTTAGCCCGGCACCACCAACATAGGCAACCTGCTGATCAACCATCAGCAGTTTACGGTGATCGCGATAGAAGTTTTGCAGACCAACCGTCCAGCGTAACGGGTTGTAAAAACGCAGCTCAATACCAGCTTCCTGCCAGCTATGCCGCTGTTGCTTACTAAACTGGCGACTACCAAAGCCATCAAATAAACAACGTACTTTTACACCACGTTGCACCGCGGCAAACAATGCGGCTTCAACGCGATCGGCACTCTCGCCGCTTCTAACTAAATACAACTCAATATCAATCTGCTCACGCGCCTGCTCAACACGCGCCAGCCAATCTTCAAAGAACGCTGGACCATCGATCAGTAATTGAAATTGATTGCCAGCGCGCCAAGGGAAAATCAAACCAGCCATGTTCAATCCTTTAGAGCGTTTAGAGTCAAGTACGCACACCCAGAGTAGGCGTATTAGACAGGGATAATCTGCAAGTCAGCGGATTAACCTATAGCACTTGCGGGGGTAAAACTAGATAAGAATGCATACGAGACTACAAAAAACCAACTAACATGTAAATATTCATATTTAATAATCTGCTATTAATGCAATGACCAAGCTATGCGCTCGAATCAACAAATCTGCGCACCTTTTATCTTCAGTGGAGAAGCCTAATATGAAGCAAGCCAAGGCCTATCGTGCGGCAATTTTGCACAGCTTGGGTGATCCTTCGCAACTGGGGATTGATAACAGTTATGAGTATTTGCCCGATGGCCTACTGGTGGTAGAAAAGGGTCATATCTGCGATATCGGGCCGGCAACTGAGGTATTAGCGCGTTGGACTGCTGATTTAGTTATCACCTGCTACGCAGATAAATTAATCACTTCAGGTTTTATCGATACTCATACCCATTACCCACAAACCGAGATCATCGCCTCCTATGGTGAACAGCTACTGGACTGGCTGGATAACTACGCCTTTCCTGAAGAAGCTAAGTTTGCCGACCCTACCCACGCCCAGCGCGCAGCCCGTTTCTTCTTGGATGAGCTGCTGCGTAATGGCACTACCACTGCTTTAGTCTTTGGTAGCGTGCATAAGGCTTCGGTTGATGCCTTTTTTAGCGAATCGCAACGGCTTAATACCCGCATGCTCGCCGGTAAAGTAATGATGGATCGCCATGCACCCGACAATTTAGTCGACACACCTGAATCGAGCTATAGCGACAGTAAAGAACTGATTGAGCGCTGGCATAAATGTGGTCGCCAACTCTATGCGGTTACCCCACGTTTTGCAGCGACCAGCAGTGCCGAACAGCTGCAGATGGCGGGTCGTTTATTAGCAGAATATAAGGATGTCTATCTACAGACGCATCTATCGGAAAACTCAGCGGAAATTGCTTGGGTAAAATCGCTATTTCCACAGTGCAAGAGCTATCTGGATATCTACGATCACTTTGGCCTACTCGGTAAGCGTTCTATCTTTGCCCATGCTCTGTATTTAGAGCCGCAGGAATGGCAGCGCTTAGCTAAGACTGATTCAGTTGTATCGTTTTGCCCGACCTCCAACCTTTTTTTAGGCTCGGGACTATTTGACCTTAACACGGCGCAGCAACAGCAGATTCGTGTGGGTTTAGGGACAGATATTGGAGCGGGTACCAGCTTTTCTATTTTGGCGACATTGGCCGAAGCCTACAAGGTGCAGCAAATACAACAACATAAGCTGCATCCACTGCAGGCCTTATATCTAGCAACCTTAGGGGGTGCTGAGGCGTTAAGTCTGGAGGACAAAATAGGCAATTTAGCGATTGGTAAGGAAGCGGACTTTTTAGTCTTGGATTTGCAGGCAACGCCTTTGATAAAAAAGCGCATGCAGAGTACACAAAGTATATGTGAGCAATTATTTGTGCTGATGATGCTCGGTGATGACCGAGTGATTGAGCAGACTTATATCTATGGCGAATGCCAATATCAACGTGATTAGAATTTAAGGCCACTGCGCATACCCAGACACCAATACAGTCTCGGTGTCTGGGTAACTAGCGAGCAGTCAGAAGACTTAACGCAGAATCTGCGGATCACCTTTACCAGCAACCGCTGCGGCTTCTTCCATGGTCAGCAAGGCCGTGCGCGGTATGTCTTGTAGACGTGCACAGGCAGCCAGCACATTACCCCAGCAGGCGCGGTTGACAAACTGCATACCAAACTCATCCAAGGTGCCGCCACGGTTACGGTAGCCCAGCACATAGGTGCTGTTGGCATCGGGCAGAATGGTCCAGAGGTGACCACGAATAACTTCAGGGCGCATATGTGTCAGTAACACGCGCATCCGGAAGCGTCTCGGGAAGATCTGCTCAGACAATTCATCACTGGCTAAACTCTCAAGCTCCCAACGGTCGCGAGGTGCACGGAAACGACCCGGCTCTTGCAAGTAAACAATGCGGTAGCCCATTTCTGCTTCTTTCAGGCGCTCTGCTGCACGCAATACCTGTTCCAACTGGTAGCTACCATTGGCAATCAGTAAGAGCGGATCAGTGCCCTCGTACTCTTCCATCACAATTGCGCCATCACGGGCCAATTGCTCAGCTTGCTCTTGGGTAAAGTAAGCAGGACGCTCACGTTTAGCCGCAACAATGCAAGAAATCTGGCCGCGCGAACTGTAAATCTGTGGCAATAACGCCAGCATGCTGTTGTGGTCCGCAGGGAATAGCACCCGCGACACATCACTCATCTCACCCAACATTGCTTCACAGAAGGTCGTGTCTTGGTGTGATTGCTGATTTTTACCGTTTTCCCACGTATGCGATGTGGCTACGAGAGGCCAACCTAACCAACCGGCTGGGCGACCCACTTCTTTTTGCTGACGCGAGTAAATCAAACTTTGACGTACCGCACCGAGCATTTTTACGCAAAACGCTTCGTAACTGGCAACCAGGTTTAAACCGGCTTGGTTGGCTAGACACGCAGACACTACTGCTTCTTCGTTGAGCACAGTAATAATTTTGCCATCGACGGCTTCTAAATCACTTTCGGGTTCACTGACACGGTGACGCAGGTTTTTCAGTACTTCAGTCAGACGGTTACTGGCCAACTCATCTGGGTTACCGACGGTTACCGACACGTGGTCGTAAGTCTGGGTTCGCTGCAACCAAGTCAACAAAGTAGCGATCCAGTGCAGCCATCGTTGAGCAGGCATCATCACGGTAATGCAACTCTGGTTGTACCGGTGTTTTCGGATGGCGGTTGGCTAATGGGTTATCACGCTCGAGTAAACGATCTTGCTCTTTATGTGTATTAAGCAAGGATAAGGCTTCGCGCATATCTTCAGGCGTTACATACAGCGGTTTGATATGTTTGTTAAATAAATCACGCGAATGAGCATCGGTATGCGGATTACCCGGCAAAGGTAAGTTGTGCGCTTTATTTTCATCAGCGCCATAGAAACCAAAACCTTTAATGGTTTCAGCAATACCGTAAGGAATCGGCAATGGATAGGACAATATACCGCTGTTTTTCTCATGCACGCGGCGCTCTAAACGCTGTTCCATTTCCCAAATGGTGCAGACAAAAGCTGCTGGGTCACGGCCATCAAACTCAATAGGGTCAAAACCACAACCACGCAAATGACGTTGGAAGCCTTTTAAACCTTCTAGGGTGCCAAGCTCGGTGCGCTGTTCAATCCGGCGACCGTTAGCAATCATAATTGGCAGGGCTGGGCCGCAATCTTCTGCGCGCCACCAGCGTGGAATCCAATCGCTACCGCGTTGTTCTTCAGCGGCACCATCAGATAAAAACGCCACCAGTTTTTCACCCGGCAATGGCATATGTGCGTATTGCAGCTCAGCAAAACCTAAGTAACCGCCTTCCATAATACCGCCAGCGGTATGCGGGTTCACGTGACTCCCTAAGGGCGCTGCCACTGAACCATCAGCAGTAATGCCGTAGCTATAGAAGTCTTGCAATAATTGGTTAATGCCTTCTTCGCCATTACCGTAAGCTGCTTCTTGCTCAGGGTGCAGATTGCCCAGCAACACGTTAAGCGCTTCAATCGCGGCAACACTGTGGCCCTGCCCCATTAACCAGCCACGCGTCTCGCCGGTCAAGGCATTCAGTGCCATATAAGCGGCATAACCAGGCACCATATTCAGTGCACCGCCGGTATGGCCTTCGGGTTGAACTTTAAATTCATCAGCAGTTAAATCGCTGCCGTCTAAATGCACTTTATTGGCATAGGTCATATGCACAACCAGCGACATACCCGCGGCAGTAATTTTATCGAGTGCGCTCAGTTTACGATATACCGTGGCAAGGTCAGGTTGCGTACCCGCTTGCACAAGTTGATGGGCAAGACGATATACCGCAGCTTGTGTTTCTGCAGTATGCTCAATGGGGCCGTAGCCCTTTTGCCACTGCGCAAACGCTGGCTCAATTTTGGCATGCTCATTTAAGTCAGCTAGGCTAGGCAAAATCTGATGCATATTAATACTCCGTAAACTCGAATGTGGTGCAGTTTAAAGGCTGTCGGGTAAGGTTATCATGATAACCATCAATAACGGTCCCCCCAGTCATACTCTATTCACACTGCCAAAAAGGAAATTTCATGGCCTTATTAAATTTTCTCGGTGCGATCCAACAAGTTACTGGATCGTGCTACTTCATAGAAACCTATGACAAAAAGAACATTCTACTTGAATGTGGCATGCAACAAGGTGGTGATAATGAAGATAAAGATGACGACCATGGTAACCGCTCACCTTTTGCCTTTAATCCGGAAACTATTGATGCCGTAGTCATTTCCCATGCGCACATTGATCACAGTGGTATGTTACCGCGTTTAGTCGCTGAAGGTTTTCGTGGCCCTATTTACGCCACTGATGCAACCTGTGAACTGATGGAGCTGATGCTGATGGACTCAGCGCATATTCAAGAAAAAGATGCCGAGTGGGAAAACCGCTGGATGAAGCAGCTGGTGGCCGTTGATTACGAAACGCTGACAAACGTAGTGCCGGATGTAAAAGTCAGCTTCCATGATGCCGGCCATATTATTGGTTCAGCCATTGTTAAGCTTGAGTTCCATGAGCCTAATGACAGTGTACGCACCTTGGTGTTCTCAGGTGACTTGGGCAGTACCTGTTCACCTCTGATGAAAGACCCAGCGATTCTTAAGCATGCTGATGTGCTGCTGCTGGAGTCGACTTACGGCGACCGTGACCACCGTTGTAATGAAGACACTCTAGATGAGCTAGCGGAGATTCTTCAGCAAGCACACGAAGACGGCGGTAACGTTTTGATTCCGGCGTTCTCAGTCGGACGTACGCAAGATATTTTATTCCACTTAGGACGTTTCTATCAGGAAGGTCGTCTACCGCAACATACGGTATATTTAGATAGTCCGATGGCGATTCGCGCTAATGATATTTACTACCGTCACCGCGATGATTTTGATGAGGAAAATCGCGAGATAATGCATAAATACAATATCAACTCATCAAAACACTGGCTGCCAATCTTAAAGCTGACGCCAACGCCTGAAGAGTCGATGGCGATTAATAAAGTGAAAAGTGGCGCAATTATTGTTGCCGGTAGCGGTATGTGTAATGGCGGACGGATTATCCACCACTTTAAGCACAACCTGTGGCGTAAAAACTGCCATATGATTTTCACTGGCTTCCAAGCGCAAGGAACCACCGGTCGCAAGATCGTTGATGGCGCTAAAATGGTACGGGTATTCCGTGAAGATATTCTGGTTGGACTAAAAGTGCATACCCTAGGCGGCTTCTCTGCGCACGCGGGACAATCACAATTGATTGAATGGGCCAGCCATTTTGAAAAGCACCCTGAACTGCATTTAATTCATGGCGAAATCGATAAGATGCATATCTTGCAAAGCGAATTTAAAAAGCAGTTGGATTGGGATGTCAATATCCCCGAGTTGGGTGATCGCATTGCCTTATAAGGAGTTTGTATGACGTTTGAAGACGAGAACTATCTAGCGCGCCAGTATCAAGTCAGTAGTTTCGACTTAGACACTAAGGTTGATGAGCTACTGAAATTAGCGGTGCCACCCACCAGCGTAAATCGTGAGCTGTATCGCGAAATGATGCTGACCGTCGCGCGCATGGCAGAAGACGATCGCAACCGCTGGGATGCCAAGATCATGCTGCAGACGCTGCGTGAAATGGAAGGCTCTTTTAGCTTACTTGAGCGCTTTAAGCGCCGCCGCAAGGTGACAGTATTTGGTTCAGCACGGACCGAACAAGATCATCCGCTGTACCAACAAGCCAAAGAGCTGGGCGAGGTTTTATCGCGTCAGAATTTGATGGTCATTACCGGTGCCGGTGGCGGTATTATGGCGGCGGCACACGAAGGTGCAGGACTGGAAAACAGCTTAGGCTTAAATATCGCTCTGCCCTTTGAGCAAGGTGCCAACTCCACAGTCCATGGCAGCGCTAACTTATTGACGTTCCACTTTTTCTTCTTGCGTAAGCTGTTTTTTGTTAAAGAAGCGGATGCTTTAGTACTCTGCCCCGGTGGTTTTGGTACTTTGGATGAAGCGCTAGAAGTGTTGACGCTAATTCAAACCGGTAAGAGCCCATTGGTGCCTGTGGTACTGCTGGACCAGGAAGGCGGCACTTACTGGGATAAAGCGCTGGATTTTATGCGTGAGGAGATGGTTGATAAACACTATATTTCGCCAAGCGATTTACGCTTAATGCGCCAAGTGCGCACGCCAAGTGAAGCCGGTCAAGAGATTGAGCGCTTCTACCTAAACTTCCACTCGTCCCGCTGGTTCCGCAATGTTTTTGTGCTGCGTATGAACCATCCGCTTAATGAGGGTGCGATGGAGATCTTGCATAAAGAGTTTTTAGACTTATGTGAATCAGGTGGCTATACGCAGGTGCCTTACTGCGCTGAAACTCATAATGAACCAGAGTTCTGCCATCAGCACCGTTTAGAGTTTGTTTTTAATGGCCGTGATCACGGTCGTTTACGTGAATTGATTGATTTTATTAACCTGCCACAAAACTGGAAAAGCAACAGTTAACTAAGCCTCTGCGGCTCGGTTACTCTACTGAGCCGTAGTGTTACTTGTTTGGCGTTTGCCACTTGGCCATTTGTACGAGCGGGCCATGCCTGCGATTTAATCTTTCAAGCTAACGCGGAAAGTATTCAAGCACAATGCTGCCTGTAAGGCCGCTATCGCGGGCATGGCCCGCTCGTACAACTGGGGGTCATTGCCTGACACAGGATTTTGACAGTTCCCGCGCGAAGCCTTTGTAGGAGCTGGCCATGCCTGCGATTTAGTTTGTTTGAGTTAAATCCAAAACCAAACGCTAGGAAATAACCCATACTACAAGCGCCAGCACACTTCCCTAAATAAAAAAATCGGCTATGCTAAAAATACATCAATGACATAAGGATATGAAATTGAGTATTCAATCTAAAGCAAAAGGTCATCGCAGCCTTAGACAAGGCCGTTTCTCACAAGAAAATGGTATTTATCTGATCACCAGCAGCACTTGGCAGCAAACAAAAGTTTTTGCTGAGTGGTCTTATGCCTATGCAGCCATAAAAGCTTTCACTCAAGATAAAATCTTAAAAGATACGCAACTGCTTTGCTGGGTCTTAATGCCTGATCATGTTCACTGGTTGATACAACTTGGCCAAGAGCAAGATTTATCAGCATTGATTGGCACAATGAAATCAGCATCTGCACGTGCAGTGCGTAATGCCGGCTATCAAAAACAAGTTTGGCGTAGCGGTTTCTATGATCGCGCTATTCGACGCGAAGAGGATATAGCAACGGCTGCACGCTATATTGTTGCAAATCCATTACGAGCAGGCTTAGTTGAACGTGTAGGTGAGTATCCATTTTGGGATGCTATTTATTTGTAAACTTGCTGCTCTTGTATGAGCTGGCCTTACCTGCGACCGAATTTAACCAACTAACTCTGAAAATAAAGACACGGCGCTGCCTGCAATGACGCTATCGCGGGCATGGCCCGCTCGTACAGTTAGGGTCGTTGCCTGATACAAGAATGTTTGACAGTTGCCGCGCGAAGTCTTTGTAGGAGCTGGCCGTGCCTGCGATTTGATTTTCAGGGTAACGCGCAAGTGTGCATGCACGGCGCTGCCTGTAAGGCCACTATCGCGGGCATCGCCCGCTCATACATCCAGCTCGTACAAAAGCTCGCACACCCGCTCGCACGCTCAGACAGGGTGTAGTGTTTAGGCAAGCTCGGCCAAGATATCAATCAGCGCTTGCGCTGGGTCAGCGGCCTGAGTGATGGGTCGGCCGATGACGAGGTAGTCGGAGCCTGCTTGCATGGCTTGGGCTGGAGTAAGGATGCGCTTCTGGTCATCTTTGGCACTGCCGGCTGGGCGAATACCTGGGGTGACTAACTGCCCTGCTGGCCATTGTTGCTTAAGAAGACTGGCTTCTTGTGCGGAGCATACCAAACCATCTAAACCTGCTTGTTCAGCTAAGCCTGCCAAACGTGCAACTTGCTGGGCAGGACTCACATCCAAACCAATTCCCGCTAAATCAGACTGCTCGATACTGGTTAGCACAGTGACGCCAATCAATAGCGGCTTATTACCCTGATGCTGCTCCAGCACTTCACGGCAGGCTTGCATCATTTTTAAACCGCCAGAACAATGCACGTTAACCATCCATACGCCCATTTCAGCAGCAGCTTTTACCGCCATCGCAGTGGTATGGGGAATATCATGAAACTTGAGATCTAAAAACACTTCAAAACCCAACGCATGCAAACCTTCAACCACTTTAGGTCCACTGCGAGTGAACAGCTCTTTACCGACTTTAAGACGGCACTGCTGAGGATTTAGACGTGATGCAAGCTCTAATGCTTGAGCTTCACTAGGAAAATCGAGGGCAACAACAATTGGGCTGGACATGGTTTGAGTCTCATATCAATAAAATCCGCAGCATTGTAGCCCTCCTCTGGGTACGCTGTCGCATCGACTTAGCTATTAGGCTAGTTTTCTAGAAAAAATACTGATAATTGGCTATAACAACATTATCTTACAATATTGCAATGCAACATTTACCCCTCGAACTACTCTGCAGCATTGGCTGCCCATAGCAATTTTAGCTATAAAGGTGTAGTATCATTAAGTATTAGATGCATTCTAATTTGCATCGCTCTAGGAGGTTCTCATGCCTTGGTATATATGGTTATTAATCATCGTTGTCCTTGGTTCAGTTGTTGCTGGCCTGTTGAGACTGCGTAATACCGCAGATAAAATGCCTATTAGTGCAGAAAAACTGGAGTTAATGCGCCAGCACAATGCTGAGCTTGAGGCTCAAGAACGTCAGAAAGACGAGTAAAACCCCTGCTACACCACTGGAGATTTGTTATGTCCCGTACAGAAACCGATAGTCTAGGTGCCATCGAAGTTCCCGCTAATGCTTACTGGGGCGCGCAAACGCAGCGTTCTAAAGAGAATTTCGCGATTGGCTCGCAGCCAATGCCGTTAGCTTTAGTGCATGCATTAGCTCAGGTCAAAAAAGCTGCTGCACGAGTTAACTGTCGTTTAGGCGAACTGCCTGAAGATATCGCTACTCTAATCGAGCAAGCTGCCGATGAAGTGATTAGCGGAAAACTCGATGAGCACTTCCCTCTAGTGGTATGGCAAACCGGTAGCGGTACGCAAAGTAATATGAATGTTAACGAAGTGATTGCTGGCCGTGCCAATGAAATCGCGGGTCAAGGTATTGGTGGTAAATCACCGGTACACCCTAACGATCACGTTAACCGTGCGCAAAGCTCGAATGACTGCTTCCCAACCGCGATGCATATTGCTGCACTGCAAGCGATTGAACACGATTTATTCCCTGCAGTAAAAATGCTGCGCGACGGTTTAGACAAACAAGCCGAGCGTTATGCCAATTTAGTCAAAACTGGTCGCACCCATATGATGGATGCTACGCCAATCACCTTTGGCCAAGAACTATCAGCCTTTGTTGCACAGTTGGATTATGCCACTCACGCGATTGAAGCGACCTTGCCAGCTGTTGGTCAACTGGCGCAAGGTGGTACTGCTGTGGGTACTGGTCTGAATGCCAGTGCAAAATTCGCGGAAAATATTGCCCGTGAACTGGCATCTGCAACTAATCTGCACCTGACTTCTGCCCCTAATAAATTTGCTGCGTTGGCTGGTCATGAAGCCTTAGTGAGTTTATCCGGCGCCTTAAAAACGCTCGCTGTAGCACTGATGAAAATCGCTAACGATTTACGTTTACTGGGTTCAGGCCCACGTGCGGGTTTAGCAGAAGTATTGCTACCGGCTAATGAGCCAGGCAGTTCAATTATGCCGGGCAAAGTAAATCCAACCCAGTGTGAAGCGCTATCAATGTTGGCGTGCCAAGTGATGGGTAATGATGTCACCATCAATATTGCAGCCAGCCACGGTCACTTACAGCTCAACGTATTTAAGCCTGTGATTATTCACAATATTCTTGAGTCAATTGAGTTAATGGCTGACGGTTGCCGTAACTTCCAAGAGCACTGTGTGGAAGGTATGCAGGCTAATGAACAGCAGATGGCTGATCACTTAGAAAACGGCTTGATGCTGGTAACCGCATTGAATCGCCATATTGGTTACGATAACGCCGCTAAAATCGCTAAAAAAGCGTACGAAGAGAATCTCACTCTACGTGCCGCAGCGATTGAGTTGGACTTGGTAACTGATGCGCAGTTCACTGAGTGGGTGCGTCCTGAAGATATGCTGCATCCAACCCCGAACAAAAGTGAAGATATGACCAACTCAATCACAACCCGTAGAAGCTGGTCTTAATAGCTCTACACAAGTGATTACAACACAAATAAGCACGCGTAATTAGCGTGCTTATTTGTTTAAAGTTGGCGGGCCTCCTAGATTACTGGGTAGCCAGCCAGTTTTGTTTTAAGCCGATATTAGAATCATCAGCAGATAAAGCATAAGCCCAATAAACCCAGCAAACACAATGTACGACTGTATGAGCTGGCCATGCCTGCGATAACGGCCTATCAGCGCAACACTTATATTCTCTTCTAGCAGAAAAAACAATCTGTATTGCTCGACACCAAGAACGATAGCTAGGTTTGCATTTACGGTGTTGGCTAATGCAATACAGTCTGAACTAGCGCCGTCGCGGGCATGGCCCGCTCATACAAAACAATAGTCTAATCAATACGTTCATTACCCGCTAAACAATGGCAGCCAATCGATCAGTAAGAGTATTTGTACAACAAATACAGTGACGGCGAAGATAATGACAAAACCAATCAACCAACCTCCACCCCTCACTTGATACTCGGCATTAGCGAAACGCTTACGTGCAGCACGTACCAATAAGGCTGGCACCAAAGCCGCCCAAATCGCTGCCATCAAACCGACATAACCCATGACTTTTACAAAGCCCGTCGGAAACAATAGACAAGCGACTAATGGTGGTAAAAAAGTCACAGCCGCTGTTTTTAAGCGACCGATTGGCGTATCCGCAAAACCAAATAAATCACGTAAATAATCAAACAAGCCCAAGGTCACGCCCAAAAACGAGCTGGCAATCGCCATAAAAGCAAAGGCATTTAAAAAACGTGCAACGGCATCGGTAGTGACATATTGACCTAAAGCAGCCAGCAATGCGGTGACATCACCATCTGCCTCAATCACTGGGGCAAACCCAGCTCGCGGTAAGTTACCCTGCACGGCCAATTGCCATAGCAGATAAATGCCCAGCGCAAGCAACGAGCCCCATAAAATACTCCGCGCCACCGGTTTGGCTTGTTTATTGTAGTAACTGACCAAACTCGGCACATTGCCGTGAAAACCAAAGGACGCTAAACACACCGGTAATGCCGCCCAGGCATAACGCCAGTAACTGTGCTCACCTATCGCTTGGCTATCCAACAGGACTGCAGGCGTAACGCTGTGTAGCAATGAACCTGTGGAAAGAAAGAAGCTGATCAACATACCGCCAATCAACAAGGTAGCAAAACGGTCCACTACCTTGGTAGAAATCCATACAGAGGTGGCGAGCACCAACAAAAATACCACCGAAGACAGTTCACGCGAGATCGGCAACGGCTGGTCAGTCAACCAACTACCTATATTAAGTAAGCTGCTCTGGGTTAAACCGCCACCCACAAAAATATAAGCATAGGTCAGCGAATAGAGCACAAAAGCCACCGCCAACCCAGTAATCACACTCCAAGCTGGACCAAGCAACCCCCGCACTACGGTATGAAAACTGGCGCCCTGTGGAAAATGCAACGTGGCTTCCAGCAGCATCAAACCCGACAGATACATGCACAGCCAGACATATAAGAGAACGACGACTGAACCCAGAAACCATACGCCAGAAGTAGCCGTTGGATTCGCCAGCATCCCTGCGCCAATCGCGGTGCCGGCAATAATCATAATGCCGCCCAAGCGGGTGGGTATTTGCCTGCGTACAGTGCTGGTCATACAGACTCTTTTCTAGAGTTGGGATAATTGATATACCGCTAGAGCACTCTGCCCAAGCGGTATATCAAGGTTAAGCTAGTTAGGCTTGGGGAATTGATAAAAGATACGCACTCGACCTATATAGTCTAAGGCTTGCGCTTTATGCTCAAGACGCACACATAGATTCCTCGCCTCTTCATCAGCAACATCCATCGGGCGCACTAGATCCACATGTACTTTACCACTGAGGTAATGCAAGGTGACCGAACCACAGTCCGCAGCATCCACCTCACCATCCCAAGCCTGACGTAAATCAGCCAAGACCTCGCGCCTAAGTGGCAAACCTCGACACAGTAAATCTAACGAGTCATCTTCAGGGTCAATATGCACTAAGGCATTGCTGATATCTTTATCTGACTCAATCAACTTCAAACGCACATATTCAGCAATTTTATGCCCTTCAGAAACACTTAACAGTTCGTCCACTTCGATATGCACATCAATCAAGTAGCTACCGCCCATACGACGACTGCGCAACATATGCACACCCTGCACGCCTTCAATATTTTCGATAATACGCTCAATGGAAGCCGCTGTTTTTGGCTCCATACCGGTATCAACCA
>CAJDVO010000069.1_pt1 | contig 13896 bp, 14 predicted proteins | sample 7391281 | NCBI WGS metagenome assembly CAJDVO01 (sample SAMEA7055709, study PRJEB34461) | soil metagenome | biome: terrestrial ecosystem; feature: Peninsula; material: soil | place: Antarctica | collected 2016
TGGGTGTACAAAAGTCGTTCTTGACGTTCGGGATGGGTGTCTGAAATGGCCCAGTCGAAAGCGGGGAAAAACACCAGTCCTAATGTGTTTTTAGCTTTTAGCATTTATTTTTCTCCCTCTAGTTTATAAATTAATCCTGGTGTGACTTGTGCTCTAACCCTGATGTTTTTCGAGGCGCTGGAATAGCCTTTGACCATATTAAAACTATTGGATTCGACAATCTCAGCTTCAATATTATCGGGATCTGCGCCGAGTTTAATCGCGCCATTCCTAACGATGTCTAAGGCTCTATGTTCCGCCATGTTGAGATCATAGTTTTTGTTGATCGGCTCATAGAGTCCCACTTCGGGTACAGACAATAGTCCGCGCTCGGTATCCGCATGCATATTGATTTCTAGGGTTGGTTTAGCCAGTGCTGCGCCAATCGCATTGGCAACTTCGTATCGACTTGGGTATTTAACTGTCAGCTTGAACTGTTCTTGTAAAAACGGTGCCAGTATTTTAGAAGGCCCGCCAATCACGTTGATGAATTGCGGAGCTATTTTTTTATTCTCAAGTATTTCTTTAACCGTATACACGGGCTGCGCATTAATTTTTGACAATAAGCCAGCAACTTCCTGTTGAATGAGTTCGGCCATTGTCGCTAAAATTTTAGTGGCGGTTTCTTTGCGGGATAAACCCAGTTGTTCAGCAACCTTATCAACAGCGATTTGAGCGTGCCCTTGGTTATCGGCATTGATTTTATCTAAAACAACCATGGCGTCAGTGGGTGTTAAATGTTCGCCACCGAATGCAATCGGACGTCCCATTCTTTGCGGGCCAATCTTAATTTCATTGTTTTCCACTCTGACAAAGCTATCTCCGGCAATACCAATGGATACTGAATAAATGGAGCGAATCAGGGTTTTATGTTGGCCAATGCTGATGCCTTGCGGCTCAAACAGTTGTACGCCATTGGCCAAGAAGAAGATGTCAGTGGTTGTCCCGCCAATGTCTAACAGTACGCCGTCTTCAGTTTCAGAGAATAAAGCACTGAGACCCATAAAGCTGGCTGCCGGGCCGGACAAAATAGTCTCAACAGGTGTGTTTTTGGCCGTATTTAAATCCATTGTTCCGCCGTCAGCTTTTAAGACAAACACTGGAGCGTCGATGTCTTCTTCTTTAAGTGATTTCTCAATGTTTTCGGCAAAACGTCTAAATGTGCTACTTATGGCCGCATTTAAATAGGTTGTGTGCACGCGTCTGGGGAAGTTTAATTTTCCCGATAAACTGTGCCCCATAGTAATGCTGTTAAAGTCGCTTTTCAGTAGGTCTGCAATGCATCTCTCATGGCTTGGATTTCGAGTCGAGAATTTACTGACAACGCCAACAGACTCTACGCCATGCTCAATAAATTGAGCTTTGATGGCCAGTACTTCAGCGCTTGCGACGTCTTTAATAACAGTGCCGCGATGGTCAATATAACCACTGACAAAACCTAATTGGTCGCCTGCATTGCTAAAATCATGCTGCATGCCGGGGCCGGTTTGCACCAGCATGCCAACCTTGCTAATTTTGTTTTCAACAATCGCATTGGTTGAAACAGTTGTGCTTAAATTGATTCTAGCTATTTTTTTTCTATCAATATTTTTTAGCAGTTGTTGCAGTGTGGTTTGGATGGTTTTAAATAAATCGTCTCTGTCCGTGGGGTTTTTTGTGGTTTTTATTATTTTTTGATGATCGATAATTACGCCATCGATATGCGTTCCGCCCATATCTATTCCAATGATCATTTAAAATCCTCCTAGAATGTATGCTTAGAGTACATATTTGAGAATTTCCCTCCACTTATCAGTCGGGATTGCTACGGCTCGACGCTTATGCATGAGAGCAAGGATGTTCTTCACGCGCTTTACATTGTGAGTAAGCTGGGCAACACCCAGTTTGCCTAGAGTGTGCAGTACTCATGGTGGCGAATAAAGAATCCGCTGCAAGCATGGCGCAAGGGTATCCAGTACTGTGCGTTTTACTGGTGAAATGTGCGTGCTGGGTTAAAAGCAGAGGCTGCGCTCAGTTCAAAGCCCTGCGGCAGCCAGCACTTTAGCTAAGCTGTCGATGACGTCGGTGGGCTGCAGGCTCATAAATCCAAACTGCTCTGCTGCGCTGTTAGCGGCTGCCAGATGTAAGGCTGCAGCGCTGATCGCAACCTGATTAGGATCAGCCATTTGCCCCCATAGCCCCGCGGTAATGCCAGCCAATACATCGCCCATGCCGCCGCAGGCCATGCCTGGGTTGCTGCCACTGACCAGCGACAGCTGGCCGTCAGCGCTGGCAATCACGGTGCCCGCGCCTTTGAGCACAATGCTGCCACCGTACTGCGCCTGCAGTTGAGTTGCGGCGGCCAACCGATCTGCTTCGACCTCTGCTACGCTGATCCCTAGCAGTCGCGCCGCTTCCCCAGGGTGCGGGGTTAAAATACGCTGATCTACGGCCACCGACACTTCGCCAGCCATCAGGTTTAGGGCGTCGGCATCCAGCACCTGTGGTTTATTACAGGCCAACACCTGCTGCAGCATCTGTTGACCCCAGGCCCCTTGTCCCAAACCCGGGCCACAGACAATTACCGTTGCCGCCGCCAGTAAAGGCGCTAACTCGGAGCCCTGCATCACGCCGTGGCTCATCACCGATGGGCAGCGACTGAGTGCCGCCGCTACATGCTCTGGTCGGGTTGCCAGCGATACTAGCCCAGCACCACTGCGCGCAGCCGCTTGTGCCACCAGCAAAGCAGCACCGCCAAAGCCGTGATCACCGGCAACCACTAAGACATGGCCAAAATGACCTTTGTGCGCATTGGCCACGCGCCTTGGTATGCGTGCCGCGCAACTGTGCCAGTCGGCGCGGGTTGCCAGCAGCGGCTCGTTACATTTTTCCAGATGCTGTGCAGTGCCTAGATCTTCAAACACAACCTCGCCGCAGACAGCAGGCCCTTGGCCAGTAAATAAACCGGCTTTCAGGCCAATAAAGGTCACAGTCGCATCAGCGCTGATCACATCCCGCTGCTGCGCCGCTGCTGGCATTCAGTCCTGAAGGTACATCCAGCGCCAAGACGGCGACGGCAGCCTGATTACACAGAGCAATAACTCGAGCGAATTCGTCTCTTGGCGCAGCCTGTAGACCAGTGCCGAGCATGGCGTCTACCACAACATCGGTGTGTTGCAGCCAAGCTGTTAGTTGCTTGTCGGTTAATTGCGACGATAAGCACGTCTCGACCTCCTGCGCGCTGGCCAGCTGCCAGGCGTTGAGCGCATCGCCCTGCAATCTGGCTGGGTCTGTCAAGGCGAGGCATTTTACGTTAATGCCATGACGCACAGCTAAACTTGCCAGCACATAGCCATCGCCGCCATTGTTGCCAGCCCCACAGAGTACCAGTACATGACGGGCATGAGGCCAGCGCCGCAGCAACTGGCGAAAGGCGCTGCGGGCTGCTGTTTGCATCAACTCGAAACCGCTTAGCCCTTGCTCGTCGATTAGATACCGGTCCAGGTTGCGCACCCCGTCGGCGCTATACAAAGCCAGCGGCAGATTGGGCTGTGAGGCTTGGGCCTTGGTTAAATTGTGCCTTGTTGATGACGACATTGGGTGCTCCAGTCTAAAAATCAGTCTAAGACACGTTAGCAGCTCTCTTCAAAAAATAGCAAAGATGCAAAAAGTTCACAACTTCACTATTTCAAACAGAAGCGCTAAGCACCCTTCTGCAAAAGCACAATGACCTGTACAAGCGAGCCGCACCCGCGATAGTGTTTTTACATGCACCCGCTGCTTACCAGTAATCGTGAGAATTGGGCCAGCTCATACCAGAGCTGGTCTGCACCGCTTCTGTATGAGCAGGTCATACCCGCGATAGTTTTTTAAGTCTTGCGCACTAAGGTTTCGACACCGCTGCTGGTGCCGAGCAGTAAAACATCTGCCGGACGCAGAGCAAAGAGCCCACTGCACACCACACCGACGATGTTGTTGATTTTTTCTTCTAAACCACGAGGGTCAGTGATTTGCATATTGTGCAGATCTAAAATCACGTTACCGTTATCGGTAACAACGCCAGTGCGATAGACCGGATCGCCGCCAAGTTTTAGCAGTTCACGCGCAACATAGCTGCGCGCCATCGGAATCACTTCAACCGGTAGTGGGAACTCACCCAGCACGGCAACTTTTTTGCTGTCGTCAGCAATACAAATAAAAGTCTTGGCCACTTCTGCAACAATTTTCTCACGTGTCAAAGCAGCACCGCCGCCTTTAATCAGTTCGAGATATTTATTGCACTCATCGGCACCGTCCACGTAGAACTCCAATTCTTGTACCGAGTTGAGATCATGGACGCTGATGTCGTGCTTTTTTAAGCGTTCAGCAGTGACTTCAGAACTGGCAACTGCACCAGCAAAGTCGTATTTGTGCTGCGCTAATAAATCAATAAAGAAGTTTGCCGTAGAGCCCGTGCCAACACCAATGATGCTTAACGGTGGAGTAGACTGTTTGACTTGTCGCACAGTTTAGTGAACCCGCCATGCTCGAACATTATGTGAAAAAAATCTTAAACGCCCGTGTCTATGACGTGGCGCAAGAAACGCCGCTGCACGCTGCGCCGCAGTTATCTGAGCGCTTAGGCAATAATATTTTGCTGAAACGTGAAGATTTACAGCCGGTATTCTCATTTAAAATTCGCGGCGCTTATAACAAGATTGTGCAGCTGACGGCGGAAGAACGCGCTTGTGGTGTGGTGACTGCTTCAGCGGGTAACCATGCGCAAGGTGTAGCGTTGGCAGCCAAACATCTTGGTATTAAAGCCACGATTGTGATGCCTAAAACCACTCCAGAAATTAAAGTTAAAGCAGTACGTGCTCGTGGTGCGCGCGTCGTTTTACACGGTGATGCCTTCCCTGAGTCCTTGGCGTATTCACTTAAATTAGTGCAAGAAAAAGGCTTGGTGTATATCCATCCTTACGATGACCCTGATGTGATTGCTGGGCAGGGAACAGTTGCCATGGAAATACTGCGTCAGCACCAAGGCCCGTTGCATGCGGTATTTGTGCCCTGTGGCGGTGGCGGCATGATTGCCGGTGTCGCTGCCTACATTAAATATGTACGCCCAGAGATCAAAATTATTGGTGTAGAGCCTGTCGATTCTAATTGCTTGCAGCAAGCGATGGCGGCAGGCGAGCGCATTGTGCTACCTGAGGTTGGCTTGTTTGCTGATGGTGTGGCGGTTACGCAAATTGGTAAGTACACCTTTGAAATTTGCCGTGACCACGTTGACGAAGTGATCACCGTTAGTACCGATGAAATCTGTGCGGCAATGAAAGATATTTATGATGATACGCGCTCAATTACTGAGCCCGCTGGCGCTTTAGCTGTAGCTGGGATTAAAAAATATGTTGAGCGTACCGGTATCACCGGTGAAAATTTAGTAGCGATTGATTCCGGTGCTAACGTCAACTTTGACCGTTTACGTCATGTGGCGGAACGTGCCGAGCTGGGCGAACAGCGTGAAGCGATTATCGCTGTAACTATTCCAGAAGAGCCAGGCAGCTTTAAGCGCTTCTGTGAAGCAGTCGGTAAGCGCCAGATTACTGAATTTAACTACCGTTATCACACCGATGGCACCGCGCATATTTTTGTTGGAGTGCAAACCCATCCTGATCTAGATCCGCGTGCAGCATTGGTCGAGCATTTACGTGAACAAGGCTTCCCGGTAATTGATCTGACTGAAAACGAGTTGGCTAAGCTACATATTCGCCATATGGTTGGTGGCCATGCCGATGCTGTAACCAGTGAGCGCGTCTTCCGTTTTGAGTTCCCGGAGCGCCCAGGTGCTTTATTTAACTTCTTAAATAAGCTAGGCGGACGTTGGAATATCTCCATGTTCCATTATCGTAACCACGGTGCCGCCGATGGCCGCGTGTTAGCTGCGTTGCAAATCCCTGAAGCGGAACGGCCGTTGCTGAAAGAAACTCTGGATAAAATTGGTTATCGTTACTGGGATGAAACTGAGAATCCAGCGTATCAGCTGTTTTTAGGTTAGGGTAACGGCGCTTAGGTTGGCAGTCAGCCTAGGGCTTGATTGATTATTGATTTTTAGGGAGTAACACAGCTTGGATAATTATTTAGCGCTACGTATTGGTCACAGTGTGCCAGCGATTTTGCTGATGCTGGGTCTGATCGCTCATATTGTGATTGTTTGGCGCGCCAAGGGTAAAGAGCCTGCTGTGTTAGCACAAAAGCTGCATCGTACCCGCGTTATTAGTTTGCCAGTTTTTGCTGTCTTGGCACTGTCTTTACCGATCAGCGGTTGGTGGATGGCGCATCTCGCCGGTTGGCCGTTAAGCCAGAAGTGGCTGATGATTAGTATTGCCTTGCTACCACTGATCTTTATTTTTGGTGGTTTTTTGTATAGCAATCTTAGTCGTTGGCAAATACAGCTCACCAATAAGCAAAATGCAAGTACCAGCGACCAAGTGTTTGCTCTGTTGTGGGCGGTGTTAGTGCTGCTGGTTTTGCTAGGAACCAGTGCGCTGATGGGCGCTAAGCCACTCTAAGTTATTCTTAACTACTGACTTACATGCTGCAGCGCTTTAGATTGACCGAGCGCTTGCAGCTCTGCATCAACTAAGTGGGTCAACAGTAGATTGCCGTCTGGCCCAACTCGAAATAAACCGTACTTCGCTGGCTCGTAGATTGCGCCAGTACCTTCTTGGAAAAAGAAGGCATTGGTGGCGAATTTAACTTCACCACTACGCAAGCGAAACTGCAGACGTAATTGCCCATCCTGTAATGCTTGCTGCTGATCCAGCGCAACAAAACTAGCACGGCGCTGGGCATCTAATTGCACAATTACCATAGCGGACATACTATCGTTATCACTATTCAGTTGCTGGCGGATGGCATCCGCCATGGCAAAGTGCAGGGCCATATAATCGCCTTGCATTAATGAGCGTGGGTCAAGCGGAGCCAGCTCTAACAAAACTATTTCGCCATTTTCGATAAGTTTTTCATTTTGCCAAATGTCAAAATTAACCACAGCTAGAATCAGCACTGCGCAGAGCAGAATCAGCCATTTACGCATAGTCATCTGCCTTCGTTGTTAAGTTGCGCGTATAACGACTTAATACGGCATAGAGAGCTAATAACACAGCGCCGCTGATGCATAAGAGGATTGATTTATACAGCAGGCTATTATTTAAGCTGTAGTAGTAAAGCATTAAATAACCGACTAAACAGCATAGATTCAGCCAGATAAGGCGTGTATGTGCTTGCGCAATACCAATGCATAACAATAAGCATAACGGTGCTAAGCCAAGCATTTTAAGGTTAAGTAAAGCCACGCCAAGGCTGATAGCTATCGCGATATAACGCAATTGTGTTTTCTGGGTGTTTTGTTGAATCAGTTGCCACGCCAAAGCCAGGCACACAAGGCTAGTTAGTACTGCGGCAATCCATAGTCGCGCTTGCCAAGCCGCCTGATTAATATCCCACCATGGCAGTTCGGTGCTGTTGATCAGTAACACTAAAACAATCGCCAGCCAGAGTGCTAAGGTCAGTCCCGTGGCGGCGGGTTGTAGATAGCCAGTGTATTTATACCAGCGTAAATGATTGAGCCATAACCAGGCTGCAGTAGCGCTGAGTGCTGGTAGCGCATAAATCCAAGTCTGTTGCCCGAGTAGCCACAAAAGGGCTCCACAGGCGATAAAAACGGCTACCGTGCGTTGGCTGCGGATGCCAGTTAAGACGAACATAACAACTTCAAGCACCAGTAAGGCAGCAGCGATCAGTTGATTGTTATCTGTGCTCTCGATCACTCCAAACATAATCTGCGCTTGCCCAGCTAAGCTGCAAGCAAAGACAAATTGCCCTGCAAGAATTGCTAGGCCAGTGATACGGCTGATGCCGATACTTAGCACGCATAAGATCACGCCAATTATCCAAATGGTACTGACTGTCGATGACACACTAATAAAGGCTGCAGAAATAAAAGCAGTAAAAAATATCGCGGATAACCAGCCTGATGCGCCAAGCAGGATGCGCAGAAAGAATGCCGGTTGTTGATCACTTGGAACACTGGGCAGATCGCCGCTTACTAAATTTTCCTGTTGTAACTGCTGCCAAAGAGCTGCTGAATTAGTCATAGGCAGCTCCGTTATCTGTCTGAGTACGGGTGATTTTGCTGTGCTGATTCAGACGTTTAAGCCAGAACGCTGCAGCGCTAGATAAGCCCATCACACTTAAAGCGAGTAATAACAGCAGGCCAGTAGTCGCCATATGATCTGTCAGTGCATGACTCAACGCGGTTACGATCAGCACAATAGCAGCCATTGATAACGCCGATAGCATGGTTAAATCTAACCGACGTATGCGGTAGAGATACAGCCATAGCACAGCGAATACAGCCCAAATAGGTAAGGCTAATACATCACGTACTGACCATGACGAGATATAGTCCAGCGCCAATACAGTAATGATCAATAAACTGTAGAGGCTGATACTCTGCCCGCCCCAGTGTAATAGAGGCGTTGCGGTTGTGCGGCGGGTGGCTAGATGCCAAAGGCCAGCCGCGCCGGTATTTAGGGCAAACAGCAGCCAGCCTGGATGGCTAAAAGGTGCCGGTAAACGATCGATTGCCAGAGTGTCCAGCGCTAATGCGAGGCTGAGATTGAGCAATACCAGTAGCAACAGCCAAAGGGCTGGCATACGTGTCAATAGCGTCCAAGGCGTTATCAATACGGCCCAGATTAAAAACAGCTGATAGGTATCGGCACCGCTTTGATAGGTCTGCCCAACCAGAGCTAGCAGCGCACCAACTAAGAGGCTGGCAGCGAACAGCGCTGCTTGGCCAATAGAGTCGGTTAGCTTAAAGCGTAATAACGGTAGCAGAGACAGCACGAGTGCCGTTTGTGCGATAGCAAATTTAACGTAACGACTGAGTTCATCCCAATTAAACGCAAAGAAGAAAACTACCCCGCTGCACAAGAGGGCTACCGCAAAGGTGAGTACCACAGCACTGATAAAGCGCAGCTGAGCTGCTGCACTTGGGGTGTTATTAGTGATGGCTAGGGCATGCTCAAGCTTATCTGCATCGAGATGACCGCTTGCTACCCAGTCCAGTATTTGCTGGCGATTGGCTGACATACTGCTGGTTACGGCGCTAAGCGAGCGTTAAGGCTGTTGTCAGCCAAACGCTGAGCTTGCTGCTGTGTCATACCTAAACTGGTGTGTAGCGCCTGGAAGTTCTCGGTCAAATATCCACCAAAATAGGCTGGGTCATCTGAGTTAACCGTCACCATCGCACCTTGCTCAAGCATCTGTAAAATGGGGTGCTCGCTCATATCTTGGTAAACCTGCAGTTTAGTATTGGAGAGCGGGCACACGGTAAGCGGGATTTGCTCTTCAATCAGACGCGCCATTAAACGCGGGTCTTCCCAAGCACGTACGCCATGATCGATGCGGCTGACTTTCAGTAGATCCAAGGCTTGCCAAACATATTCAGGTGGGCCTTCTTCACCCGCATGCGCCACAGCTAATAAGTCTTCGGAGCGCGCCTTAGCAAAGACATTGATGAATTTGCTCGGTGGATGGCCCATTTCTGAGCTGTCTAAACCGACGGCAAAAAACAGATCTCTAAATGGCATCGCTTGTTGCAAGGTGTTAAACGCATCGTCTTCGGATAAATGACGTAAAAAACTTAAAATTAAGCCACTGCTGATTCCGAGGAGATCCCGCGCATCGCCCAGCGCTTCACTGATTCCAGTGATGGCGACTTCCATAGGAATGCCGCGTTCAGTATGGGTTTGCGGATCAAAAAACGGTTCAACATGAATCACATTCTGCTCTTCACATTTCTGTAGGTAGGCCCAAGTCAGATCGTAAAAGTCTTGTTCAGTTTGCAGGACATTGGCACCTTGATAATAGATGTCCAAAAACTCCTGCAAATTGTTGAAGTTATAGGCCTTGCGTAAGGTTTCAATAGAATCCCATGGCAACTGGATGCGGTTACGTTCGGCTAGTTGGAACATGAGTTCAGGCTCGAGCGAGCCTTCTAAGTGCATGTGCAGTTCTGCTTTGGGTCGTGCATTGAGCCAGTCGTACATGGGATCAACCTATAGTTGCAGTGCTACGCACAAGGCGCAGCACTGTTGCTTGATTAAAGTTGTGGGTTGCTGCTGGACTGTAGAAAAATATCGTTATACGCACAAAACATTGCACCACAGCATAGCGGCAAATAAATAATCGCTGTGGCAATTGCAACTAACCAGCCCAGCAATGGAATTGCAGTCAGTACACCAACAATCATAAAAGATAAGGTCAGCACAACAAAAAACACAATCAACGGTAAGATATTACGCAGGCTACCAGCAAAACTACGTTTAACCGCTTTGACTACAGGTACTTGATGTTGATGCACCAGAACCGGTGCGAAGATAAAGGCCATCACCAAGGCTAACGAGGTTGGAATAGCTACTAATGCCATGATAAAAAAGCCTGTACCCATCTGCATCATATCGATATCACCGCTAGTGACGGCTGCTATGGAGCCCATGCTTAAAAAAGCAATTAGGAGCATGACAAGTGTGACAAAAATGCTGACAGCCAAATAGATACCACCTAAACCAATTAAGTTAGCTGGCGCTTTAAATGGCTCAAACAGATCGTTAGCTGTCACTGACTCATTACGCTTGGCATGTCTAAACGCTAAAAAGAAGCCTGCAGTCATGACCGGCCATAGCAATACTGAAGTGAAGCTGCCTAATACGGGTATTAGGTTGAGGATAAAAATAGCGACTAAGCTGATCACGCTGATGACAGCAAACACCACCGGCTCTTTCATTATCAGTGCCCAACTTTCTGTTAACCAGCTGACTCCGCGTCCAATGGCCACTGCTTGTGGTGCACTGCGTAGCTCTGAAGTGTTAGCGGTTTTAGTTGTGTTATGTACTGTGACTTCGGGTTGTTGCGGTGTTATATCGCTCATTAATATACGTCCTTTTATTGTTATCGTTAGCTGACATGCTAAAGCAATGCCAGCCCATGAACTGTAATTCAGTCGCTATGTAAACCTTAGACAGCGACCTGCGCTTTAATATGCGGATGCGCTTGATAATCACATAGCTCAAAGTCATCAATAGTAAAATCAAAAATAGAGTTTACTGCAGGATTGGTACGCATGGTTGGCAGCGCAAAGGGCTCGCGGCTGAGTTGTTCTTCTACTTGTTCCATATGATTGGAATACAAATGGCAGTCGCCACCGCTCCAAATAAAATCACCCAACTGTAAACCACATACCTGTGCAACCATCATGGTGAGCAAGGCATAGCTGGCAATATTAAAGGGCACGATATCCGCCGAGCGCTGATAGAGCTGGCAGCTTAATTTGCCATCGGCGACATAAAACTGAAACAGTGCATGGCAGGGTGGCAGTGCCATATCGTCAACCAGTGCTGGGTTCCAGGCGCTGACAATTAAGCGACGCGAATCTGGGTTGGTCTTAATCATCTCAATCAGCTTGCTGATTTGGTCGATTGATTCGCCATTCGGCGTTGGCCAGTTGCGCCATTGGTAGCCATAGACAGGGCCTAAATCACCGTTTTCATCCGCCCACTCATCCCAAATTCGCACACCATTGTCTTGCAGGTATTTGATATTGGTATCGCCCTGCAAAAACCACAGTAGTTCATGGATGATGGAGCGTAAGTGGCATTTTTTGGTAGTGACCAGTGGGAAACCTGCGTTTAAATCAAAACGCATTTGGTGACCAAATACACTGCGAGTGCCGGTGCCAGTACGGTCGCTTTTATCCACACCTTGATCGCGCACATGGCGCATTAAGTCGAGATATTGTTTCATGATTGGGCAACCTCTTGGCGCTTATACGCAACGATAATTAAGCCGATACCACCGAGAATCATTGGGATGCAGAGAACCTGTCCCATCGTTAGCCAATCAAAAGCTAAGTAACCGAGCTGTTCATCAGGCACACGTACGAATTCGACGATAAAGCGGAAGATGCCATAACACAGCGCGAACATGCCAGAGATCGCCATCGTTGGGCGCGGTTTGCGTGAGTACAGCCAGAGAATCACAAACAGGGCGACGCCTTCGAGGGCAAACTGATACAGCTGCGAGGGGTGACGAGCCAGTTGCGCAGGGTCGGTAGGGAACACCATCGCCCAAGATACATCGGTGGCTTTACCCCACAGCTCGGCATTAATAAAGTTACCAATGCGTCCGGCACCTAAACCAATGGGTACTAATGGTGCGATAAAATCCATTAACTGAAAAAAGCTTTTATTGTGCTTGCGACCAAATAACCAGACCGCCAGCATCACCCCGAGGAAACCGCCATGGAAAGACATACCGCCTTCCCATATGCGTAGTACCAGGAGCGGGTTATCAATATAAGCGGCCAGATCGTAAAACAGCACATAGCCTAAACGTCCGCCTAAAATAATGCCCATCGCCACCCAAAAGATCAGGTCCGAGAGAGTATCTTTGCTCCAGCTTGAATCAAATTTATCTAAACGCCGACTGGCCAGCCACCAAGCGCCACCAATACCCACGAGGTACATTAGGCCGTACCAGTGAATTTTTAGCGGCCCAAGGGCAATCGCCACAGGGTCAATATTAGGAAAGGCGAGCATTTATATTCCTTAATTAAGCAAAAAGCTGAGGCCAACCACGGTTAGCAACAGAGCAAATAAACGTTTTAATAACAGTGGCGATAATTTGTGCGCGAGCTTGGCGCCAAAGCGGGCAAAAAACACTGAGGTGAGGGCGATACCGAAGAGCGCCGGTAAATAGACAAAGCCTAAGCTCCACTCAGGCAGTTGTTTTTCATGCCAACCGGTCACCATAAAAACTACCGCACCGGCAATCGCAATCGGGAAACCACAGGCGGCTGAGGTGGCCACAGCTTTTTGTACCACTACGCTGCGCCAGACTAAAAACGGAACGGTTAAAGAACCCCCGCCAATACCGAAAATCGCTGATGCCCAACCTATGACGCCGCCTGCAGCAATCAGTTCAGGGCGCTGAGGTTGTGGGCGAGCAGCCTTTGGCGTTAGATTCAGCGCTAATTGAATAGCGATACAAATGGCAAAAACGCCAATAATTTTTTGCAAGATAGGGCCATTAATTAGTGCTGCAGTGACACCGCCCACCGCTGCACCGCCAAGAATTCCTGGAGTTAGCCAACGCACCAAATCCCATTGCACGGCACCACGACGGTGGTGTTCGCGAATCGAGTTGATGGAGGTAAATACAATAGTCGCCAAGGAGGTGCCGACCGCTAAGTGGGTGAGGATTTCTGGAGCAAAGCCTTGTGAGCTAAAGCTAAAGACTAGCACTGGGACAATAATCAGCCCTCCACCCACGCCAAATAAGCCTAGAGAGTGTTGATTAATAGCGTTAGATTAGCGGCAGTGCTGCTGGGTTTATATAGGTAGCACGCTTTACTGTTAGGAAGTTACAAGGGTCTTTGCATATAGACAGCCGCACCATAGGTATTTAGTGCACGAGCTTGCTGTTTATTTATAACGCTTTGTGTTTGAAAACCCATACGTTGCCAAAAGGGTGCTGAATCTTGCACTGAGACTAAGCTGCAATGTTGTAGGCCTGCTTGGCGAGCAATCTGCAGTTTGTGTTTGACTAAGCTTGGACCAATGCCACGTTTGCCAGCCCGCGGCGCAACACCGAGATCATGTAGATACAAACAATCGCTATGGGTTGGCTCAACAAATGCTCCATCCAGTGGAGTAATGGCGCCACGCTGCGAGCGGTAGCTAAATAAGTAACCACAGATGCCCTGTTGGTCTTCAGCAACAATAGCTAAATCGGGCACTTGGGCCAGACGCTGTGCAACAGTCTCAGGGGTTT
>CAJDVO010000021.1_pt1 | contig 13761 bp, 10 predicted proteins | sample 7391281 | NCBI WGS metagenome assembly CAJDVO01 (sample SAMEA7055709, study PRJEB34461) | soil metagenome | biome: terrestrial ecosystem; feature: Peninsula; material: soil | place: Antarctica | collected 2016
ATCGACTTGCTGCTTAAAGAAGCTGAAGAATGGGTTGCGCTTGGTATTCCAGCGCTGGCACTGTTCCCCGTAACACCAGTTGAAAAGAAATCACTGGATGCTGCTGAAGCGTGGAATCCTGATGCGATCGCACAGCGTGCCATTCGTGCCTTACGTGAGCGCTTCCCAGATTTAGGCGTGATCAGTGATGTTGCTCTTGACCCATTCACCACGCACGGTCAAGACGGTATTCTCGATGACGACAACTACGTAATGAACGAAGAAACCGTTGATGCACTTGTGCGTCAAGCCATCTCCCATGCCGATGCTGGTGCGCAAATTGTTGCCCCATCAGATATGATGGATGGCCGCATTCTAGCTATGCGCGAAGCTCTAGAGATATCTGGCCACACTAATGTGCGCATCATGGCGTACTCAGCTAAGTATGCCAGCGCCTATTACGGCCCATTCCGTGATGCAGTGGGCTCTGCTGCTAACCTTGGTAAAGCCAATAAATCTACGTACCAAATGGACCCAGCCAACAGCAATGAAGCCCTGCATGAAGTCGCGACTGACCTCAGCGAAGGCGCAGACATGGTGATGGTTAAACCTGGCATGCCGTACTTGGATATTTTACACCGCGTTAAAGATGAGTTTAAAGCGCCGACTTTTGTATACCAAGTCAGCGGCGAGTACGCGATGCATATGGCAGCAATTCAAAACGGCTGGCTCAGTGAGGCAGTGATTATGGAATCCTTAGTTGCATTTAAACGTGCGGGCGCAGACGGTATTCTGACCTACTTCGCCGTGCACGCTGCAAAACAACTAAAACAAGGCGCTTAATTTATTTCGGAGAGCTTATGAGTAACGCAGGACCCAATCAGCCAGCACACGCTGAGCACACTAACGAGGCAGTAGATTCTGCCTCGGTAACATCTAATACTGTTACAAGCGATGAGTCCTGCGCTGCCTTAGCACCGATTACTAATCTCGACGACAGCAGCCTGTATATCCACCGTGAACTATCACAGCTGCAGTTTAATATTCGCGTTTTAGAACAAGCGTTAGATGAAACAACCCCGCTACTAGAGCGTCTCAAGTTTCTCTTGATTTTTTCCAGCAACCTCGATGAATTCTTTGAAATTCGCGTAGCTGGACTGAAAAAACAAATTACCTTTGCCCGTGAACATGCCGATGCTGACGGTTTACAACCCCATCAAGCCTTAACGCGTATTGCTGAAGTCGTGCACGAGCAAGTTGATCGTCAATACCAAATCCTTAATAATATTTTGCTGCCTGAACTGGCTCAGCAAGATATACGTTTTATTCGCCGACGCAAATGGACCAGCGAAATTAAAGCATGGGTTAAAGAGTATTTTGATGCAGAAATCGCACCAATTATTACCCCAATCGGCCTCGATCCAACTCACCCTTTCCCACTACTGGTCAATAAAAGCCTTAACTTTATTGTTGAACTGGAAGGCGTAGATGCCTTTGGCCGCGACTCAGGCTTAGCCATTTTACCGGCGCCACGTTTGCTGCCGCGCATTATTCAGGTGCCTGAAGAAGTGGGAGGCCCTGGAGTCAATTATGTATTTTTATCCTCAATGATTCACGCACATGCCGATGATCTTTTTCATGGCATGAGTGTTAAAGGCTGTTATCAATTTAGACTGACACGCAACGCTGATTTAGCCGTCGATGCTGAAGATGTGGAGGACCTGGCACGCGCCCTACGTGGTGAACTGTACTCTCGACGCTTTGGTGATGCAGTGCGTCTAGAAGTAGCTGATACTTGCCCTGCACACTTAGTTAATTTTTTACTCAACCAGTTTGGCTTATCAACCGCCGAGCTGTATCAAGTCAATGGCCCGGTGAATCTAACACGCTTATTTAGCGTGACCGGCTTAGAAAGCCATCCGCACTTGCAGTTCCCACCATTCACTCCATCGATTCCAAAAGTGCTGCAAAATAGCGAAAATATTTTTCAAGCAATCAGCAAACAAGATATTTTGCTCTACCACCCGTTTGAGTCCTTTACCCCAGTTATTGACTTACTACGGCGCGCCGCTAAAGACCCGAACGTTTTAGCAATCAAACAAACCCTATACCGCGCGGGTGCTAACTCTGAAATTGTTGATGCGCTGGTGGATGCCGCGCGTAACGGCAAAGAAGTCACAGTGGTGATTGAACTGCGCGCACGCTTTGATGAAGAATCTAATCTAGCGCTAGCCAGCCGCCTGCAAGCGGCTGGTGCCGTGGTAATTTACGGTGTAGTGGGCTTTAAAACTCACGCCAAGATTGTTTCGATCTTGCGCCGTGAAAACGGAAACTTTGTGCGCTACGCACACTTGGGCACCGGCAACTACCATGCCGGTAACGCACGTCTGTATACCGATTACAGCTTGCTTACAGCTAACCCTGAACTCTGCGAAGATGTGTCAAAGTTGTTTAATCAGCTGATCGGCATGGGCAAAACCTTGCACATGAAAAAGCTCTTCCATGCGCCTTTTACTCTGCGCAAAACTTTATTGGACTTAATCGCCCGCGAAGCCAGTCATGCTAGCGAAGGTAAAGACGCGCGCATTATTATTAAAGTTAATGCACTGACAGATGCTCACATGATCAAAGCACTCTATAAAGCCAGTCAGGCTGGCGTAAAGATTGAGTTGATTGTGCGTGGCATGTGCTGCTTACGCCCTGGTGTTCCAGGAGTTTCACACAATATCCAAGTCCGTTCAATTATTGGCCAACTGCTGGAACACAGTCGCGTATTTTATTTCTTTAACAGCGAAGGTGATGAGCAGTTACTACTGTCCAGTGCTGATTGGATGGAGCGCAATCTAGATAAACGTATAGAAACCTGCTTCCCTCTAGAAAACAAGAAGATGATTAACCGCGTGAAAAAAGAACTGCAAACCTATCTAAGTGATAACACCCATGCTTGGCTGCTACAAAGCGATGGCAGCTATCAGCAACTGCAGCCGAGCGATGAACAAAGCGCCAGCAATGCTCAAGCGCAGCTGCTAGAAACACTCAGCATTCCTCTGATTGAAGTATCTTAGTACTTCGTAGGCAACGCACACCTTAAATAACAGATATAAAAAAAGGCAGATGCTGTTAAACATCTGCCTTTTTTATTGCGCTTAAATAAACTTAAACGAAGGAGCATCCACGTGGGGATGCTCCAACCTTTTAAGCTTATTTCAGTAACATGGTGCCATTCTTAGCAAAGTTAGAGTGCCATGAGAACGCTTTTTCTAAGTTGTGCGGTGTTTGGCCACCACGTGTTTTAGCTTCTGCTAAGTAATCACGTGCTTGCTGCTTGTAGTCAGGGTGCATGCAGTTTTCGATAATGCGCTCTGCTGCCTGAGTTGGTGCCAAGCCACGAATATCTGCATAACCTTGCTCAGTGATGAGCACATCAACGTCATGGTTAGTATGGTCAACATGTGAAACAAACGGCACGATTGCAGAGATAGCGCCGCCTTTAGCAGTCGACTGAGTTACGAAAATGGTGATACGCGCATTACGGGCGAAGTCGCCTGAGCCACCAATACCGTTCATCATATGCGTGCCACCAACGTGCGTTGAGTTCACGTTACCGTAGATATCAGCTTCTAACGCCGTGTTGAACGAGATAATACCTAAACGGCGAATCACTTCCGGGTGGTTCGAGATTTCTTGTGGGCGGAAGATAATTTTGTCTTTGTACTTGGCTAAGTCTTTACCCAAGGTTGCTACACGCTTTTTAGACAGAGATAGAGCTGTACCTGCTGCGAACTTCACAACACCGGCATCAATCAAGTCAAACACGCCATCTTGCAGTACTTCAGAAGCAACGACGATGTCTTTAAAGCCTGAAGTTTTCATGCCATTGAGTACAGCGTTTGCTACTGAACCTACACCAGACTGAATCGGTGCAAGGCTTTCAGTTAAACGACCTTGCTTAACTTCTTCACCTAAGAATGCAAGCAAGTTGTTAGCAATTTGCTGAGTTTCTTCGTTTGGCTCAGACAGTGGCGATGGAATATCTGCTTCGTTAGAAATAATGATACCGCGGATTTTCGCAGGATCAACTTTCATACCTGGTGTACCGATACGCTTGCTGACTTCAAATACCGGAATCGCTTCACGCGTATTTTCACCCGCTGGTTCTGGGATGTAAATATCGTGCATACCTTCGTATTCAGCTGGTGCACTGGTGTTTAGTTCAATGATTACGTGCTTAGCAGTTTTCAGGAAGATTGGTGAGTTACCCACTGAACCTGTTGGGATAATATCGCCATCTTCAGTGATCGCAGCTGCTTCAATAATCGCGTAATCAATCGCTGGGTAAGTACCCTGACGAATTGACTCAGCCATCTGTGACAAATGCTGATCAATATAGAAAATCTCACCAGCGTTGATTTTTTTACGCTGAACGGCGTTACCTTGATACGGCGCACGTAAGTTAATAATGTCAGCTTCAGCCATCGATTGGTCAGCTGCTGGGCCCATTGAGGCACCAGTAAAAAGGTTAACTTTGAATTTTTCTTTATGGCCGCGCTCAGCTAAAGCTTTAGGGAAAAGTTTTGGCTCACCGAACAAGGTAAAACCACTCATACCTAGTGTCATGCCATCTTCAATCCATGTGGCTGCTTCTTCTGCGGTAACGACTTTATCTAAAAGTGCTTTATTACGGATAAACTTACTTAAATCAGTGCTCATGCAACCACCTATAAAGAATTGTTGTTTTGAATAATATGTCTGCTAAAAGCCTTGATTATCTTGGCTTTTCTGCGTGTTAATTGATGCAATCAGTGCATTTCACCACACGCAAGATGCTTTAACTACTTAATTAGCATTCTATGCTTATAAGATTTTTTAGCAGCTATACTAAGGTCGATTTTGGCAGAGCGTCTAAGAATTTAGCTCTGACAGCGACTCTGTAGTCCGCCACCTTACAACAACATCAAAAAACATGCATAAAAAAATGCCCCAACGTAGGTTAGTACGCCGAGGTATTTTAAACAACGTCACTCCAATAACGCTGTTTTATATTACGACTCCCACCGTACCCTGTGCGCTAGCCTGGATGACCATCCACACGCGCTTGCCATAACATCGGTGCATAATTCCAAAGGTACATGGCAAAACTTAAGCTCCAGCACACTGCTGCAATCGATAAACCAGGCATATACGCCCAATCCACGACAACTACGCGAGCTAAGGCCCCTAGATTAAACAGCATAAAGACCCAGGTCATTGATTTTGGCGGATGCAGCTGGCGTCCGGTATGGCCTAAAGTGACTCGGGCAATCATGCCTAAAATCAAACCACCCATCGCACCGACCGTTAATGCATGCACCGCAAGACTCATATTAGCAAACACTGAAAAGTGCCAGAGCGCCATCGCCACGCACGCGACACCTATCCAAGCGTAAGCTATATGCAACGACCAGAGTAACGGCACCCCCCAAATACCCGAGTCATACCAACGCACAGTACGAATCAGCTGACCCACAGCCAAACCTGCAAACATCAGCCCTATTATCATAGATGGCTGCATCGCCCAACCGAGCATTAACGCGATGGACACCAATCCTGTACCAATTAGCAAAAACCAATCCAGCTTAGGCCAAGCCGTCACACCGTCTTTACGTAGTAAGCCGCGCTGGGTAAAAAACGGAATCACACGACCACCAATCATGGTCATAATCGCCGCTACAAACCACACACCACCCACTGTTGCTTGACGCTGTAGTTGATCATTACCCGTGGCCATACCATACAAAGTAACGCCATTAGCAATCGCCATCAGCGTTAACACCACAACCAATGGATAGTTACGCACTTGGCGTACCGGCCAGACACTGCGCGCCATTTGCGCGGCTACCAGAGGTAAAAACAAAAAATCCAACAGCACAGCACACCACATCGGCGCGCCGACCAGCCAGGCCACACGCGCAGCGATCCACAGTCCGGTCAAAACCATCAAAGGCTTACCTGTCAAACCAGGAAAGCCCGTCCAGGTTTGCACTGCAGTCAATAGAAAGCCCGCGATAATTGCCGTAGCAAAACCAAATAACAACTCATGACGATGCCACGCTAACCAACCACCGGTTGGCTGCCAATCAGTAAACCAGCCATTTAAAGCCATAATCCATAGCGGTATTGCCAGCATGGCTAAAGCACTGCCGAGCAAGAAAAAAGGCCGAAAGCCTAAGCGGAAAAAGGGCACTGTCGCCAATGCCTTACGCCGATCTAGTACCTGCACTATCATACTCCTTGGTTTTACCAGCATGTGTGCACTGGTAAAGCATATGTTTGCTTTATGACTGACAGCATAGACCTGTTAATAAGAATGATTACTAGATTAGAATCAAGAATAGTAAAAGCTCTTTATTAAGCACCTCATACTTAGCCAAATCGTAGGCATAAAAAAACCGCCGAGCAGATGCACTGCTGGGCGGTTTTGGTTAATAGACTAAGCTATTAATTTAAGCCTTGGATATAGCTTGATACGGCTTTGATATCTTTATTGCTCAGCTTGGCAGCGATAGAACGCATAATCATCGCATCACCATCGTTATTACGAATGCCTTCGCGGAACTCGGTTAACTGCTTAGCAGTATAGTCAGCGTGCTGACCTTTGAGCTTAGGGTAAACCGCTAAATCAAGACCATCACCATTGGGTGAGTGGCAACCGATACACGCTGGCATACCGTCAGTTAACTTACCACCTTGATACAGCTCTTGGCCGCGCGCAACTAATTCAGGATCAGCTGCACCAAGCGTACTTTTTTGACTGTTGTACCAAGCTGAAATATCTTCCAGATCTTGATCAGTCATCGCATCCAACATACCAGTCATTTCAACAATAGGACGGTTGCCTGATTTGATATCCTGCATTTGCTTGAGCAAATAACGCTCGCCTTGACCAGCAAGCTTAGGAAAATTCGGGACCAGACTATTACCATCAGCATTGTGACAAGCAGAACATATGGCAATTTTACCTTGACCTGCAGCAGCATCTCCAGCGGCATGGGCTAAACCACTGATGCCCAAGGTCAACAACAGACTTATAAATAATTTGTTCATCAGCTCTTCCAACTACGGCTAAACGTTATTTTTCCCCAGATTTTGCCAGTCATTGAGTTGACTCAGCTAATCTAGGCGCTTATAAATTATGCAAACAGTACCACAAACCACCACACAGACAACCTTTACAAGTTGACGAGCAGCAATACGCACTTACAATACTAAGCATTATATACTGCTCAGACTGAAACGGAAACGAACCTCTTGCAGCACTTTTTATTTGGATGACTTATGCAGCCTAAAAACCCCATTATTGGCCTGTGCCAACAAGCCAGCTTTTTAACCAGCGCGGCTCGTGTTGAGCAGTGTCCGGAAGATGAAGGCTACGAAGTTGCCTTTGCTGGGCGCTCCAACGCAGGTAAATCAAGTGCACTCAACACCTTGACTCGGGCTAGTTTAGCACGCACCTCAAAAACTCCAGGTCGCACGCAGCTACTCAACTTCTTCAGCCTCGATGAAGAACGTCGTCTAGTTGACTTACCCGGTTACGGTTACGCAAAAGTACCTATTCCGCTAAAACTGCACTGGCAGCGCCATCTTGAAGCCTACCTTGGCAGTCGCAACAGTTTGATGGGCTTGGTATTGATGATGGATATCCGTCATCCACTGACGCCATTTGACTGCTTAATGCTCGACTGGGCTGTCGGCAGCAAAATGCCAATGCATATTTTGCTAACCAAAGCCGACAAGTTGACCTTCGGTGTGGGTAAAGCAGCACTACTAAAGACGCAGAAAGACATTCAGAAGAAATGGGGCAACACCGCAACCATTCAACTGTTCTCCTCCACCAAGCGCATTGGTATTGAAGAAGCGCAGTATGTATTAGCCAGCTGGCTGCAATTGATTGAGCCAACAGATGCTGACGACAGTGATGATTTTGATGAAGAAGCGGATGACACGTTAGAGGAATAATCTCTAACGCACAGGCGCGGAGTGCTCTTAATTGTTAGTACCGCGCCGATATCAGTCGCTATATAACTGTTAACTAGAAGCTGCGACCCAAGTTTAAATAAAGCGCACTTTCAGAGTCATCATTAACGCCATAGCTGAAATTCAGCGGCCCTACTGGCGTATCCACCGCAACAAACACACTCATGGCATTTACATAACGACTGTCTAAATCGTTTGCCTGACTCCAAACGCGACCGCGCTCCAATGACATACCGGCATATACTGGAAAACCCAGCGAAAAAGTACGCATTGGCGTTAAACGTCGGTAATATACTACACGACCAATACTGACGTTTTGCCCTGCTAGGGCATTTTCACGGTAGCCAGATAACTTCTGCGCACCACCGATTTGATAACTGGAGGTCACCACTTCTTTAGCATCAAGCGTGCGCGCATAGCGTCCACCAAGAATCCAGGTATTAGCGCCCCAGTTCAGCGGCTTATTCAACTCCACCAACCACTGGCGATAACGCTCGTCCGAGCCCAACTCAGTCGCATGTTGCGAAGCCGACACCCGTAACTCCTCTCCTGTACGCGGGAAATTCACATCATCCAAACTGTCAAACGCATATTGCAAATGGTAATAACCTTCTTTAAAACTAAAGTCTGGCAAGTCACGCTCACCAATACGCACATCCGCATTCCCCCAACCCGATCCCACACCAAAACGCACTTCTGCGTTAGTGCCAATTTGTCGACCTAGATTAAAACCATAACGCACGCGCTGCAGGCGATACTCAGCAATCGGATCACGCTCTTCGATAAACTTAATATTGCGCACCTCACCATACAACCACGGCGAGACAAAGTAGCGCGAACCAATATCCAACGGTTGATAAAATTCCGTATAAAGTTCTTGATGATCGCCAAACTGGACACGACTCAACCACTCGGCACCTAAACGGTTAATGCCGTTCATGCGGAAACTTGCACCAATATTAAACATGCTATCACCGCGTAAATCATCGGAGAGATTCAGCCCCAGACGTAAATAATCAGTACCTGTATGCTTATCGGTTGCATTGATCACCAGCGCATTACCGCCTTTTTCAGGCTGCAAACGGTACTCAACCCGCTCAAAATATTCCAAACCGTAGAGCGTGCCCATATCTTTTTGCAGCTGCTCAACATCCAGCGGCTGATCGAGCGCTTGGCGGATGTAATAGCGAATCACCTCATCACCCACTTTCGAGGTATTTTGAATCTGCACCGAAGTAATCAATGGGGCTTGTTTCATTTTCTTAGTATTGCTGGCCAACTTCTTCTGCTCAGGCAGCGGTTGCGCAAGTTCAACCAAACGCCATTGCATCTCATTAGCGGCGCGGTAACCAGCATCCATCATGCCTTGCGCTCGAGCAAAATCAGTCAGACCATAACCCGCCAGCTCCGGCTGTACTAAAATATCCTGCGATTGCAGCGTCGCCAATTGCGCGTCGGAGTTGCGCCTTGTGAGCAAACCCACCGATTGATTTAAAATATCAAATACGGTGTGCAACGACTCAGTTGTAGCTAAAGGCGAGCCAATATCTGCGACAATCACCCGGTCAACACCCATCTGCCGCGCGATATCTACTGGGATATTATTAGAAATACCACCATCCACTAACAAACGGCCATCCACCGCAACTGGCGTTAACAGCGCCGGAATCGACATACTAGCGCGCACCGCTAAGGCCAAATGCCCTTGCGAAAACACCACCACCTCACCGGTAGAAATATCCGCCGCCACTGCACGAAACGGAATCGGTAACTGATCAAAATCTTCCACCGCGCCAGCACGAGCAAACAGCTTTTCTAATAACAGCGCCAAGTTCTGCCCTTGCAGCACACCCAGCGGCAAACCCAAACTTCCATCATCACGAAAACTGAGTTTTTGTTTAACTAGAAAATCACGATCATCTTGTTTACGCCGAAACGGAATATCCTCACGTGACGGCGCATCTGACAAGGCTTGCTGCCAATCCACTTCAAGCGCTAACTGCTCTAGCTCCGCAATGCTATAACCCGCCGCATATAAGCCTCCAACCACCGCCCCCATGCTGGTAGCGGCGATCGCATCAATCACAACGCCCTGCTCTTCTAACGCTTTAAGCACACCAATATGCGCCAAACCCCGCGCTGCACCACCAGATAACACCAAGCCCACACGCTCGCGCTCAGCATCAGCAAGTGGCTGAGCAAAGACAGAGGTAGCCAGAGAAAGAATAAGAAGACTGGCGCACCAGCTTAGCAAATGACGCATAAATCAGATCTCAAAATAGCGCTATACAAATATTAGTGAAGGGAGACTTTACCAGTCTAAATTTGTGAAAGAGTATAAAAATGTAACCACATTTTTACTGCACGAATATCTGGCTGCTATTAGATGATTAATCCATCTGCGTGCTGGCGGTAACCAACTTAAATGCTAAACCTGCAAAAACAACACCTGCAACTCGATTCAGATATATCTGCGCTTTTGGTGAGCTATTTAACCAGCCACCCAAGGTGCCAGCCAAGACCGCGATTGCACTAAAAATCACAAAGGAGACAATTATAAATACGCCGCCGAGGATAAAGATCTGTGGCGCAAGCGAACCCTGAGCGGGCGAAGCAAACTGCGGCAGAAAGGCTAAGAAAAATATCGACACCTTAGGATTGGTGATATTCATAATAATACCGCGACGATACAACGCCCAACCAGAGCGTAAGTTCGACTTTGGCGTTTCAAGCTGACTCGCCGATGCGCGAAATGCTTGCCAAGCCAAATACAGCAGATAAATGGCTCCGACTATTTTTAGAGCAGTAAAGGCCACAATTGACGTCTGAAAAATCGCCGCCACACCAAAAGCCACGGCAGTGGTGTGCACGATTAAGCCGGTACTTAAACCCAGCGTAACCAAAACACCTGAGCGCTTACCGTATAACGCCGATTGAGTCAGGACAAAAACATTATCTGGGCCTGGGGCAAGGCTGAGTAAGATTGTTGCAATAATGAAGGTAATTATAGAGTCGATGGCCATTTTCTTGCCTTAGTTTTTTTGCATACCCAAAATGCTGAGCCTGCAATACTTGCGTATCAAATCATTCTCACTTCTTATGCTAATCAGAACAACATGAGCACCTGTAAATAGCTTGCGGGCATCATGTACTTGTATTGCTTGAGGGCTTACAAAGGATGGTTAATCACCCCAAAACCTAAACACAGATACAAAAAAGCCCCGTATTTCTACGAGGCTTTATTTGTTTGGTGCCGGCACCAAGAGTCGAACTCGGGACCTACTGATTACAAGTCAGTTGCTCTACCAACTGAGCTATACCGGCAATGGCGGCTATTATATATCATCAACTGTTGCACGACTTTCTAGCCGCGTCGCGCCAGCAATAATAAATTGCGCGGTGTCAGTTCTGTCGAGCAAAACTCACCTAATTCCACATTAAAACCCTGCTCCTGTAAAAACAGGGCTTGATCGATGACCAGCCACAACTCTAAAGGCCGACGAAACAATCCGCGCACCAATTCTAAGTTACGCACCTGAGCTAAACGCTGCCAGCCTGCTGCTTCGAGTTCTGCCCAGTTTTGTTCGGGCACAGCAGGTAAATTTTTCAGTTCTGCTAAATCAACACACCACTGAGCAAAGGACTTGTTAAACCACATAGCAGACAACGAAGGCGTCGACAGATACTCATCCACACCACGCAGCTCACGCTGCAACATATCAAAGGCTAAACGCCAAGCCATAGATTGATCTCGTAAGCGTCGCTCACGAGCGCTAGCAGTCACGGTAGCGGTCAGCGGCAAGCCCAGATCCTCACGATCCAGTTGTAGCGCTGAGGCTTGGCCTGCCGTGGATAGCGGCTGATAGAACTCGGCTTGAGTGCGGTTGTAACAACATGGCGCTAAAGCTACCGCAGCGGTCTGCTGCCCGCCGGCCTGACGAACAAGATGGGTATGTAAATCACCACAGGCATGTAAGGCCACCACGGTATCGCTGTTATGCAATGCTGCAGCACTGGCTGAACTCATTACATCACATAAGATATGTTGCGCTTGGCTCAGATATTTCTGGCTGATGGCATGACCGCTGTTGACCAGTTCCGGATTAAATTCTAAACATTGCAAACTGGCATCTGGCCAAGCTAAGTAGCGACCAAGATGGCCCTTACCTGCACACCAATCCAGCCATTGTTTGGTATCGGTAAAGGACTGCTCTACTCCACTATGCACAGCACTGGCAAAGGCTTCGATTTGCAGCCACTTACGTTCCGCGATACCACTTTGCATACGCAATGGGCGCTGGTTAAGTGCCGCAGAGCTAAAACTGCTAATCTGGCAGAGCTGCTCGGCTTGTTGCGCCCAATCAGTGAAGGGTTGTGGTGCAGGAATAGAACTGGGTTCGGTATGACAGGCTTCGGCATCAGCTAAGCTGCGCGCGCGCAGCCAAACGGCCAGTTCTGGGTAGTCAGCTTCCCAGTTGAGTTGCTGCTGGATAAAAGGCTTTTCTCGCCAAATACTTTGCTGCGCTAACAGAAAAGTATCCAGCGCTAAAAATCGTTCGCGCAGTGCATCGCCACTCAGAAGCGGCGTATCAACAGTCAAATTAGCGACCCTGTAACGCATCCACGCGTAGCTTACGTTCTAACCAGCGAAATACCTGAACCAAGATAAAGGTCATGGCTAAGTAGAACAGACCTGCAGCAAAGAAGATTTCAACTGGCAAATAGGTACGCGCAATAATAGTGCGCGCCATACCGGTCAGCTCTAACAAGGTGATAGTACTGGCAAGCGAACTGGCTTTAAGCATCAGAATTACTTCGTTACTGTACGCCGGTAAACCAATACGTGCGGCACGTGGCAAAATAATATGGAACATAGTTTGCGCAGGATCGTGCGGCTTCGACCTCGCCTGGTGGCACGGCTTGAATCGCACCACGAATAATTTCAGCGATATAAGCCGCGGTATGCATGGTCATAGCAAGTAATGCGCACCAATAGGGGTCGCGCAAATATGGCCATAAAGGCCCCTGACGTACCGCATCAAACTGCGCCAAACCGTAATACACCAAGAACAATTGCAACAGTAACGGTGTACCGCGAAAAAAGAAAATATAGCTAAACGGCAGTGCTCGCACATACCAATGGCGCGAGGCACGCGCCATACCTAGTGGAATGGCAATCAGCAGTCCGACTAAAACGGCAATCGCGACCAATTTCAAGGTTAACTGCGCGCCCTCAAGTAACGTAGGCAGCCACTTAATAATCACATCCCACTTCATGCTGCGCTCCTGCTAAAGCCGCGATTGGCGCGTTTCTCAAAGAAGTGCAAGGCCAACATACTTAAAACGGTTAGCGTCAGGTAAATACAGGCAGCCACCATAAAGAAGGTGAACGGTTGCTTGGATGAAGTAACTGCCACTTGCGCAGTACGCATTACTTCTTCCAAACCAACCACTGAAACCAGTGCGGTATCTTTCATTAAAATCATAAAGAGGTTGCCCAGTCCAGGAATGGCAATGCGCCACATTTGCGGCAAGACAATGCGCAATAAAACCCGCGAACGGGATAAGCCAAGCGCCAAGCCGGCTTCACGATGACCGCGTGGAATAGCTAATAAAGCCCCACGAAACACTTCGGTGGAATAAGCACCAAAGCACAGCCCTAAGGCAATTACACCGGCAGAAAAGGCGCTGAGCTCAAGCTCAGGGTAGCCAATGGCTTCACCTAAAGCGCTAACAAAACCGACCGAGCCATAATAAATCAGCAACACC
>CAJDVO010000038.1_pt1 | contig 13511 bp, 15 predicted proteins | sample 7391281 | NCBI WGS metagenome assembly CAJDVO01 (sample SAMEA7055709, study PRJEB34461) | soil metagenome | biome: terrestrial ecosystem; feature: Peninsula; material: soil | place: Antarctica | collected 2016
TAGGCACTCAAGGTTATATTTGGGATACACAATCTGATATGGCGCTGGCGCTAATCGGTGCGATTTGTGCACTTGTTCTGCTGTCTAAATACCATGATAAGCAGATTGTAAATATTGTGCAGAGCTACAAGTAACGTTTACAAACGTGCTTAGAGTAAGTATTAACAGTTAAATATTGTGTTGCGGGGTTTATATCCAGTGCCGCTTAAGCCTCTAACACTAGAGTAATAGCTAAATCGTCCGATTTGGCTTAACACTAGAGTTACGGATTGGCAGGAGTGCAATGACTATGAGTATCCCAAGACAAGCGACTTATTATCCAATTATTTATGTGCGTGGCTTTGTCGCGACTATCTCAGAGATTGATGAGGCCACGGCTGATGCGTATATGGGCTTTAATCATGGCTCATCAAGAGCAAATCACCTTGGCGATACGCGATAAGACCATTCGTTATGGATTATCGCTAAAAGACGGTATCGGTAATGCGCCGCACCAAGCTGAAATAATTGAGGAAAAAGGCCAGCGACGGATAATTTTGCCGCTGGGTACAGCAGTCAATGCCCGCCCAGGGTTTCAGGGGCAATTGGAGCTTATTGTAGATACTTGGCAGTGAAGACTTAGGGTAGGTTGTATCTACCCTAAGATTTTTCGATCACAACTGGCTGTTTAACACTAAGGATTTATCCTTTCACGACAGCTAGAGGCTGCAATTCAATCTGTACCTCAACTAGGTCCTTTTGGTTGCGCATGACTTCATCGATATCTTTGTAAGAGCCTGGTGCTTCATCCAGATCTTTGCGGCTGCGAATTGCGTGTAAAACGCCAAGATCTTTAAGGGCTTTTATTTCTTCTTTAAAGTCCAGATTTTTGCGTGCCTGCGCACGGCTCATAATGCGTCCAGCACCATGCGCGCAGGATTCAAACGACTGTGCTTCGCCTTTACCTTTAACTAGAAAAGAACGGGACCCTTGCGAGCCAGGGATCATGCCCCATTCGCCTTTACGAGCTCGTGTTGCACCTTTACGATGCACGATAACTGTCTCGCCGAAGTGTTCTTCTTCGGCAGCAAAGTTATGTGGTTTATTAATAAAATCGGCGAATTCGACTTCTGGCAGAACTTTTCTAAATGCTTCTTTGGCGCGCTCCATCATTAGCGTTCGATTGGCTAGGGCAAATTCGAGGCAGTAGTTCATTTCATTTTTATACAGCTCAAAATACTCAGATGACTCTGGCAGATAGGCTAAGTCACTCGATACATCCTCACCGGCTGCGATATTTAATTGCTTGGCCAGATCATGGTAATGATTGGCAACGGTAAAGCCCATATTACGTGAGCCTGAGTGGATCATAATCCAGATATAGCCATCTGAACCTTTTTGTACTTCGATAAAGTGATTGCCGCTACCTAGTGTGCCGATTTGATATAGAGCGTTGTCGTACTCTTGTTCGACGATGGGCAAATTGCCTGTTCTTTTGGGCATCAACGTCTGGTCTTGTGGTGTTTTATGACGTTCAAAGCCGACTGGAATCGTCGCGCGGATGACCTTTATAATATCTTTTAAGTCATCAATATCGATATCGGTCAGATTGGTGCGCAATGAACACATACCGCAACCAATATCTACGCCAACCGCATTGGGAATAATAACGCCCTTGGTGGCGAGCACAGCACCGATGGGCATACCGTAACCCTGATGGGTGTCGGGCATGATAGCTATATGTTTAAAAGCAAAGGGCAGGTTGGCGAGATTGCGCGCTTGTATTAATGCACCCTCATCCATTTGATCCTTATCCAGCCACAGTTTGATCGGCAGCTTTTCAGTTTCAATAATTGCTTTTCCCTTGGTGTGCATAGTAACTCCATATTTTATTGAAAATGAGCTTTTACACTGTCGTTTGATAAAACCTTACGGTGTATAAGGAGAAGATCTATCCTTCCAGATGGTTATCGGCCTGTGTAGGGGGAGGGTGCTAGCAGCCTTTCGCGGACCACTTGGCATGAGAAGCAACGCTTGGCAGTTGGATACGCATCCAGTCGCTTGTAACGAATCGGTGCTTCGCAATCGGTGCATAGGCCGTATGTCCTCGCCGCAATACGATTCTCAGCTGCCGCGATGTCACGCATCTCGCCAATATCGCGAATGACCTCGGCTTCGCTGATGTCACGAATCATTGAGGCCGCTGCAACATCGCCAGAATCGCCCAAACCGCCTAAAAGATCGACTTGATACTCATTTTTTGAGCGCGCGAGCACATGCCGAATCTCTTCAAGTAAAAGTTTTTTGCGTGTGTCAATCCGTTGTGCAAAATGGGTAATTTGTTCTTTTGTCAGGGGGTTTTCAGAGGTAGTCATAGCATCATCCTTTATAAGTTGCAGAAATGGGTATCGATTTATGCCAACACACTGTGTCGGCATATACCCTTGCATCTAAAGTTAGCCTTCCAAACATAACGTTTGCATGGCATCAAGACAAGGTGGTTGAGGATACTGGCTTTATTTTGGCTAGCTGTTATTGGCTGACAAGGTGTGATGGGAACTCTTGACGGGTGGTTTTTTGGTACTACCCGTCAAGAGTTGGCTCAGCGGATGTCTACCGAGGCCAGCACCGTGCAGATAGAACCTCTAAGGTTCTTGACTGGAAATGACCATTGGCGGTTGGACTTGGTCAACGAAGGTGCTTATGCTCATTGTACTCACGGAGAGCTGGATATCACTTTTTGCCCGCTCGCGCTCATCGGCGATAGATGCCTGCTTCTCCTTGAGTATGTGCTGTATTGATGCGAAGCCCGTAGCTTGTATTTTTAGCCGCGTTGATGTTTTTCACATGAGGTGAATTATGCAGATACCTTTAGATATCACTTTTAGAAACGCAGAGCGCTCTGACCCAGTAGAAGCGGTCGTGCGTGAGCGTGTTGATAAATTAGGCCAGATTTTTGACCATATTATATCGTGTCGAGTGACGCTGGACGTACCTAATCGAACCCCTAACTACGATGTTCTTAATCACCGCGTGAACGTTGAAATCAACGTTCCAGGCGAAGAGTTGGTTGCATCTCGAGAGCCGAACGAAAACGACAACTTTAATGACATTTATGTCACGATTCGCGATGCATTTGATGCTGCTGAGCAGCAATTACGCAGCTATGCTGGACGTCTTCGAGAGACGCAGGTATCACATGAAGACTCGCCCTATGCCATCATTGATAAGATGTTCTTAGATAAGGGTTATGGCTTTTTAATGACGTCGGACGGGCGTGAAATCTATTTTCACGAGAACAGTGTCTCCCCCCCTGGCTTTGATAAGCTCAATAAAGGCGATACTGTTCGCTTTGTTGAAGCGCTTGGAGATGAAGGTCCGCAGGCGAGTTTGGTTAAAGGCTTAGGGCGTGATAGCGCAAATGTTTATACTTCTCCTCGACCAGAACTGCTCTGATAATAATATTTTATTATGCAAGTAATTTTCCTCAAGATTCTTGGCTGATTGCTGAGGGTCTTGAGTGGAGTGTTTCAGTATGTTCATTGAAAAAGTAACCGTCTAACTCATTTCTGAGCGACTTCTATATATCAACAAACCATTAGACCTGACCATCATTCCGTGTTCTACAATACTTTATTAGTAGCTAAAGTTTTGTAGACTACAGTTATACAAAATTGGCGAGTCGCCTAATGGAGAAGCACCATGAATCGTGGAACCCAGATTAACTTTTGGTATGTTCTTTTTGCTGTGATGGGCATCGTTTTTCTACGTGATATTTGGGTGCAGACGCAGACGGTGGAGTCGATCCCTTACAGTCAGTTTGAAACCTATCTTGAACAAGGCGCGATTGAAAATGTAATGATCGGCAGTACCACAATCAAGGGTACTTTTAAATCGGCACACAATGGCAAGACCGGCTTTGTCACCACCCCCGTTGCACCTGAGCTGGCTGAACGTCTAAGCACAGCTGATGTGACCTATGCTGGCGCGGTGGAAAATACTTGGTTTACTGCTCTGCTGTCTTGGGTTCTGCCAGCACTTGTTTTTGTTGGTATTTGGATGATCTTGATTCGCCGTATGGGTGCGAAGTCGGGCATGGGCGGGATGATGTCGATTGGTAAAAGTAAAGCCAAGGTCTATATCGAGAATGATACCAAGGTGACTTTTGCTGATGTTGCCGGAGTGGATGAGGCTAAGGCTGAACTGCAAGAAGTTATCGATTTTCTACAGAACCCTAAGGAGTACGGCAGCCTTGGTGCGCGTATGCCCAAGGGTATTCTTTTAGTTGGGCCTCCAGGTACCGGTAAAACGCTATTGGCTCGCGCGGTTGCCGGCGAGGCTAAAGTACCGTTCTTTTCTATTTCGGGTTCTGAATTTGTTGAGATGTTTGTCGGTGTCGGTGCTGCACGAGTCAGAGATCTTTTTGAGCAGGCACGTAAAGCTGCTCCAGCAATTATTTTTATTGATGAGTTAGATGCCTTAGGCCGTGCGCGCGGCGCAGCTACGGCGCAGGGCGGCAATGAGGAGCGCGAGCAGACGTTGAACCAACTCTTGTCTGAGCTGGATGGTTTTGACCCGGGTGAGGGTGTGGTGTTGCTATCGGCGACTAACCGTCCTGAAATTCTTGATCCAGCGCTGCTGCGTGCAGGGCGTTTCGACCGTCAGGTATTGGTTGATCGTCCTGATCGTGCTGGCCGTGTGCAGATTCTTAAAGTGCATATGAAAAAGATCGTCCTCGACGCCGATATGGCGCTGGAAGATATTGCAGCATTGACCACTGGGTTTTCTGGTGCTGATTTAGCTAATCTTGTGAATGAGGCGGCTTTGTTGGCCACACGTCGGCGCGGCAAAGTTGTGACTATGGCTGACTTTACCCATGCCATCGAAAGAATTGTTGCGGGCTTGGAGAAGCGTAATCGCCTAATCAATCCAAGCGAACGTAAGATTGTCGCCTATCACGAAATGGGGCATGCATTAGTAAGTATGGCGCTGCCGGGTATTGATAAAGTACATAAGGTATCGATTATTCCACGCGGTATTGGTGCGCTGGGATACACCATCCAGCGTCCGACCGAAGATCGTTTTTTAATGACAGAGTTGGAATTGCGCAACAAGATTGCGGTATTGATGGGTGGGCGTGCTGCAGAAAAACTTGTATTTGATCATCTCTCAACTGGAGCAGCTGATGATCTGGCTCGTGCCACAGATATCGCCCGCTCAATGGTGGCGCGCTACGGTATGGACGCGAATCTAGGTGGTGTCAGCTATGAGTATGAGAAGAATAGTTTTTTAGGTGAGCGTGCTCCAGCATATTTTGAGCGCAGTTACAGTGAGGCAACAGCTGAAGCGATGGACGCTGCTGTGCGTGATTTACTGCAGGAGGTTTCTGCACAGGCGTTGCAGATCTTGACGGATAACCGCGACATTCTAGAAAAAACCGCCAGTCATTTGCTAGAAGTGGAAACATTGGATGAAAATCAACTGCACGAGCTGACCCGTGGCTTACGCCCTGCTGCACTGGACATAGTCGAGCAAGCGACCAATCAACAGTAATTCCTAAGAGCGAATCAGCACAGTGAAGCGTCTTGAATTTTGTGTTGTATGTAACAGCTGATGCCTCAAATAATTGCGACTCGCTCAGAGTGGTTGCTTGATAGCCTTACTAATAATACTGTTGTGGGTAGTCTGGGTCTATAAATAAGGAAGGAGCACGGCAGTATGGGGTTTTTCAAGCAGTACTTTGGCCGCTATTTAGCAGTACGCAAAAGTAAAAATCTATTCCGTCGTCGTGCCATTCTTGATTCAAAGGTGCCGGGTAAGCGCAATAGTTATCTGTCAGATACCCTGAATAGCCAGCTGGCAAATGAGGCGCGTGCTGATTTGACCGAGTTGCTGACGCAGTTGGGTACGTCAGAGCAAGGGCTGAGTGCTGACGAAGCGCAAGTGCTGCGCGAGAAGTATGGCCCTAATGAGGTTGAACACGAGGGTTCTGTACGCTGGTGGCAGCATCTTTGGCTGAGCTACAACAATCCGTTTAACCTACTGTTGACCCTATTGGCGGTAGTGTCATTACTCACCAAAGATATGCAGGGTGCTGTGGTGATCACCGTTATGGTGGTGCTCGCAACCTTGATCCGGTTTTATCAGGAGCGTCGCTCCAATCAAGCCGCGCAGGCACTTAAAGAGCAGGTAAGTAATACCGCCAGCGTTAGGCGGCGTAACGATGAGGCAACTGAGCACAACGCTCGTCATTTGCTGGGGGATACGATTGAAATTCCCATGAAAGAACTGGTTCCTGGGGATATTGTGCGCTTGTCAGCGGGCGATATGATTCCTGCAGATTGCCGTGTACTAACCGCAACTGACTTATTTCTCAGTCAGTCTGCGATGACGGGTGAGTCATTACCGATAGAGAAGTTTGTTGTTGCTAAATCTACATCTGATTCCGCACTGGAGATGGATAACTTGGTGTTTATGGGCACCAACGTTATATCCGGCATGGCCAGTGCGGTGGTGTTGGCGACCGGTAACAACACTTATTTTGGTACCTTGGCAACACGGGTCACTCGCGTCGCCACTGCGGACGATATTAACGCGTTTCAGTTGGGTGTGAATAAAGTCAGCTGGCTGCTGATCCGTTTTGCTCTGATCATGGTGCCGCTGGTGCTGTTTATTAATGGCTTCACCAAGGGTGACTGGTCAGAGGCGCTGTTGTTTGCTCTATCGGTAGCAGTCGGGTTAACCCCTGAAATGTTGCCGATGATTGTTACCTCAACCATGGCCCGCGGTGCGGTGGTGTTGTCTCGGCATAATGTGATCGTTAAACGCTTGGATGCGATTCAGAGTTTTGGTGCCATGGACGTCTTGTGCACTGATAAAACGGGCACCCTGACTCAGGACAAAATTGCCTTGGCTCGGCACATTGACGTTGAAGGTAATCAATCCGATGAGGTACTGGGTTTTGCTTATCTCAATAGCTACTTTCAGACCGGCCTAAAAAACCTACTCGACCGCGCGGTGCTGGATCATGTCGAGTTGAAAACCGAGTTGGACGTGGTCCGCGATTACCGCAAAATTGATGAGATTCCGTTTGATTTTGCCCGCCGCCGTATGTCAGTGGTGGTGTCTGAGCGCGAGGAGCACCATGAGCTGATCAGTAAGGGCGCTGCGGAAGAAATGTTCGATATATGCACCCATGTTAAATATGGTGGTGAAGTCTATCCGTTGGATGAAGACCGGCAGGCACGTTTTAAAGAAGTGCTGCGTGAGCTAAATGAAAGTGGCTTGCGCGTGATTGCTGTGGCTATGAAAGAGATACCGCCTGACCAAGTGGTGTATTCACATGCTGATGAATCAGGTCTGACCTTGGTGGGCTATATTGCTTTTCTCGATCCGCCGAAAGAATCCACCGCCCCAGCGTTGCAAGCACTGGCGGCCCATGGTGTTACCGTCAAGGTTATCACTGGCGATAATGAGCTGGTGGCAGCTGAGGTATCACGTCAAGTTGGGCTGGCAGTCACAGGCGTGGTGCTGGGTTCACAGATCGATGCCATGAATGACGAAGAGTTGGCGGTCGCAGTGGAAAGCAATACTATTTTTGCCCGCATGTCGCCCCTCAGTAAAGAGCGTGTTGTCCGCTGTTTACGTGATCTGGGCCATGTGGTCGGATTTATGGGCGATGGCATCAATGACGCTCCGGCGCTGCGGGCGGCTGATATCGGTATTTCCGTAGATGGTGCGGTGGATATCGCCAAGGAAGCAGCGGATATTATCCTGCTAGAACGCAGTCTAATGGTGCTCAAGGACGGTGTGATTGAAGGCCGTAAAACCTTTAGTAATATGCTCAAATATATCCGTATGACGGTCAGCTCTAACTTCGGTAATGTGTTTTCAGTATTGATTGCCAGTGTGTTTCTGCCGTTCCTACCGATGCTGCCACTGCAGTTGCTGACGCAGAATCTGCTGTACGATATTTCGCAGATTGCTATTCCCTTCGACAATGTTGATGAGGATGAGGTCAGTCAGCCTTTGACCTGGAATGCTGACGGAATCGGCCGCTTCATGTTGTTTTTTGGACCGCTCAGTTCGATATTTGACATCATCACTTTTGCAGTGATGTGGTACGTGTTTATGGCTAATACCGTCGAAAATCAGGGGTTGTTCCAGTCAGGTTGGTTTGTGGTGGGCTTGCTCACGCAGACGCTGATTGTGCACATTATTCGCACCCCGAAAATGGCCTTTATTGAAAGCCGCGCGTCTGCCTCTCTAATAGCGGCAACGCTAGTGATTATGGCAATTGGTATTATCTTGCCGATGAGCCCACTGGCCAGCTACTTTAAAATGGAAGCTCTACCGTGGCCTTACTTTATCTGGCTGTTTGGTATCGTGGCCGGTTATGTCGCGCTGACATCGCTAATGAAGCGCTACTATATTAAGCGCTTTGGTTGGCACTGATAACTATCGTCCAGTGCTTGTTATATATAGTACGAGTGCTGGAGGATACGTTAATAGGGCAGAGTACTTCCATTGTTATGGTCAATGGTTATATATGACTGAACTGTTTGTTTTTTTGCAATAAGGAGGGATAGATAGTAGCTTTATTTGCTTAAATTATAAGAATGAAGGCAAACATAACTAGCAACCCTGATCTAGCGCAAGGCATTATGACTACTTGATCTACCGCGCTATGCATTACGCTTAGATCTGGTACAGTCTAAGTTCGAAAATTTGCAGGAGGCTGTTTATGTATTATATTGATATGCCGAGCGCCGAAGAAATCGGTGATCTCAACCTGGTTCGCGCTGATGCGTGCATCTCGATCTACCTGCCGACCACACCGGTTAGCCGTGAAACCGAGCAGAGCCGGATTAATTTAGGCAACTTAGTCAAGAAAGCCGTTACTCAGCTTGAAGCTGCAGGTTTTGGGCAAACAGTCTGGCAATTCTGGCAACACCGGATTCATTGCGCACCTATCGCATGGCGAATAAGCTCACTGCTATCGTTGAGGTGTCTGACCGTTTCCATCTTAAGCCGATACTGCGTGCAATTACCTTCCCACATGCTGCGCATGTTCTTGCTTTGTCAGAAAACGCAGTGCGACTGATCGAAGTGTCTGGAGATCTACCTGCTCGTGAAGTTGTTGTGCAGAATATGCCTACAGATGCAGTTACTGCGGGTGGTAAGGTCGTTGATAAAAACTATTCTCGCATCGGTCATCGACATGGTACGGTGGATGAGGGTCATTATCTGGCTCGTTTTGTACGCAAGCTTGATGGGGCGTTACGTCCTGTTCTTAAGGGCTCGGATATTCCGCTGATTTTGGCAACAACTAAACAGCTGGAAGCAATGTTCCGCTCGATGAGTGTTATTCCTGCACTGTCCCAGGTCATTTCAGGCAACCCTGAACACTTGTCTGAGGCTGAGTTGGCAACTGCAGCACGACCTGTGCTAGATGCTCACTATGCAGAGAAAATACAGGACTTCCACCGTCTATTCGATCAGCGTACCGGTCAGCAGCGTACAACCACTGATATTACTGACGCAGCACGTCTAGCCACCTTCGGTGGTATCGACAGGCTTCTAGTTGATATTGATGGCGTGATTGACGGTACGATTGATGACGAGACTGGCATGGTTTCTTTTGCTGCTGAAGGTGATGCAGTGAACTATGGCATCGTAGATGAAATCACTGGCCGTGCATTGCGTTCAGGCGCCAAGGTTATGGCTGTACGTAAGGCCGATATTCCTGGTGGTCATGACTTAGCTGTGATCTCGCGTTATCCGATCTAAGCGCATCTTAAATTGCTAGAACTCTTGAGCCCTGTCTTTTAATAAAGAGCAGGGCTTTAAGGGAGGCACTCCCGCAACGTCAGCCCTTCTGTACTTAAATTGTTGTGTGGTCTCAGTATTCATAGCCAAGATCTTCGATGGCAGTCTTGTGCCAGATAAAATCTGCTAAGTCAGCTCAACTTTAGCGCTTAGAGTTCTCAAAACTTTAGTCTATAAACCTCCTATCTAGCTGCATAAATAGTCGCGTTTTTGCTAGGTTAAATGAGCTACATTCGCCGTTAGGAGTTCGTTATGACAACAACAGAAAATCCCCACGAGTTAGCAAATTGGCTGGTTGAACAATCACCGGATGCAACGATTTATTCAGATAAACAAGGCGATATTCGTGTGTGGAATGCTGCTGCTGAAAAAATGTTTGGTTTTTCTGCCGAGCAAGCATTAGGTCAGAACTTGGATCTTATTATTCCAGAGAGATTACGCAGAATGCATTGGCGTGGTTTCGACGCAGCCATTGCTGCTGGGGTAACGAAACATAGTGGTAAACCCATGGCGACCAAAGCATTGCGCGCAGATGGCAGTGAGTTTTATACCGAGATGGGTTTTGCCTTGATTTTTAATGATCAAGGCGAGGTCGTGGGGACTGTTGCACAGGCACGTGATATTACTGAGCGTTATGAAAAGAAATCGAGCTGACTGTCTGTATTTTTATGAGCGAGGAGTCGCTCTCTAAAATCAGATCCGTGATCCAAGTCTGCGTGCTACCCAGCGATGGTACAACCAAGCCAGAGTCGGGCGAATGACCGGCAAGGCAATCAGCCATGCGAGCGGTTTCAATGCGGGAACCCTAGACATCAATAAAATATAGGCAGCCATTTCTCTATGCACTTGGCCGTGGCCATCTCTAACGTGCAGCTCGCGTAGCGCTTTGTCTGGATCGATATCTTGCTGGCGCAGCTCATCGTCACGCCCAGTAATATCTAACCACTCAACGCTATCCTCTGTTTTACCTTCTAGTCTTTCATACCAACGACGGTCACGTACACATACGGGACAAGCGCCATCATAAAAAACGGTTAGCTTGTCTGAAAACTTGTCCATAAAACACCTCCTACGATGCAGAACACTTAATCAAGACTCTAGCATAGTCTGGGTTTTTCAGTCGGCTGATCGGATTGTTGGGCACTGGAAATAGTGCATAACATGTCTTTCTAGATGCCTGTTACCTAACAAAATAAAGATAATTAAAATTACTATCTGAGTGGTATAATATAGTTTGTTTCATTGTTAAGGCATGTCAATTAAAAAAAGTGATTGGTATGCTGACACAAGATAAAATATGTTTTGTTTTGGTACGCATTTGAATCTAGACCTGTTGCGATCTGTCATTGTTTGATGTTTTTATGATGCAGATCAATATTAGATCAGTGCTTAACAGTACTAATGTAGCCATAAATAAGTGAGGAAATACCATGGATAATCAAAGTCGTCGTAAATTTATGCGCAACAGCTTGTTGGCTGTTGCTGCTCTGCCTTTAGGTGCGAGTCTTCTTTCTCAACGTGCCTTCGCTCAAGATCTTGCCCCGCTTGATCCTGAAGCACCTCAGGCAAAGGCGTTGAATTACGTCAAAGTTGCTGAAGAAGCCAGTGACCATGCTGCGTTTAAAGAAGGCAGTAACTGTGCAAACTGCATGTTCTTCCAAGAAGCGAATAACGGTTGTATGCTTTTCCCGCAAAACAGTGTTGAACCAACAGGCTGGTGTCAGTCTTGGGTCGTAAAAGCCTAAGTAGTCTGTTGATGTAAATAAAAAGCCGAGGCAGATCTGTCTCGGTTTTTTTATACTCCTTTATTAGAGGATGGAGATTTAGTATAAAACTTACTCTGTTCTTGGATTTAAAAACACTTTAGCTGCTCCTGACTCCTACTTTTCTCTCCCGTCTGTATTTATCAGCAATATAATATTGAGCTGCCATCAAGATTCGCTTGCGTAAACGTCCTATGCTAGCTTGGTTATACATTCCATTTAGTGATTGAGGAAGGTTATATGTTCTCACTGAAAGATCAGGTAGCGATTGTGACTGGTGGCGCCAATGGTATTGGTAAAGGGATTGCTGCTGTACTGGTTAAAGCTGGTGCGCAGGTGGTTATTGCAGATATTGACACTGAGGCCGGCAAACGCGCTGCAGACGAGTTAGGCGCAGCATTTGAGACTCTAGATGTTACAGATAAAGCGGCCTGCCAGCGTGTGGTTGATGCGGTCGTTGAGCGTTACGGTCGTTTGGATATTCTCTGCTCCAATACAGGTATTTTCCCGCAGGCCACACTGGATATTATGACTACGGAAAACTGGGAGCAGATGATGGACGTTAACCTGCGTAGTACCTTCTTTATGGTGCAAGCAGTGTTACCAAGTATGCGTCAGCGCAGTTATGGTCGTATCGTTATTACTTCTTCAATTATGCAGCCAGTAAAGCCGGGCAGCTTGGCTTTATGCGCTCGGCAGCTTTAGAGTGCGCACGCGAGGGGATTACCATTAACGCTGTGATGCCGGGCAATATCCGCACTGCTGGGCTAGAAGCTCAAGGTGAAGCCTATCTTAAGGAAATGGCCAACTCAATTCCTGTGAAAAGCCTAGGCGAACCTGAAGATATCGGCCATGCCGCATGTTTCTTGGCTTCAGCGGAAGCTCGCTTTATCACCGGCCAAACTATTATCGTTGATGGTGGCCAGATTTTACCGGAGTCCTTCGAAGCGATCCTATAAAGCGTTGCAGCAAGTGGTGATTTGTTATAAGACTGGGGCAGAGTGATTTGCTTTGCTGCCCCCGATTTTAGTTATGCACGAAACATGTCTTCAACCACTACTCTGTATAGCGAGCTCGCGCGGGATCCTGCGGAAACTCTTCCAGCCTGAGCTTAAGCTGCAGAGCCTATCTAAGCAACACTGCAAAACTCTTAATAAACTAACTGAGTTGAGGCTATGCAATGGCGCCACTTTATGCATAAAGGAGTTGTAGTGTTAAAACCAGTTATCCAAGAAGAACTTACAGGCTGTGGTATTGCTTCGGTTGCCAATATTCTTGGTAAGACTTATGCACAGATGAAGGCTATCGCTAATGCGGCGGGCATTTATGCTCAAGACCAATCACTCTGGTCCGATACTCAATATGTCAGAACGCTGTTGCGCAATGCAGGCGTTGCGACATCTATCGGCGAAATTCCTTTTCTGTCTTGGAGTGAGTTGCCTGATTTAGCACTGCTCTCGATCAAGCATCATCAGCGTGATGGTAAAGACTTCTGGCACTGGGTGGTGTTCAAGCGGATAGATGGACAGCCTTTAGTACTCGACTCCGCCAGTTACTTGGCGCCTAATGCGCGCACTGATTTTGCTGCAATGCAGCCTCAGTGGTTTATTGAAGTTAAATGCACTGAGTAATGTGATTAAGAGAGCAGTGTTCTGCTGCTCTTTTCTACTGGTATCCCTCCAAATATTTAATTTACTCTGTCGTTAGGCACTTATAAGCAATGAATTACCTGCAAGTGGAAGCCATAGCTCTGAATATGCTGTTAGTACTGATCCCTGTTTTTCTTATTATTATCTTTTTCAAATCGCGCAAATTTAAAGGCATGCTGGGTGAGTTAATGGTTAAATTTTCCACGAAGCGAAGGTTGCCTACTCGTACTTATCACCGTCTGCATAATGTCACTTTACCAACAGCTAATGGCTCAACGCAGATTGATCATAT
>CAJDVO010000014.1_pt1 | contig 13293 bp, 9 predicted proteins | sample 7391281 | NCBI WGS metagenome assembly CAJDVO01 (sample SAMEA7055709, study PRJEB34461) | soil metagenome | biome: terrestrial ecosystem; feature: Peninsula; material: soil | place: Antarctica | collected 2016
CGATAGGGCACTTTATGCACCTGCAGCTTGAGCTCCATAATCTTGGCTTGGTAGTTGCCGCGGTACAAAATAGCAAAGTCGCTATACGGGCGCTGGGTGCGCATATGTTCGGTGAGAATTTCTAGGGCAATGCGCTCTGCTTCAGCATCTTCATTACGACAACGAATCACACGGATTTCATCACCATGACCCATCTCGCTCCACAACTCTTTGACAAACTCATGGGGGTTATTGGCGATCAGAGTATTGGCACACTTTAGAATACGGCTGGTGGAGCGGTAGTTTTGTTCCAGCATCACGATTTTCAGTGAAGGGAAGTCTTCTTTAAGCTGCATCAGGTTTTCTGGACGTGCGCCACGCCACGCATAAATCGATTGGTCATCATCACCCACCACAGTGAATTGCGCGCGTTCTTTAACTAGCAGCTTGACCAGTAAATATTGACTGGTGTTGGTGTCTTGATACTCATCCACCAGCATATAACGAATACGATTACGCCATTTTTCCAACACTTCAGGATGGTTTTGAAACAGTTTTACTGGTTGGAAAATCAAATCATCAAAATCCACAGCGTTGTAGGCTTTGAGTGTGCGTTGATAATGGCTGTAGACAATAGCTGCGGTTTGTTCTTTGCCGCCACGAGCCAGTTCTAGCGCTTCTTCGGGCAGGACTAAATCATTCTTCCACTTGCTGATTAGGTTTTTAACTTCATCAGCACCATCATCACCGGCGTATTCTTTTTGCATAATATCGGTGAGTAAGCTTTTTACATCGGAGTCATCGAAGATGGAGAAGCCGGGCTTATAACCGAGTAATGCATGTTCACGGCGGATGATATTCAGGCCAAGGTTGTGAAAGGTGGACACGGTTAAACCATGACCTTCCGCGCCGCGTAATAACGAGGTCACGCGCTCTTTCATTTCACGCGCAGCTTTATTGGTAAAGGTGACCGCAACGATATAGCGTGCAGAAATGCCGCATTGCTGAATTAAGTAAGCAATTTTGCGAGTAATAACGCTGGTCTTGCCTGAGCCGGCACCGGCCAGAACCAGCATTGGGCCGCTGATATAGTTGACTGCTTCTTGTTGGCGGGGATTGAGCTTAGACATGCATCGAACCAGAATCGTTAAAGGCATTATTCTAGCATTGAAGTTGTGGAGCGAGGACCAATAGACGATTGCTGAGTTTCCACCGGTAGCTTTACCGAGCGCTAATGTTGTGTTCTATGCGCGTCAGAATAAAAAAGGCGCTCATCAAGAGCGCCTTAGTTGTTACCTTGGTCGTGTTACTCGCGAACCACATGCAAGAAATGCATATGTTGCTCATACTGATCAAGGATATCGTCAATCACTTCATCGCGTGACCAACCCATGATATCGTAATCCTGTCCGCCTTCTAGTAGGTAAACCTCGGCGCGGAAGTATTTACGTTCTTCACGCTCTTCAGTCTCGGTATCATCATCATCTGGCATGATAAAGTCCGGCTGAACATAAGCACGCGGGCGTATTTCATAGACAAAGTTCACTTCAACGTTGTGCTGCACTTCGAGCCTGCAGCGCTTATCGTCGCGACTTTCTACTGCAACGGTGTAGCCTTGTTTGCGCAGTTCTCCAGCAACTTCTTCAAATGCTGGTAATACCACTTCATCAATAAAGCGGTTGACGTGCGAGCGACGTGGGAACATGACCATGCTGCGTAAACGACGCTGCCAGCCACCGGCACTTTTATGCTGACGTGAATAATGCGTTGCACTTTGGTGCCTAAGCACACGCTTAGTCGAGTCAATATGTAATGCTTTTAACAGACCCCAAATAGCGATTAACAAAATCACCGAGAAGGGCAGTGCACTGGCAATCGTTAACGTTTGTAGCGCACCTAGGCCACCCGTTAGCAGCAGAGTAATAGCTACCACACCAGTCGATGAAGCCCAGAATACACGCTGCCATAATGGCGTTTCTGTTTTACCACCTGAGGCCAGCATATCAATCACTAATGAGCCTGAGTCTGCCGAGGTAACAAAAAACAATATCACCATACACACCGCTACCATCGACAGTAGAGTTGAGAAGGGGAAGTGTTCTAAGAAGGCAAACAGCGCTAGCGAGGAGTCGGCATTTACCGTGTCTGCCAGCTCTGTCATACCCTCCTTCATAATCAGATAGATGGACGTGTTACCAAATACGGTCATCCACATAAAAGTGAAGCCCGTGGGTACCAGCAATACGCCAGTGAGGAACTGACGAATGGTGCGGCCACGTGAAACACGTGCAATAAACATACCTACAAACGGTGACCAAGAAATCCACCAACCCCAATACAATAAAGTCCAGCCACCCAGCCAGTCGGTTGGGTTATAGGCGTAGAGGTTAAAGGTTTTATTAACGATCTCGGATAAGTAACCACCGGTATTTTCCACAAAGCTTTTTAGCAGTAAAGCGGTAGGGCCCAGTGTCAAAACTAAGGTTAAAAGAATCACCGCCAGCAGCAGGTTAACCTCAGATAAAATACGAATACCTTTATCCAAGCCGGTGGCTACTGAGAGGGTTGCTAAGGCGGTAATAGCGATAATCAGGATGACTTGGATGTTTGTACCAATTGGTAAATCAAACAGGTAGTTAAAACCACTGTTAATCTGCAACACACCATAACCGAGCGATGTGGCGATACCTAAAACCGTACTGATAATCGCAAAGATATCCACAGCATGGCCGATTGGGCCATAAATACGCTCACCAATTAATGGGTAGAGTGCTGAGCGTAAAGTCAGTGGTAAGCCATGCCGATAGGCGAAGAAGGCTAAAATCAGTGCCACCATCGCGTAAATTGCCCACGCGTGTAAGCCCCAGTGGAAGAAGGTCAGCTTCATAGCTTCTTTAGCGGCTTCAATGGTATTGGGGTCACCTACGGGTGGTGCAATAAAGTGCATCACCGGCTCTGCCACACCAAAGAACATCAAGCCAATACCCATACCTGCTGAGAACAGCATGGCAAACCAACTGGTACTTTTATAGTCGGGTTGGCTGTGGTCAGGGCCAAGCTTGATATCGCCGTAACGGCTAAAAGCGAGGAACATTGCGCTTAATAGAATCAGAGCAACGGCCAGAATATAAAACCAACTGACGTTCTCTACGATCCAGCCTTGCAAGTCGCCAAAAAACGATTGTGCTGTGGTTGGGAAGATACTAGCGAACAGCACCAACATAGCAATGAGGATAGCAGACGTATAAAACACCGGAGGGCTTATAGTTGAACTGCGTTTACTGGGTGTTTCCATGTGAGCTCCTTGATGAAACCAAGTACATATTTTTACCGTACAGTCATTTTACGGGGTGTCTTATAGAGAATGCCTGTAAAATGTCAAGTTTCGAGATGATAGTCGACACAATTTTTACGTAAAAAAGCCCCCAACGCTGATTGTTCAACGATTGGGGGCATTTTGTGGCAGTGTAGCCTTTACTGGCTCTTAATCAGTACGTGACGTCAGTAACGCTGGGCGTTCTTTAGTGCGCGTACGTGATTCCAGTTGCTCAAGCTGTTCAAGACTTGGCAGGCGTTCACCTTTACGAATAATCAACGGCTGTGGCGCACTGCGTGCTTCACGGCTGGCTGCTGTATCACCCGCACCTGCATAGCGTGAATCATCACGACGTGGTGCATTGCGTGGTGTTTTTGGTGCGCGGCGTTTGTCCGCAGCGCCAGCAGGTGTTGCTCCACGTTCTGTGCGAGCAGCAGCAGAACGTGCATTACGCGCTTGCGTACCCGCAGCAGCAGGCGCATTACTATTGGGGCGACGGTTGTTGCCTTTGCTTTTATAGGGGCTGACGTAATCAACGCTATTACCAAAGTTATCAATGGCATCATCCAAAAACACTTCAGGGTCGCGATTCTGTGACGGCTGCTGAGTACCGGCAACTGGCGCAGATGCTGTGCGCTCATTACGTGTATTGCGCGGATTACGTGCGCGTGGTGCCGGCTTAGCTGCGCTAGAGCCTTCACTGCGTTCAGTCGTACGTGCTTCTGCTGGGCGACGGCCTCTTGGCTTGTCTGTGCCGCTGGCTTTATCAGCAGAGCGGGGCGCGTTGTTACGACCTGAACCACCGCCACCACGCACTGGACGTGGCGCACGCGGTTCAGCTTTCTCAATCACCACACTGCTTGGGTCAAAGCCCATGGTGTCGCCTTCTTCGATATTTTGACGCGTCATACGCTCAATGCCTTTCAGCAAGCGCTCTTCGTCAGGGGCAACCAATGAGATCGCTTGACCTGTACGGCCGGCACGACCGGTACGACCAATACGGTGTACATAGTCTTCTTCAACGTTAGGCAGCTCAAAGTTAACCACGTGCGGTAATTGGTCAATATCCAGACCGCGTGCTGCGATATCGGTAGCGACTAGAATACGTACACTGCCGGCTTTAAATTCAGCTAACGCCTTGGTGCGCGCATTCTGGCTTTTGTTACCATGAATCGCAGCAGACGCTAGGCCGTTCTTGTCGAGGTATTCAGCTAAACGGTTAGCACCGTGCTTGGTGCGGGTGAACACTAATACCTGTTCCCATGCGCCAAGGGTAATCAAGTGCGCTAGTAATGCACGCTTGAGTGACGATTGAATACGGAACACACGTTGCTCAATGCGCTCGACCGTGGTGTTCGGTGGCGTGACTTGAATGCGCTCAGGGTTGTGCAGTAAACGACCCGCTAAGCTTGTAATGTCGTTAGAGAAGGTCGCTGAGAACAGTAAGTTTTGACGCTTGCTTGGTAATTTGGCTAAAACTTTCTTCACATCATGGATAAAGCCCATATCCAACATACGGTCGGCTTCATCCAAGACTAAAATTTCGACACCGCTTAAATCAATTTTGCCTTGATTAACCATGTCTAATAAACGACCTGGGCAGGCAACTAAAACATCTAAACCTTTGGCGACCGCATTGGCTTGCGGGTTCATACCCACACCACCAAAAACACAGGCGCTGACAAAAGGTAAGTCACGGGCATAGAGTCTGAAACTGTCGTGCACTTGTGCGGCGAGCTCACGTGTTGGGGTTAACACCAATACACGGGGCTGACGCGGACGGTGACGGTTTGCGCGATCAGGCTTACCGTTCGGGAATAAGATCTCTAAAATAGGTAAAGCAAAACCACCGGTTTTACCGGTACCGGTTTGGGCAGCAACCATCAGGTCGCGACCTTGCAAAGCCGGGGGAATCGCCAGTAATTGTACAGGCGATGGAGTTGTATAGCCGGCAGCTTCAACGGCGTTAACTAGGGCCTGAGATAGACCTAGGGCAGAAAAGGACATGCAGTCTTCCTGTGTGTCGGCGACCCGCCGACTTTGGGGCGCAAAATTATAAATGCTCCATACCAGTGCATAAAATATATGCACTCCATCCACGAATCATGTCCTGCGCTGGGCATCAAACTGGATGGAGGTATATCGCTAGAGTGGCCTTAAGGCCTGATTTCAGCGGTTAAGCTGGAGATTATCCCAAACAGCTAAACTCGGTTCAGCTTGGTTAAGTGTGTAGAAGTGCAAACCAGGCGCGCCACCTTCTAAGAGACGCTCACACATGTTTGTAATAACTTCTTCACCAAAGGCTTGGATGCTTGCTGAATCGTCGCCGTACGCTTCGAGTTGTTTACGTACCCAGCGCGGTAGCTCAGCACCACAAGAATCAGAAAAACGTGCCAGCTTACTGTAGTTGGTAATTGGCATAATGCCGGGCACGATTGGGATATCAATGCCTAGTTTACGCACTCTATCGACAAAATAGAAGTAACAATCGGCATTAAAGAAGTATTGAGTGATCGCGCTATCGGCGCCAGCATGTACTTTGCGAGCGAAATTTTGTAGGTCAATTTCAAAATCACGTGCTTGTGGGTGCATCTCTGGATAGGCTGCAACTTCAATGTAAAATTGGTCGCCGGTTTCGTTGCGGATGAACTCTACCAGCTCATTGGCGTAGCGTAATTCACCGTTGGCCATACCCATACCGGATGGTAAGTCACCACGCAGGGCAACAATGCGCTTAATGCCAGCATCTTTATAGAGATTCAGCAGTTCGCTTAAATCTTCTTTACTGTCGCCCACGCACGAAAGGTGTGGCGCAGTGGGTACTTTAATTTCGCCGTCTAACTGTAAAACAGTATTGAGCGTACGGTCGCGAGTTGAACCACCTGCACCATAGGTGCAAGAGAAAAAATCAGGATTATAAGTGGCCAGTTTTGTTGCGGTTGTTAGCAGTTTTTCATGGCCAGCATCGGTTTTAGTGGGGAAAAACTCAAAACTGATATGAGGTTGATTGCTCATAGAACAGGTCCCTAAATATAAAAATGTATGGGCAGCCTAAAATGCAAAAGGGGCAGCGATGCCACCCCTTTTTTTGGCAACTTAGTAGCGGTAAGTTTCTGGCTTATAAGGGCCGTCAATAGGTACGCCAATGTAGTCAGCTTGCACATCGGTCATGCGGGTAATCACACCGCCAAAACCTTTGACCATTTCTAGAGCAACTTCTTCGTCGAGCTTTTTCGGTAACACTTCAACGGTTAATGCAGTCATTTTTTGCTCAGCATTTAATTGAGCGAATTTACGCTCAAATAAGTGCATTTGTGCCAAGACTTGGTTAGCAAACGAGCCATCCATAATGCGACTTGGGTGGCCAGTGGCGTTACCCAAGTTCACTAAACGACCTTCTGATAGCAGAATTAAGTAGTTGTCGTTACGTGGATCAAAGTCGCCAGAACCAGTGCGGTGAATTTTGTGCACCTGTGGTTTAACTTCTTCCCAGGCCCAGCTTTTACGCATAAATGCAGTGTCGATTTCGTTGTCAAAGTGACCAATATTGCAGACGACAGCGCGTTTTTTCAGGGCTTTAAGCATGCCTGCATCACAGACATTAGCGTTACCAGTGGTGGTGACGATTAAGTCAATTTTACCCAGTAATGCTGTGTCGATGCTGGCGTCAGTACCGTCATTAATACCGTCGATATACGGAGAAACCAACTCGTAACCATCCATGCAAGCTTGCATGGCACAGATTGGGTCAATTTCAGAGACTTTAACAATCATGCCTTCTTGATTCAGCGACTGTGCAGAACCTTTACCTACGTCGCCGTAACCCACAACCAATGCTTGCTTACCGGATAACAGGTTATCGGTACCGCGTTTGATTGCGTCATTTAAGCTGTGACGGCAACCGTATTTGTTGTCGTTTTTGCTTTTGGTAACTGAGTCATTCACGTTGATTGCAGGAACTTTCAATGTGCCTTTTTTCAGCATTTCCAGCAGACGGTGTACACCAGTGGTGGTTTCTTCAGTGACGCCGTGGACGTTTTCTAAAACCTGTGGGAAACGTTCGTGCAGGATACCGGTTAAGTCGCCACCATCATCCAGAATCATATTGGCAGCCCAAGGCTGGCCATCTTTCAGGATGGTTTGCTCGATGCACCACTCATATTCTTCTTCCGTTTCGCCTTTCCAAGCAAACACTGGAATACCCGCAGCAGCAATTGCCGCAGCCGCTTGGTCTTGGGTTGAGAAAATATTACAGCTGGACCAGCGCACTTCTGCACCCAGTTCAGTCAGCGTTTCAATCAACACTGCAGTTTGGATGGTCATATGGATGCAACCAAGGATTTTTGCACCCTTAAGTGGCTGCTCACCAGCGTATTTAGTACGCAAAGCCATTAGTGCAGGCATCTCAGATTCAGCAATAATGATTTCACGACGACCCCAATCGGCCAGTGACATATCAGCAACTTTATAATCAGTAAAATCAGCAACAGCGCTCATAAAATGAGTTCTCCATTCGTAATTAGCGAATGGGCGCAGTTTGCAAATATGCAGTTGTATAGACAACTGAAAGGCAACTGTTTCGAGCCTGACAGGAGAATCCTGCTGCAGCGCCCCTCGAATCTGTTGGTCACCATGGCTTGGCCATAGCGCGGGGTGATTATAGCGAGGCTTTTCCAATTGACAAAGGGGTAAGCGTTGAAGTTTTTCATTGATAGACGATTTTTTGTATTAAAGTAACGCTTCAATCTAAAATAATGAATGTCGGAGTGCCTATGACCATTGCTTATTGGTGCGTTTTAATTGCCTTAATGTTGCCGTATATCGCAACCGGTGTGGCAAAAGCGAGCGCTGGTGGTTTTACCCCGAAACACAATCATGATCCGCGTGCGTTTTTAGCCAATGTACAAGGCGTGGCTAAGCGTGCTCATAATGCACAGCAAAATGGCTTTGAAATCACACCAGCTTTTGCTGCAGCAGTGATTATTGCGCATTTGGCTGGCGGTGCTGAGCAAGGTCTGCTGGATCAGATGGCTATCGCCTTTGTTGTCAGCCGTGTGTTGTACACTTTGTGTTATCTGGCGGATTGGGCGCTGTTGCGTACAGTCGTCTGGTCAGTGGGCCTAGGTATCATTGTTGCTTTGTTTTTTGTGTCGGCTTAACTGGTCAGTGCGAAAATCAGCCTGTAAATTGCTTATAGATTGCAGGCGGTTTGCAGATTAACGGTGCTTGGTTTGTCGCTTATAACGGTGGATACTGGCACTGGTTTGCAGTCTAAGTCTAATATTTCTTATGAATTCAAGTGGTGAGTGTGTGCTAAAGCGTAGTGTATTGCTGGCAGTAGTAATGAGTTTAGCGGCCTGTGGTGGTGTTGATCCCAACTCGCCATTGGGGAAACGTACAGCGATTTTTAAAGAGATGCTCAATGTCAGTGAGGATTTAGGCGGCATGCTGCGTGGCCGTATTGCTTACGATGAGCAGTTGTTTGTTGAAAAGGCGCTAGAGCTGGATACATTGTCCAAAGAGCCTTGGCAGCATTTTCCTAGCATTAAAGATGATGACAAATCCTCTGCCCGTGATGATGTATGGCAGCAGCAGGAGCGTTTTCAAGAGTTAGCGCGGGAGTTAGAAGGTACGACAGGACGTTTAGTTGCCAGTACCACTGAGTCGCCACTCAATCAGAGTGTGCTGAGCGTGCGTGTGCAAGCGATTGAAGATGCGTGCGAGTCGTGTCACAAAGAGTTTCGTGCGTATTAATAGCTAATACTAAAAGAGGTATAACAGAGCAATCACACCGCAATGGGTGATCGCTCTGTTATCTGCTGCAGACTTAATGCAGCGCGCGGAACGATTCCAGTAGTGCTGGAATACCTTTGAACATACCGACAGCGGCCATCACAGTACACAGCCCGACAAAGACGATCGAAGGAATAATCCAACGGTCGGTACGGGTCATTTTCTGGCCACGTTCTTTATCGCCTATGATGCCAATATTGTCCAACAGTACAGTCAAAGACCAACCAAATACTGGATTGACCAGAGCAGAAGAGAAAATCACAATCGCTGCTGATTGTGCAGTTTTACCTTCACGGGTCATTTGCATACCAGCTTCTAATAGCGGCAAGTACACGCCAACAATTAGCGCAACACTAAGCACTGGTGGCCAAATCGCTAAGTCCATTGGGTAACCCCAGACCGCAGCAACCACACAGAGCAAACCTGTTAGTACCGCACCTGCTGGAATCGGACGCTTAGCAATCGCTGCCGGTACAATATAAGTACCCCATGACGAAGCTATATTGGCACCACCTAAGGCTGTACCCACAACTTGACGCGTTGCGGCTACGATCATGGTGTCGTCAATGTTCATCACGACTTTTTTAGCGTCTTTTGGGTAATTCAGATATTGGAAAGCGCGGTGACCTAAGAAGTCAGGAGACCACATTGCAATCGCCAGCACCGCAAAGGGTGCAGCAGCAATAAAGTGTTGCATATCAGGTAGACCGAGTTTCCAGCCAGTTTCTTCGCCCCACCAGTAAGCAGGATTCATATGTGGCAGACCGGGTTCTGTAGTGAACTCAAAGGGCGCGCCCAAAGCAAAGGCAAGGCTTGCAGCTAGTATTGCGCCCAGTGGAATTGCCAACCAACGCTTACCAATATGCTCTAAATAGGCATACATAATGATTGTGGCAAGAATCACCACGAAAGCGATATAGCCTGCATCAAAGCCTTCTGCCCACGCATAGAGGTATTTGATTTGTGAGGTCATGCCAATAAAGCCTAAAAACAGCAATAACCCCCCGCAGACCCCATCACTGGTCAACCTTCCCAGCAAACTACCGCCTTTAAATATCCCTAGGGTAAAGCCTAAAACCCCGATCATTATCCCCAAAGCCATTGGGTGACCACCGGATGCCACAATAATAGGTACCAATGGAATCAGCGGGCCGTGAGTACCAGCGAGGTTAGCGGTAGGAATCAGAAAACCAGAGAAAATCACCACAAATAACACTGCAGCAATTAACATTTCATAGCGGGCGTTTTCAATCACAAAGGATTGCGGCAGACCTAAAGGTTCGGCAAACGCAGCAACAATCGCTGCCACCATAACAATTTTGCCGATAGTAGCTGCCATTGCTGGCACCCAGTCTTCAATTTCAAAGCGGTAGTCGCGAAAGGGTAAGTTTATACGCCAACGGCGTGGCGACATAATACTAAGTTCGTGCTCTAGGTATTCTTGACGCGATGCAAACTCGCTTTGCGGGCGGTGCAGTTCGCGGTAACTTTGAGAATCATTATTTTCCATTTTATTGCTCTTTTAATATATGCCGCAAACAAAAAGATAGGCACCGAGGGGTTAATGTGCAGTAACACAATACATGGACTATCTTTGCTAATGTTTCTTATTTTTATGAGGGGCGTACAAATGCAGATAAATAAATTGTCATGAGTCGTAATCCAATTAAACGAGCGTATCTTGGTCATTCATTTTTACAACCGCAATACGCCTTTTGTATGGGGCTTTTTTTGGCGTGAATAATACTTGCTGGTTCGATGCTAATAACGCTCAGTTATTCAAAGCCTTCAACCCGGTGCTGTTGTAAATTTAAAGCAGCTTCTTGCACCTCAGCATGTTGAAAAAAAGCATAAGCTTGCCGAGCATATCCACGACTTAAGTGACGTTGTTGCTGCCAGTCTTGCTCGCTTAATGTGGTTAATGTGTGCCAGTTATCGTCAGGTTTTGGCGTGATGGCTGGCGGTGCGCCCAGCGCCTTTAGCCAGATTGGAAAAGATTTTTGTTTAGCTTGAGCAAAGGCTTGGGCGGTCTGTGTGCTGCGCTTTTTTGCAAAGCTGGGGATATTTGCTAAATCATCCGTGCTAAGTGCCAGCCAATCGGTAATTTTTTGGATGTGCTTTGCATCAATCAGCGCTTGCCAGGTTTGCGCGCCAATCCCAGGCATATTTAATGTTTTTTTATTGCCTAACCAAGTCAGGCGAGCGAGAAACTGTTGTTGGCATTCGGGGCTAACGTGCCAGCAACTGAGTGTGTGGTAGTTACTGGCGTTAGGCAGATTGATCTGTTGCTGCTGTGGGCTGCGCCAAACCACCTCTTTAAGTTGTGGAATAGCATGCCCAGATAAGGCGATAGCCACATGATCACCTTTATTAAGAGCGAGCTGTTGCAGGCGCGAGAGTGAACCTAGGCTGACTTTGCGAATGGTTTTGTCATCTAAGCGTACTGCCTGTAAGTGCGCGATCGGCGTAATGCGGCCACTGCGGCCAATATTAAAGGTGACATCAGTCACTATCGTCAGCGCTTGTTCCAATGGATATTTTAACGCTACAGCCCAAAACGGCGGATAAGCACTGCGTGGGTGAGTGATATTGCGGGAGCTTTGCTTAATCACTAAACCATCACTAGCAAAAGGTAGTTCTGATTTATACCAATGGTCACGCCAGTGCTTGGCTTCGATAAAGGTTTGTACTGGCTGACTGTAGGTGCTGGTATCTGTAAAGCCCAAATGCTGCAGTTTAGTGAGACGTTCTTGCATGTTGGCTGGGCCATCGGGCCATTCCCACACCAAGATGCCAATTTTATCGCCATCCACGGTATTGAGTACCTTGCGATTGAGTAAGCCAGCGACTTGGCCGCGGGCATTACTGCCGCCATGCTGCGCTTGAATATGTTTGGGTTGATGCAAATACAACTCGCCCTGCAAAGTGAGTGTTACTCGCTGCGTTGCTAATCGTTTGGGCACTGCAGCAATTGCCTGCGCATGTGCTAGCCAGTTTTGTCCTGCTAAACCATCACCACGGCTGAGCATCTGTTTTAGCTGTCCGTTTTTATAAACCAGAGTTACCGCGACGCCATCGACTTTAGGTTGTACCCAAAGGTCATCGCGTTTTTGCATCCATTGTCGCAATTCTGTTTCGCTGAGCTTTCTTAAACCCATTTGGCTAAAGGGCAGTTTAAGACTACCGCGTGCTGATTTTAGTGCATTGGTGGCAGGCTCTTGAGTTGGTGAGTTGGTAAAGCATTGCTGCCAAGCCTGTAGTTGCTCGCGGGCTTGATCGTAGAGTTCATCTGCAATGGGTGAGGTTGCATCGCGGTGATAGCTGTGATCCCAATCGGCTATTTGCTGGCGTAATGTACTGATTTCTTGTTCGGCTTGTTCTGGTGTCCAAACCGGGCAGTTTGCTAGAGACAATGGGCTGATCAATAGCGTGCTAAGAAACACGAGAGACGACAAAATAGACCTAAACATACTGGGCATCCTTGCTGGTGATATGTGTTAACTCAGTGTAGCCAAGAATTGTCCAGTGTCTGGGTTAAGGTTTGTTTAAGGTGTAAGCGTTAAGGTAGTAGCTATAGTTTTAAGAGGCGAGGGCAATGAAAAAGATAATGTATGCAGTGGCCTTGGTGGTTCTAGCTGCTTGGGGACTGACAATTATTGGGGATAACCCAACTGTGGATGTGTGGTGGTGGCGCAAGCAGTTGATCTATGTGACGGGGCTGGGCTCTTTTGTGCTGATGTCGCTGATTATGAAAAGCCATTGCATGGATTAGATAAAATGTATCGTCTGCATAAATGGGCGGGCATTTGGGCGATTAGCCTTGGTATCAGTCACTACTTATTGAAGTTATCTAAAAGTGTGTTGCGCGAGTTTGTTGAGCGCGGGGCGAAAGAGCCGCGTATTGAAACGATTTTTGATATGTTTCGCGGCGCAGCCAAAGATCTAGGTGAATGGTCGGTATGGATTCTCGGTATTATGTTGATTATCACCTTATGGCAGCGTTTTCCTTACCATATTTGGCGTTATACCCATAAAGCCTTAGCTGCTATTTATATCGTGATTGCCTTTCACAGTGTTGTCTTAACGCCGGCTGGCTGGTGGTTACAACCCGCAGGTATATTAGTGGCGGTCTCGACCTTAGTGGGTGTGTATTGTGCATTTTTAGCGCTGAGTGGTCGTATTGGTCGTACTCGTCGTTATCAAGG
>CAJDVO010000026.1_pt1 | contig 13240 bp, 14 predicted proteins | sample 7391281 | NCBI WGS metagenome assembly CAJDVO01 (sample SAMEA7055709, study PRJEB34461) | soil metagenome | biome: terrestrial ecosystem; feature: Peninsula; material: soil | place: Antarctica | collected 2016
GTTTGTACGCGGCGATGTTGCGCGACTCAGCAGGGCTAGCAAGATATACCCATGCAAGTGCATAAAAGAATTACTGCGAAAGGCATACGCGGCACCGCAATCTGGGCGCAAGCCGAATAACTGCCAAAATTATATGAAGGGATAATTCCGCAGCGATGAGCCGGTACAGACCGGAAGATGCGCAAATACGTTTTATGAAACGTATTTGCGACAGCAGAAAACCATAACATTAATTAGCAAAATAGCCAAATTACATCACAGTTAACATACTGATAGTTTAATTCTACAATTAAGTATATTTCTTATTTTTCGGAGCCCTGCAAAGCTCAGAAAGGACGCGTCCAGCGCTCAGATAAAACCACACCAAATAGAGTTAAACCACCGCCTATAGCATGGTAAATCTCTAACCGCTCCGAGAGCACCAGCGCAGCAATAATAATCGTTAGGATAGGCATCAGATTGAAAAAAACCGCAGTGCGACTGGGCCCTAGCGCACGAATACCATGCATCCAAGCCAAGGGCGCAGCAATCGAAGCAAACACACAGGCAAATAAAACCAAGGGTAAATTAGTGCTATTTAGACCTGCTTTTTCTGAGAACCAAAACAGTGGAAACAACACAATAACGGCCACGAGCATTTGCAGATATAGCAACTGCAATGCCGGTATATCCATCTGCCAATACTTTAATAAGGTGCTATACAGCGCATAGGCTAGCGTAGCAATTAGCATCATCACATCGCCCATATTCACGCCCTGCTGTGCTAAGTTGCGTAGGTCGCCATGGCTGACCACAAACAACACACCTAAGAATGAAAACACCGCTCCGAGCACTGCACCCATAGTTAAACGCTGACCTAAGGTCGCAATCGCCATGCCCAACGACATCACCGGCATCAGCGAAAGAATAATCCCCATATGCGTGGCCGAGGTTTTTGGTGCAGCAAAGTACGCAAGGCTTTGGTAAATCGCCATACCCAGTACACCCAATACAAAAATCTTTAAAAGATGCGGTCGAATATTGCTCCAGTTACGCAGCACTGCACGCAAAATAAACGGAGTAAATAATACTGCAGCGAAAACCCAGCGATAAAATCCCACCTCAGCAGGAAAAATAACACCAACAGTCATTTTATTAACAACCGTGTTTGCCGACCAAAATAATACGGCGAGTAATGGAAAAGCGTACTGCACGTTAAGCATCCTAATTAATCTATAAAGCATTGGTGTTTGCTCTGAATAAGTAACCCTTGCTGATTTTTAGCAGTTGAACCTCAGATAACAGCAGAACCCTATCACGCCAATGCTGTAGCTAAACACCCAAGCTGGCTAGGGATTTAATTAAAACCCAGCTGATAGAGCCTATAAAGTTGAAAAACAGCCAATAAAAAACGGCTGGAGCATTTCACTACCAGCCGTTTTTAATATCACCCAACACAATATAGCGCTTACATACCCAACATATTTGGTAAGCCCATCGAGATGCTTGGCACATAGGTTACCAGCACCAAGAAACCCAGCAAGATCATCAGCCACGGCATCGCAGCCTTAATCACCTCGGACAACGGCATGCCAGTGACTGCCGAGGTCACAAACAGGTTGAGCCCTACCGGCGGTGTGATTAAGCCTATCTCCATATTCACCACCATAATGATACCGAGGTGAATCGGATCAATTCCGAGCTGTACAGCAATTGGGAAGAGAATCGGTGCCAAAATCAAGATAATCGCCGATGGCTCCATAAATGCGCCGGCAATCAGCAGCACAATATTGACCACCAACAAGAACATCCACGGCTGCAAACCTGCCTCTAACACCATCGCAGTAATTTGCTGTGGAATTTGCTCTGTGGTTAACACGTGTGCGAACAACATAGCGTTAGCAATAATAAACATCAGCATAATGCTAAGTTTGGCTGATTCCAGCACCACCTTAGGCGCATCAGCAATGCGCATATCTTTGTAAACAAATAGCGCAATAAAGGCGGAATACACGGCAGCTACGGCAGCGGCCTCGGTTGGCGTAAACATCCCGGAGTAAATACCACCGAGGATAATCACCATCAGCAGCAAACCCCACACTGCTTTACGCGCAGCACTGAGCCACTCACGTACAGTCGCACGCGGCATTGCCGGTAGATTTTTCTTCACCGCAATGATGTAAATAGCCACCATCAACACCACGCCCAGCAACAGACCTGGCACCACACCGGCCATAAACAAGGTGCCCACTGAAGTTTCAGTCGCGGCAGCGTAAACCACCATCACTACCGAGGGTGGAATCAAAATGCCCAAGGTACCGGCGTTGGTCACGATCCCCGCAGCAAAGGCTTGTGGATAACCTGAACGCACCATACCGGCAATCGCAATTGAACCCACCGCAGCAACGGTTGCAGGACTTGAGCCCGATAACGCAGCAAACAGCATACAAGCCAAGACCGCACCAATGGCTAAACCACCGCGGATATGACCGACACTGGCGTTAGCAAAGTCGATTAAACGTCGCGCCACGCCACCGGTGGTCATAAATGAACCGGCCAGCAAGAAAAACGGAATGGCTAACAGCGTGTAGTGCTCACTGGTCTCAAATAGCTTAATCGCCAGTGAGCGCACTGAGTCTGGACTGAACAGAATAATGGTCACTGAGCCAGCTAATCCTAAGGATATAGCGACCGGCACACCAATAAACATCAGCGCAAATAAGGCTAAAAACAGAAATGGAATAGTCATTATTTAGACTCTCCCGTCTCTGTCAGCTTCATGGCATCAGCGGCTTCATCAGCCAAGCCTAAACCAATTTGCTCGTGACGAATAATACGCACTAAAATCTCGAAATAACGGATAAAGACCAAAGCAAAACCAATCGGGACAATCATGCCAATATGCCATTGCTTAATGCCAAACTGAGCTAAATCATCCGCGCCAATCGAGGCTTGCAGTAAGGTGTTAATCCACTCAAAACTAGCAACGCTTAACAGTGCTGCGTAGCCTAGACTGACGAGACACGCGACGATGGCAATAATGCGCTGGGTTGGACGGGAGGCTAATTTAACTAAAGCATCAACACCGATATGCCCACCAATACGCACAACATAGGCCAGGCCAAAGAAAATCAGCCAAGCAAATAATGCTTTGGTTAACGCATTACTCCACGTCATGGTTTGCACGATATCTAAAATAAAATCGCCAATACCATAAAAAAACTCAGAAACGCCTTCAGAGCGCTCTGAAAAATATTCACCCACTGAATAAAACAGGGTGTAAAAGTTATTTAAAACCACATAAACAAAGGTTACTAGCGTCATTGCCGCCAGCAGGAAAACAATAAAGCCTTCCTCAAAGCGATCCCAGATCAGGCGCATAGCATTCATAAATATTCTCCCGAAACGGATAGCAAAACTTAGACGCTACCGGTCAGTTCAAAGTCGCTTTTACGCAGCCGATTAAACTGCGTAAAAGCTCGCTCGATTACTGCTGGTTAGCCGCTTGTGCAGCTTCAATGCGCTCAGCACCAATTTCTTTTTCAAACTTCTTCCAAACTGGCTTGACCTGATCACGCCACTGGTCACGCTGCTCTTTGGTTAAAAGAATGATTTCGCTTTTACCACTGTCAATAATCGCTTGCTTATCGCGCTGATTAATCTCTTCAGCATGCAAGTTCACTTCAACAGTTACTTCTTCCATGATGCTGTTCAGCTCAGTACGCACATCAGCTGGTAAACCATTCCAGAATTTAGTGTTAGTAATCACCATATAGTCGAGCAAACCGTGGTTCGACTCAGTGATGTACTTTTGCACTTCATGCATTTTCTGTGAATAGATATTAGAGTACGGGTTTTCCGCACCATTCACTACACCCGTTTGTAGGCCTTGATACACTTCACCAAAGCTCATTTTACGTGGGTTAGCACGCAGTGCTTTAAACTGCTCATCCAATACTGCAGACGCTTGTACACGGAACTTTAGACCGCGCGCATCTTTAGGTAGACGCAGTGCTTTGTTCGCAGATAGCTGCTTCAAGCCATTGTGCCAGTAGCCCAAACCGGTGATGCCTTTATCTTCCATAGAAGTTAATAGCTCTTTACCCACAGGACCTTTTTGGAAGCGATCAACCGCGTCCATATCGTCAAATAGGAAAGGTAAGTCAAAGATCTGAATTGGCTTTGAGTAGTGCTCAAATTTAGCTAAGGATGGGGCAATTAACTGCACATCGCCCAATAACAAAGCTTCCATTTCTTTACCGTCGCCGAATAAAGATGAGTTGGAATACACCTCAACTTTAACTTGGCCTGGTAGGCGCTCTTCAGCAAGCTTTTTAAACAGCAGCGCACCTTGGCCTTTTGGCGTGTGCTCAGCTACTACGTGTGAGAATTTAATAACAATCGGCTCAGCAGCATTAGCTAAACTGGCCAGTCCCAATGAAACAGCACAAACCAGTGCTTTAGCGGTCATTTTAAGCATTAAAATTTCCTCTTACTTTGAATAGTCAGTGCCGCACCATGCGACATATCCTGCGGTAATCGTATGAGACGAACTCATAAGCTGTATATACAATGCAAGTTACATACCGACTTACAGACAGTGCGACTAAAGTCGATAAAGCAAGCCACAGATAGCTTGCTTTTACAGACTACCTAAAAGAAAAGAGTACTGCTTAAACTAATTATGGCGAATTTCCGCCGCAACTAATTCTCAGGCGGCGGATTATCGCCAGCACTGGCTAAACTTAATCCATATTTACGTAATTTATCATGCAAGGTTTTGCGCGGTAGCTGTAAGGCTTCGGCCACTTCACGTAACGATTGATGCGGATTACTCAGTTCTCTGACAATTAAACTGCGCTCAAAGGCTTCCACCTGCTCACCCAGAGATACGTCAGCGCTAGCTATACTTAATATCCGCGGCGCTGACTCTATTGCCAAATCGAGTCCTAAGGCAAAACGTTCTGCCGCATTTTGCAATTCGCGTACGTTACCCGGCCACTCGTGCCCTAATAGTGATGCACGTGTTGCAATAGTTAAGGCAGGCTCGGCAATATTATATTTTTCGCTCGCAGCACTCAAAAAATACTGGAACAACGGCAAAATATCTTCGCTGCGCTCGCGTAACGCTGGAATATTAATTTGTGCGACATTCAAACGATAATACAAGTCAGCACGGAAACGGCCTGCATCAGCAGCATCACGTAGATCTTCTTTAGTGGCAGCAATTACCCGGATATCCAAAGGAATCAGCTGATTGGAGCCAACCCGCTCGACCACCCGTTCTTGTAATAAGCGCAGCAGTTTGACCTGCACATCAAGACTCATGCTTTCTATTTCATCAAGAAATATTGTGCCGCCATTTGCATATTCAAACTTACCAATCCGACGTTTCTGTGCACCGGTAAAGGCGCCACTTTCATGACCAAACAACTCACTTTCAATCACCGACTCAGCCAGCGCGCCAGCATTGATCGCGACAAAAGGAGCATCGCAGCGCGACGACAAGTCATGCAAAGCCCGCGCCACCACTTCTTTACCACTACCGGTCTCACCTAAAATTAATACATCCGCCTGAATCGTAGCCAAGGCACTGACCTGCTCACGCAAACGCTGCACGCTAGCCGAATGGCCCAATAAACGCTCACCCAAGACACGCTGCTCAGCTAAGGCCAGACGTAAGGAGCGATTATCCAAGACCAAGCGCCGTACTTCTAAAGCACGGCGTACGCTATCGAGTAATAACTCACTGGCAAAAGGCTTTTGTAAAAAATCATACGCACCAATGCGCATGGCTTGTACCGCCAACGGCACATCACCGTGCCCAGTAATCAACAGCACGGGCAACTGTTCATCAAACTGCTGCAACTGTTCAAGTAGTTCCAGACCATTCATACCCGGCATACGAATATCAGTCACCAAGACGCCAGGCCACTGTGCAGGTAACGCTTGCAAAATACCATCGGCACTGCCAAAAGCCTGGACACGCAAGCCCGCTAAATCAAAGGTTTGCGACAGTGCTGTGCGTAAATGGACATCATCATCCAGTAACACCACATCGGTTTCATAACTGATCTGCATCATTCAAAACGATCCTCACTGGCGCGTAAATTCACTGATGATGAAATTCTGCGTAAATATAAAGTCACCTCAGCTCCCCCTTCGCAGTGGTTGGCAAACAGCAGTCGTCCTTTTAATGCCTTAATCAGCGTCTCACAAATAGCCAAGCCCAAACCCAAACCTCGTGCACTGGTTTTAGTGGTGTAAAACGGCTCACAGGCTTGCTGTAAGGCTTCAGCGCTAAAACCTGGGCCATTATCACGCAAAATTAATACCACCCAGCCCTCTTCTACCCGAGTATTGAGCCAAATACGCCGCGGCAGACCTTTTTCGCTCAGGGCATCCAAAGCGTTACTGATCAGATTACTCAACACTTGGCGTAAACGCGTCTCACCCGCTTCAACCCATAAAGTGGCGTCTGGCACATCGCGAATAATCTCTACCTGCAAACTACGCTGGCGGTTCGCCGTCAGTGCTAAGGCATCATCAATTGCTGGCTGCAGGGCTACATGCTCAGACGCCAAGCGATCACGGCGAGCAAAGGCACGTAAATGCTTAATAATTGAGGCCATACGTTCAGTCAGTTGCGCCACCAGATCTAAGTTGGAGCGCACTTCAGCAAAGCGCTGTTTATCCAGCAGGATCTTGGCATTATCGGTATAGCTGCGAATCGCAGCCAGAGGCTGATTAAGTTCATGGCTGATACTCGCCGACATAATGCCTAAAGCTGATAACTTTCCGGCTTGTACTAACTCATCTTGCGCACGCACCAACTCTTGCTGCGCTGACTCACGCTCCAAAACCTCTTGTTTCAAACGGCTATTAAGAGTTTGTAAGTCTTGGGTACGCGTACGCACATTCTCTTCCAGCACTCGTTTGGCATGAGCATCCATAGCAATGCGCTCCAGATAATGTCGGCGCCGCTGCATCAATAAACCGAGAACCAACAAGACTGCTAACAATGATGCCGCGGCGACTGCCATTGCCGTACGTACCGGCTCATTGATTAAACGTTGCGGCGCTAAAATACTAACCTGCCAGCCAATATCATCTAAATCTTTATCAAAAGTTAGCCAGTCTTGCTGCTTAAGATCAATGCGTTCCGGAGTAATCGAAGTGTAAGGCTGGTGTTCGGCGACGCTATACTGCTCTTGCGCAGTCAATTCACGGGTTGCAGTAAAGCGCCAGTCGGGTTGCGAAGTTAGGATAACTACACCATTTTTATCAGTGACCACTAACTGCTCCGGCGTTTGTCCCCACAGCGTTTCGGTGAAATCCAGATCCACCTTAACCACAATCACGCCAATGACCTGACCCTCAACATGAACTGGGCTGCCAAAGTAATAACCGCGCTTAAAAGAAATATTACCTAAACCAAAGAACTCACCAGTACCGCTGCGTAAGGCATCACGAAAATACGGGCGAAACGCAAAGTTATTACCCGCAAAGCTGCGCTCCACATCCCAGTTTGACGCCGCCAGAGTTAAGCCTTGCGTATCCATCAGATAAATCACATCAGCACCGGTTTGCTGCTGAATACGCTGTAGTAATGTATTGGCTGTGTGCACTGACTGTTGATCTGCTGGAGCTAATAGAGCCTGCTGCACACTGGGCAAGCGTCCCAATATCTGCGGCAATACTTCATAACGCTGCAAGGTGCCAGTTAAGTTGGCAACAAATAAGTCCAGCGTTTGGCCATTTTTGCGCTGTAAACCTTCTAAGTAATAGCTTTCAACCAAACGCTGAATCGGCCAGAGCAAGACTAGAAAGAATAACGCCAGCCAGAGTAAATTGCGCCAGCGTGGTTTTGCCGATGTCATACCTTTCCCCTCTGCCTACAAACCAAGCCCAATATGCTCAGCGCGCTAGTTTACTGCGTGTCTAGATGGTTATTTAACTAATAATTTAATCAGGGCTTTTACATACTCAGGTAATGCCTGTGAATCACGCACAACAATACTGCGCTCGCGTAAGGCCCACGGCTCATCCAGCTGAATAATCTTCAGACCCATAGTTTTCTGATGCCGCAACGCTGACGACTCCGGCATAATACCAATGCCCACACCGGCCTCAATCATTCGACACATCGACTCAAAACCAAATACCTGAATACGCACATTGATATCACGCTGCAGATTATCAACTTCGTTTTTAATAAAGCGTAATAAGCTCGAGCCTTCTTGCAGGCAAATATGCGGATAATCTAGCGTATCTTCTAAACAAACGGACTGCAGCTGCGCTAAAGGATGCTTACTGTTCGTCGTTAACACCAAGCGGTCGGTACTGAAATGAATCACTTCTAAGTCTTTGGCTTTAATCGGCCCAGCGGTAATACCAATATCACTGGCACCTTCAGCCACGCCACGTAACACCTCAAGATTAGCCCGCTCTTGTAAATCAATGGTCAGCTGCGGATGCTGCACCATTAATACCGCCAAGGTTTCAGGTAGAAAATCAGTCACCGCAGTGGTGTTGGCAAAAATACGAATATGCCCTACCTGCTGATCACTGAATTCAGATAATTCATTTTGTAAGTACTGCACTTGGCGCAACATAATCCGCGCATGCTTGAGCAAGATATTGCCAGCTGACGTCAGCTCAACACCTTGTGAATCACGATAGAGCAAACGAAGCCCCACTTGCTCTTCCAGTTTTTTAATCCGATTACTGGCCGCAGCAGTGGAAATAAACGACTTACGCGCACCTTGGGTCATACTTGGGTTTTCAGCAATATTGATAAATAAACGCAAATCAGCAAGATCAAAATGCATGGTTACTCACCTTGGGTATTAACTAAAAGCTAACACCCCGTTAGAATAAAGCAGATATACAAAACGCCAAGCAGTTTGTCATGATGCTGCCTGCAAAACAAACAACCTCTTTACTCAGACAAGGCGACACTAATTCTGTCACCGTGTGTGTGTCTATATGCAACCCTCTTTAGCTACGTAACTGCTTCACCACCTTTAAAAGGCCCGGTATAACGTGATTGAATTTATTATCAATATTGTGATTGGTGGTCTGCTAGGTGTATTTGGCGGCTTACTTGGCATTGGTGGTGGGCTGTTTGCCATTCCAACCCTGAGTTTGCTCTACGGTATGGACCAACAATTAGCGCAAGGTACGGCGCTGGCGATGGTTGTACCTAATATTGTGATGGGTATTTACAAATACAATCAGCGCAATCGGATCCAATGGAGAACAGCAGCGCTGTTAGGCTTATGTGCTTTTACCTTATCGTGGTTTGGTGCGCTGATCGCCATCGACTTAGACCATCGCGTGATGCGTAAAATATTTATTGGCTTTCTAATTTTTATTGCCATTTGGACTGTCTTACAGATGTTTGTTAAGCGTAGCTCCGCAGGTTTACGCCACTTCCCTTGGTTTTATTTTGCTGGGTTAGGCAGTATCTCGGGCTTTTTTGGTGGATTGTTCGGTGTGGGCAGTGCTGTGGTTGCGACACCGGTACTGACAATGTTTTTCGGTGCGACGCAAGTGGTTGCGCAAGGCTTATCTTTAGCGATTGCTGTGCCGACCACAGCAGCCACTTTGGTCACCTACAGCGTGCACGATCAAGTCAACTGGACCACTGGTCTGGCGATGGCGATTGGTGGCGTACTGACCGTCAGTTATGGCGTACGCGCGGCGCATAGCTTGCCGCAGAATATGCTGAAAATTATTTTCAGTGTGTTTGTACTGATCAGTGCAGCGTTGTTGTATGGGCAACTCTAAGAACACTTAAAACTGTGTCTTATGCGCCTAACACCCATAAGACACAGATCCATTACCCTTCCAGCATTAATGTACGGGCTTCACAAATTCAGCATCGCTGAAATATGTTGCATAGTTATCCAAGGCACCGACTAACTCGACTGCACCGTTACGCTTCTCCTGCACATCACTTTGGCTTTGCATACGCTGTGCGCTACCGACTAAGCGCGCAATAATAATATGCAATTGCGCATCAGCTTGCGGCTCTAACTGGCAATTCTCAATCATATAGGCGACTTGCTGATTCACTTCTTCAGCGATCGCTTTATAGCCTGCAGCATCAAGCTGATTATTATGAATATCATCCAAAGACGTATTCAACGTCTGACCAATTTCGCCCATGGCTTGGCGTAAAGGGGCATCTGTTTCCCACTTCTGTCCCGCATTGAGCTGCAACTCAAGACCTGACACGTCATGATGATCATGCTCCTCTGCCATACTCGGCATCGCGACTAAACTCAACGATAGGGCCAAACCTAGACCTGCAGCAGCCCACGTTAATGAATATTTTTTCATGCTATTACCCTCGAAGTTTATAAGTAAGGCACTACCACTACTCGATAATGCATAGGTTCGTGCATCAGCCTAAAGCTTTAATGAGCGCTTTAGACGACAAAAAACACTAAAACTATTCCTAATCAATTTTCAAGAAAAACTCTACATTCTGTATTGCACCGCTTGTAAATTACTGCAAAGATAGCAATCAATTACTATATTTGCAGCAGGCATAGTTATGCAATCACCCAAAAAATATTTACCTGCCGATGAGCGCCGCGCTGTCACTGTCGAAGCAGTTATCGAACTGGCTGCTCAACAAAACCCAAGTGAAATCACCACTGCGGCCATTGCGAAACATATGAATGTGACCCAAGGTTCGCTGTTTCGGCACTTTGCCAATAAAGAAGCCATTTTAGAGTCGGTGATGAACTGGGTGGCCAAGCGCTTGCTGGCGCGTATTGATAAAGCATGCAAGAACAAACAACAGCAATCGCAGCCTTGCAAGCCGCATTTATGACGCATATACAATTTATCAGTGAGCACCCAGGTGTGCCGCGCCTGCTGTTTGCCGAGTTGCAACGCAAAGAAAATACTGCCGCAAAAAAGCTTGTCACCGCATTACTCGGTCAATATCGCCAGCGCATTCAACAGACTCTAGAACAGGGTAAGCACAACCAAGAACTGCATGCTGAGCTTGATGTTGAGGCTGCCGCACTGCTATTTATTGGCAGCATCCAAGGCTTAGTTGTGCAAAGTATTGTCCTCGGCAATAGCGACAGTTTGCAGCAAGCAGCCAAAGACATCTTCGTGCTGTATCAGCGCGCAATCGAGGTGCATTAATTATGACTGCATTATTTAAGCAGAAAAAACTACTCGCTGTAGTTGCCACCATAGCAGTGCTCGCTGCTGCTTTTATCTGGGTGTTACTCAGCTCAGGACCATTGGCAAAAATAAAAATAGTCGTGACTGATATAGAAGAACGCAGCCTCGAACCGGCCTTATTCGGCATAGGTACAGTGGCCGCACGCTATACCTATCGTATTGCCAGCAACACCGTAGGACGTGCAGCGACGCTGAATGTTGATGTCGGCGATAAAGTTGAGACAGGCGAGATTCTTGGCATCATTGACGTTGTTGATCTGGATGAAAAAATAAATGCGCAAGCTGCGCTGGTTGAACGCAATAAAGCTCAACTCAGTGAAGCACAAACCCGCCTCAACTATACAGGCAAACAAGCGGAGCGCTACAGAAAATTACTGCCTTCGCGCTCAGTCAGTGAAGAACTCGATGCGGCTAAACAACATGAATGGGCTCTGGCACGCAGTCAATCACACAGCGCAAACAGTGAGCTGGTGCGAGCCCAAGCTGAGCTATTGGCACTGCAAGCAGTACGTAACGATCGCTATTTACGCGCTCCTGTTACAGGGCTGATTATCGCTCGGCATATTGACCAAACGCGCTCCTGTTACAGGGCTGATTATCGCTCGGCATATTGACCAAGGCGCTACTGTGCTTGCAGGACAAACCGTATTTGAGCTGATCGATCCTGCTCAACTCTGGATCGATGTACGCTTTGACCAAGCAGGCTCAATGCAGTTAGCAGAGCAGCAATCTGCGCAGATTATTTTGCGCTCACAAGAATTGCAGACGCACAGTGGTTATGTCACACGTTTGGAATGGCTGGCGGATGCCGTCACTGAAGAGCGCCGCGCTAAAGTGATGTTTCAACAGCAACCCAAGCCTGCGCCCAGTATTGGCGAACTGGCAGAGGTAACCGTGCAGCTGCCGCAGCTCAGCACAACTCCCGTGATCAAAAACTCCGCAATTATTCGTCATGCTGGACAGCTCGGTGTATGGCTGATTGACGATCAGCAGCCCGTATTTCAACCGATTACGATTGGCCGCAGTGATTTAGACGGCAATGTGCAGGTATTGTCTGGACTGAGCGCTGGCCAGCAAGTAGTTCTGTATAGCAGCAAACCCTTAACGGCTAACAGTCGCGTGACGCCAGTGAAACAGCTGGTCGACACACCATGATCAGCTTAGCCGGCCGCGATATTCTCCACGCTTGGGGTAAGTTTGTCTTTACCGGAGTGGGCTTGGGTTTATTAATCGGCGTAACCCTGACGATGGCCGGTGTCTATCGCGGTATGGTCGATGATGCGCAAGTGCTACTGGCCAATAGCTCTGCTGATTTATGGGTCGTGCAAAAAGACACGCTTGGCCCCTATGCCGAGCCATCTAATTTACCTGACGATACTTGGCGAGCAGTGGCCAATATACCCGGCGTCGCCAATGCCTCGAATGTGACCTATTTAACGATGCAGGTTGCCCATGCGGGCACTGATACGCGTGCATTTGTGACCGGTATTGCCAATACTGGGCCCGGTTCTGCAGGTTGGCCACTGGCGTTATTAGCAGGTCGCCAGGTCAGCAAGAATCACTATGAAGCAGTGGCTGGATGCCCAACAAGCGCAGTTCCTTAAAAGCAACGATGCCATTGCGCAAAATCGACGACGCATTCAGAAAAATCCAATTTTTAATAATCCGCGCAACCCTGAAGTACTGGATGCAGTGCTCAATCTACAAGAAAGTAACACCCAAGTGAACGCCGTACTGGTGCAACTCAAAGCACAGGCTGATCCTAAACAAGTCGCAGAAGATATGCGTCGCTGGCTCCGCTTGCAAGTCTACGATCGCGAGCAAATGGAACAGATTTTAGTTGGTAAATTAATTGCCACATCAGCACGACAAATTCTGATGTTTTTAGTGATCTTGGCGATCGTCAGCGCGGCAATTGTGGCCTTTATTATTTACACCTTAACCATGGGTAAAATTCGTGAAATTGCTGTGCTCAAGCTGATCGGCACGCACAATAAAACGATTGTTGCGATGATTATTCAGCAAGCTTTAGCCTTAGGCATTATCGGTT
>CAJDVO010000042.1_pt1 | contig 13089 bp, 15 predicted proteins | sample 7391281 | NCBI WGS metagenome assembly CAJDVO01 (sample SAMEA7055709, study PRJEB34461) | soil metagenome | biome: terrestrial ecosystem; feature: Peninsula; material: soil | place: Antarctica | collected 2016
CAACTGTGAATAAAGTGTTCACGGTAATACTGCAACTCAGCAATCGAATCTTGGATATCAGCCAAAGCTAAATGCGCCCCACTTTTTTTAAAACCATCACGAATTTCGGGTGCCCAACGCGCTGCGAGTTCTTTAACAGTGGAAACATCCAAATTGCGGTAATGGAAATAGGCTTCCAACTTAGGCATATGACGGTATAAAAAACGGCGGTCTTGGCAAATGCTGTTACCGCAAATAGGCGAAGCATTGGCTGGTAACCACTTCTCTAAGAAAGCGATGGTCTCAGCTTCTGCCTCGGCTTCAGTTATACGACTGTCACGTACACGCTGAGTTAAACCACTGCCACCGTGCTGACGGGTATTCCACTCGTCCATACCCGCCAGCACTTCATCAGACTGGTGAATCGCCAGCACAGGACCTTCAGCAAGGATATTGAGCTGGCTACCGCCAGCACTTCATCAGACTGGTGAATCGCCAGCACAGGACCTTCAGCAAGGATATTGAGCTGGCTATCAGTAACGATGGTGGCCATTTCAATGATCAGGTCATTATCGGTATCCAAACCGGTCATTTCCAAGTCAATCCAAATTAGATTTTGTTCACTGTACATGGCTAACCTCGTAGTTATAAAACGTGCTAACGCAGTTAAACACGGTATTTAGATGCAGCGCTTCAATACATCAATTAATGTCTGGTTCTGCTCATCAGTACCGATGGTAATACGTAAAAACTGCTCAATGCGCCCCTGTTTAAAGTGGCGTACCAAGACACCTTCCTCACGCAACTGTGCAGCTAACTCACCGGCATCACGGCTCTTATGACGGGCAAAAACAAAGTTTGCCGCCGACGGCAGTACTTCAAAGCCTAATGCAGTCAAGGCTTCAACCACCCATTCACGGCTGGCAATAACTTTATTACGCGTACTGTGGAAGTGATCGGCATCGGCAAACGCAGCCGCTGCGCCAGCAATGGCAGCGCGATCTAATGGGTAGGAGTTAAAGCTATTTTTGATGCGCTCCAAACCTTCAATCAGATCAGGATGGCCGACCGCAATTCCCACGCGTAAACCCGCTAAGGAGCGTGATTTAGATAAAGTTTGCGTGACCAGTAAGTTGTCATATTTTTTAACCAAGCTGATCGCTGTCTCACCGCCAAAGTCGATATAGGCTTCATCAACCAGCACCACAGAATCAGGGTTGGCTTGCAGCAACTGCTCAATTTTATCCAGCTCTAACAAACAGCCTGTTGGCGCATTTGGGTTAGGGAAGATAATACCGCCGTTGGGCTGTTGATAATCAGCAACATTAATTTGGAAGTTGTTATCCAACGCAACCTGTTGCTGCTCAATACCGTACAAGCCGCAATACACTGGATAAAAGCTGTAGCTGATATCTGGAAACAGCAGTGGCTTATCGTGTTGAAATAAACCATGGAAAGCATGCGCTAAGACTTCATCGGAACCATTACCAACAAATACATACTGCGGAGCAACTGAGTAGTAGTCGGCTACGGCATGCTTGAGCAGGTCGCAATTGGGGTCAGGATACAGACGCAGGTCATCGCTGATTTGCGCCTGCATTGCTACGATTGCCTTAGGCGATGGGCCGTAAGGGTTCTCGTTGGTATTGAGTTTAATTAAACGTTCAATCTTTGGCTGCTCACCCGGTACATAAGGCACCAAGTTTTTAACAAAAGGACTCCAAAACTTACTCACGTCGTACGCTCCTAAACTGAGACAATCGCCACACTATGCGCAGCGATTCTAATCCTCGATAACCGCCTTATTTAGCGATTATCCTATCCTTTTAATCCGCTTTAATACGGTACTCTGCTGAACGTGCATGCGCAGTTAATGACTCGCCTCGCGCCAACACCGAAGCCACTTTACCCAACTCAGAGGCACCCTCTGGACTGCAGTAAATAATCGATGAACGTTTCTGGAAGTCATAGACACCCAAAGGTGACGAAAAGCGCGCCGTACCTGAGGTTGGCAATACGTGGTTGGGGCCTGCACAGTAATCGCCTAGCGCTTCAGCAGTGTAGCGACCCATAAAGATTGCGCCAGCATGACGAATCTGTGGCAGTAATTCTTCTGGGTTTTCCACTGACAACTCTAAGTGCTCAGGAGCAATACGGTTCGCCACTTCAATCGCCTGTGCCATATCTGCCACAAGAATCAGCGCGCCACGCTCACGTAATGAGGTGCGAGCAATCTCTTCGCGCTCTAGGGTTGGCAATAAGCGCTGCATGCTTTGTTCAACACGGTTTAAGAAATCCGCATCGGGGCTGAGCAGAATAGACTGTGCATCTTCATCGTGTTCGGCTTGCGAGAACAGATCCATGGCAATCCAATCAGGATCAGTTTTGCCATCACAGATCACCAGAATCTCAGATGGGCCAGCAATCATATCAATGCCGACTTTACCAAACACATGGCGTTTGGCAGTGGCAACATAGATATTGCCTGGCCCCACAATCTTATCGACAGGCGGCACACTTTCAGTACCGTACGCCAAGGCAGCAACGGCTTGCGCTCCACCAATAGTAAAGACGCGATCGACACCGGCAATGGCAGCAGCAGCAAGGACTAACTCGTTAATTTCACCGCGTGGGGTTGGCACCACCATCACGACTTCAGGTACGCCAGCGACTTTAGCCGGAATAGCATTCATCAAGACCGATGATGGGTAGGAGGCTTTACCACCTGGTACGTACAAACCTGCACGATCCAGAGGTGTGACTTTCTGACCGAGGATAGTGCCATCGGCTTCTTGATACTGCCATGAGTCTTGCACTTGGCGCTCATGATACTCACGCACACGGCGCGCAGCTGTTTCTAAGGCGCGGCGTTGTTCGGGAGTGATACGGGTCAGCGCTAGCTCAAGACGTTCGCGCGGCAGAATTAAATCACTCATCTGCGCAACATCAAGGCCATCAAACTGGCGAGTATAGTCAACTAACGCAGCATCACCACGGGTGCGTACGTTATCAATGATATCTAATACGCGCTGATTTACGCTGGCATCAGACACACTGTCCCAGCTCAGTAACTGATCAAGCTGGGTATTAAAATCTGCATCTTGGGCATTTAAACGTCGTACAAAAGTCGCTGCAGTCATAGCGGGCCTCAATAATAAAAAATATTCGGGCGCCGCCAGACTAGCAAACCTTCTGCGCGGGCACCCGATCAATTCGGCTATGACGCAGATAGGCGATGTGCATCAGCACACCGGTGCATTTTACTGTCAGTGTCGTGCGTCAATCGCAGCACTTAAGGTATCAATCAGGGCTTTAATATCAGCGTGTTTCATCTTCATCGAAGCACGGTTAACAATTAAACGTGAACTGATATGCGCAATCAGCTCTTGTGGCTCTAAACCATTGGCGCGCAAGGTGTTACCCGTATCCACCACGTCAATGATCTTATCCGCTAAACCCACCAGCGGTGCTAACTCCATCGAACCATAGAGTTTGATGATATCGACCTGACGACCTTGCTCGGCATAGTAGCGTTTAGCCACATTGACGAATTTAGTTGCCACACGCAAGCGACCAGTGGGCTCAGCTGTATCAACTGGGCCTGCGGTCATTAACTTGCACTTAGCAATCTGCAAGTCGAGTGGCTCATATAAGCCTTGGCCACCGTACTCAAGCAACACATCTTTACCCGCTACACCTAAATCTGCCGCACCTAATTCAACATAGGTGGGAACGTCAGTGGCGCGAACGATAAGCAGGCGCACATCGTCACGCGTGGTAGGGATAATTAATTTACGACTTTTCTCTGGATTTTCAGTCGGCACAATACCCGCCTGCTCTAACAGCGGTAGGGTATCGTCGAGGATCCGACCTTTTGATAGTGCAATAGTTAACATAATACTAGCCTGGTACTCGGCGGATTTTCGCACCAAGGATCTGCATTTTTTCCTCGATACATTCGTAACCACGGTCGATATGATAAATGCGATCAATCAGGGTGTCACCTTCAGCCATTAAGGCAGCAATCACCAAGCTGGCAGACGCTCGTAAGTCAGTCGCCATTACAGGTGCTGATTTAAGCTGTGGGATACCGGTAACAATCGCAGTATTACCTTCAATTTGAATTTTTGCGCCCATACGCTGCATTTCCTGCACGTGCATAAAGCGGTTTTCAAAGATGGTTTCGATAACAGTACTGGTGCCTTCTGCCAACGCATTCATAGCAATAAACTGCGCTTGCATATCGGTTGGGAACGCTGGGTATGGCGCCGTGCGAATATTCACAGCTTTAGGACGCTTACCGTGCATATTCAACTCAATCCAGTCTTCACCGGTAGTGATTTCTGCACCGGCTTCTTGCAGCTTAGATAACACCGCTTCAAGAATGGTTGGATCAGTATCTTTAAGCTTAACGCGACCACCAGTAACCGCTGCTGCAACCAGGTAAGTACCAGTTTCAATACGGTCAGGCATAACTGTGTAACGTGCGCCACCCAGCTTCTCAACACCGTCAATAATAATGGTGTCAGTACCTGCGCCTTGGATTTTCGCACCCATAGCAATAAGGCAGTTAGCCAAATCAACAATCTCTGGCTCACGCGCAGCATTCTCAAGAACCGTACGGCCTTTAGCTAAGGTTGCTGCCATTAGAATATTTTCGGTGCCAGTGACACTTATCACATCAAAGAAGAAGTTGCCGCCACGTAAACCACCTTCTGGCGCTTTCGCTTTGATATAGCCATCTTCAACAGTGATTTCTGCACCAAGCGCTTCTAAGCCGCGGATATGTAAATCAACCGGACGTGAACCGATCGCACAACCACCTGGCAAAGCCACTTCAGCCTCACCAAAGTGCGCAACCATTGGACCCAATACCAAGATGGACGCACGCATAGTTTTTACTAAATCGTACGGTGCAATCAGTGTTTTAATAGTGCGCGGATCAATTTCTACGCTGAGCTTTTCATCGATAACAGGCTCAATACCCATACGACCAAACAGCTCAATCATCGTTGTAATATCGTGAAGGTGCGGTAGGTTGCACACAGTCACAGGCGCACTGGCCAATAAGGTTGCTGCAAGAATAGGCAGCGCAGCATTTTTGGCGCCAGAAATACGAATTTCACCGTCTAAACGATGACCTCCGCTAATAATTAGCTTATCCATTAGAGTCTCGTTTGGTTACTTTAAGAGCGTTCGGCCCAAGCCGTGCGAGTGTAAAACTTCATTGTAACCGCGTGGATACTGCCATCAGCAATCCAAGAGTTAAGCACAGCATAAATCTGTTGCTGACGCTTAACAGCACCTAATGCTGCTAACTCATCACTAATAATATTCAGTTGGAAATTGCAGCCTTCGCCTTCGACTTCAACTTGAGTGTTCGATATTTTTTCTTCTAACAGTTGTTTTACTGCTACAGATTGCATAGTTAACCTCATCAACAGCGGTCAGCACTTTTGCGGCCGCTACATTAGCACTTATTCAGTCTTTCCTGCATCAAAATGACCGGGTTCAATACCGAGAATCTCGGTTAAGCCACATACTTGGGCAATTTTACACATATCTTCAGGCAACTGAGCCAGCTCAACTGGTTTACCAGCGTCCTGCCCGTCACGCATAAAAGCTAGCAACAATGCCAGCCCTACGCTGCTGGATTTTTCCACACCAGCGCAATTCAATTGCACGGTTGTAGCGCTACTGTTGCGAATCAAGATCTGACCCTGCTCACGTAAAAACACACCTGTACTGTGATCCAGCACACCTCTAATATGCAGTACGCCTAGATCATCAATAGTAATACTGGCCTGACTCACGCATCCTCCTGAGCGGTGCGTGTTTTAGCGACAGTCTCAACCCAAGTATCAATCACACGGTCAAGATCCTGCGCATTACGTTGCATCGCTTCAGCAAACTGATCACGGAACAGCTTACCTAAGTTAATACCGTTAATAATCACATTACGCATGCGCCAATCATTACCGACTTTAACCATGGTGTAGGACACCGGATAAATCACACCTTTGTGATCGGTCAGTTCCATACGCACTTCACTGCGATTATCACCTTGAGCAATGCTATTGGGTAAGACACGGATATTTTGATTGTCGTACTCAAGCAAAGCATTACCATAAAACTGCATCAAGCTGCGTTTAAAGTTGTCTTGAAAGCGCTGCATCTGCTCAGGTGTTGCACGACGCGAATAACGTACAGTCATAACGCTTTTAGAAATACCGTCAGCATCAACCACAGGGCCTAAAATAATTTCCATTGCGGTATAAAAAGCGACTGGGTCAGTACGGTATTTAGCTTTGTTAGTTTTCAAATCAGCTAACAGTTTAGCAGTAGTTTTTTCAACCACTGTATGCGCATCGGTTGCCGCAATACTAAAGCCGGTAAAGGCCAGCACGGAGAACAATAAGGCATGACGTAACATAGCTAACATAACGATTAATCCTGATTAACTGTGTTCATTAAAAACTTACCAATCAACTCTTCGAGTACCAAAGATGACTGCGTATCGTAAATCACATCACCATCGGCTAAGACTTCATCCTCACCACCAACGCTGAGGCTGATATATTTTTCGCCCAGCAAGCCGGCGGTAAGAATCGATGCTGTAGTATCGGTTGGTAAGTTATTGACCTTATGCTGCACTTCCAAGGTGACCACACCAGTGTAGGTTTCTGTGTCGAAATCAATCGCCACAACCTTACCTACAGTTACCCCAGCCATAGTGACTTTTGCTCGTGTGGTTAATCCAGCAATATTGTCAAAGTGAGCACTTAATTTATAGGTATCGGTGCTGTTGGCAACGGTTAAACCACTTACTCGCAGAGCCAATAACAATAACGCGAGCATACCTGCCAATAAAAACACACCTACACTAATTTCAACGGCACGGATTCGCATCAGAAATCTCCAAACATTAAAGCAGTCAAAATAAAGTCTAAACCCAACACAGCTAACGATGCATAGACCACCGTACGCGTCGTCGCGCGACTGATACCTTCTGAAGTCGGTTCGCAATCATAGCCTTGGAATACCGCCACCCAGGTCACTACAAAAGCAAATACGACACTTTTAATAACGCCATTGATTACATCATTATAAAAATCGACACTGTTGACCATATTGCCCCAGTACGAACCTTCATAAACACCCAGCCAGTCAACCGCCACCATCGCTCCGCCCCAAATACCGACAACAGAGAAAATTGCTGCTAATAAAGGCATGGAGATAAAACCTGCCCATAAGCGCGGTGCGATAATGTATTTAAGTGGATCAACGCCAATCATTTCGAGACTCGACAGCTGCTCGGTAGACTTCATATTGCCAATTTCTGCAGTTAACGCAGAACCAGCACGACCCGCGAATAACAAAGCAGTCACTACAGGCCCAAGCTCACGCAGTAACGTCAAAGCCACCATTTGCCCAACCGCTTGCTCAGAACCGAAATCAACCAAAATGCTATAGCCTTGCAGCGCCAGCACCATGCCAATAAACAGACCTGAAACGATAATAATGGCTAGCGACAATACGCCCACTGAGTACAACTGCTTTATCAACAGATGTATACCAGTACCTGCGCCGCCACGACCAATCAGGACATGCCATAAAAATATCAGCGAGCGGCCCATCGCTTGCACAATATCCAAGCCGGAACGACCCAACAGTGCAATACGGTCCACTAAAGACTTACGCGCCATTTAACGACCTCCTAATAAGTCGTCGCGATAATCCGGCGCATCAAAGTGAAACGGTACCGGTCCATCAGGAATACCTTGCATAAATTGACGAATGCGTGGGTTCTCTGAGTTCATTAACTCGTCCGGCTTACCCTGCCCTAAAATCTGACCATCCCCGATGACATACAGGTAATCAGAAATACTCGCTGTTTCCGCTAAGTCATGGGACACCACAACGCTTGTGATCCCCAAAGCATCATTCAGCAAACGGATTAAACGCACTAACACGCCCTTGGCAATCGGATCTTGGCCAACAAAAGGCTCGTCATACAATAAAATATCAGGGTCTAAAGCAATCGCTCGTGCCAAAGCAACACGACGCTTCATTCCACCAGATAGTTCATCAGGCATTAAATCAATTGCACCGCGCAAACCCACCGCTTGCAACTTCATTAAAACAATATCGCGGATCATTTCTTCTGGGAGCTTGGTGTGCACGCGCAATGGAAAGGCAACGTTTTCAAAAACGTTTAAGTCCGTAAACAGTGCACCACTTTGAAACAGCACACCGAATTGCTTACGCATATCAAATAAGTCACTACGCGATAAACTCGGTAGATTCTGTCCATTGACCCACACTTCACCCTGTTCAGGTTTTAGCTGCGCAGCCATCAAGCGTAATAATGTTGTTTTACCGCAACCTGACGGACCCATAACCCCAGTGACTTTGCCACGCTGGAAACGGATATCAACATTATCAAATATTTTTCGTGAGCCACGCCGAAAGGTCAGGCCTTTTAACTCTACGGCGAAAGTATCGTCAACCGACATATAAGCTCCCGCTAAATAGTATTTATGTGTTGAAACATTAGAGCATCCATACATAATCTACGCATGCCGCTAACAGAACAATATAGCACTGTCAGCGCGCACTCCCAATAGAGAAATACATGGGCTAGGTACAATAGTGTAGGCCACTACCAAGGTTCTGAAACAACAAAGACACTTTTAAGTGCCTTTGTTATGAATCACGCACTCATTTGAGTCATCAATGCTGATGACCACCTTCTCCGTGTACGTGACCATGTGCAATTTCTTCTTCACTCGCCGCGCGCACACTAATAACTTTAACTTTAAAGTTAAGCTGTTGGCCGGCCAGTGGATGGTTAGCATCGATCGTCACTTGGTCACCATCGATATCGCGAATAGTCACGATCTGCATACCACCATCGGGCGCTGAGGCATGAAACTGCATACCCACTTCTAACTCTTCAACACCTTCAAACATTTCACGACCTAGATTGGTGATCAGCTCTGCACTGTACTCACCGTAAGCATCTTCTGGCTCAATGCTTACTTCTAGCTCATCACCGACAACTTTGCCGGCTAATGCGTTTTCTAAACCAGCAATAATATTGCCTGCACCATGCAAATAGACCAACGGCTCAGCACCAGCAGAGCTATCAATCACTTCGCCAGCGTCGTTACTGAGCGTGTAGTCAATGGCGACAACATGTTGATTGGCGATCAGCATAAAATAAAAAAAGTTTACCTGCACATGATCTGTAATGCGACTTTAGATTAAATAGACCAATGCTCACTTGACCTACCTACATGTCGCACACGAAGATTAGAACACTTTATAAATGATGAGATCTTTTTAGCTTCAACTTTTAGGTCGAATCTGACTTTTTATTTTTTATATCAAGGATTTTCTATGTCATCTCGAAATATATTGGTTATCAACAGCGGCAGCTCTTCTATTAAATTTGCACTAGTAGATGAAGACCGCGAAGATTTTCTTATCCAAGGCCTTGCAGAACGTTTAGGCAAACGGTGTAAAGCATACCGATCAAATCAGCGGCGCTGACCACGAAGAAGCCTTTGCACGCTTGCTACCTTTAGTGCAAAAAGCCAGCGACGGTAAACTGTTAGGCATTGGTCACCGTGTTGTTCATGGTGGCGCGCAATTTACTGAAGCTTCGACACTAACTCCCGAAGTGATTGCGGTTATTCTTCGCGCATCAGTACTCGCTCCGCTGCACAACCCAGCAGGCTTGATTGGCATTAAAGCCGCTATGACGCTGTACCCTGATTTAACTCATGTCGCTGTATTTGATACTGCTTTCCACCAAACCATGCCAGCACATGCCTATCGCTATGCGGTACCAGAATACCTATATACCGATCACTATGTCCGTCGCTATGGCTTCCACGGCACCAGTCATATGTACGTGAGCCGAAAAGCTGCTGAAATCACTGGCTTGCCGGTAGAAGACAGTTGCTGGCTAGTCGCCCACTTGGGCAATGGTTGTTCAACAAGCGCTGTGGTAAATGGCGAAAGCTTAGATACCAGCATGGGCTTAACTCCACTGGAAGGCTTAGTCATGGGCACCCGTAGTGGTGATGTTGACCCGAGCTTGCATGTCCATTTATCCCGCACCTTAAACTGGAATGCTCAGCGTGTTGAGGACATGCTGACCAAGGAAAGTGGACTGCTAGGTCTGTCAGGCTTGTCTAATGATATGCGTACCCTCATCGAAGCTAGCCAAGAAGGTCATGAACGCGCCACCCTAGCAATTGAAGTGTTCTGCTACCGTTTAGCAAAATCACTGGCTGCTATGGGCTGTGCCCTACCTAAGCTAGACGGCCTGATCTTTACCGGTGGTATCGGTGAAAACGCCAGCTTAGTGCGCAGCAAAACCCTAAATCACATGCGCTTACTCGATTTCAAACTTGACGATGCCGCAAATCTGAAGTGTGTTCGCGGTGTACAAGGTGTTATCAGTGCTGAAAATCATCCGCTTGTATTGGTCATCCCGACCAATGAAGAACGCCAGATCGCTGTTGAAACACTGGCTTTGATCGACGCTAAAGCTTAATACAGGACGCTTGATTCATGCATACATTTTTACTTGCTCCAACCGGATTTGGTGTTGGCTTATCTTCCATTAGCCTCGGTGTTGTACAGACGCTATTGCGCTCTGGCTTAAAAGTTGGTTTCTTTAAGCCGATTGCCCAGCCACACACTGATGATGAAGGCCCAGAGCGCTCTAGCGCTTTGATGGAAGCCACTCATGGTATTCGCCAGCCTAAAGCACTGTCTTTAAGCTATGTTGAACGCTTGATTGGTAACGGCCAGCTGGATGAACTGATGGAAGAAATCGTCAGCATGCACCAGCAAATCCAAGCTGAATACGACATTATTATTGTTGAAGGTATGACGCCATCGCGCCAAGCAAATTACGCTGAGCGCATCAACGCATACCTTGCAAAAACCATGGATGCTGAAGTCATTCTGGTTAGCGCGCCGAGCAGCGATGATCTCAATGAGCTGTCCGACCGTATTGAAATGCAGGCGCAATTATTTGGCGGCACGCAAGATCCTAAAGTTCTTGGCGTGATTATCAATAAAGTTACTGAGACGCATATCGGTGCTTTTGTTGAGCGCTTGAAAAGCCATCTGCCTGCACTGCGCAAAGGTGATTTACACCTGATTGGCTGCATTGCTAGCAAAGAAGAACTAAACAACGCTCGCACCAGCGACTTTGCTCAGTTGATTAAAGCCAAAGTGCATAACACTGGTGATATTGACCAGCGTCGCGTGCAAAAAGTTATTTTATGCTCGCGCACTGTGGCTAACATTGTGCCGTTGCTGCAACCGGGCGTATTAGTAGTTTGCCCAGGCGACCGTGACGATATTATTTTGGCGGTGAGCTTAGCTGAAATGAATGGTGTGCTACTCGCTGGCTTATTACTGACCGGTGATCTAACACCTAACCCAAGCATTATGGATATTGGTGAGCACGCACTAAAAGGCGACCTGCCAGTTATGAGTGTTGCAACCGGCTCATACGATACGGCTTACAACCTAACGCGCTTGTACAAAGGTATTCCAATTAGCGATACCGTTCGTGCCAAAGCAGTGACTGAATATATTGCCGGACACTTGGATCAAGAGTGGCTGACAGCACGCTGCAGTACGACGCGCCAACTATTGTTATCACCGCCTGCGTTCCGTCACCAATTGGTAAAACGCGCGCAAGCGGCTAATAAACGTATTGTTCTGCCAGAAGGTAATGAGCCTCGCACCATTCAAGCGGCAGCTATTTGTCAAAAACGTGGTATTGCCCGTTGTGTACTACTAGCTAAGCCTGAAGAAGTTCATGCGATTGCTAAAGCACAAGGTATTGATTTACCTGCTGACTTGGAGATCATTGACCCAGAGTCCATCCTGCAGACCTATATCGCTCCGATGGTTGAACTGCGTAAAGATAAAGGCTTAACTGCGCAATTAGCAGCAGTACAACTGGAAGATAACGTTGTTTTAGCCACCATGATGCTGGCTGAAGATGATGTAGATGGTTTGGTATCTGGTGCCGTGCACACAACAGCGAGCACCATTCGCCCTGCTCTGCAGTTGCTCAAAACAGCACCGGGCTACAACTTAGTATCATCAGTATTCTTTATGCTGCTGCCTGACCAAGTATTGGTCTACGGTGACTGTGCAGTAAATCCTGATCCTAACGCCACTCAGTTGGCAGAAATCGCCTTACAAAGTGCCGAGTCAGCAAAAGCTTTTGGTATTGACCCAAGAGTTGCAATGATCAGCTACTCAACCGGTGATTCAGGCACTGGCGCAGAAGTTGAAAAGGTTCGTGAAGCGACACGCATTGCTCGTGAGCTCAATCCGTCTTTACCGATCGATGGACCTTTGCAATACGACGCTGCAAGCATCGAAAGCGTTGGTCGTTCGAAAGCGCCTGATAGCTTAGTTGCAGGTCGCGCAACCGTATTTATCTTCCCAGATCTCAATACGGGCAACACCACTTACAAAGCTGTACAGCGTAGCGCTAACGTCATCAGCGTTGGCCCAATGCTACAAGGCTTACGCAAACCGGTTAATGACTTGTCACGTGGTGCTTTGGTGGATGACATTGTCTTCACCATCGCTCTAACTGCCATCCAGGCAGCCAGCCAAGACTAAGTACAACCGCTCTTGAGAGTCACTGTCGCGCCCTGCGCAGTGACTCTTGACTTTTACGTAACACTTGCACTCCCTCGCTGAAACATTAACCATACCCAGATAAAAATACAGATCCCTGCTGCGCTACGCGTATTGTCTTGAGGTATTACTGTTATGTTGCATTCTCTTCCGCCCTTATTACGCGGCACTATTGCTTCACTTATACTGATTCTCAACACTCTATTTTGGTGTTGGCCACTATTTATTTGCGCCTTACTCAAAGTGATCCTGCCTTTTCCTGCTATACAGCGCGGCTTACGTTTTGCTATGCACTGGATTGCTGAATCATGGATTGCCGTCAACTCGTTCTGGATGCGTCTAGTACAACCTATTGAGTGGGATGTACAAGGCTTAGAAAAGTTAGATATGACTCACTCATGGATGGTGACCAGTAATCAC
>CAJDVO010000111.1_pt1 | contig 12822 bp, 14 predicted proteins | sample 7391281 | NCBI WGS metagenome assembly CAJDVO01 (sample SAMEA7055709, study PRJEB34461) | soil metagenome | biome: terrestrial ecosystem; feature: Peninsula; material: soil | place: Antarctica | collected 2016
TAAATTGCCATAACCGGCAATTGCTACTCTGATTCGATTCGACATTTGGTCCTACCTTTAACAGTTAAAACATAAATACAATTCAATATACGACTAGCTGGTGGGCTTGCTTTTTTCAGCCAAGGCCACTGCCTTAAACATCGCGCGACGCTTATTTAGAGTTTCTTCCCACTCCAGCTCAGGCTGTGAGTCAGAGACAATCCCGGCACCGGCTTGCACATGCAGCTGACCGTTTTTAATCACCGCAGTACGGATCGCAATCGCGGTATCCATATTGCCATTCCACGCCCAATAACCGACTGCACCGCCATATACACCGCGTTTGACGGGTTCAAGCTGATCAATAATTTCCATCGCACGTACTTTCGGTGCGCCTGACAAGGTACCGGCTGGTAAAGTCGCACGCAAAGCATCCATGGAATTGAGATCTTCACGCAAATGGCCGGTGACATTAGAAACGATATGCATCACATTGGAATAACGCTCAATAATCATTTTTTCAGTGACTTTAACGCTGCCAGTCTCTGCCACACGACCGACATCATTACGACCCAGATCAATCAGCATTAAGTGCTCAGACAGCTCTTTTTTATCGGCTAACAATTCTTGCTCAAGCGCTTTATCGTGCTCTTCAGTTACGCCACGTGGACGCGTACCCGCAATTGGCCGCACGGTAATCAAGCCATCTTCAACCCGCACCAATACTTCTGGCGAACTACCCACCACGTGGAACTCAGCGAAGTTAAAGAAGTACATATAAGGCGTGGGGTTAAAACAGCGTAGCGCACGATAGAGATCAATTGGAGCGGCTGTAAAAGGCACAGACATGCGCTGTGATATCACCACCTGCATGCAGTCACCGGCAGCGATATAGTCTTTAATTTGCAAGACCGCTTGCTGATAATCCTCATGGCTAAAGCTTGAGGTGAAATCAGGCTCAATATCATCAATCGCATTGAGATCAACACCTAAACGCGGCGTCAAAGGCTTACGCAATTGCGCACTCAGCAGCTCAAGCTCAACTAAACCTTGCTCATAGGCATCTGGCTTACTTGGATCAGCTAAAACAATTAGATGTAACTTACCGGATAAGTTATCGAACACTACGACGGCATCAGATACCAGCAGCAAAATATCTGGCGTACCCAGTGGATCAGGATTTGGACACTCGGCTAAACGTTGCTCAACATAGCGCATGCTGTCATAGCCAAAATAGCCAACTAAGCCACCATTAAAGCGTGGCAATCCTGCTAGCGTCGGCACCTGATAACGTGCTTTAAAGCTTTCGACAAAGGCCAGCGGATCATCAACTTCAAGATCTTCAACCACGCGTTCATCGGTAATCACGCGCACGCGTTTACCGTCGACACGCAAACGCGTGCGACTGGGCAAACCTATAATAGAAAATCGACCCCACTTCTCACCGCCTTGGACAGATTCCAAGAGGTAGGAGTAAGGCGCATCGGCAAGTTTTAAGTAAATAGACAGCGGCGTATCAAAGTCGGCCAACGTTTCGCGGGCCAAAGGAATGCGGTTATAGCCTTGCGCAGCTAAACGCAAAAATTCTTCGTGAGTCATATCAGCCTCGTGGCAAGAGGGGAAAAAGGAGTAAACACAAACAATGCCGCCTAGTGGCGACCAATAAGTATTAGACGCGCCAACGCCAACGGCCAGATACCGCTGGTAATGTGCCTATCAATAGTTTGTGATCAACAACCACGAGCGGATCCCTTGGGATGGTCTGAAAATATCCGTTAACACTAGCGCAGGCCACCATAACGCGCAACCAGTAGATGCCAGTTTCGACCATTTCACCTGACAACAGCGCCTGCTGCTGCCAAGCTGGAGCTGAATATCTAGAAAGACCCAGCTGGTTCATTAGCAAAGCTATCTAAGCGAAGCGTGCATACTAGCTAAACCTAGGCTCGATTATTGCGCGGACACGACGTCTGCAGTGGCGATTAAATACTCACGCACCTCGGCGGAGTTACCGCGAAACTCAGGCGTATCGTGGAAATGCACTAACTGATACTCATACATCGGATCGTAATACTCACTTAACATCCGTTGTATCCATGCACGATGTAAGCTGTTATCGCCTTGCTGATGCTCAAGCAAGGCTTGCTGTAAGACTGTATCAATCTCCTGATACAAGGCACCGCCTAAACGTTTTTTCGTTCGCAGTAATGAATCGGTCAGGTCATGACTAAAAGCTGCAAAACCCTCTTCAGTACCTAAAGCTTCTTGCCACTCTTGTAATTTATACAAAATATAATTACGAAAGCTGTGTTCAACACGCTGCTCTAAACTGGCCGTCACGATAACAATCGGGGCTGTGGCCATGCGCTCACGCAATTGCAGCGGCAAAGCACAGCGACCAATCAATTTGCTTTCATCTTCCAATAAAATACGCTGATTAGGACGTGCGTGATGCTGACGTAAGAAGGCAATCGCTAATTGGTTTTCAAAATCAATGGGAGAAGGCTGCCCAGCAGGACGTCTACCAAAAGAACTGCCACGGTGATGCGCCAGCTCTTCTAGATCAATACTGTTGTCGAGACTATTTAGTAAATCGGTTTTTGCGCAGCCAGTGTGCCCAGCGACAATACAAAACTGACTGTCAGCAATAATCTGCTCTTGGCTATCAATTAAAAAACGACGCATGGCTTTGTAGCCACCGGTAATCCGCGGATACTCACAGCCCGCTTCTTTCATCCATTGCTGGACAATCTGACTGCGTAAACCACCACGAAAACAATACAAATAACCATCTGGATTATCACGAGCAAAGGCCAGCCATTGCTGCAGACGTTGCTGTTTAAGCTCGCCCTGTACCAGCTGATGACCCAGTACAAGGGCTGCCTCTGGCCCTTGTTGCTTATAACAAGTGCCAACTTGCGTGCGCTCGTCATCAGTCATCAGTGGCAGGCTCACTGTGTAGGGAAAGGCACCCTTCTCAAACTCCAGCGGCGCACGGGTATCCATCATCGGTGTATCAGTTAAAAATAGACGGGTAAAATCTTCAGTATCAGCTCCACTCATGGTCGTACTTCAATGCGGTAGTCATCGCGCGCAGCAATTAATTCACCAATCGGTTGCGCATATACACCCGCTGCGATGAGCACCTGCTCCAAGGCTGCGGCATGCTCAGGCTGCACGGCAATTAATAAACCACCGCTGGTTTGTGGATCACAGAACAGTGCACGCTGCTCATCAGTTAATGGCGCAAGCTTCTCGCCGTAGGATTCAAAATTACGTGTGGTACCACCCGGTAAACAGCCTTGGGCAATATAATCGCGCACCGGTGACAGCAAAGGAATCTGCTGCTCATACAAAACGGCATTGACACCACTGCCCTCACACACTTCAAGTAAGTGGCCCATTAAACCAAAACCAGTCACATCAGTAATCGCTTCCACACCCCGTAGATGCGCCACTTCAGCACCGACTTTATTCATCTGACACATCACATCGCGCGCTAAAAACTCATGCTCAGGCAGTAATTTCTTCTGTTTTTGTGCCGTTGTTAAAATGCCAACACCTAAAGGTTTGGTCAGATACAGCTGGCAACCAGCGGTTGCGGTGTTGTTTTGTTTAAGCTGATCTTTGCTGACAATACCGGTTACCGCCAAACCAAAGATTGGCTCAGGTGAATCGATACTGTGACCACCGGCCAGCATAATGCCAGCGTCAGCGCAGGCCTGACGGCCACCATCGATCACACGTTGTGCGACTTCAGGTGGTAACACATCAATCGGCCAACCAAGGATGGCAATCGCCATAATAGGTTTGCCGCCCATCGCGTAAATATCACTGATGGCGTTGGTGGCAGCAATGCGACCAAAATCAAACGGATCATCGGCAATCGGCATAAAGAAATCGGTGGTGCTAAGAATCACCTGACCATTGCCGATATCATAGGCAGCAGCATCATCTTTACTGCTGTTACCCACGAGTAAGTTAGCGTCGGTCGGCAAGGTCAGGCTAGAGGCCAGAATACGATCAAGTATTTTAGGAGATATTTTGCAGCCGCAGCCAGCACCGTGGCTGTATTCAGTTAATTTTATTGCAGATATGGGTGACGAATTACTGATTGGATTGCTCACTAGCGACTGACCTCTAAATTGGTACATGGCTCATTCTGAGATAACCATGATACAACCCGTAAGGCGTGCGGTGGCATTATTTTGCAGTGATGTTATTTTTAATAGCGGTGCATCGCAGACGCACGCACCACAGCGGCCATTGCATTACAGCGTTTGAATACGGTGGAGATACCCTGCTTCATCCACCGTATTCAGCTTATACCAAGCAGTAAAAAGCTAAATAAGCAGGCGTGTCTAATACAGTTACTCCGCGATTATAAAAACAGCTCACGCAAATCATCTAGTACTAACGCTGGGTTATACGCACTGATCGGTTCGCCATAGTTATAACCGTAGGTCACCGCCACGCAGGCCACATTCGCTGCATGCGCCGCTTGTACATCATTGCGCGAATCACCGACAAATAAGCACTGCTGGGCAGATACGCCCGCTTGCTGGATCACCCAGAGTAACCCGACTGGATCAGGTTTTTTCTGCGCAAAGGTATCGCCGCCGACAATCCACTCAAAAAACTCAGCCATATCTGTATCAGCTAGTAACTGCGGTATAAATTTTTCTGGCTTATTGGTTACCAATGCGATTTTAATACCCAGCATTTGTAAAGACTGTAACGTCTCCACCGCACCTGGATATAGCGTGGTTAAACTCTCACCAGTGCCGTATACCTGCATAAAAATCGCCAGTGCCTCAGCTTCTTGCTCGGCAGTGATGGCCTGATGATCAAAACCATCCGCTAGTGCACGGCGTACTAATACTGGCGCGCCATTGCCCACCCAGTTGCGCACTTTATCCATACCGGCAGGTGCACGACCTAATTGCACCAGCATCTGGTCGGTAGCTGTCGCCAGATCAGGTACTGAGTCAATTAAAGTGCCATCCAGATCGAACATCACCAGTTTCGGTAATTGCCCACCTAATACACCCGCTAATGTCTTCACTTTTGCACACCTGCCAACTCTGCACGCATGGCAGAAATCACTTGCGCATAATCTGGCGCGTTAAAAATCGCGGAACCAGCTACAAAAGTATCTGCACCGGCCTGCGCAATCTCTTTAATGTTTTTAACATTGACGCCGCCATCCACTTGCAAGCGAATTGGCAAACCACTGGCATCAATCAGCTCACGTGCTTCACGCAATTTATCCAGCGTACCTGGAATAAATCCAAAGCCTGGGTTAACGCTCATGAGCAAAACCATATCGACTTTATCTAACACGTACTTAAGTACATCTAACGACGTAGCAGGGTTAAAGACTAAACCGGCTTTACAGCCGCCTTGCTTAATCAACTGCAAGGAGCGATCAACATGTTCAGACGCTTCTGGGTGAAAGGTAATATAGCTGGCACCGGCTTCAATAAAATCGCCGATAATGCGGTCGACTGGTTTAACCATCAGATGCACATCAATCGGCGCAGTAATGCCGTATTTGCGTAGCGCAGTGCAGACCATCGGTCCGATCGTCAGGTTGGGTACGTAATGGTTATCCATCACATCAAAATGGATCGTATCCGCACCGGCAGCAAGCACACGATCAACATCTTCACCTAAGCGAGCGAAGTCGGCGGATAAAATAGATGGGGCAATTACAAAAGGCTGCATAGCGTCCTCGCGGCAAAAGAGTTCAAAGCATGGTTGTGATTAGCACAATTAAAGCATCAATTAAGGCAACCATCTTAGCGCAATTTCCTCAGGCATAGGACTTGAAAAAGACACAGCCCGAGGATTGGCTTAGTTGACGAGTAACAATACTGCGGTGCTGGCTAAGCACAATGGGAAAGCTTGTTGTCATGGCGCAACTTGCGCTGTTTAGCACAACAGATAAAACTGCAGTTTAAACTAGTCAGTAATCGGCTCAACCACTTGCGCTTCAATGGTATAGGCAGAATCGGCCAAATCATTGCTACTGACTTCAACGCGCAACGTGCCTTCAATCCAGAGTGGCGCGTAGATATCAGACAGATCAATACCTTTAGGATAGCGCACGAGAACAATTTGATTGGGCGGTGGTGGTGGCACATGAATGCAGGCACCGGGGTATGGTACTAAAAAGAACTCGACAAAGTTTCCCTTGTCATTGGTTTCTAAGGGTACGGGATAGCCACCCAATAAAATCTTACGGCCATCCAGTGCTGGCACGGTTTGCGCCGAATACATCACTGCAGGTAAGTCTTTATCAGTCGAACGCAAACCGCCTGGCACATAAAAGCCACTTTCTGCTTCAGGCGTATCATGGCTGATTTCTGGCATATCAAACAGCGCTTGGCGGTCAGACTCTGGCATTAAATCCAGCCAGTCCGTTTCCTCCGCGCTGCATGTACCGTACCTGTCAGCAAAAACATGCATAACAAAATATAGCGCATAGTGTTCAATTAACGCTTATGCATGGCTTCAACGATAAATAGCAGGACAATCGCACCCACTACAGCACCGATAAAACCAGCAGGTTCACCTGCACCATAAAGACCTAACGCTTGGCCGCCATAGGTTGCAACCACAGAACCGGCCACACCTAGAATCATCGTCATAATTAAACCTAAGCCGCTACGGCCAGGCTTTAGTAAGCGCGCAACAATACCCGCTAATAGACCAATAAATAATGTACCTAAGATTCCCATATCGCCTTCCTCTGCATGTTTATTATGATGTTATTGCTAGACAACATTGCTGCACAGCAGTTCAGTACCGCCTACGCCTTTATCAATGCTTCAAGCTCAGCAATTTGTTGCTGTAAGCGTTGCGGACTCTGACTGCGCAAAGTGGCATGCCCCACTTTACGACCCGGCTTGGGTTCTTTAGAGTAATCATGCAAATGGCAATCAGCAATCGCTAAAACTTTGGTGGCTTCTGGCACACTGCCGATACAGTTGAGCATGGCACTGTGGCCAACGCTCGCTGTTGAACCCAAAGGCAAACCCGCAACGGCACGCAAGTGGTTTTCAAACTGGCTGCACTCAGAACCTTCAATAGTCCAATGGCCCGAGTTATGCACACGTGGCGCAATCTCATTGGCCTTCAGGCCACCATCCACTTCAAAGAATTCAAAGGCCAACACGCCCACGTAGTCCAACTCTTTGAGCACACGACCGGCATAATCTTGCGCCAGCGCCTGCAATGGGTGCTCGTTACTGGCGACAGAAATATGCAAAATACCGTCGTTATGCACGTTATGTACCAGTGGGTAGCAGCGCACTTCACCATCACGACCACGTACCGTTACCAGCGACACTTCACCAGTAAAGGCAACAAAGCCTTCTAAAATGCATGGCACATTGCCTAAATAAGCAAAGGCATCAACCACATCAGCCGGCTCGCGTAAAACCTTCTGGCCTTTACCGTCATAGCCTAAAGTGCGGGTTTTCAGCACTGCGGGTAAACCTATTTGCGTCACAGCTTTTTCTAGATCAGCTTGCGAAAGCACATCAGCAAACTCAGTGGTCGGAATACCCACGTCTTGAAACATTGATTTTTCAAACCAGCGGTCGCGGGCAATACGCAAGGCATTCGCACTTGGATAAACTGGGACAAACTGCTCAAGATAAGCGACGGTTTCCGCGGGGACGCTTTCAAACTCAAAAGTCACCAAGTCGACGGATTGCGCCATCTGCTGCAAATGCTCTGGTGAGCTGTAATCTGCATGCAGATGCTCACCGAGTGCGCCAGCACAGGCATCCACTGCGGGGTCAAGGAAGGTAAACTGCATTCCTAAAGGGGTACCTGCTAAGGCCAACATGCGCCCTAACTGTCCGCCACCAATCACGCCAACTTTCATGTATTACGCCTCTCGTGGATCTGGATTATCTAATACGGTTTGTGTTTGCTTTTCACGGTAGGCATTCAGCGCTACGTGAAACTCAGGGTGCTGATGACCAATAATGCTGGCTGCCAATAAAGCTGCGTTGACCGCACCGGCTTTACCGATGGACAAAGTCGCGACCGGCACGCCTGCTGGCATTTGTACAATCGACAACAATGAATCAACACCTGACAACATGGATGACTGCACGGGCACGCCTAAAACTGGCAAATGAGTTTTTGCTGCACACATACCCGGTAAATGCGCTGCGCCACCGGCACCAGCGATAATTACTTGTAAGCCGCGCTGATGTGCTTGCTCAGCGTAACTGAATAATAAGTCTGGCGTACGGTGTGCCGAAACCACCTGAACTTCATACGGAATGCCAAGAGCTTCCAGCATTTCTACGCTGTGGCTCATTGTGCTCCAATCGGACTTGGAACCCATAATTACGCCTACCAGTGGACTCATCAGTGTTGCCTCTTCAAGTTTGGGCGCCTATTAGCGCTGCAAAAATAACAAACCACGCAACGCGGCGTGGCTTGGTCAATGAAACGGTCAAGAATTATAAGCGGCTAATTATAGCGCACTTGCAGCCAATTACTAAAACGCTTGCGGGCAAAGTGAAGATTATCATCTATTTACTTAACGCCCGCCCTGCACAGTTAAACCGACACCCAGTTCAACTGCTAACGCCCATGGGAGCAATAACGTATCCAGCAGCAGGCTAAAGGGTAAGTCGAGTGCTGCATATTTGGGTGCCTGCGCCCCAAAACGTTCAACTGGATAACAACCGCCTTGCAAGCTGTACCAATCCAAGCGTGTGCCCGAATAAATCACTGGTGCGCCCGCTTGCGCAGCATCTAAGGTGCGCACACTGGCACAACCGCTGCTAAACACTATGCTCAGCAGCAGTGTCGCAATCAGCGTTTTATTCATCCCAACCCGCTTGATGATGCTCGCCCCAACGCGGCAGCATATCTTGCGGAAATCAATGCTTTGTGGTTGATGATAAAAACCAGGGGAAGCCGGCAAAATCACCGCACCCATATTCGATAGTTTCAGCATGTTTTCTAAATGAATACTGGAATACGGCGCTTCACGCGGCACAATAATCAATTGGCGACGCTCTTTTAGCACCACATCTGCTGCGCGCTCAATCAAACTATTACAGGCACCGGTTGCGATGGCAGATAAGGTTCCAGTTGAGCATGGCACGACCACCATGGCACTGGGTGCACCAGAACCAGAAGCCACTGAGGACATCCAATCTTCTTTGCCATACACACGTATCTGCCCAGCAGCAGCGCCGGTATATTCGGTTAAAAACTGCTGCATGGCTTGCGGTTTCGGCGGCAATAGCACATCTGTCTCTGTAGCCAACACCAGCTGTGCAGCTTTAGAGATCAAAAAATGCACTTCACGCTCTTCTTGCACTAAACAATCGAGCAAGCGTAAACCGTATTGCGCACCGGATGCGCCAGTCATGGCTAAAGTAATTCGCTTTGGCCCCATCATTACATTGCCTCCAAGGCTTCAATCAGTTGCGTATGAATACCGCCAAAACCACCATTACTCATAATCACCACTTGAGTATCTGGCTGCGCCAGCGCGACAACGCCAGCAATAATATCGTCTAAGGAGTTGCACACTTGGGTCGGTACCAGCGCATTAGCAACGGTTGCCGCTAAATCCCAACCTAAATTATCCGGCGCATACCAAAATACATGATCAGCGAGCGCAGTTGATGGTGCCAGACCTTCACGGTGCGCACCGAGCTTCATTGAGTTCGAGCGCGGCTCAATTACCGCAATAATACGCTGCTTACCCACTTGTTTACGCAGACCATCCAAGGTACTGGCAATCGCAGTTGGGTGGTGGGCAAAGTCGTCATACACCGTGACACCACGCACGTGTGCGAGCTTTTGCATACGACGCTTCACATTCTGAAACTCAGCTAAGGCTTGTGCACCGTGCTCAGCGGTTATACCGACATGACGCGCTGCGGCTAAAGCTGCCAGCGCATTCGCCACGTTATGCAAACCGGTCAGCGACCATTGCACCACGCCTTGTTCAACACCATCTAAAGACACAGCAAACTCAGAGCCATCTTCTTTAATTAAACGCGCTTGCCACTGCCCATCAGGACCCGTGGTCTGTACCGGCGTCCAGCATCCTTTATCAATCACCCGCTGCAATGCTTGTTCTTGCGCAGGGTAAATGACTAAACCATTGCTCGGTACGGTGCGCAGTAAGTGGTGGAACTGCAGCTCAATGGCCGCTAAGTCAGAAAAGATATCCGCATGGTCAAATTCTAAATTATTTAACACTGTGGTTCGCGAGCGGTAATGCACGAATTTTGATCGCTTATCAAAAAAGGCGCTGTCATATTCGTCCGCTTCCACCACAAAGAAATCAGTATTACCCAAGCGGGCGGATACGCCAAAGTTTTGCGGGACACCACCAATTAAAAAGCCCGGCTGCATACCGGCATACTCTAAAATCCAAGCCAACATACTACTGGTAGTGGTTTTACCGTGAGTACCGGCAACGGACATTACCCAACGACCTTGCAAGACATGCTCCGCCAACCATTGCGGGCCAGAAACATAAGGCAAACCCACATCGAGCATATATTCGACTGCTGGATTACCTCGCGACAGCGCATTACCCACCACTACAACATCGGGCGCAGGCTGCAAATGCTCTGGATCATAACCTTGCATCAACTCAATGCCTTGCTCTTCAAGCTGCGTACTCATCGGCGGATACACATTGGCATCCGAGCCGGTAACACGGTGTCCTAACTCTTTAGCCAACAAGGCTAAAGAACCCATAAATGTACCGCAAATACCTAGAATATGAATATGCATACAAACCTCAAATAATTGCACGCAAGATTAACACAAGCGCTAGCTGACAACTGCGGATCAAACGATGACAACAGATTTGCATCTAAGCGCACCTTTAAGGCACGATTGCTAGTCTAGTACTGATCACCTGACATAAGAAGAGAACTGCCATGCGCATCACCGCCGCCACTTTAGATAATCTAGACCAGTTAACTCCGATGTTTATCCATTACCGTGAGCTTTATGGTGCGATGCCGCAGCCAGAAGCCTCAAAAGACTTTTTAGTAGAGCGTATAACCAAACAAGAAACGATTATTTTACTGGCTTTTGAAGGCGATAAACTATTGGGCTTCTGCCTAGTGTACCCAAGCTTTTCATCTGTTTCATTGCGCCCAATGTGGATTCTTAACGACCTATACGTTGCAGAAGCAGCACGACGTAAACACGTTGCCAACCAGTTACTCAAAGCTATCGCTAAGCAAGCACGTGATAATAACGCCGTGCGTTTACGCGTCTCAATTAGCGCTAGCAATGCGATTGCCAAGCGCCTCTACGAAGCAGCAGATTTTTCAGAAGACCAGAACTTTAGAAGCTATATTTTACCGCTATAAAGTCACGGTAAATAGCCTATATAAGTAAGATTAAATGCAAACAGGCCTCTTATAGTTACAATTTTAATCTGCACAGCACGCAATCAGCACGCGGCAAGACATAGTATAGGTACACAAATACACCTATAATTACCGCACTTTTTTACTTTAATTGGATATCCACATGAGCTTTAGCAAGATCCCAGCAGGCAAAGACGTTCCTAACGACATCTACGTGGCGATTGAAATCCCAGCAAATCACGCGCCAATCAAATATGAAATTGATGTTGAGACTGACAACCTGATGGTTGACCGTTTTATGGCAACACCTATGTTCTACCCAGCTAACTATGGTTTTATTCCTAACACCCTAGCTGATGATGGCGATGCATTGGATGTTCTAGTGGTCACACCTTACCCAGTTGCACCAGGCGCTGTAATCCGTGCCCGTCCAATTGGTGTATTGCATATGACTGACGAAGCCGGCGGTGATGCGAAATTGATCGCAGTGCCACACGAAAAGATCAGTCAGCTGTATAACGATGTTCACGAATACACTGATCTGCCACCGCTATTGATCGAACAGATCAAACACTTCTTTGAAAACTACAAAGATCTGGAAAAAGGCAAGTGGGTTAAAGTTGAAGGCTGGGGCGATGCCGCAGCAGCACGTGAAGAAATTATTAAAGCAGTTGCTGCTTTCAATAAGTAATACAGCGTGAAAATGGCAGCCGATTGCAATGATCGGCTGCCATTTTGTACACATGTACCAGCAATATCCCAACATAAATTGGAAGCTTTAATAATTTAGCTCGACCGGCAGTACTGCTATACTTTGATTAATTGATGTACAACACAACCGCTCTAGATACGGCCAAGTTGTACTCTACACTTCAACTCCTTTAATTTTGTGAGGGTTGCATGGCTCGCCAAAAAAAAACACCCCTATTTGAAGAATCATTAAGCGACTTACAAACACTGGTTGAACGGCTGGAAAGTGGCGATTTATCACTTGAAGAGTCGCTAGCAACTTTTGAACAAGGCATCGCCTTAACTCGTGAGTGCCAAAGTGCGCTGCAAGATGCAGAGCAACGCATCCAAGTTTTGCTTGAAAAAAACGGCACACTGACTGAACAACCACTTGATGGAAATCTTTTGCCTTGATTTCAGATTATCAGCACTTTTGTCAACAGCATGTAGATGGCGCTCTCGAAAAGCTTTTGTGTGCACCATCTGCTGAGCTAGAACGCTTATATGCTGCCATGCGCTATAGCGTGGTAAATGGTGGCAAACGTGTACGGCCACTACTGGTATTTGCCAGCTGCCAAGCATTGGGCGGCGAAGTTGAACAAGCTTACGGCGCTGCCTGTGCAGTCGAACTGATTCACGCCTACTCATTGGTGCACGATGATTTGCCAGCTATGGATGACGATAACTTACGTCGCGGCCAGCCCACCACGCACAAAGCCTTTGATGAGGC
>CAJDVO010000015.1_pt1 | contig 12576 bp, 10 predicted proteins | sample 7391281 | NCBI WGS metagenome assembly CAJDVO01 (sample SAMEA7055709, study PRJEB34461) | soil metagenome | biome: terrestrial ecosystem; feature: Peninsula; material: soil | place: Antarctica | collected 2016
CGCTTAATATGGTTGGTAACGGCCTGCTCGGGACTGATCAGCACATCAATCGGGATGGCGTCGTTATCAAAGAGTTCCGAGCGAGTTAAGTAAGCGGATTCGCGCACGCGAGCAATCTTGGTTGGCGTGCGAAACAGTGTATGTGCCACTTGGCAGGCGACCATATTGGTCTCATCACTGTTGGTTACCGCAACCAACATATCGGCATCATCAGCACCAGCTTGGCGCAAAATCGTTGGAAACGAGCAATGGCCAACGACGGTACGAATATCTAAACGATCACCGAGATCACGCAAGCGCTCAGTGTCAGTATCGACCACGGTAATATCATTGGCTTCATTGGCCAAATGCTCAGCCAGTGTGCCGCCAACTTGCCCTGCACCCAGAATAATAATTTTCATACGATGTCCTTAAGAGCTCTGTTGCGGCGCTTGTTTAATCAGGCGTGCATAGTAAAAACCATCATGCCCGCCGACTTGTGCAAGCAGTTGTTTGCCGTGCGGTTGAGCTTTGCCGAAAGCGGCATCGAAAGGCAATTCTTGGGCATCGTTGGTGCGCTGTAAAAACGCAGCGATCACTTCGGTGTTTTCTGTGGGCAAGGTTGAGCAGGTGGCGTAGACCAAAATGCCGTTATCAGCCAGTGTTGGCCACAGGGCATCGAGTAATTCGCCTTGCAACTGTGCCAGTGGCGCAATGTCATCGGCTTGACGTGTCAGTTTAATATCTGGATGACGACGAATTACGCCGGTAGCAGAGCAGGGTGCATCGAGCAAAATACGCTCGAATTGCTGACCACCCCACCACTGATCCACTGCACGGGCATCGCCAGCCACAATTGTCGCCTTGAGTTTTAAGCGGGCGAGATTGGCTTTCACGCGCTCTAAACGTTGTGGTTCCAGATCAATCGCTACTACTTCGCGCAGTTTCGGCTCACTTTCGAGGATATGGCAGGTTTTACCGCCCGGTGCGCAGCAGGCATCCAGTACTCGTTGCTCAGGTTCAAGCATCAGCAGTTCAGAGGCCAGTTGTGCCGCTTCGTCTTGTACGCTGACTGCACCATCAGTAAAGCCTGGCAGAGCCATAACATCACAAGGCGCAGCTAAGGTAATGCCGTCTTTACTAAAGGGAGTGGCTTGCGCCGCAATATCGTTTTCAGTCAATAGCGCCAAGTACGCATCACGACTGAATTGCTGTTGATTCACGCGCAGGGTAAAGGGTGGATGGCTGTTATTAGCTTCACAAATAGCTAGCCAATCATCCGGCCAAAATGCTTTTAGTGATTTTTGCAACCAGCGTGGATGCGCTGTTAGGACCACTGGGTCTTTCTCTAGCACAGGCAAAAGGGTCTCTGCTTCACGCTGCGCGCGGCGTAAGACCGCATTAAGTAAGCCTTTAGCCCAAGGCTTTTTCAACGCAGTTGCACAGCCAACGGTTTCAGCAATGGCGGCGTGCGCTGGAATGCGAGTGTACAGCAGTTGGTATAAGCCAACTAGAAGGAGGGCTTCTACATCTTGGTCCGCTTTACGAAAAGGCTTGCTCAACAATGCTAAAGCTAACGCCGATAAACGAGGCTGCCAACGTGCGGTACCAAAGGTTAATTCTTGTACTAAGCCTTTATCACGGTCGCTAACGCGTTCCAGTTGGGTTGGTAAGCTGCTGGCCAATGAAGCTTTGCCAGCTATAACCGACGTCAGTGCACGCGCTGCCGCGAGACGTGGGTTCATAAACCGAGTACCTGACCAGGTTGGAATAGCTCTTTTTTACTATTGAGTAAATCACTAAAGGTTAAGGCTTTGCCGTTAGGCAGTTGTAGATGCGTCAGGCGCAGCGCTTGTTCACCGCAGGCGACTAATAAACCTTCACGGTCGGCACTGAGTATTTCCCCAGGTTGGCCTTGACCTTCTGCGAGCTGCACCGCATGAATTTTTAAAGTTTCGCCAGCCAGTGTGCTGTGACAAATCGGCGAAGGGTACATGGCGCGGATTTGGCAATCTAAGACGGCGGCGGGGCGCTGCCAATCAATCAGTGCGGCTTGTTTATTCAGTTTATGCGCGTACGTGGCTAAACCATCCAATTGTTTTTCGCCGACTAAGCTGCCATCCGCCAAACCTTGGATGGCTTGTAATACCGCATCAGGTCCAAGTGTGGCCAAGCGATCATGCAAGCTGCCACCGGTATCGGTAGCGAGAATTGGCGTGCTGACTTTAAGCAACATAGGGCCGGTATCTAACCCCGCCTCCATTTGCATAACGGTCACACCACTTTCTGTATCGCCGGCTTCAATCGCGCGCTGAATGGGCGCAGCACCACGCCAGCGTGGCAGCAATGAAGCATGGCTGTTAATGCAACCTAAACGCGGTGTATCGAGAATCACCTGCGGCAAAATTAAACCATAAGCAACTACCACCATCAGGTCGGCATTGAAAACCGCCAGCTCTTGCTGCGCTTCAGGGCTGCGTAAGTTAACCGGCTGCAACACAGGAATATCATGCTGAATCGCCAGTTGCTTTACCGCACTTGGGGTCAGTTTTTGACCACGCCCAGAAGGGCGATCGGGCTGTGTATACACCGCTACAACACTGTGCTTGCTATCTAGCAGCGCTTGTAAATGACTGGCGGCAAACTCAGGAGTGCCGGCAAACACAATACGTAGAGAGGAGGACATACAATTACCTTACGAATACAGAAGTGGTGTCACAGCGCAGCACAAAACTTAATCAAGGCTTAAGTTTTGTGCTGGCGATGGATTTTTTCTAGCTTTTTCTTAATGCGGTCGCGCTTTAGCGATGACAAATAATCAACAAATAACTTACCGTTTAAATGGTCGCATTCGTGTTGAATACATACGGCCAGTAAGCCATCAGTGGTGATCTCAAAAGGCTTGCCATCACGGTCCAGTGCATTGATTTTTACCCGTTCTGGGCGTTGTACATCCTCAAAGAAACCAGGTACTGATAAACAACCTTCTTGATACAGCTCGGTTTCATCTGTGAGTACTTCAATTTCTGGGTTAATAAATACCAAAGGTTCAGACTTATCTTCCGATAAATCCATCACCAATAAGCGAATATGCTGATCAACCTGCGTCGCTGCCAAGCCGATGCCAGGCGCTTCGTACATGGTTTCAAACATGTCATCAATTAAAGTGCGGATTGTATCATCGACCTGCGCCACAGGCTTAGCTATGGTGCGTAGTCGAGGATCGGGATACTCGAGAATATTTAAAATTGCCATATGCGTTTTTGATGTACTTGTAGAATAAAATTAGGAGATTGTGCTGCCATTATACCGCGCAGCATAATAAAGAAATGGCAGTAAAGCCAAAATCGTGTTCTGAGAGTGTCATAAGACATTGAGTTATGTGTCTATGATAAAGGGAATCAGCGCATGATGAAAACATTTAAGCGTTAATCTAGATTGCTATCCGTTAGAAAGGCACAGAAAGCTCTCGATACAGCCTGGTTTTTGCTTTTTAGCGGCGCATTACTACACTGAAGGTCAGCAATGGCAGGAGGTCATTGTCGCTCAATAAGGATATTGATATGACGCAGTGTTCCCCCGCTGAACTTGAAGCACGTTTACGCTTGCACAGCTTGCCTGATATTGGCCCGCAGCGCTTTTATCGATTACTTGATGTGTTTTCCTCGGCCAGCTCTGCATTGAGTGCGCCTGCTGCTGCGTGGCGGGCAATTGGTATGCCACAGAGCAGTGTTGATGCCAGACGCAGTGAAGATATACGTGATCAAGCACTGCTGACGCTGCGTTGGGCTGAGGGCTTACATAACCATGTTGTCTTGCATGATAGCCCTGATTATCCCGCACTCTTAAAAGAAACGGCAGGCGCCCCGCCACTACTCTTTGTGCAGGGTGATCCGACTATTTTAGAAAAGCCGCAAATTGCCATTGTCGGTAGCCGTAAATCCACCCGTCCAGGTTTGGATACGGCGCAGAGTTTTGCTCGCAGCTTAGCCAAGGGCGGTTTTGTCGTGACCAGCGGTTTGGCTTTAGGTGTGGATGCCGCAGCGCATCAAGGTGCATTAGATGTGCAGGGTTTGACTATCGCGGTGGTCGGTACGGGCCTTAATCAGGTGTACCCCGCGCGGCATCGAGGATTATTACGCGATATTATTGAGCAGGGCGGCGCTGTGGTGTCTGAGTTGACGCTGCATAGCGCACCGCATGCCAGCCATTTTCCGCGGCGTAATCGTATTATTAGCGGTCTATCTTTGGGCGTGTTAGTGGTTGAGGCCAGCCCATCGAGCGGCTCATTAATTACCGCACGTTTAGCGGCTGAACAAGGCCGTGAGGTGTATGCCATTCCTGGCTCGATTCATTCGCCTAGCGCGCGTGGTTGTCATCAACTGATTCGTAATGGCGCTACGTTAATTGAGACGGTCGGTGATATTTTAGAATCGCTGCAAGGTTGGCAGCACAGTGCTGAGCCTGAAGTAAAACCAGTACAGCAATCGCTAGTCCTGCAACATCCGCTACTTGAGCTATTAAAAGTACGCCCATTGGATATTGATGAGCTGGTTGCGGTCAGTCAGCTGTCATTATCCGAAGTATTAAGTGCGCTGACTGATTTTGAAATTAATGGTGATGTGAGTCGTGAAGGCAGTTTGTGGCTGTATCGTAAAGCTGGACGGGTTTAAGATGTGCGCTTGATTGATCCCGCAGTTCAATGCTTACGAGTAGATTTAATGACCAGTGCTTGGCAACTTCAACAGATCGCGCAAAAAATTCGCCGTGGCGCAGTGATTGCTTATCCTACTGAAGCGGTTTGGGGCTTGGGCTGTGATCCGTTTAATGCAACGGCGGTCGCACGATTGTTGGCGCTTAAAGATCGGCCTATGCATAAAGGTTTGATTTTAGTGGCTGCCACTATTGAGCAATTTGCGTGGTTGTTGGACGGTTTAACTGCCGAGCAAGTGGCGCAATTAACTACGAGTTGGCCTGGGCCTAATACCTGGTTGGTACCGCACCATAATCGAGTACCAGAATGGATTACGGGAACGCACGACAGCGTAGCGATTCGTGTCAGTGCGCATCCGTTGGTGGCAAAGCTGTGTGCATTAACTGGCCCGCTCGTTTCCACCTCAGCCAATCCCGGTGGTTTACTGCCAGCAAAAAGCCGTTTGCGTATTGAGCAGTATTTTCATGGTCAACTTGATGCAGTCTTAACTGGCGAGCTGGGCCAAAGCAGCAGCCCGAGTACCATTCGTGATTTACGTACGGGTCAGGTGCTGCGCTAGGCTTAACGCTTAAAGTTGCGCGCGTAACTGCTCAAGTACGGGGGTCGGATTGGGGCGTACGCCGGTCCAAACGTAAAATGCTTCTGCCGCTTGCTCAACTAGCATGCCTAAACCATCTAGCGTGCGTGCCGCGCCTTGCGCTTGTGCCCACTGATTAAATACGGTGGTGTATTTGCCGTACATCATGTCATAGCACAGGGTATGGCCGGCTTTTACTAAAGTGTCTGCCAGTGGCGGCAATTCACCGCTAAGGCTGGCGGAGGTGCCATTGATAATGATATCTACAGGCGCATCAAGCCAGTCATAACCGGCAGCGGTCATATGGCCTAAATCAGCAAATTCACAAGCGAGTTGCTCAGCCTTTTCCACGGTACGATTGACGATGCAAACTTCAGCTGGACCTTGCGCCAGTAAAGGCTCAAGCACACCGCGCACTGCACCACCTGCACCTAAAATTAGAATCTTTTTGCCAGCCAATACCACCTGGTTATTGAGTAAGTCATTGACTAAACCAGCGCCGTCAGTGTTGTCACCTAGTAAACTACCATCAGCAAGTTTTTTTAAGGTGTTGACCGCTTTAGCGCGTTGCGCACGTTCGCTAAGTTGATCAACCAGCGCAAAAGCTTGTTCTTTAAAGGGGACGGTGACATTTGCGCCACTGCCGTTTATAAAGAATTGCGTTGCGGTTTCTCTAAAACCATCGAGTGGTGCTAAAAGTGGCTCATAGCTGATGGCTTGCCCAGTTTGTTCGGCAAATAAACTGTGAATCAGTGGTGATTTACTATGGGTAATTGGATTGCCAAACACGCCATAATATTTCATTTTGCTTGCGCCTCGCCCAGCCAATCACGATCTTGTAAAAAGTACTCGGTGAGACGAGCTTCACGGCTATCAGCTTCTGGTTTCCAGTCATAACCCCATTGCACATGCGGTGGTAATGACATCAAAATTGATTCGGTACGACCGCCCGATTGCAGGCCAAATAAAGTGCCACGGTCAAACACTAAGTTGAATTCAACATAGCGACCACGACGGTGCGCTTGGAACTCACGCTCTTGCTCTGTAAATGGCGTATTACGGCGACGCTCAACAATTGGCATATAAGCTTCAGTAAAGGCTTCACCAATCGCCTGCATAAAGGCAAAACAGGTGTCAAAATCCCACTGATTCATATCATCGTAGAATAAACCACCAATACCGCGTGGCTCATCACGGTGCTTGAGATAGAAGTAGCGGTCGCACCACGCCTTATAGTCGGCATAAACGTTATCGCCGAAAGGTGCGCAGGCATCATGTGCGACTTGGTGCCAATGAACGCAGTCTTCTTCTTCAGCGTAATAGGGGGTTAGGTCAAAGCCGCCACCAAACCACCAAATCGGTTGCTCACCTTCTTTTTCTGCCACAAATACCCGCACGTTCGCGTGTGATGTCGGAATATGTGGGTTTTTTGGGTGAATCACTAATGATAAACCCATGGCTTGGAATGAGCGACCAGCCAGCTCAGGACGATGCGCGCTAGCGGACGGTGGTAAAGAGTCGCCATACACATGGGAGAAATTCACGCCACCTTTTTCAATTAAAGCACCGTTTTCTATCACTCGGGTACGGCCACCACCACCACCAGGACGCTCCCAGCTGTCTTCAAAAAAACTACCACCATCAGCCTGCTCAAAAGTAGCGCAAATACGGTCTTGCAAATCCAGTAAGTAATTTTTTACGTCATCAATTGTAGCAGTCAAAATAAGCTCCAAAAAGGCTGTCGCGCATTGCGCAAAATACTTTATTCTAAGAAAAATTATTTAATTAAACTAAGCATACCATTATCAGATTAATCAGCTATTGGAATAAGCAAAACCAAGCTGCGGTTGTTATTACGGGGCGTTTCCCTTAGTATTCGCCCGCCGCATAAGCGGTTTCAGAGAAAATAAAGGCAATATGGAAAGTTCTTGTATAAGTCCCTGTTGGACTTCATCACATATTATTAGCGTGCTTGTGAGCAGCTTTATGTGGACTAAACCCAGCCTTGTCTGACGTGTAGTCTCTGTAAGTTGCCAGATGTTGGCCGCTGGAGATTTACAATGAGTAACACCCATAACAACCTCGCGCTCGTTCTGAGCGATGCAATTCAAAGTAATAACTTCGATAACGCCCTTGCTGCGATTAAAAGTCTGCATGCTGCTGACCTAGCTGATGTATTAGAGCAACTTGAGCCGAGTTTGGCTTGGCGTTTGCTTGAGCGTTTACCTGAGCGTGCTGAAGTATTCACCTTTTTCGAACCTGAGCAGCAAGTGCGTATAGCGCGTGAGTTTCCACGAACCACTTTAGCTAAGCTGGTCAGTGAAATGCCAGCGGATGACCGCACGGACTTATTTAAGCGCTTTGATCAAAATCAGCGTGATATGTTGCTGCCTGCTTTAGCACATGCTGAACGTGAAGATATTCGTAAGCTGTCTGAGTATGTTGAGGGCACCGCGGGTGCTTTAATGACCTCCGACTATGCCACGCTGAAGAAAGATATGACTGTCGCCCAAGCGATGGCCTATTTACGTGATGAAGCGCCGGATGCGGAAACGATTTATCAAGCCTATATTGTAAGCGACAAGCGTAAGTTGCTCGGTGCAGTATCATTGCGCGATTTAATCTTAGCGGACTTAAATAAGTCGATTCAAGATTTAATGACCAGTGATGTTGTACATGCTTTGGTGACTGATGACCAAGAAGATATCGCTAAGAAAATAGCTCGCTATGATTTATTAGCGCTGCCTATTACTGATGAACGTGGCGTATTAGTGGGTATTGTCACTTATGACGATGCGATGGATGTGGTTAGCGAAGAAGCCACTGATGATATTCACAAGTCAGCCGGTGTCAGTACCATTGTCGGTAACCTTAAAGATGCCAGTATTGCCTTGCTGTATCGCAAGCGTATTTTTTGGTTGCTTCTACTGGTTTTTGGTAACTTGTTTTCCGGTGCTGGGATTGCCCACTACGAAGATATTATCGCTGCCAATATTGTTTTAGTCTTCTTCCTGCCGTTACTTGTGGACAGTGGTGGTAACGCCGGGTCGCAGTCTGCCACCTTGATGGTGCGTGCTTTAGCAACCGGTGAAGTGGTGATGCGCGACTGGCTATATTTAATTGGACGTGAAGCCATAGTTGCCTTAGCACTGGGTTGTACCATGGCCATCGCAGTATCACTTTTAGGCTATATCCGTGGAGACTCAACCATCGCCTTAGTCTTGGCCTTGAGTATGGTTTCGATTGTAATGATCGGCTGTATGATCGGTATGAGCTTACCCTTTGTTCTTAGCAAATTTAACCTTGACCCTGCCAGCGCCAGTGCGCCGTTAATTACCTCGGTATGTGATGCTACCGGTGTGGTTATTTATCTATTTATTGCTTCGCAATTACTCACCGACCTTTCTGCTGTGCCTGTGTAAATAAACATATCAACAGTTGATGGCGACTGTTGATATGCTTATTCTGGCAACACCATTGATTATATTTAGCCTTGGGTTGAGGTGGTTTGCAGTGTTGGTTTAAGCGCTGTGTTCTGCAGTGCTTACCGTTAAGTAAAATTTTAAGGGGTACACAACATGACTTGGGAAAGCTTCGTGTTGCGGGTTACCGTGGCTATGCTATTGGGCGCTGTGATTGGTGTAGAGCGTCAATTTCGGCATGGTATGGCAGGTTTACGTACGAATGCACTGGTTGCGTCGGGAGCCAGTCTGTTTGTTTTGGTGTCCTTTTATACCGGTGAGGATTATGGCAGTGCCGGGCGCATTGCAGGGCAGGTTGTGTCCGGCATCGGCTTTTTAGGTGCAGGGGTCATTATGCGTGAAGGCCTAAATGTGCGCGGGCTCAATACAGCAGCGACTTTATGGTGTTCCGCTGCCGTGGGTGTTTTGGCTGGTATGGGGCTGTTGTTGGAAGCCTCGCTTGGCGTTGCGGTGATTTTATGTGCCAATATCTTATTACGTGATGTGGCTCAGCGCATTAATCGTCTAAGCATTATGGGCCATACGGCAGAGCAGCATTACGGCATATATATTGTCTGTCATACCGATGATGAGGTGCAGGTGCGCGCTTTATTGCTGCATACGCTAAGTAATATGTCCTTTAGTTTGCAGTCGCTGCTGAGCAAAGACTTAGATGATAATGGCTTCTTATTGGTTAGTACTGAGGTGCTGGCGCAGTCGGGTCAGCAGGCGCAATTAGAGAAAATTATCAGCCGTATTAGTTTAGAGAAAAGCGTAACGTCGATACGCTGGGAACTCTTGGCTGAGCAAGATGAAAATGTTTAATTACAGTTGTTTTTACGACTGTAGCGCAATAAAAAAGCCCCAGCTCTTTACGGAGTCGGGGCTTTTTATTTAACCAGTGTTAATCGCCTGTGCTGTATCGCAACAGGTTAGGGTATTAGCTCATCCAGCATGGCTTTATTACGTACAGCACCTTTGTCGGCACTAGTCGCTAATAGGGCATAAGCTTTCAGTGCAGTCGTCACTTTACGTGTGCGTACTTCAACCGGTTTCCAGCCTTTGGCATCTTGTGCAACACGGCGCTCGGCTAATTCAGCATCACTGATTTGCAGATTGATACTGCGGTTGGGGATATCAATTAAGATTGTATCGCCTTCCTGTACCAGACCAATCGCACCACCGGCTGCAGCTTCTGGAGAAGCGTGACCAATGGACAAGCCTGATGTACCACCTGAGAAGCGACCGTCGGTCAGCAATGCACATTGCTCGCCTAAACCTTTAGATTTTAGGTAGCTGGTTGGGTAAAGCATTTCTTGCATACCCGGACCGCCTTTTGGACCTTCGTAACGAATAATCACGATATCGCCAGCTTTCACTTCGTCGGCCAAAATGCCGCGTACTGCTGAGTCTTGGCTTTCAAAGATTTTCGCTTTGCCTTCAAAGACGTGAATAGACTTATCCACACCTGCGGTTTTAACGACGCAGCCATCTTCGGCGATATTACCGTACAGCACTGCTAAACCACCTTCGTGAGAATATGCGTGTTCAACACTGCGGATGCAGCCTGTTTCTCGGTCTAAATCCAGCGTTGGCCAGCGGGTTGCTTGGCTAAATGCGGTTTGGGTTGGAATGCCACCTGGACCTGCTTTAAAGAAGGTATGCACTGCTTCATCAGTGCTTTGTGTGATATCCCATTTGGCAATCGCATCGGCCATGGTCTTGCTGTGTACAGTTGGCAGGTCAGTGTGCAAGAAACCACCGCGCGCCAGCGAGCCTAAAATACTGAAGATACCACCGGCACGGTGCACATCTTCCATATGATAATCTTTGATGTTTGGCGCGACTTTACACAGCTCGGGTACTAAGCGTGATAAACGGTCGATATCCAGCAGGTTAAAGTCCATTTCAGCTTCTTGCGCAGAGGCCAATAAGTGCAGAATGGTATTGGTTGAACCGCCCATAGCAATGTCCAAGGTCATCGCATTTTCAAAGGCTTTGAAGTTGGCAATATTGCGTGGCAGTGCGGATTCATCATCTTCTTTATAGTAACGATGGCACAGCTCAACAATGGTGCGACCGGCTTGTAAGAACAACTCTTCGCGATCAGCGTGCGTTGCCAGAACAGTACCGTTACCTGGTAAGCCTAAGCCTAATGCTTCAACTAAACAGTTCATCGAGTTAGCAGTAAACATACCTGAACATGAACCACAGGTCGGGCAGGCGCTACGCTCGTATTCAGCAACTTTTTCGTCAGATGCATCGTCGTCAGCCGCGATAACCATGGCATCAACTAAGTCGAGACCGTGGCTGGCCAGCTTGGTTTTACCGGCTTCCATTGGACCACCGGAGACAAATACTACTGGGATATTCAGGCGCAAAGCAGCCATCAACATACCGGGGGTGATTTTGTCGCAGTTGGAAATACACACGAGGGCGTCAGCGCAGTGCGCATTGGCCATATATTCCACTGAGTCAGCAATGATTTCACGGCTTGGCAATGAGTACAGCATGCCGTCGTGACCCATCGCGATACCGTCATCGACTGCAATGGTATTAAATTCTTTGGCGACACCGCCAGCACGCTCAATTTCACGGGCCACTAATTGACCCATATCTTTCAGGTGCACGTGACCTGGAACAAACTGGGTAAAGGAGTTGGCAACGGCAATAATTGGCTTATGAAAATCTGCGTCGGTCATACCGGTTGCACGCCAAAGCGCACGGGCACCCGCCATATTGCGGCCGAAGGTTGAGGTTTTCGAACGATAATCAGGCATGAGAACTTCCTGCAAAAATAAAATAAGGGCGATAAGTGCATCTGCAACTGTTGCTGCGGGGTGACCGTGCGGTTGGCAAAGCATGCTTAGGCTCGCCGAGGGTAGTGACGAGAATCATTTCATTCTACGCTGCCCTGTGCAGGTGGGCAAAGGGCAGCGTGGTTTTGCTTGAGCGTGGTTAAGTACGCAGACTTAACTGTTGGGTAAGATGCGGCACACGATGTATTTCAGATGACGTGTTTCTGGAATCGCTGGGTGCATCGGGTGATCAGCACTTTGGCCGCTTTGCTCAAGGATTTGGATGTTACGATCCAAGTGGCGCGCGCTGGCTAATAAGGTGCTGTGCATGCTTTCCTCGCTAAAAAACGGCGAGCGTGATGAGCAAATTAAAATGCCATCGCGGCTAAGCAAACGAATGCAGTGTTCATAGAGTTTGCGGTAACCGGCTTCACCGGATTTTTGATCTTTTTTGCGCTTAATAAAGGCCGGCGGATCAGCAATAATCACATCGAAACGTTCTTCATCGGCTTTAAGTGCTTGCAGAGTTTCTAGTACGTCGCCTTCGGCACAGAGTAGCGTTTCGCCAATATCATTCAGATCTGCGTTACTTTCTAAGGCATCTAACGCTTGTGCAGAGGCGTCAGCACACAGCACTTCGCTGGCACCGGCTAAAGCAGCAGGAATCGCCCAGCTACCCACATCGCTATATACAGATAACACACGTTTATCGGTGCAGTAGACGGCAGCTTGTAAACGGTTAAAGCGTTGGTCGTAATTCCAGCCCAAGGCTTTTTTCTGCAGCAATGGCGCGTTGTAGACTAGATCATTTTCCAGTAACTGCACCCATTCCGGCACTTCACCAAAAGCTACTTCTAAGTAACGCTCCAAACCTTCGCTGTCGCGCGTATTGGCATCATTGCGCCAGAGTACGCCGGTTGGTTTGCACACTTGCAGTAGTGCTTCAAGAATAATCTCTTTATGCGGCTCCATGCAGGCAGCAGTAATTTGCACCACTAAAATATCACCAAAGCGATCGATTTCTAGACCTGGTAATAAATCACCTTC
>CAJDVO010000077.1_pt1 | contig 12481 bp, 12 predicted proteins | sample 7391281 | NCBI WGS metagenome assembly CAJDVO01 (sample SAMEA7055709, study PRJEB34461) | soil metagenome | biome: terrestrial ecosystem; feature: Peninsula; material: soil | place: Antarctica | collected 2016
AAGATCAACTTGATGACCATTTTCAGGCTGCTGTGTGGGAATTTTTTTATCGATGAGATTAACCACACCACCAATAGCACCGCCGCCATACAGCAGAGTTGCAGGGCCTTTCAGAACCTCAATGCGTTCCAGTAACAGCGGTTCTGTAGTCACAGCATGGTCCGCGCTGAGTGTAGAAGCATCCAACATATCCGCACCATCGGTGAGAACACGTACGCGAGCACCGTCCATACCGCGGATCACGGGTCGGCTAGCACCTGCGCCAAATGAGCTGCCGCGTACACCGGGTATATTTTTGAGGGTGTCGCCTAGAGTGGCTTGGCGCTGAAACAACAGCTGTGAGCCATCTAATACTTCGGAGGCACTGACCATTTTTGTTGCTGATTGCGCCAAAGGGCTGGCGCTAATAATGCTAGCGGGCAGTTGTGTGACTGTATTATTTTGTGCATGTACGGCGGATAAGGGAAGTACTGCGATGCTAATGGCGAGCATAAGAGGGTGTTTGTTTGGCAACATCTTAAAACCTATATGAAATAAATAAAAAGTGATGTTTCTGGCCAGAAACTGTGCAAGGCGCGACATGTTATACCATAACAATTTAAATTGAATGATTATCTTTACAAAAAATATAAAAGCAGAGTTAGTTCATATTCATGGTTACCAATAGCAACGATTCGGCACACAGCGATACTGTGTTTTATCTAATCTGCTAGACTGCAACAAAAAATTAATGTGATGATTAACCATGAAATTTGTTATTAGTGTGTTATCAGCCAGTACTGCACCGTCAACACGGCGCGCATTATATTTTGCACAGGCAGTGCTAGCGGCAGGGCATGAGATTGTCCGTATTTTTTTCTATCAAGACGGTGTTTTAACCGCTTCTGACAATATTGTGGTAGCGCAGGATCAGCAAAATATTGCTAAGCAATGGCAGGCTTTTATTGCTGAAAACCAGTTAGATGCAGTGGTATGTATAGCGGCTGCCTTACGCCGTGGCGTACTGGATCAAGCTGAAGCGCAGCGTTATCAGCGTGATGCTGTTAATCTTGCTAGCGGCTATGAATTGTCAGGGCTGGGTCAGCTGCATGATGCCCTGCAACAGGCCGATCGCTTTATTAGCTTTGGAGGTGAGTAATGGCCAAATCAGTATTATTGATCAGCCGCCAAGCGCCTTGGGCGGGGATCGGCGCTGCTGAAACTTTGGATATTGCCTTAGCTGCTGGAGCCTTTGATTTACCGCTGAGTATGTTGTTTATGGACGATGGCGTATTTCAATTGTTAGACCAACAAAACCCACAGCAATTGGAGCAAAAAGATCTTTCGGCTAATCTGCAGGCTTTACCAATATTTGGTATTGAGCAACTTTATGTGTCCAAGCAATGTTTAAGTCAGCGCGGTTTAGATAACAGTGCTTTAGTTGTTGCTGTTGATCGATTAGATAATCAACAAGTTCAACAGCTTATTCGTCAATATGATTATGTGATGACGCTTTAATGACTACCTTACATATTTTAAATGCCTCGTCTGCACAGGCTACACAACTGACCAGCTGCTTGCGTGTGCTGTCTGATGATGACGGTATTGTGCTCTGTGGTGAAGCTGTAAACGTTTTGCGCGATGGTAATCAAGCTTTGCAGCACTTAATCGATTCCGATCGTGCATATTATTTATATGCCTTAAAAGAGGATGTGCTAGCACGTGGAATCGACACTAAAAAAATGCCGATTACATTACTAGATTACACAGACTTTGTTGCCTTGTGTGTTGACTACAATCGGATCAATAGCTGGACATGAATGTCGATAAATTAGTTGTTGATGGACGTGAAATACCATTAGATCAAGATGCATGTCTGTGCAACTTAACAGACTGGTCTGCGCAAGTGGCGCATGCTTTGGCTGAGCGCGAAGCCATTGAATTGACCGAGGCGCACTGGGAGATTTTGTATCTGCTGCAGCAGTTTTATACGCAATTTCAGTTGTCACCTGCCAATCGCGCCCTAGTGAAGTATGTCGCATTAAATTTAGGCAAGGAAAAAGGTAATAGCCTGTACTTAAATGGTTTATTTAATGGCATACCTGCCAAACTTGCTGCGCGTTTAGCGGGTTTACCTAAACCTGCTAATTGTTTTTAATCAAATAAAGAAGCCCAGCAGATATGGAAATAGTGCCAGTAAGACAGGTAAATCATGCGGTGTAGTATATTTTAAGCTGCGCCGCATGATTAGAATAGGTCTTTACTAGCCGCCCAGATAAGCTTGGCGTACCGCCTCATTGCTGAGCAAATTAGCGCCGGTGTCTTCGAGTACAATTCGTCCGTGTTCCATCACATAACCGAGCTTTAGCGCTTGGTTAGCATTCTGCTCAACCAAAAACACGGTTACGCCATCATTACGCAGTTGCTCCAGAATCCGGAAGATCTGCTGAATAATAATCGGTGCGAGTCCCAAAGATGGCTCATCTAACAGCAATAAGCGTGGTTTACTCATTAAAGCACGGCCAATCGCTAGCATTTGTTGCTCACCACCACTCATCGTGCCCGCACGTTGCTGAAAGCGCTCATGCAGGCGAGGAAAGAGTGATAATACGCGGTCTAAACGTTCACCTCGCTCATGCTTGTCATCACAGAAAAAAGCACCCATCGCGAGGTTTTCTTCTACGGTTAGACGTGAGAAAACACGACGGCCTTCAGGCACAATCGCCATGCCCATACGCATAATTTGTGCGGTGGTTTTACCGCGTAAATGCTGGCCTTCATAAATGATATCGCCGCTAGCGGCTTGAGGGTCGCCACATAAGGTCATCATTAACGTGGTTTTGCCTGCACCATTGGCACCGATCAAAGTGACAATTTCACCACGATTTACTTTGATTGAAATATCATGCAATGCCTGAATCTTGCCGTAGTAGGTGCATATGTTATTCATTACCAGCATGATCTACTCCTCTCCCAAATAGGCTTTAATCACCGCTGGATTATTGCGCACCTTTTCAGGTGTTCCGCAGGCGAGGGGCATGCCTTGGTTTATCACAAAAATATGATCGGATATATCCATGACTAACTTCATATCATGCTCAATCAATAAAACACTGATGCCGTGGTTATCACGTAAATCTCTGATCAGTTGTTTGAGTTCATCGGTTTCGCTGGGGTTAAGGCCCGCAGCAGGCTCATCTAGCATCAGCAGGGACGGGCGCGTGACCATGCAGCGGGCAATTTCTAAGCGGCGCTGCTGGCCATAAGCCAGAGTGCCTGCTTCCCGGTTGGCGTCATCAAGCAAACGTACCTTTTCTAACCAGTACACTGCATTTTTTAATGCTTCTTGCTCAGATTTACGGTAGCTGCGTGTTTTAAATAAACCCGCAAGTAAGCTGTTATTTAGATGTTGATGTTGAGCAACCAATAAGTTCTCCAGCACCGTCATATCTTTAAATAGACGTACATGCTGGAAGGTGCGAATCATGCCTTTGCGGGCGATTTTATAACCGGGTAGCCCCTGGATTTCCTCGCCAGCAAAGAGGATTTTGCCACTTGTCGGTTGGTAAAATCCGGTTAGGCAGTTAAATACAGTGGTTTTTCCTGCGCCGTTAGGGCCAATCATTGAGACGATTTGCCCTTTTTTAATGGATAGGCTTACACCATTGACTGCCAGTAAACCGCCAAAACACATGGTTAAGTCCGAGACGTCTAAAATGCTCTCGCTCATTGTTGTAACTCCACATGCGGGCGTTTCATCGGCAACAAGCCTTGTGGTCGCCAGATCATCATCAGTACCATCATCAAGCCAAATAGCAGCATGCGGTATTCATTAAACTCACGTGCCATTTCAGGCAGTACGGTCATAACAATCGCTGCCAAAATTACACCGATCTGTGAACCCATACCACCCAATACCACGATGGCTAAAATGATCGCAGATTCAATAAAGGTAAAGGATTCGGGGCTGATAAACCCTTGGCGTGCGGCAAAAAAACTGCCAGCGAAACCAGCAAAAGTTGCACCAATGGTAAAGGCGCTGAGCTTGATGTTGGTTGGATTTAGGCCTAGAGCGCGGCAGGCAATTTCATCTTCGCGCATCGCTTCCCAAGCGCGGCCAATTGGCATACGAATTAAGCGATTGATCACAAATACTGTAATCAATACCAACACCAGTGCCAGCAGATAGAGAAACATCACGCGGTGGTTGGAGTTAAAGGCAATGCCGAAATATTCATGGAAGGTTTGTGAGCCTTCACTGGCGCGTTTGCTGAACTCTAAGTTAAATAGCGTCGGTTTAGGAATACTACCAATCCCGCGCGGGCCGCCGGTAAGATCGGTGAGGTTGTTCAGTAATATTCGGATGATTTCACCAAAGCCTAAGGTGACAATCGCTAAATAGTCGCCCCTGAGCCGCAGTACTGGGAAACCAAGAATAAAGCCGAAGAAGGCTGCCATAATCCCCGCAGCGACTAAGCCTGTCCAAAAGCCCACGCCAAAATACAAGGCCAACATTGCATAGGTATAGGCACCGACGGCGTAGAAACCAACATAACCTAAGTCCAGCAGGCCAGCTAAACCGACGACAATATTTAGACCTAAACCGAGCATCACGTAGATTAGTACGAGCGTGGCTAGGTCAATCTGACTACGCGAGCCAACGAAAGGGAAAATCAGAGCTGCGGCAATTAGAAAACACCAGACAATACGTTGCACAAATTGACGTTGACCAAGCTCGCGTAAACCTGCAGATAAAGTGGGTTTAGGAATAAACCCCAGGATACGCTCAATCGAATCGCGAAATAAATTATAGAAAAATATCAGTGCACTGGCAGCAAAAATTTTCCACAGCACATCTGCTTCAGCACCAACTAGGGTTAATTCAGTACCCACTTGCGTGAGGCGTATGCCGAGTAAAATACCACTTAAAATAAGTACGACAATCGCGGAGAAAATCGCGGATTTAATATAGAGGCGCATTACACTTTCTCCACTTCTGGACGTCCCAAAATGCCGGTCGGACGAAACAACAGAATTAGAATTAACAGTGCAAAGGCCACTGCGTCTTTATATTGGCTACTGAAGTAGCCAGAGGTCATCGCTTCGGTTACGCCTAGTACTAAGCCGCCTAGTACTGCGCCAGGAATGCTACCAATCCCGCCTAATACTGCAGCAGTAAAGGCTTTTAGACCGGCCATAAAACCAATATACGGATTAACTACGCCGTAATATAAACTCAGTAGTACGCCCGCAACGGCTGCGAGCATGGCGCCAATTACAAAAGTTATGGCAATAATGGCGTTACTGTTAATGCCTAGCAACCCGGTCATTTTAATATCTTCAGAACAGGCGCGACAGGCACGGCCGGTGCGTGAGCGGGCAATAAAAATGCTTAATACAATCATTGCCACCAAGGTGGTTACAAAAATAATCATCTGCATATATGAAAGGCTTGCGTGGAAGCTGGCTTCATCGCCAATGGTCACGCCGCCTTTGACTAAGCTCGGCATTGCAACATCGCGAGCACCTTGGGCAATACGCACAAAGTTTTGTAGCAAAATCGACATACCGATCGCTGAGATCAACGGGATTAAACGATTACTGCCACGTAGTGGCCGATACGCCACGCGCTCAATACTGTAACCGTAGGCGCTGGTAACAATAATACTGAGGACGAAAGCGCCAAGAATAAGTAGGGGTAAACTTTCCAGACCCAGCATGGCTAAGCCCGTTAACGCGATAAACGTCATATAACTGCCGATCATATACACCTCGCCATGGGCGAAGTTGATCATGCCAATAATGCCGTAGACCATGGTGTAACCAATGGCGATAAGCGCATAGGTACTACCAACGGTTAGGCCATTGAGCAGTTGCTGGAGAAAGTAAAAAAATGCTTCGTTCATAAGAGTATCCAACCAACAAAACAGCCTCGCGCACTTAGAAGATAAGCGGCGAGGCTTGAGACAGTTAAATTACTCGGTTAGAGCTGTTTTGCTGCCGTCTGCATGCCACTCGTAGACGACAAAGCTAAAGTCTTTTAAGTCGCCTTTGTCATCAAACTCCAATACACCGGTTGGCGTATCAAAGCTATTGCTGCGCAGTGCTTCAGCAACTTTTTCTGGCTCTTGTGATTTGCTAATTGTCATTGCATCAGCCATCACTTGTACCGCTGCATAAGCTGGGAATACAAACGCACCACGTGGGTCTTGTTTTTTTGCTTTAAAGGCTTCAACTAAATGGGCGTTCTTAGGATCTTCATCGAAGGCTTTCGGTAAAGTCACCAACATGCCTTCGGATGCTTCACCGGCAATGGCAGAAATGTCGCTATTACCTACACCTTCTGGACCCATAAAGCGTGCATTGAATTTGTTTTCTGCAGATTGACGCAGCAACATGCCCATCTCTGGGTGGTAACCACCGAAGTAAACAAAATCAACATCTTCTTTTTTTAGCTTAGCAATCAGAGCTGAGAAGTCTTTATCACCTGCGGTTACACCTTCAAATAATGCAACTGGGATCTTAGCATCATCCAGAGCCTTCTTAACGGCAGTGGCAATACCTTCGCCGTATTGCTGCTTATCATGCAAAATTGCCGCACGCTTAGGCTTAAGTTTCTCAACCACATAATTACCAGCGGTTGGACCTTGCATTGTATCGAGACCAATGGTGCGGAAAATCAGCGTGTGGCCTTTCTCAGTCAATTCTGGTGCGGTGGAAGCGGCAGTGATCATTAATATGCCTTCTTCCTCATAGATGTCCGCAGCGGGCTGAGTGGAGCCTGAACAGAGGTGGCCGACGACAAAGTGAATACCATCATTGACAATTTTGTTAGCAACAGCGACGGCTTGTTTAGGATCACAAGCATCATCATAGGTGGTGGCTTCAAGCATGCTGCCGTTTACACCGCCAGCCTTATTGATTTGCTCAATGGCCATCAGTGCACCCATGGATTGCATATCACCATACTGGGCAACAGGGCCGGTCACAGGGCCGGCGAGGGCAATTTTAATTGGCGCAGCAGCCAGTGAATAGCTCGCAACACCAGCTAAAGCCATAGCAGCGAATAGTTTGCTAACACGTCGAGTTGTTTTACTCATAAAATTTGCACCTTTTAATGTTTTTTTATGGTTTCGTCACTTAAGTTAGGCCTAAGCGAGGAATTGCAGCGGTTCTCAGTGTAGAGAACTTCTGCGGTAAGGGGAACTGGGTCACATGGCCTTTAGGCCTTAATACTGAGTTTAATTTTGATCATCTGCAATGCTTGAACAAGTATTGTCTTAAGCTGCTCAATGTGACTGATAGGTCATGTTTTTATGCATGTATAAAACAAAAAGTCAGTCTCTATTAGGGCCAGTAAATTTTAATTAACACTTATTCGATCATATCTTGAATGCGCTGCTAGTTACCCTAGCTCGCCCTTAATTAGCATGCTGAGATTTATCACTTTGGAAGACATACCTTGGTAAAATGCTTGTTTGCATGGGGTGTTCTTGCTGGGAGGTATGGGCGTAGTCAGTGTGTTGGCAAGTGTTGCTGGAAAACTGTTTCTTGGGTTTTACGGTTTATACGCAGGATTAGTCTTTGTAGTGGTATTGGGTGTGGTCTTTGCATCAGTTGCACATCGAGTTATGCACTAGATTCATCTAGATGTAGACAATTGAGAGGCTGCGTTTAATGGCGACAATCGATCAAGAGCTTGATTGCCGCAGTTAAAAAATGTGATTTATACCGTGCGTGAGAAATCGCCGCGTTGTTTTACGCCAAGGTAAGCATCAAACGCCATCGCGACGCTGCGCATCATTAGATTGCCCTTGTTGAGCAAAACAATATCGTCATCACTAATAGTGACCAAGCCATCTTCCACGTGCTCTTGCAGCTGAACCAAGGCATCAGCGAAATACTCGTTAAAGTTAATTCCGTGCTGCTGTTCAATCGCAGTGATATCAATACGGTTATGGCACATTAAAGTACTGATCACATCACGACGCAAACGGTCATCAGCATTGAGTTGATAACCGCGGTGCAGCGGTAATTCGTCTTTATTTAAGTAGGCATAATACTGCGATAGTTCTTTAACATTTTGGCTGTAGGTATCGCCTACTTTACCAATGGAAGATACACCTAAGCCAATTAAGTCGCAGTCTGCATGGGTCGAATAGCCTTGGAAGTTACGCTGCAATGTATCGTTAATGCGTGCTTGAGCGAGCTCATCTTCAGGCAAAGCAAAGTGATCCATGCCAATATACACATAACCAGCGCTACATAGACGGCGAATGGTTAACTCCAGCAGCTCCAGTTTACGCTCTGGTGGTGGCATATCTTCAGGGCGAATTAAGCGCTGAGCGCGTATCATTTTTGGTAAATGGGCGTAACTGTAGGCCGCAATACGGTCAGGACGCAGAGCGATAATCTTATCCAATGTGGTGTTAAAACTTTCTAAAGTTTGTAGTGGCAAGCCATAAATCAAGTCAACACTGATTGAGCGGTACTGCGCCTTGCGTGCTGCAGTCATTAACACTTCAACTTGCTCATCGCTTTGAATACGGTTAACCGCAGCCTGTACTTCTGGGTCAAAGTCTTGCACGCCAAAACTGACACGGTTGAAGCCCAGGTCATGTAGCTGTTGCAGTTGTTCTGGGGTAATCGTGCGTGGATCAATTTCTAAAGAAAACTGACGCTGCTCACTCTTGTCCAAGTTAAACGTACTGTGCAAGGTATCCATCAAATCAGTCAGTTGTTCTTGAGTTAGGTAGGTTGGAGTACCACCGCCAAGGTGTAACTGAGTCACGGTACGTTTTTTATCAAATAAACTGGCCTGTAAGTGAATTTCTTTCTTTAAGTACTCAAGGTATTCAACGGCACGGTTGGTTTTCTGGGTAATAATTTTATTACATGCGCAGTAGTAGCACAGGCTTTGACAAAACGGGATATGAATATAAATTGATAAGGGTTTAGCTGATGTGCCAGCGTTACTCTTTTCTGCAGCTTGGAAATAATTATCAGCAGCAAAGGCAGTATGGAATTGTGGCGCAGTCGGGTAGGAGGTGTATCGTGGACCAGGACGGTCATATTTTTCCACAAGTGCTCTGTTAAAGCTTGGCATATGCTCCATTGGCCAGACCCCTATTATAAATAACTGATTTGAAGACCAGCTTTGCTGATCAATATTGAATAGAGATAGACTACATTAAGAGCGCTATTAAGAGCGCTTCTTTGCGGTAAAAGTCCTGCAAGATCTTGATTTAGGGCAATTTAGTGTGAAATAGCATAAAAATAACGACACAGTTAGACAGACTATGATTAGTAAATTTATCTGCTGGGGATTGATTGGATTAAGCGCTTGTATGGCGGGTTGTCAGACTCTGCCGAGTTTAGAAGGGCGCAGCCAATCCAGTGCTTATTCTAAAGAAGAGGTGGCAGATACGTATTTTGCCAAAGCACTTGCGCCTCTTGAGCAGCAGAATGGTGCTGGAAAAAGTGCTATTTTTCCGCTGATTGAAGCGGATGATGCATTTGCTGCACGTATGATGTTGGCCAAATATGCGCAGAAAAGTCTGGATGTGCAATATTATATTTGGCGTCACGATATGACCGGAACCATGATGTTTGAGGCCTTGCATGAGGCGGCCGACCGTGGGGTACGGGTGCGCTTATTGCTTGATGATAATAATACCAATGGCGCTGAGCCGATCTTACTTGGGCTGCATTCGCATAAGAATATTGAAGTACGGCTGTTTAATCCTTTTATGCTGCGTAAGCCGCGCTGGCCGGGGTTTATTACCGATCTTTCTCGTCTAAACCGACGTATGCACAATAAATCATTTACCGCAGATAATACCTTTACCATCATTGGTGGCCGTAATGTGGGTGACGAGTATTTTGGTGCGACAGATGATGTGCTCTTTGCTGATCTCGACATACTCAGTGCCGGCGCTGCAGTGCAGGATGTATCGAATGATTTTGATAAGTATTGGCACAGTGCTTCCTCGTATCCACTTAATCGAGTGGTGCGCAGTACGAGAAGTATGTCGCTGACTGAGTTGCGTCAAAAGTCTGCACAGATTGCTAGTAGTGCTGCTGCTCGGCAGTATGTCGAGTCTTTGCGTGAGTCACCGTTTATTGAACAGCTAGAGCAAGGCAACATTGATTTTGAATGGCTTAACGTGCGCATGGTCAGCGATGATCCGCGTAAAGGCTTAGGCGAGGCTGAGAAAGAGACCTTATTGTTGCAGCAGTTCCAAGACATTATTGGTGACCCTACCGTTGATGTGGAGCTGATTTCACCTTATTTTGTACCCACCGAAGCCGGTGTCGAAGCCTTTGCTTGGTTGGTGCGTCAAGGGGTTGAGGTTAAGGTGTTAACCAACTCATTGTCAGCCACTGATGTGTCTGCTGTGCATGCGGGATATGCCAAGCGCCGCAAAGCATTATTGAAGTCAGGCGTTATCCTATATGAGATGCAACGCCATCCGACTCAAGTTAAAAAATTGAAGCGTAAAAAGCGCTTTTTAGGCAGTTCAGGCTCCAGTTTGCATGCAAAAACCTTCTCAGTAGACCGTAAACATGTGTTTGTTGGCTCATTTAACTTTGATCCTCGCTCCGCAAACTTAAATACTGAGCTGGGTTTTGTGATTGATAGCCCGCGCCTTGCTAAACGTATTAATCAGGCTTTTTATGATGAAATACCAGCCCATGCGTATCACGTCAAAATAACCGCTAACGGTCGTATTTACTGGACTGAACAGCGTGATGTAGGTGTGCAAACCTACACATCAGAACCTCATAGTAGTGTTTGGCGTAGGATCTCTGTACGCCTGTTTTCATTGCTACCAATTGAGAGTTTATTGTAATACTGCAAATTCTCTGCCGGATTGAATGGATATTTCTGTTCGAGCCCTCTAGAATGCATGCCCTTGATTCTAGGGTCGGTATGTCTGGCCACGTCTATTCAACGAGGAATAACCATGCAAGTTTCCGTAGAAAGTATTTCCGCCCTTGAGCGCAAAATGAACATTAGCGTTCCAGCTGAACGTATTGAAAAAGAAGTAACAAAACGCCTTCAGGAAACTGCTAAGCGCGCTAAAGTATCTGGCTTTCGTCCAGGTAAAGTGCCAATGAGCATCATCCGTCAGCGCTACGAAGCTGATGCGCGTCAAGACGTGCTCGGTGATGTGATTCAAGCGACTTTTTACGAAGCAGTTGTTGCTGAAAAACTGAATCCAGTTGGTCAGCCTGCGATTGAGCCGAAAATGTTCGAAAAAGACAAAGGTCTTGAGTACATTGCATCATTTGAAGTGTTTCCAGAATTTGAAGTACAAGGTTTAGAAAGCATTGAAGTTGAGCGTCAGAGCGCCGAAGTGGCTGAGTCTGATGTGGATAATATGCTTGATATCTTGCGCAAGCAGAACACCCGTTTTGCTGTTGTAGAGCGTGCAGCAGAGCTCAATGACCAAGTTACTATTAACTTTGTTGGCCGTATCGATGGTGAAACGTTCGCTGGTGGTACTGCAGATAACGTACCTTTGGTACTGGGTTCAGGCCGTATGATTCCTGGCTTTGAAGATGCTTTAATTGGCTGCACTGCAGGCGAAACTAAAGTAATCACGCCAAGCTTCCCAGACGATTACCAAAACTTAGATTTAGCTGGTAAAACTGCTGAGTTCACCGTGATGGTTAACACTGTTGAAGGTCCAGAGCTGCCAGAGCTGAACGAAGAGTTCTTTGCACTGTTCGGCAACACTGAAGGCGGTTTAGACGGTTTCCGTGCTGAAGTTAGCAAGAATATGAGCCGTGAATTAAACCAAGCCATCAAAGGCAAAGTAAAAAGCCAAGTGATGGACGGTTTATTAGCTGCTAATAAAATTGAAGTGCCATCTGCACTGATTTCTAACGAAGTTGATCGTTTGCGCGTACAAGCCGTACAGCAGTTCGGTGGTAACGTTAAGCCGGATCAACTGCCTGCTGAGCTATTCACTGAACAAGCTAAGCGCCGTGTTGCCTTAGGTTTGATCGTTGCGCAAATGGTTAAGCAGTTTGATATCAAAGCAGACGATAAGCTTGTACGTAGCACCATCGAAGAAATGGCTGCAGCATACCAAGAGCCTGCGCAAGTGGTTGAGTGGTATTACAAGAACGAGCAGCAACTTGAAGATGTACGTGCAGTTGTGCTTGAAGAGCAAGTTGTAGATACTGTTTTGAGTAAAGCAAAATTAACAGACGTCACTGTAAGTTATGAAGACGCAGTTAAACCTGCACCAGCGCAAGACGTTGCTGAAGAAGCAGACGCTGAGTAATTTTACTCTGCTGAACGCCAAATATTAGCAGGCTTCTAGCCTGTTAAATCACAAGCCAGCCATCGTGCTGGCTTGTGTGTCTTTATGACAATGACCAATATTCAGGGAGCTACGGCAGATATGTCAGACACTATATTTATGCAAAACCCGCACGATCCCCAAGCTGCTGGCGGTTTAGTACCGATGGTAGTTGAGCAATCAGCACG
>CAJDVO010000018.1_pt1 | contig 11955 bp, 12 predicted proteins | sample 7391281 | NCBI WGS metagenome assembly CAJDVO01 (sample SAMEA7055709, study PRJEB34461) | soil metagenome | biome: terrestrial ecosystem; feature: Peninsula; material: soil | place: Antarctica | collected 2016
GCAATCAACGCAGCAAAGTCATAACGGCCCTGATGACGGTTGCGCGGATGCAACAATGCACCTGCTGGCTTTGTACTCATAAACACGAACCCTGACTGGAAACTTAAAAAAAACAGTATAGCAGCAAGCAAAGATCGGCCGAACGCAAAGATCTACAAGCAACACATATGATTAACCAATGACTCGGTGTCCGTGGAGCTGCGGCAAGCGTAGCCATCGATGGCCTAGCGCTCGAATCGAACTCAGGACGGGTTCGTGAGGGGAAAATAGACTCAGCGAATTACGGCAAGTACAGATTTAGTTAGGTGCAAGCCTATAAGGGCTGCATGTTAACTTAAGCTCTGCAGATCGTAGGCAAAGCCTACCTCTACGAAAGAGTTGAAGCATAGAAAAATGCGGACAAGCTGCCCGCACTCCCAGATAGAATATTAAGGCTTAGAGCGCACTAACAACGCTGAACCCCAAGACAGGCCCACACCAAAGCCCGACAACATAGTGTTGTTCCACTTACCATCAAAACCATAATGCTCAAGCAACATCGGAATAGATGACGACACCGTATTGCCTGCGCCAAACATATCATTAATAACTTTACTGCCGTTATCACCGAGGCGCTTAGCAATCGCATCCACAATCGCTTTGCTACCTTGGTGCAAACAGAATGAGTCCACATCATCCATACTCATATCCACCTCATCGAGCACTTCTTGCATATGCGGAATAATCTTCAAACTAGCAAAGTTAAACACCTGGCGGCCATTCATATGGAAATGACCATCCTTAACTACTAAGTATTCAGCGCCTGCACCATCGCCTCCGAAACGCGCAGGACCAAGCTCCCAAACAGGATCTTCACTCATCCACGTTGCAGTTGCCGCATCACCAAATAACAAAGTCGTCATACGATCTGAACGATCCACAATTTTCGAATACGGATCAGCTGTTACTAAAATAGCGTTTTTCAGACCCAAAGCCTGCATAAAGCCTTTTAGCACATACAACCCGTACACATAACCTGAACAACCCAGCCCCACATCAAAACAGGCTGCATGGATCGGTATACCCAGCTTATGCTGAGCAATCGCCGATGTATGTGGCAAACCCGCAGCGTCACCGTTTTGTGTGACAACTACTAATGCCTGCACGTCTTCAATTTTTAAATCAGGATTTTTTACGAGCAAATTCTGCACTGCACGCACACACAAATCTGAAGTCTCTTCACCTTCTGCTTTCACAGATAAAGTGCGAGTACCAAGCTTGGCGTCAACAAACACCTCATCACGATCAAAACTTTGCGCTTGCGCGATGTTATCAATTCTCCCCTCAGGGATATAACTTGCAATACTGCGTATGCCAATCATCGTGCATCTTCCACATTAAAAGCCGCCATAGATGACCGTTAACCCAGCACCCGACTCAAGAGTCACTGATAGTTAAAAAAATACGCACTTTACTGTGCGTTTTCTACCAACGGTCAAACTTAAAATTCTGTTCCAGTTATGACGCATCACAATAGCCTGACGACACATTACCTGCTATAGGCCAAAGGGCGTAAAGCGAGTAAATAAGTGTATTCAGACCGGAAAACCCCACCTAGCGCCCTGTATCTTCGCGGGTAAATGCGTATATTCTGTTTATAATTATTACAGATCAGCGGGCTTTGCGATGACAATCTTTAAACACAGTATTGCCTTACCTGCTGACTATCAAGTAGTAGAGTTTTTAAATTTCCATCAGCGCGATAGTCAGCAACTGGCTGAACGTGTCAGCAGCAACAGTCTTGAAAAAGGTTTTATCTGGAATAACTCTCCTGCGTGTTTAAGCATCCATTTTACAGCAGAGCAAGCACAGGCCCAGCTGCATATTGAAGCCAGCAATCCAAGTACAGTCGATATATTAAAAGACTGGCCTGCATGGTTGGAATACTTTTTAGGCCTTACACAAACCACTGCAGCTTTTTTCCAACAGCATCAGCAGCATCCTGAACTAGGCGCATTATTACGTAAACAACCAGGCTTACGTGTAGCGCAAACCAGTAGCCCCTTTGAAGCAATTAGCTGGGCCATTATCGGCCAGCAAATTAGCGTTGCCGCAGCACTAAATATACGCCGACGCTTTATTAAGCTGGCTGGCGTGCAGCATTCATCAGGTATCTGGTGTTATCCCAATGCGCAGCGTGTAGCAGAGATTTCGCTAGAGCAAATACGCAGCGTTGGTCTATCCATGAATAAAGCCCGCGCCATCGCACAGATCAGCGAGTTATTAAGCACTCAAGCGCTAAAGTTTCCTGATGCAGTGAATGCCAGCAATATTGAGCAGCTGTGTACTGATCTATTGTCGATTCCTGGTATTGGCCCTTGGACGGTGAATTACACTCTGATGCGCGGCTTTGCTTGGCTCGATGGCTCACTGCATGGTGACGCAGCTGTACGCCGTTATTTGCAGGCGTTACTTAATAAAGAACAGCTCAGTGCTAAGCAAACTGAACAATGGCTCGAACAGTTTTCGCCATGGCGCGCACTGGTTGCTGCCCACCTATGGCAGTCGCAAGGTTTTAGCGGCTAAACGCGATACGCATTTTCTAGCGCAGCCTATGGCATAATACTTTTCTTTTTAACTATTAAAGTCCATGACCCACGCACCTGATAGCATATTTAACACACCACTCACCCAAGTCCCTGACTTCACATTCAATGAAGATGTGGTACGTGTCTTTCCCGATATGATTAAGCGCTCCGTACCCGGCTATCCAACGATTGTAGAAAATACTGGTGTATTGGCAGCCCAGTTTGCCCAAGCCAATAGCACGCTGTATGACTTAGGCTGTTCGCTCGGCGCCGTCACCCAAGCGATGCGCCGCCATGTCAGTCATAGAGGTTGCAAAGTAATTGCCGTAGATAACTCGGCGGCCATGGTTGAGCGCTGCCGTGAACATCTCAACGCACAAGATGCGATGTTTCAAGAGCTACTGCCCGTAGAGGTAATTGAAGCCGATATTCTGACGCTGCCGTTACAGCCGACATCATTGGTGGCGCTAAATTTTACTTTGCAATTTATTGCCCCTGAGCAACGATTAGAGCTACTGAAAAATATTCATAGCGCCCTACTCCCTGGTGGTGCGTTAATCCTTTCGGAAAAACTACGCTTTAATGATCCAGCTGAGCACGAACTACTGAATGAACTGCATTTGGCCTTTAAGCGTGCCAATGGCTATAGCGAGTTAGAAATCGCACAAAAGCGCCGTGCCATTGAAAAAGTCATGCTACCCGACAGCCTTGAAGAACACCGCGAACGCTTATATAGCGCAGGTTTTAGCAAGGTTATTGTGTGGTTCCAGTGTTTAAATTTTGCCTCGTTGATTGCCTGCCCATGATCGATTTCACACCCCTAGCTCAACAGCTTGCCAGCACCCCATTAGAAGAGTGGTCGCTTACTATTCAGCAACAGTTTGATGAGCTGTACGCCATCAGCCACGGAGATTTATCGCGCTGGACCGCCGCAGTTGATGCGCTACCGCACTTGCTACCAACCACACGCGAGCTCACTAGCGAATTTAATCTAGACGGCCCTTGCAATGATGCTGAACGCGAGCAATTGCACACTGCATTGCAAGGCTTAATTCCTTGGCGCAAAGGTCCATTCCATCTATTTGATGTGCATGTGGATACTGAATGGCGTTCAGACTGGAAATGGGATCGCGTCAGTCCGCATCTGGATTTAACCAATAAACGCATTTTAGATGTGGGCTGCGGCAACGGTTATTATATGTGGCGTATGCTCGGTGCCGGTGCGAAAACCGTTGTGGGTGTTGATCCGAACTGGTTGTTTTTCTGCCAATTCCAAGCTATGCGTCGCTTCTTTGATGCACCGCCAGTTTGGCATTTACCCTTCACCTTAGAAGACCTACCGGCCAAGTTGGAAGGTTTTGATACCGTCTTCTCGATGGGCGTGCTTTATCATCGCAAATCACCCATCGACCACCTCTTAGCATTGAAAGATTGCTTAGTCAGTGGCGGCGAGTTGGTGCTGGAAACCCTAGTGATTGAAGGCGACTGCAACCAAGTGCTGGTTCCAGAAGATCGTTACGCCAAGATGCGCAACGTCTGGTTTTTACCCTCAGTTTCAGCGCTAGAGCTTTGGCTGCGCCGTGCGGGTTTTACCGATGTGCATTGCGTCGATGTCAGCCACACCTCCATCGAAGAACAGCGCTCAACTGAGTGGATGAAGTATCACTCGCTGGAAGAGTTTTTAGATCCTGAAAACCCAAATCAAACCGTAGAAGGTTTGCCAGCACCGATGCGTGCAGTGATTTTTGCACGCAAGCCTTAAGGCTTTAACCGCTCGCCACAATGGCTAACTGCGCAGAGTTAATTTTAAATATTTGAGTAGAGCGTACTACGCTGTCGCTGTTCTTCCGTCGACGAACCCATCTAGGGTTCGTTAAGGAATAAACGACAGTAGCGAGATGCATAAGCGATGCTACAAAACTCAAGGAGAGTAGCGCGATACTAGCTCACCTTTACCCGCGCTAAAGGAAACAAGCGTTTAAAGTTATCTGTGGTCTGCACCGCCAGTTCTTCATACGATACGCCACGTAACTCAGCGACAAACTTTGCCACATCCGCCACATACTCAGGAAAGTTCGGTCGACCACGGTGCGGAATCGGTGCCAAATACGGCGAATCAGTTTCCACAAGAATACGATCACTGGGTACTTGTAAAGCCACTTCACGCAACGCATCGGCATTACGGAATGTCACAATTCCAGAAAACGAAATGTAATAGCCTAAATCCAATGCAGCTTTGGCCATTGGCCAGTCTTCAGTAAAACAATGCATTACACCGGCCTGCGGTAACGCTGCTTCACGTAATAAGTCGAGGGTGTCTTGCTTAGCTTCGCGGGTATGCACAATCACCGGTTTGCCACACTGGCGCGCCGCGTCTAAGTGCAAACGAAACGAGTCCTGCTGCATTTGTGCGGTTTCAGACTGGTAGTGATAATCCAAGCCCGTCTCACCCACAGCTACAACGCCTGGATGATTTAACTCATCCAGTAACCACTGCATGGTTGGCTCACTACCACGGGTTAAGTCCAACGGATGCACACCCACCGAACAATCAACATCAGCATAACGCTCAGTAAAGGCACGCATAGTCGGTGCATTTTCAACGCTAATACCAATACATAAAAAATGACCAACACCACGATCACGCGCAGCCTGCAAGGCGCTATCAAGGCAGCCATCGTAAGCAGTTAAATCAAGTCGATCGAGGTGGCAATGTGAATCAATAAGCATAAATACAGCCGTTATTTAAAATTTATATAAAACGCGAATATCTAATAAATCTCGCGTTAAAAAGTCTGGCATCAATATACCAGCTCAAAAGATGTAAGCACTAAAGGCAGCGCTCTTATGGGTTAGCGCGAAGGCAACAATGCTTGCCAGCGCACCAACAAACCTTCTAGCAACAAGTCAGCACGCAAGGGCACACGGCGCAAGACTTTCTGGCGATGCTCAAGCAACCAATCCTGCGTCTCTAGCAATAAAGCTAAAGAGGCGCGTGGCGCTACATGCTTTAACACTACACGCATATCAGGCAAGCCAAGCTGACTTTCGTCTTCAGTCATTTTATACCGCAAAATCAATTGCGCCCACTGGCAAAACCAATCAAACAGTAACTCTTGCGGCATTTTCGCCCAAGCTACAGCTAGGTCACTGGGACTGCTTTGCTGCTTAAATAACTGCTTGACACCATTCACCACTTGTTCGCGAGTCGCTAATACATCAGCATTAAACAGCTTTTGCGCATTTAGCGGTGAGCCTGAAGCTAAGGCCAGCAAGATTTGGCATTCTTCAGTGCTTAACTCCGATTGCTGTTGCTGCAACCATTGCACACTTTCCTGCTCAGTAGGCAGCGGACACACTTGCAAGACACAGCGACTTTTAATAGTTGGTAGCAAAAAGCTAAATTGATGACTGATTAATAAGAAAATCGTTGAACCAGCGGGCTCTTCAAGGCTTTTTAATAAGGCGTTAGCTGATCCCGTCGTCATCGCTTCAGCGGGCTCGACAATTATTACCTTGCATCCACCTTGCTGCGAGGTTTGCAAGATCTTCGCCACCAGCTCACGCACGCTAGCGATTAAAATACCTTTACCCGCTTCTTCTGGCTCCAGCCGAGCGAGATCGGGATGCGTATCAGCAGCATATAGTTTACATGCAGAGCATTGTCCGCACGGTTGTTGCTGGACAGGTGACTTACACAGCAAGAACGCAGCAAAGTGTTCCGCCAAGGCGCGCTTACCGCTTCCGGCAGGGCCATGTAACAAATAGGCATGCGCCTGCTGACTACGTCCCGCTAAGGACTGCCAGAGATCGGCCTGCCACGGCAGCAGGCTACTGCTCACGCGCACGTTCCATTATTTCAAGCAAGTGTACATCAAGGCTTTTTTGTACATCGGGCAAGGCTTGCTGAGCGTTAACCATACGGAAGCGCTCAGGATCATCCTTTGCGCGCTGCAAATAACTTTGGCGCACCGCTTCAAAAAAGTTTTGCTGCTCTTGCTCGAAGCGATCAAGCTTGCCACGCGCAACAGCACGCGCCATGCCATCGGCGACAGGCAAATCAAATAAAAGCGTGATATCAGGACGCAAATCACCTTGGACAAACTGTTCCAGCATCGCAATACGCGAGCAATCTAAACCTCGACCACCTCCTTGGTAGGCATAAGTGGCATCAGTAAAGCGATCACAGATAACGATCTTGCCTGCAGCTAAAGCAGGCAAGATCACTTGCGCTAAATGCTGGGCACGAGCGGCAAACATCAATAGCAACTCGGTATCAACAGACATTTTCTCATCATGCGACGCTAATAAAATATCTCGAATCTGTTCAGCTAAAGCAGTGCCGCCCGGTTCGCGAGTCAATGCAACCTGAAAGCCCTGCGCCTCTAACTTCTCAGCTAAATAGGCTCGATTAGTGGTTTTGCCAGCACCTTCTGGGCCTTCTAAGGTAATAAATAATCCATGCATAAAAAAAGTCCTTATTGGGCAGCCGCTGGTGCTGGGCTGGAGCGATAATCAGTGCGACGTTTAAGTTGATACTCACGCACGGCTTTATTGTGTTCAGCTAGCGAATTAGAAAACACATGACTGCCATCACCACGGGCGACAAAATATAAGCTCTTGCCTGGCTTTGGATGCAACGCCGCATAAATAGCTTCACGCCCCACCATCGCAATCGGCGTTGGCGGCAGACCTGCAATCACATAAGTATTGTAAGGTGTGGGCTGGCGCAAATCAGCACGAGTAATTTTCCCATTGTAGCCTTCACCCATACCGTAAATAACCGTTGGGTCTGTCTGCAGCAACATACCAATACCTAAACGACGGATAAACACTCCAGAAATTTCTTCACGCTCGTGAGCAACGCCTGTTTCTTTTTCAATAATCGATGCCATCACCAACGCTTCATCGGCATTACGGTACGGTAAATTATCCGCACGCGTTGCCCATTCCTCGGCTAATACTTTTTGTAAGCGCTGATTGGCTTGGCGTAAAATATCAAAATCAGTCTGACCACGAACAAAGTTATAGGTATCAGGGAAAAAACGCCCTTCTGGATGCACATTGGCCTGCTCCAGCTTGCGCATTAAATCACTATCACTGATATCACCCAGCGTTTGCTCTAGCTTATCTTGCTGAGTTAAAGCCTTGCGGACCTGACGAAAGTTCCAACCTTCTACCAACGTCACGCGGTACTGCAAAACATCACCGATACGCCATTTCTCTAAGAGCTGAGTAACATTCATACCTGTTGTTAACTGATATTCACCCGTATGCAAAGGCTGCATATGCCCCTGTAAACGCCAGATAATGCGCAGCCAAAAAGCACCTCGCAAAACTCCTTCCTGCTCTAATTGCAAAAGTATCGCGTTTGGCGTGCTACCTGTCGGCACATTCAACACATATTCAGCATCGACTTGCAGCGGCTGCTCCAGCACTTCACGCTGCATCCAAAACAGAAACACCACAGCGATGGCTAAAAATAGACAGCCGCTGATAAAAGTAATCAATAATTTACGTAACACGGCTATTCACCTACTAAATCTTGAATAAGTTGCTGCAGCTTACGAGTCACAGCACCAACCGGCCAGTGCTGTGCTGCATAATTTCGTACCGGCCAAATGCCATAAAGGCTATTGCAGGTAAACACTTCGTCCGCCTGCTGCAATTGCTGCAGAGTTATATCGCTAACACTAATGCTAAAACCTGCTGCCTTTGCTCTCGCTAATAACTCTGCACGCATCACGCCCGCAACACCGCAGCTATGTAAATCAGGGGTGAGCAACTGCTGATTGTGCACAATAAAAATATTGCTAAAGACACAATCAACGACGCGATTCTGCCGGTCCAGTAACAAACCTTCTGCGTAAGCAGAGTCAGACCATTCCGCTCGCGCCAAGACTTGTTCTAAACGATTTAGGTGTTTTAAACCGGCCAACAAAGGCTGCTCGGAGAGCCGTAATTGACAGGTAAACAGCTGGATACCTTGTTGCGCATGGGCAACAGGCCATTGTGGCAAAGGAAAAGATTGTAAAATTCGTTGCGGTACACAAGGGTCAGGCAAGCCATAACCACGCTGACCGGCACCGCGAGTCAAAATCAGTTTGCAGATACCTTGATCAAGTTGCTGCATATACATCGATAATTCGTCGCACAACATCTGCATATCGCAGGGAATCATTAAGCGCTGACAACCTATTTCTAGGCGCGCCAAATGGCGCTCAAGCAAAAGCGCGCGCCCATCACGCACTTTAATTGTCTCAAACAGTCCATCACCATAGGCCAAACCACGGTCAGCAACAGCAATACCATCTGTTGGCTGACCATTAATCCAGGCTTGCACGTCTAGCTGTACCGGCGCAGCAATAGCGAGCCGTTGGTCCCACCAAAGCCAAAGGAGTTGGACAACACCGCATCAATTTTCATAGGCTGGGCTTGGTGTGGTACAAAATTGAGATCACAACCCTCGCCCGGTGTATCCAAGTTGATGGTGGGCGGCGCTACTTGATCGCGCATCGCTAAAATACTGAAAATCGCTTCAACCGCACCAGCAGCACCCAATAGGTGACCTGTCATGGATTTAGTTGAGCTCACAGCAAGCGCTGACGCATGATCAGTAAACACAGTTTTTAGTGCATTGACTTCAGCTAAGTCGCCAGCCAATGTTGAGGTTCCGTGCGCATTCACATACTGCACTTGATCCGGGCGCATACCTGCATCACGTAAGGCATTGGCCATACAGCGCGCTGCACCGTCACCTTGCTCCGGTGGCGATGTCATATGGTAAGCATCAGCACTCATACCAAAACCAGCTACTTCCGCATAAATCGTTGCACCGCGGGCTTTAGCATGCTCAAGCTCTTCAAGCACCAACGCACCAGCACCATCCGATAACACAAAACCATCACGGTCTGCATCCCACGGGCGACTTGCCGCCTGCGGCTCATCATTACGCGTGGACAGCGCTCGTGAAGCAGCAAAGCCACCAAGACCTAAACCACAAGCAGCCATCTCAGCACCACCAGCCAGCATCACATCCGCTTCACCATAGGCAATATTACGTGCAGCCATACCAATGCAATGCGTACCTGTTGTACATGCTGTAGCAATGGCGTAATTCGGGCCTTGTAAACCTAACTGAATCGACAGGACACCGGAAATCATATTGATAATTGAACCGGGCACAAAGAATGGTGATATACGACGCGGACCTTGCTCTAATAAGATTTTGCTAGTGTTTTCGATATTGGTTAGTCCGCCAATACCCGAACCCATAACCACACCAACACGCTCACGGTTGGCATCGGTCACTTCTAGACCTGAATTTTGCATGGCCTGCAAACCAGCGGCTAGACCATATTGAATAAACAAGTCTAAGCGCCGCGCATCTTTGGCGGGCATATACTGTTCAATATCAAAACCTTTAATTGAGCCACCAAAGCGCGTTGAAAAAGCTTCAACGTTCATGTGTTCAATCGAACTGATACCACTTTTACCAGCTAGGATGCCTGACCAGCTTTGTGCGACATCAACACCTAGCGGGGACAGCATACCCATCCCGGTAACTACGACACGTCTACGCGACATGGCGATAACCTCTTGTTAATGCAAAATGTACTGTACAAAAAAAAGCCGCACACTCGTAACAAGTCGCGCGGCTTTCACTGTAACAAAGAAACCGTTTACATTACTGCGCGTGAGCGTTGATGTAATCGATTGCTTCTTGAACAGTGGTGATTTTCTCAGCTTTTTCATCTGGAATTTCAGTCTCAAACTCTTCTTCAAGAGCCATAACCAACTCAACTGTATCCAGTGAATCCGCGCCCAAATCATCAACAAAAGATGCGATGTTAGTTACGTCTTCTGCTTTAGCACCTAACTGCTCAGCAACGATTTTCTTAACGCGTTCTTCAATAGTGCTCATACTGTATATAACTCCTAAATGGAAAATCTGGGCAACCCAAGCTGCCGCTTTGTATAAAAGGGTTTGCGCATTTTAAGCGAACTGCTTGCCCTTTGCGAACCACTTATTTGATCTTTTTGTATGATGCAAAAAACACCGTACAAATAGCTCTAATATTACAAACTGCAATTATGACTCAAAACTCAATGCTTCGGTCACAATAGCAGTCATTTTAACTCATATACATGCCGCCATTCACTGGAATCGTAGTTCCAGTGACATAAGAAGCCTGATCTGAAGCTAGAAAAGTCACAACATTGGCGATTTCTTCAGCCTGACCCAAGCGTCCTAATGGAATTTGCGTCAATAATGCTTCGCGCTGTGCTTCAGGTAGTTCGCGGGTCATATCGGTATCGATAAACCCAGGCGCCACAGCGTTAACAGTGATGGAGCGTGAACCCACTTCACGTGCTAATGCGCGACCAAAACCTTCAAGCCCAGCTTTTGCTGTAGCGTAGTTTACTTGACCTGCGTTACCCATTGCACCTACTACAGAGCCAATACTGATAATACGACCCCAGCGCGCTTTGGTCATGCCGCGTAAAACAGCTTTCGACATACGAAATAAGCTATGCAAATTGGTATCAATAACATCAAACCACTCGTCATCTTTCATACGAAGCATCAGATTATCACGAGTAATACCCGCGTTATTGACCAGAATCAGCGGCGCACCAAACTCAGCCTGAATGCGCTCAAGTGTCGCAGTAACAGACTCTGCATCGCAGACATTCAGCACCATACCAACGCCTTGAATACCTTTATCTTGTAATGTCTGAGTGATACTTTGCGCACCTTTTTCAGAGGTTGCGGTACCAATTACAGTGGCGCCTTGTGCACCCAACTGCAGGGCAATGGCCTGACCAATCCCACGGCTCGCACCGGTGACCAACGCCACTTTACCTTGTAAACTCATTATCTTCTCCATCTCAAAGCTGCGCAGCTACAGCTGCTGCAAATGCTTCTGGGCTATCCAAACTATAGGTATTAACACCTTTAATACAGCGTTTGTTAAGGCCGGACAGGACTTTACCCGGACCACACTCAACAACATCGGTTACACCTTGTGCAGCCAAACACACCATCGACTCAACCCAACGCACAGGACTGTAAAGTTGCGCAAGAAGGTTTTGCTCTAGTACTGCAAGATCGGTAACAACTTCAGCCGTCACGTTTTGTACTAAAGCAATCTTCGGCTGCTGCCATTTGATGGCTGCTAGTGACTGAGCAAACTGCTCAGCAGCAGGCTGCATCAACGCACAGTGAGAAGGTACGCTAACGGGCAACGCGATAGCACGCTTAGCACCACGCGCCTTACACGCCACGATAGCTCGCTCAACAGCTGCTGCCGCACCGGCAATCACTACTTGCCCTGGCGCATTAAAGTTGACTGCACTAACCACTTCACCTTGCGCAGCTTCTGCA
>CAJDVO010000036.1_pt1 | contig 11778 bp, 11 predicted proteins | sample 7391281 | NCBI WGS metagenome assembly CAJDVO01 (sample SAMEA7055709, study PRJEB34461) | soil metagenome | biome: terrestrial ecosystem; feature: Peninsula; material: soil | place: Antarctica | collected 2016
AGTGCCTTCGCGTAATGCCGATAAACTGGCACCGGCATATTTGATAAAAACTTCACCAAACTGAGTCAGCTCAACGCCTTTTTTGCTGCGCTCCATCAGTCGAACTTCAAGCATATCTTCGAGCTCTTTGAGCTTTTTGGATACGGCAGGTTGGGTTAATGCCAACACATCGGCAGCACGTGTGACGCTATTTTGCCGAACAATCTCGATAAAACACTGTAAGTGTCGATAGGTGATTCTATTTTCAATCATAATTGCCCCTTAAAGCTCAGCATAATGCAGCACTTTAATGTACGTGTAATATAAAATAATGCTTGGTGTGATTGGCTGCGAGCGCTATTTATCAGCGTTATCAAGCTAAATATATTGAGCTCTTTGCGCAACTGATTATACGTAGCTTTAAAATGATTAGCGCTGATCAGAGCACTTTCTCCACGATGAAGTAGAACTAGAGTGGAGTTCCTGATGATACGAGATGTCAGAGGTGGGTTTTTTGTGTTTGCTATAGCCATTGCAATACGCAATGGCGTGCGTGATTCTTGAATAAGAAATTCGATCCAGCTGCTTTGCCATCCTTGGCTATGCTGCCTGTCTTCGTTTGTATCTCACTGTAAGGCGGCGCTTTGTTATTGCATTACAACTCCCAAATTAAATTGACCGCGCGTGCCAACCCTTTGCTAAACCTAAAGTATCTAAGAATAGTTCACCTTTGACTTCAGCATTGCGAATAGTTGCACGGTCTTTATTGATATATTGAAACTCACCGAAGGGATAACCAGACTTGCTCGAAGGGCGGCTGGTAAAATCATCGACAGCATATTGGTCGTAAGTGGTTAACCTGAATAATAGTGTTCTGTATTGTTTATAGTTATGTAGAGCGGGCACTTATGCCTGCGTTATTGTCGATTTGAATTGTTTATGGTGACTGTATGCGTTGGATTTTGTTGGCGGTTTTTGGGTTATTAGCGGCGTGCCAGGTTGCGCCGATTCAGAAGGTCGATGTTGAAGCTGTTGCGGTGACGGCAGAGCGGGCTTTACCGCATTGGCAGAGTCCGCGTGAGCGTGATCATGCGCGCGTCGGGCAGATTGTTGATTTGCGCAGTGGCGCGCAGGTTACAGTCGAGCAATTGCTGGCTGAGTTGGCGGATGAGCCTCTGCTGTTATTGGGTGAAAAGCACGATAACCCTGATCACCATGCGCTGCAGTTGTGGTTGTTGCAGGCGCTTGAAGCGCGACGTACGCAAGGTGCGGTGGTTATGGAAATGTTGACCGTAGATCAGCAGACGACTGTTACTGATGTGCAAAAGCAGGTGCGCTTAGGTGCGCCACCAGCAGATTTACCAAAAGCTTTAAACTGGCATAAAGGCTGGGATTGGCAGCAGTATGGGGACTTGGTCGCGCATATTTTAAAACAGCCGTATCCGTTGTTAGCAGGTAATTTAAATCGTGATATGTTGATGGTGATTTATCGAAATCCGCCTAAGCTTGCAGGTATTGAGTCGACGCGTGCTGATGTAACAGGGCGTTTGTCGGAGCAGATTCGCGAATCGCATTGTAATAAATTGCCTGAGTCGCAGTTGCCAGCGATGTTAGCAGTGCAACAGCAGCGTGATCGCACAATGGCTAAGGTTTTACTGAGTGCACCGAAGCCTGCGTTGTTAATCGCGGGTGCTTATCATGTGCGTTATGACTTGGGTGTGCCGCTGCATTTACGTGACTTACAGAGTGAGGAAGTTATTAAGCAGCGCGTCGTTATTTTTTCTGAAGCCGATCAAGAGGTGGATGCGGGTGGTGCAGATTTTGTTTGGTATACGCCAGCGGTGGCTGAGCAGGATTATTGTGCGGATTTGTAATCGAGGCACTTGCTAATCATTGCTATTGTTAGTCTGGTAGGGCGGGCACTTGTGCCCGCATTCACACCGAGTCAAGTTCGTAACTTAAATAATCTCCCGCTTACGCAACAGTTCTAACACCTGCTGTACGCCTTCTTCTACGCTACTGCTTTGCGTGTTGATGATGAGATCAGCATCTTGCGGCACATCGTAGGGGAAAGATTCGCCGGGAATATTGTCTTCGCCGGCAGCATAAAGACCTTGTGGGTCACGCTCTTGGTAGACTTGCGGCGAGGCTTGAACATACACGGTGATTAAGCGCTCTTGGCTTGTTCGCGACCTTCAGCATCAGGCGCCACAAAGGCTGCGAGGGTAATTAAGCCCGCTTCGTTAAATTGACGCGCCACCTGTGCCGCACGACGCCAATTTTCGCTGCGACCTGCACGATCTAGCGGTAGACCTTTATTTAAATCATGACGTAGATTTTGTCCATCCAGCACATACACCGCACGGCCGGTATCAAACAGTTTGCGTTCGACCGCATAGGCCAGCGTGCTTTTACCTGCGCCCGATAAACCACTAAAGAGTACCGTGACAGCTTGTTGGCCAAGACGCAGGGTGCGTTCGTCACGACTAACGCGGCTTTTAGCAAGTGTACGGCCAGTAGCTGCAGCACTCTCAGGGGCAATAATCATCCCCGCACCAACTGTTCCCCGCACCAACTGTGATATTGGTCAGGCGGTCAATCACAATAAAGGCACCGGTAGTGCGGTTGGCTTGGTAACTATCCAAAGCCAGCGGCGCGTCTAGGCTGATTTTGACGCGACCGATTTCATTCAGTTGCAAACGACTAACAGCATTGTGCGCCAAGGTATTTACATCGACACGGTGCTCAATTGCCGAGATATTACCGGGGATATAACTGGTGGCGCGTTTAAAGTCGTAGCGTTTGCCCGGCAGTAACGGCTCCTCACCGAGCCACACCAACATCGCTTCAAAATGATCGCTGCTATGCACAGTATCTTGCGCACTGACGATTAAATCCCCGCGCGAGATATCGATTTCATCTTCTAAAGTCAGCGTAATCGCTTGTCCGGCAATTGCTTGTTCTAACTCTCCATCAAAGGTGACGATGGATTTAATCTGACTGCTTTTACCCGACGGCAATACGGTAATTGCATCACCTTTGCGCAGTGAACCAGAGGCTAAAGTACCGGCAAAACCACGGAAATTGAGGTTCGGACGATTCACATATTGCACAGGGAAACGCATATCGCGGTCATTCAGATCGCCGCTAACATCCACGCTTTCCAATATTTCCATCAGCGTCTGTCCAGCATACCAAGACGTATGCTCGCTGCGATTAACCACGTTATCGCCTTTCAGCGCGGACATCGGTACAAAGTGCAGCGAGGAAATATCAATATTAATCTGTTTCGCAAAGGCTAAATAATCGGCCTTAATCTCGTTATAGACCTGCTCATCGTAGTCTTTAAGATCCATCTTGTTGATGGCAACGACCAAGTGGCGAATACCCAGCAGTGAGGCAATATAACTGTGGCGGCGTGTTTGATTTTCCACACCGTGACGGGCATCAACCAAGATAATCGCAAGATCACAGGTCGACGCACCGGTAGCCATATTGCGCGTGTATTGCTCGTGGCCTGGGGTATCGGCAATAATAAATTTACGTTTGGTGGTGCTGAAATAGCGGTAGGCGACATCAATGGTAATGCCCTGCTCGCGCTCAGCTTGCAGGCCGTCGACCAGCAGAGCTAAATCAATATCGTCACCGGTGGTACCAACTTTCTTTGAGTCGCGAGTGATGGCTTCCAGATGGTCTTCGTAGATCATTTTTGAGTCGTGCAGCAGGCGACCAATTAAGGTGCTTTTGCCGTCGTCGACGTTGCCACAGGTTAAGAAACGCAGCAGCTCTTTACGTTCGTGCTGAGCCAGATAGGCAAGGATATCCTGGCTGATTAGTTCAGATTGATGACTCATAGTGCGGATTCCTTAAAAGTAGCCTTGACGTTTCTTTTCTTCCATTGAGCCAGCACCATCGTGGTCGATGACGCGGCCTTGGCGTTCTGAAGTGCGGGTGAGCAGCATCTCTTGAATAATTTCTGGCAGCGTGGTGGCTGTTGATTCCACTGCGCCAGTGAGCGGGTAGCAACCAAGCGTGCGGAAACGTACCATTTTCTTTTGGATGCGCGATTTTTCTTCAGCACTGAGGTGCTTAAGAATACGGTCATCGTCGATCAGAATCAGCGTGCCATCACGTTCGATCACTTCGCGTTCTGCGGCTAGATACAGCGGCACAATTGGAATGCCTTCGAGGTAGATGTACTGCCAGATATCCAGTTCAGTCCAGTTAGATAGTGGGAACACGCGGATGGATTCGCCTTTGTTCACTTTGCCGTTGTAGATATTCCATAATTCTGGACGTTGATTTTTAGGATCCCAGCGGTGTTTGCTATCGCGGAATGAATACACGCGTTCTTTGGCACGGGATTTTTCTTCATCACGACGCGCACCACCAAAAGCCGCATCAAAACCGTACTCATCTAAAGCCTGCTTTAAACCTTCGGTTTTCATAATATCGGTGTGCTTAGCGCTACCGTGTACAAAGGGGTTGATATCTTGGGCGATGCCATCTGGGTTGGTATGAGTAATCAGATTCAGATCCAAGTCAGCGACCATTTTATCGCGGAAGCTGTACATCTCTTTGAATTTCCAGCGCGTATCCACATGCATCACCGGAAACGGCAGTTTACCCGGATAGAACGCTTTACGCGCTAAATGCAGCATCACTGCGGAGTCTTTACCGATGGAGTAGAGCATGACGGGGTTATCAAATTCGGCAGCGACTTCGCGAATGATATGAATGCTTTCTGCTTCGAGTTGTTTCAGGTGAGTCAGGGTGTCGGCCATGCTGTGCTCGCTTTAATAGGTGTTAGGCCTAGTTTGGCTATGGGTATTAATAAGATGGGAAGAACTTTAGCATGGCGATTGGTTCTAACGAAGTGCTTATCAAGAACAAAAAGGCATAGATATATATGAGAAATAGCAGGCTAGGGTGAGAGCTTGTATTTGGATTGGTGATTTAGCGCATGTCGTACTTTGGGGAGAGTGTTCTTCCATTGACGAACCCATCCTGGGTACAACTCCCAGACTTGGGGCGGGACGCCCCGTGGAGGGAATAGCAGCATGCACGAGGTACGGCATGCGCCAATCATGCTTAAGCACTTTGCTTATTACGCACGCAGTTCTTTGCAGGCAAAGTATATATAAGCGCAAGAATCACACTGGATTGTCACACTCAATATAATGATGCTCAATTCCAAAACGCTCTGCTAACCATTCCCCTAGCGCCTGCACGCCATAACGCTCAGTCGCATGGTGGCCCGCAGCAAAGAAGCTGATGCCATTCTCCTGCGCCTCATGAAAGGTACGCTCCGACACCTCACCGGTAATATACGCATCCACACCCGCCGCAATCGCCTGTTCAATATAACCTTGCGCACCGCCAGTGCACCAAGCAACACGCTTGATTGGTTGTTGATGATCAATCACTAAAGGCTTGCGGTTCAGAGCTTTTTCGATACGTACGCCAAGCTCACTTGCAGATACAGGCGCATCAAGTTCGCCGATTAAGCCAACATTACGCGGATTATCCGGCTCTAAAGGACCGGTGACGGTTAAACCTAAGCGCTGTGCTAATTGCACGTTATTGCCAACCTCAGGGTGCACATCGAGCGGTAGGTGATAAGCCAGCAGATTAATATCATGTGTTAATAAGGCTTTTATACGACGTTGTTTCATACCAATGATGCGCTGATCTTCGCCTTTCCAGAAATAGCCGTGATGCACTAAAATGGCGTCTGCATTGAGCTCAATCGCCGCATCAATTAAAGCTTGGCTGGCAGTAACGCCGCTGACAATACGCTGAATCTGAGACTTACCCTCCACCTGTAAACCGTTTGGGCAGTAATCACTGATGGCGTTAACGTTTAAAAACTGCTCGATTTCTTGCAGAAGGAGATCACGTTCAATGGGCATAATTATTCCTTAATAGTAATGGTCGATACTTTAATTTGTCAGTGCATTCTATAATACGAATTGCTAGCAAAACCTAGGCCGTGTCTTAGCCATACAATAGATAAACTGTGGCAGGTATAAGTTGTTAGCGGGTTGTGTTATTTAACCTTTTTAAGTTTAGTCATCGTCAATTTTGGAATGATCTATGCAGCGCTTGTTTAAAATTTATGGGTGGCCGTTAGTCGTTGGATTGTTGTTGGCGCTGTTAATAATTGAGCGTTTTCCACATTGGGTAGGCTTGCCTAGCGCTGATATGCATATACAGCAAGCGTCTGTTTATACGGGCGTAACCAACGGCCCTGCGTCGTATGCTAACGCAGTTAACCAAGCCTCGCCTGCAGTGGCCAACTTATACACCGCTAAGGTGGTGAGTAAACAGCTGCCGCCGGTGTACAGCGATCCTAAATTGCGCCGCTTTTTTGGTGATAATTTACCACAGCAAAAACGCATGGAATCGAGCTTGGGTTCTGCTGTGTTGATGAGTAAAGAAGGCTATTTGCTGACAAATAACCACGTCACTGCGGGTGCGGATCAGATTATTGTGGCGCTTAAAGATGGTCGTGAGACGTTGGCGCGGGTGATTGGTAGCGACCCTGAAACAGATTTAGCTGTATTAAAAATTGATTTGCCAGACTTGCCTGCGATTACCTTGGGACGCTCAGACTCCATTCGCATTGGTGATGTGGTGCTGGCGATTGGTAACCCTTTTGGTGTGGGGCAGACGGTGACCATGGGCATTATCAGTGCCACTGGGCGTAATCAGTTGGGCCTGAATACCTATGAAGACTTTATTCAAACGGATGCAGCAATTAACCCAGGTAACTCGGGTGGTGCTTTAGTTGATGCGCAGGGTAATTTGCTGGGGATTAATACGGCTATTTTCTCCCGCTCAGGTGGCTCGCAAGGCATTGGTTTTGCCATTCCAGTGAAGTTGGCTTTGGATGTGATGCGCTCGATTGTGGAGCATGGTCAAGTGGTGCGCGGCTGGTTGGGTCTTGAAGTGCAGGCGTTAACGCCAGAGCTGGCTGAGTCTTTTGGTTTATTGGATAGTCCCGGTATTTTGGTGGCAGGTGTTTATCGCGATGGGCCAGCTGATAAAGCAGGCTTGCAGCCCGGTGATGTGATTCTTAAAATTGCCGATGAAGGCGCACAAGATGGACGCACTTCGATGAATCAAGTTGCACGTATGAAGCCGGGTGAGAAAATTAAACTTAATATTTTGCGTGACGGCCAACCAAAATCGTTAACTGCCAGTATCGGTGTGCGTCCGCCGACTGATTAAACGAGTAATGTTAGTGCGTCTGCATGTGTGTTTGGTGTGCCAACAGGTATGATTGGCATGCCGTACTTCAGGATTAATGTTTTTCCGTCGATGAACCCGTCCGGGGTTCAACTCCCGCGCTGCGCCATCCTTGGCTACGCTTGCCACATCAACTCTGAAATACTCATCAAACATTGGTATTGCTTGTATGTCAGTAGCTTGATATATGACGCAGCGCACCATAATCAAGCAGCAGGGCAGAGCGGGTGTCATGCATAGTGCAGTGCCTGCTTAGTCGATATCGTATGCATAGCCTGTTCATGCAGTAGACAAATTGATGGCACAAAAAAAGGAGCCTCGCAGGCTCCTTTTTATTTGTACTTAACTTAGCGCTTGAGGCCGTAACCTTCAGCTAGCATGCTTGGATCGCCTTGATGTTTCTGTGCATAGTCACGTGGTGGCTCTGCTACAGTATCAAACTGGCTATCACTCAGCGGTGCTTTAATGCGCTCACGACTTTTTGGCTCATCGATTAAGCTGGCCAATAAACGCTCGCGAGTTATTTCGTCTAACGCTAAGCGCTCAGCACCAACAGATAGATGCTGCTGTACATCTTGATAGTTTTGCGTGAGTTTCTTCACTAATGAAGCCGTGGTATTAAAATGCGTAACCACTTCACTTTGATAGCTGTCAAAACGCTCTTGGAGCTCATCCAATTGATGTTGGGTCTTTCCAGGTGAGGTACGTTGCAACACGCGTGCTAAAATAACACCAATAATAATTCCACCCACTAAAGTGAGTGCTGGGATTAACCAAACTGGGAGTGACTGGTCCACAAGACTTCCTCTTTAAACGGCTTTGCTTTACGTTAACCACTTTTGCCTGTTCTGTACAGTACTGAGCAGGCTCCTATGTGCGACAGTATCAGCTTTATTTACAATACTTGCCACTAGACGAATTTACCCCATAGGGGTTACGGAGTCCTTTTTGTTTATGCGTGAAAATTCTGTTCTGATTGATGGTCCTGTTGGCGCTTTAGAAGCCCTACACTTACCCGTTGCTGATGCGCGCGGGATTGCCTTGGTCTGCCATCCAAACCCCAGCCAGGGCGGCACCATGCTCAATAAAGTGGTGTCTACCTTGCAACGCACAGCACGCGATAGCGGCTTAGCCACATTACGCTTCAATTATCGCGGCACCGGTAAAAGTGCAGGTGAACATGATATGCACAGCGGTGAGGTGGATGATGCTCAAGCTGCATTAGCTTGGTTGCAAGAACAGTATCCTGCTTTGCCGGTTTATTTACTGGGCTTTTCCTTTGGAGGCTTTGTTGCTGGCAGTTTGTCTGGGCGCTTGCAGCAAGCAGGCATCTTGGTTGAACAGCTGTATTTAGTAGCGCCTGCAGTGATGCGTTTTGATGCTGAACATAGCTTAGCGAGCGACTGCAAACTCAGCATAATTCAGCCAGAAAATGACGAAGTGATTGATCCTGAATTGGTTTATCAGTGGTCTGCCGGATTAACTCAGCCACATGAGCTGTTAAAAGTGGCAGAATGTGGACACTTTTTCCATGGTCGACTGCCTGAGCTGAAACAGCTGGTTGCCGAACGCCTTTAATTTTTTAGTATTGATTGAGTGATTATGAGCACGCGAGTTTTAACTGGAATTACCACCACTGGCACACCGCACCTAGGTAACTATGCTGGCGCGATTCGTCCGGCCATTGCGGCCAGCCAAGTCGATAACGTTGAGTCATTTTACTTTTTGGCCGATTACCATGCGCTGATTAAATGTGATGACCCTGTGCGCATTCAGCGTTCGCGTCTAGAAATTGCCGCCACTTGGCTGGCGGGTGGTTTAGATACTGAGCGTGCAACTTTTTATCGCCAGTCTGATATTCCAGAGATCACTGAACTGACGTGGCTGCTGACTTGCGTCGCTTCCAAAGGTTTGCTTAACCGTGCACACGCCTATAAAGCCTCGGTAGATCAAAATGAAGCAGCAGGCGCGGATGCTGATGCGGGAATTACCATGGGCTTATTCAGTTACCCTGTGTTGATGGCTGCTGATATTCTTATTTTCAACGCTAATAAAGTGCCGGTGGGTCGTGATCAGATACAGCATGTGGAAATGGCGCGTGATATTGGTCAGCGCTTTAACCATTTGTTTGGAAAGGGCAAAGAACTCTTTACCATGCCGGAAGCGGTGATCGAAGAAGATGTCGCCACGTTACCCGGTTTAGATGGTCGTAAGATGTCAAAAAGTTATGACAATACCATTCCGTTATTTTCCTCGAGCAAAGAGCTGAAAAGCGCTATTTCTCGTATCGTTACTGACTCGAAACTACCGGGTGAGCCAAAAAATCCCAACAATTCGCATCTGTTCACTTTATATCAAGCGTTTTCCAACCATGCTGAGCAAGCAACAATGCGCGCTGATTTAGAAGCGGGTTTAGCGTGGGGTGAAGCCAAGCAGCGCTTATTTATTTTGCTTGATGAGCAACTTGCAGAGCCACGCGAGCGTTACCATGCGTTTATCGCTAAACCTAATGAGATGGAAGAGATTTTACAAGCGGGTGCGGTAAAAGCGCGTAAAGTTGCCACGCCATTCTTGCAAGAACTGCGTGAAGCTGTTGGTTTGCGCAGTTTTGTAGTGCAGGGCGCTGATGTATCAACCAGTAAGAAAAAAGCTAAGAAAGCCAGTCGTGTTGTGAGCTTTAGAGATGATGAAGGCTTCCGCTTTCGTGTGCTCAATAGCAAGGGTGAGGATGTGTTGTTGTCTAAAGCCTTTGCTGATGGCCGTGCTGCGGGTATGGCATCCAAGCATGTGCAAACTGCGCAGAATGACTTGGATATTCGCCAAGTGGATCAGCAGTTAAGCATTTGGCTGAATGACGAGTGTATTGCACACAGTTCACAATACAGCAGTGATGAGGCTTGTCAGGCTGCATTAGAAGAACTGCGCAATGCTTTAGCGACTGATAGCTGATATTAGGTTGAGCGCATAAAAAAACGGAGCCTCACTCTCCGTTTTTTTATTGTATTGCTAGGGTGTTACGAACCCATTTGCTTCTCTTTGATCTCTGCTAATGTTTTGCAGTCGATGCACAGTGTTGCTGTTGGGCGTGCTTCGAGGCGACGAATTCCGATTTCGACACCGCAGGCATCACACCAGCCGTAATCATCTTCTTTAATCAGCTCGATGGTTTCGTCAATCTTCTTAATCAGCTTACGTTCACGGTCACGTGTACGCAGTTCAAGGCTGAACTCTTCTTCTTGACTGGCGCGATCTGCTGGATCTGGGAAGTTTGCGGCTTCGTCCTTCATATGATTTACGGTGCGGTCCACTTCTTCCATTAATTCCTGTTTCCAGATACTTAGAAGGCTAGTGAAGTGAGCGCGCATCTTTTCGCTCATATACTCTTCGTCCTTAGCTACTTCATAAGGTACAAAAGCATTGTCTAATTGGCTGCTTTGTTTTTCTATTGTCTTGGGCATACGTCCGCCTCTCAAGCGCGCTGAATCACTACGTAATAAGTGTTAATCAGTTGCCTGAATAACGACCTCTACGCTCACAAGCGGGCGAACTTATCAGAAAAAATTCCATAATGCTAGTTTATCTTTCAATAACCTAGCATTGGTAGGGCTTTTTACTGTCTAGAGGCTCAAAGTCTTACTCAACCAGTCTGCCATGCAAGGTGAAGGGTTTAGCTTCCTCGATAAACACATCAACGAACTGACCGATTAGTGCAGGGTTGTTACTGCGGAAGTAAACGATGCGATTATTTTCGTTACGGCCTTGCAGTAAACCAGGGTCTTTTTTCGCGTAATCATTGACGAGAATACGTTGTACTGTGTTGGCCATACGGCGGGTATGGGCAAAGCCTTGTTGCTGCAGGCGATGCTGTAGCAGACCCAAACGATGTTTAATCACTTCTGCTGGTGTGTCATCTTTTAGTTCTGCCGCCGGTGTTCCCGGGCGTGGACTGTAGATAAAGGAGTAGGAAAAGTCGAAATCAACGTCAGCAACCAGTTGCATGGTTTGTTCAAAATCCTTTTCAGTTTCACCGGGGAAACCAACAATAAAGTCTGAGCTGATTAAAATATCGGGCACAGCTGCTTTGAGTTTACGAATGCGAGATTTGTACTCAAGGGCAGTATGGTTGCGTTTCATAGCCGCCAAAATACGGTCAGAACCTGATTGCACAGGGAGGTGCAGATATTTGGCCAGTTTTGGAATATTAGTGTGCGCATCAATCAGTGAGTCTGAAAATTCGAGCGGGTGCGACGTCATATAGCGGATGCGGTCAATACCGTCGATTTCCGCAACAAGACGGATCAGTTCAGCAAAATCGGCAATATCACCGTTACCAACATCGCCACGGTAACCGTTCACGTTTTGGCCGAGCAGGGTGACTTCACGTACACCGTGTTCTGCTAAATGTCGGACTTCTTTCAGGACATCGTGCAGTGGGCGACTGACTTCTTCACCGCGGGTGTAGGGCACCACGCAGAAACTGCAATATTTACTGCAGCCTTCCATCACGGATACATAAGCTGTTGGGCCATCGATGCGAGGCTCAGGTAG
>CAJDVO010000095.1_pt1 | contig 11536 bp, 8 predicted proteins | sample 7391281 | NCBI WGS metagenome assembly CAJDVO01 (sample SAMEA7055709, study PRJEB34461) | soil metagenome | biome: terrestrial ecosystem; feature: Peninsula; material: soil | place: Antarctica | collected 2016
ACCTTTAGCATCGTGCTCAACCGTGACTTCATCAGGGTTAAACCATTCGCGTGCACCATTTGGCTGTAGACGGTAGTAGGTTTCGGCGATTACCATGCCTTGCGTCAATAGGTTGGTGAATGGCTCATTGCTGTTTACCAAGCCTTCATCACGCATCAGCTTATGGAAGAAGCGCGCATACAGCAGGTGCAAAATCGCGTGCTCAATACCACCGATATATTGGTCAACCGGTAACCAATGATCCGCCGCCGCTTTTTCTACTAAGCCGCCTTCATAGTGCGGTGAAGCGTAGCGTGCATAGTACCAAGAGGACTCAACAAAGGTGTCCATTGTGTCAGTTTCACGGCGTGCATCAGCGCCACAGCTTGGGCATTTGCACTCGTAAAACGCGGGCATTTTATTCAGTGGGTTACCTGAGCCATCCGGAATGACGTTTTCCGGTAAAACCACCGGCAACTGGTCTTCAGGCACCGCAACATCGCCACAGCTTGGGCAATGAACAATCGGGATTGGACAACCCCAGTAGCGCTGACGGCTGATACCCCAGTCGCGTAAACGGAACTGAGTTTTACGCTCACCGTGCGCTTTGGCTTCAAGATCAGCCACAATCCCATCAAAGGCATCTTGTACGCTTAAGCCATCGTATTTACCGCTATTAACAGTCGTTACGTTGGTTTTGTCGGCGTACCAATCGTTCCAGATTAGCGCATCAAAGGTGTTGTCTGGATTGCTTGAAGCAAAGACTTGCTGGATAGGCAACTGGTAAGTGTTAGCAAAAGCAAAGTCACGTTCATCGTGTGCAGGAACGGCCATGACCGCGCCTTCACCGTAGCCCCAGAGCACATAGTTGGCGACATAGACAGGCAGTTTGTCACCGGTTAATGGGTGAATTACAAACTGGCCCGTAGGTAAACCTTTTTTCTCCATGGTCGCCATATCGGCTTCAGCCACAGAGCCCGCTTTGCATTCAGCAATAAAGGCGGTGAGTTCTGCATTGTTCTCTGCCGCACGTTGCGCTAATGGATGCTCAGCCGCCACCGCAACATAGGTTGCGCCCATCAGAGTGTCTGGTCGGGTGGTGTAGACCTTGAGTTGACCGTCAGTGCCGACTGATTCTGCATCGTAATCAAACAGGATATCAGCGCCGAAGCTTTTGCCGATCCAGTTACGTTGCATGGTTTTAACTTGCTCAGGCCAGCCGTGCATATCATCCAAGCTGGTCAGTAGTTCATCTGCGTAGGCGGTGATCTTGAAGTAGTACATCGGGATTTCGCGCTTTTCTACCAGCGCATCCGATCGCCAGCCGCGGCCATCAATCACTTGCTCGTTAGCCAGTACGGTTTGGTCCACTGGGTCCCAGTTTACTGTGCCGACTTTTTTGTAAATGATGCCTTTTTTGTATAACTGCGTGAACAGCCACTGCTCCCAACGGTAGTAGTCAGGTTGGCAGGTGGTAATCTCGCGCGACCAGTCAATGGCTAGGCCCAGTTGTGTGAACTGTGCCTTCATATACGCCATGTTTTCGTAGGTCCAAGCCGCTGGCGCAACTTTATGTTGAATCGCCGCGTTCTCTGCTGGCATACCAAACGCATCCCAACCCATAGGTTGCAGCACGTTTTTACCAAGCATGCGCTGGTGGCGGGCAATCACATCACCAATTGTGTAGTTGCGCACATGACCCATATGCAGACGACCGCTGGGGTACGGGAACATCGACAAGCAATAGAAGGTTTCTTTGCCTGCTTGTTCGGTCACTTCAAAGGATTTTTGCTCAGCCCAGTGGCTTTGAGCGGCGGCTTCAATGTCGCGAGGTTGATACTGTTCGTGCATGATTTTATGTGGTTATCGTCAAGAAAGTCATAAGAAAGGCGCACCGCAGCGCAGCCATGAAAAATATCTGCATAGCATACATGAGGCGGGCGCAAGGAGGGAAACGGCATCTTTATATCTATAGTGCGGATCGGCAGATAATAATTCAGCGCTTTTCTTTGCCGGGTTACAGAGCTGTTTACTGCACGTATATGATCGTTTGCAGCTGTAAAGTGACTCATTACTGAAAAAGCTAAGCACAGTGGCATTGCTACGCAATCTTATCTATGCTGAATTATCGCCAAAGCGGCCCAGCGGCGGGCTTAGTAACTGCTACTCTGGGTCCGCTGTGTTATGCCTTGCACCGATCCTTTAGGAGGTCTCTGTGACTGCAGTATCGCCTCAGCGCGTTTTGATTCTAGTGACCAGTGGCCCTAGCACGCCGGCACGTTGTGCTGCGCCTTTTCATATCGCCACTCTGCTGGCGTGTATGGATGCTGAGGTTACGCTTTACCTCACCGGTGAAGCGGCTGATTTTGCGCGTCCTGGCGTGGCGGAATCGGTATTTCCTGAGGCAAACGGTGCGCCAGTTATTCATTTTATTCGTCAGGCTAAGCAGGTGGGTGCGCGTTTACTGCTGTGCCGCAAACCGCCAGTGCCGGGGCAGGCGCATACTGAAGAACAGATGCTGATTGATGAGGTGGATGATTATGGTAGCGGTGGCGAATTGGCAACGATGATTCTCGAATACGAACGGGTGCTTTCATTATGATTCTCGATGGCATGACCTTCCCAGCTGAGCTCTGGTACGCACCTGAGCATAGTATGTGGCTACGTGAAGAAGCTGATGGTGAAGTGACGCTGGGATTAACCGATTACGGCGTCGCTTTATTTGGTGATATTTTCGCTTTTACCCCTAAACGGGTTGGCCTGCATATCGATGTTGATCGTAGCTTGGGTGTTGTGGAGTTTGCCAAGGCGGCTGCTTCGGCAAAAAGCCCGATTGCTGGCACTGTGGTGGCACACAACGATCAGCTGCAGCGACGTCCGGTGTTGATTAATCGAGATTGTTATGGCGAAGGTTGGATGATTCGACTGCGTCCCGATGATTGGGAAAGCGCTCGAGCGCACTTATTACGCGGTGAACATGTGCGCACAGCTTTTGTTGAGCAAGCGCAACAAGATGGTTTTGATCCGGGTGATGAAAGTGTTCAGGCGCTGAAGTTGAAAAACTAAACAGCAAAGGACTAAGTATTACGTAGTGGCGGAGGGCAGTGGGAGTCGAACCCACCCAGGAACGGATGCCGTCCCTAACCGGATTTGAAGTCCGGCCACACCACCGGATATGATTGCCCTCCGTAAGCCCTATACATTAACGTGTTTTGATGCGCAAAACCATGCTACTTTCTTCGCGCACTCGCCGTTGATTAGCAAAGCGCCGTGTTACGCCGAGGCGATCGAGGTATTCCAGTAGTTGCACACAGCGTTTGCGCCCCAACCCCAGCGCATCACGAAACCCTACCACTTCCAGAGTATTGTCATTTTCTACCAGAGTTATTGCGCACTGTGCCAGCTTCTCGATGGCCGACTCTGAGTAAAATAGATCGCGTACCACCTGATGCAATTGTCCCATGCGTGCCAGTTTCAGTAGCAGCGCACGCACCTGAGCCTCGTCGCCTTTCTCAAGGCGCGCAAGATCACGCACCCAAGGCGGATCAATACCACCGGCTTCGATATGTGGCCACAGTTGGCTTTTTAGCACTTCTTCCGCAGCGCTTAAACGCACACGATATTCTGGCATATGCAGCCAAGGGCCGCTAGCCGCAACGCTGGTATCCAGCAAGGCTTCATCCAGCAGTGCGCTAAATACCGCAGGCTCCAGATAAGGTAGTGCGTAACGACGCAGTCGGCTGCGGTCTGGCCCAGGTTCGTCAGGTTGCTCTTGATGAAAACGTGTTAACGCCTCGACCAGCGCTGATCGATGCTGTTGCCAAGCGGACTCAGCGAACAAGCGTAGTCCGCTGGAGGTGTGCTTGCTTACAGTGCCTTGCGGCAGATTCCAGCTTGCTTGTGGACGGTTGAACTGACGCTCTAGGGTGTCCGGCGCGAGGCCGTTAATGGCACCTGAGAGTAAGACTGGCAGCGCTGCTTCTAAGCCACCGAGCGCCAACGCTTGTAATTGAGCCAAGCGTTCTGGCGTGCGCCGCTGGCGGATTGGTGCGGCGGGATCAAGCACAATGCCGCCACCAAGGGTGTGCCAAGCGGATTGGTCACGTAACACCACGCGGTCACCGTAAACCGCGTTGGTGTGGCCGTCGAGTACCAGTTGTGCCAAGCCACTCGCACCAGGCGAGAGGCGAGTGTGCTCCAGTAGCGCGATGCGACCGGTCAAGCGCTGAGAGCCTAAATGCACATGCACCGGCGTCCAATGCTCGAGCGGTCGAGATGCAGTGGCGAGTAGGGTCAGCTGAATATCCAGCCTGCGGCTGGGGTTTAATAATGCAGGGGGCAGCAGCCAGTTACCGCGGTGGATCTGCTCGGCTTTGAGTCGATCGCCAGCCAGATTCAACGCCACGCGCTGGCCTGCTTGCGCCTCCTCGGCAACCTGATTCTGGGCGTGCAGCCCACGCACGCGTACGCGCTGATAACTGCCATTGATATCTGCTAGCAGCAAACTGTCGCCCACCGCCACGCGTCCGGCCAGCGCGGTGCCAGTGACGACAGCGCCGGCACCTGAGACGCTAAAAGCGCGATCCACAGACAAACGAAAATGACCTGTGTCGGCATGCTCTGCGATATTTTTGGCCTCTGCAAGCAGCGCCTCACGCAGTACGGGAATCCCTTCGCCGGTTATATTTGCAAGGCTAAATAAGGGCGCGTTCGCGTAAGGGCCGGACGCCAACAGCGCTTGTATATCGGCCTTTGCAGTAGCTTGGCGCTGCGCATCAACGCGATCACACTTAGTCAGCGCCACCCATAAGCGCGCAATGCCCAACAGCGCCAGTATCGCTAGATGCTCGCGGGTCTGCGGCATCACGCCGTCATCTGCCGCTACCACCAGCAGCGCTAGATCAACGCCTGCAGCACCGGCCAGCATATTATGCACAAAGCGTTCATGGCCTGGCACGTCAATAAAACCCAAGGTTACTGCGCCGCCCAAATCGGCATAGCGATAACCCAAATCGATAGTGATACCGCGTTCTTGTTCCTCACGGCGGCGATCGCCGGCATGGCCGGTTAACGCTTCCAGCAAGGCAGTTTTGCCGTGGTCGATATGCCCTGCAGTAGCGATAATCATGCTGGAGTGACTTGCAGAGCTGACAGCTGTTCGATAAACAGGGTTTCGTCATCCAGCTGGCGCAGATCGAGCCACAGGGCGTCGTCGTCAAGACGACCCACCACCGGAACGGGCAGGCTGCGCAACGCCGCCATTAGTGCCGTGAGCGCTCGATTACGTTCACGCCGAGCACCTTGAGGGCGCAGACAGAGAGCTGCGCTGTCCAGTCGGGCGACCGGTTGCGCACCGCTGCCGATCATGCCGAGAGACGGCAGCGCTTGCACCTGCCATCCTGAACCCAGTTGTTTGGCCACTAATGGTGCCAGACGCTGGGCTTGAGCATTGATATCCACTGCGGATCGGGTCAATAGTCGCAGGCTGGTCAAGCGTTCAGACAATCGATCTGGGTCTTGGTATAGGCGCAGCACGGCTTCTAGAGCAGCCAGAGTGAGCTTATCAACGCGCAACGCACGCTTCAGCGGATGAGCCTTGATACGATCAATGAGGTCGCGCCGCCCAACAATAATGCCTGCCTGCGGGCCGCCGAGCAGTTTGTCCCCGCTAAAAGTTACGATATCGGCACCGTCAGCCAGCGACTCCTGCACCAGTGGTTCGCGAGGTAGATTCCAGCGGGCCAGATCCACTAGGCTGCCGCTGCCTAAATCTTCCAGCAGGGGTAAACCTTTTTCGTGAGCGATAGCGGCCAAGCGTTTGGTCGCTACGCTGGCGGTAAAGCCTTCGATACAATAATTGCTGGGGTGGACCCGCAAGATCAGCCCGGTTTGATCATTGATCGCCGTTTCGTAATCGTGGGGGTGCCAGCTTGGGCCATAATATCGGGAATGCGAAATGAGCCACCGATCTCGATCAGCTCGCCGCGCGAGATAACCGCTTCACGGCCGGCACCAATGGCGCTTAGCGCCAAGAGCACAGCCGCCGCGTTATTGTTGACTACGGTGGCGGCTTGCGCACCAGTTAGCTGACAAATCAGCTGCTCGATCAGACTGTCGCGGTCACCGCGCTGGCCCGTCGCCAAGTCAAATTCTAGATTGGTTGGATAACGCGCTGCCAGTGTTATGGCTTGGATGGCCTCTTCCGGCAGCAAAGCACGTCCCAAGTTAGTGTGCAGCACCGTACCCGTTAGGTTGAACATGCGCCGCACATTAGGGGTTTGATCGCGTTTTAAGCGAATCGCTACTTCGGCTACCAATCGCTCTTCTAGCAAAATCTGCGGCAACAATTCGCTGCGGCGATAGGCTTCTCCCAATTCGGCTAAATAGTCACGTACGACTTTGCGTAGCGACGAGCGGCCATAGCGCTCTTGCAGGATTGCCATACCGTCCGCATTCAGACATTGCTCCACTGAAGGAGGGTGCGATTGTTGCGCAGCGTTCATTGACTTATTTCTCCTCGCTACCTTCGCTACCGGGTGCTAGCAGTAGATTGGGCGTGCGGCGTTGCCAGTCTTGCTCAGCTAAGCGAATGTCGAGATCGAGACTGGCGAGGTCTGCAGTTACTGCTTCGCCGTCCGAGGCAATCTCCAAGTACAGCTGCTTTAGATAAGTACGGCAATCGGGGCACGCTTCAGCTTTGATGCCGTGCGGGCTGTCGTCGAAGTGTAAATAGTCGAGTTCGCGGGTGCTGCGGCAGTGGCTGCACTTCAGGCGTACATAGTGCCATTCAGTTGCGCACAGTGAACACACGAGGTAGCGCACACCATCCATGGGGCGGCGCTGATGGATAACTCCAGCAACCGGTAATGAGCCGCAACAGGGGCACTCGGTCTGGTCTTCGCGCTCACGGATGGTCTCGACATCAATTGCTTTAAGCCAGTGCCGCCAAGCGAGCTGCAAAGCAGCGCCAAGGAAAGGTACCAAGGCTTCGGGTACTTCGCTAAAGCGTCCACCGAGCAACGCGGTTGCCCAAGTACGGCGCTGCTCGGCATCAGCCTGACGCAGTTGTTGCAGTGCAGCTTGCACAGCGTCGGGCAGTGATTCATTTTGTTTGGTGAAAGCTTCAAGCCAAGCGTCCAGTTGTGTTTGCCAGCCGCTATTGTGCAGTAACGTATCCACGGCCAGCGGCGGCATATCATGTTCTAAAGCGGCGCTAAGGTGCGTTGCGTTGAGCTCAGGCAGGCTGGGCGGAGCATCAAGCACGCTTTGTTGCGCTCGGCTAATACTGGCCAGCAGGCTTAGATAAGCACTCATCGGGTGGCCGACAGATAAGCTATCAAAGCGCGTGGCGCGTTGGGCAAATAGGTCTGCTGGGGGCATTTGCACAAAGGGCGGCGTCATGGCCGCGCTTTCGATCTCCCCAGGCTCAAGAATTTTGGATGACATCGGCTAGTTCCTTGTCTAGGTAGGCCTGATTGCCTAAATGTGCGTCGTTGAGGTCAAGAGTACAACTAAATAGGCAGCGCACAAGGGCGCTGCCTGAGATTACAACTATTGTACAAAAGTACCAGTCAGCCCGTGATTTTTAGGGTGCTGACTGGTATGGGTTAGCGATCTTTCTTGCGCATTTCGTCATACCACAGTCTGTGGTGTTTGCGCGCCCAAGCTCGGCTCACCTTGCCGTACAGCATGGCTCCCATCGAGCCTTTAACCCAGATGGCTGCATAGATATGCACGGTGATGCTAGCGACTATCACAAAGGCGAAAAACGCATGCAGCAGACTGGCAAGACGGATGATGCCAATTGCGAAGAAACCGCTGAAATACTCTCGCCAGATTACAACGCCGCTGACAAGCAACATCAGCATGCTGATCACCAGAACCCAGAATAGAATCTTCTGACCGGCGTTGTACTTGCCTACCGGTGGTAAGTCTTCTTCATGGTTAGTGACCACTTTGCGCCACTGCGATAACCATTGACGGTCGTGTGCTTTGATCCGGTTGCGACCGGCAAAGCGCCATACCATTAAGGCGAATAGGATAAACATTAGCACCCCAATAAAGGGATGCAGAATGCGCGTCCAAGGTCCCCCGCCAAACAGATTGCTCAACCAGAACAACGCTGGATGGAAGAGTGCCATACCCGATAGAGCCGACAGGATAAATAACAACGCAACACCCCAGTGATTGGAGCGTTCGTTGGCATTATAGCGCTGAAGGTCTTGGTTCATGTCCTTGTTCATGTCACTCTCCTCCAGAGCTAGGGTCACGGCGTTCGGCTGGGTCATAGTGCTCGACCGCTGCTAACTCCTCATGGGTTACTACTTCATCTTCTTCGACGCGGTTAGGCCCGACCCGTATGTAGTGAAAGAACCCAGCCATTGCTGTGGCTGCCACAGCCAACATGGCCAAAGGTTTAGTTACGCCTTTCCATGCGCCCACCATCGGACTGATGGATGGGTTTTGCGGTAAGCCGCTATAGAGGCCAGCTTTGTCCGCGTGGTGCAGTACATACATCACGTGGGTTCCGCCCACGCCTTTAGGGTCGTATAGTCCGGCGTTGTCAAAGCCACGTCGGTTTAGATCGGCAATCCGCCAGTCCGCATGATCCTTCATATCCTGCTTGGTGCCGAAGACGATAGCCCCAGTCGGGCAAACCTTCACGCAGGCAGGCTCAAGACCCACGGCTACTCGGTCGGAGCATAGAGTGCATTTGTAAGCTTTATTATCCTTTTTGGAGATGCGTGGCACGTCGAAGGGACAACCCGTTATGCAGTAGCCGCAGCCGATGCAATGGTCTTGGTTGAAGTCGACGATGCCATTCGCATACTTGATGATCGCTCCTGGACTCGGGCAAGCCGTAAGGCAGCCCGGGTCTTCGCAGTGCATGCAACCGTCCTTACGGATCAGCCATTCGAGGTCGTCATCGGTGGTTTCGTGCTCAGCGAAACGCATCACCGTCCAAGATTCGGCAGTCAAATCGCTGGGGTTGTCGTACACCCCAACGTTGGTACCTATCTCGTCACGCAGATCATTCCATTCCGAGCACGCCACTTGGCAGGCCTTACAGCCGATGCACAGCGTGGTGTCGATTAGTTTTGCCACCTCGTCGAGTTGACGCACCGAGGGGCTCGGTGTTGTGGTGGCGGAACGTGCGATTATGTCTTGAGTAGCCATGATTACACCCTCTCCACGTTAACTAGGAAGGATTTGTATTCCGGCGTATGGGTATTACCGTCGCCTACAAAAGTGCAGTGGAATACCTACGTGGTGCACGATCTTGCCATCCACCAGTAATGGCCTGAGTCGCTTGGTTACTACCGCTACCGCTTTGATATAGCCACGGTTGGACGAGACTCTCACCCAATCACCGGCCTTAATGCCCAGCTCACCAGCCATAACTGCGCCGAGTTCCACAAACTGTTGCGGCTGCATAATCGCGTTGATATGGCAGTGCTTGGTCCAGAAGTGGAAGTGCTCAGTGAGTCGGTAGGTGGTCGCCGCATACGGAAATTCATCCGCGGTGCCAAACACCTGCATATCGTTGCGGAACACCCGTGCTGCTGGGTTACTCGTCACTCCTGGTGAGTTTGGATGCAGTGGGTTACGACCGATGGGCGTTTCAAACGGCTCGTAGTGTTCAGGGAACGGGCCTTCAGCCATATTGTCGCGGGCGAAGAAGCGTGCCACGCCTTCCGGGTTCATAATAAACGGGTTCATTTTGTCTTCCGGCGCTGAAGTCACCGCAAAGTCGGGGACATCGGTACCGGTCCACTTCTTGCCATCCCACCATACCAAACGCTTGTCCTTGTCGTTCCAAGGCTTGCCCGATGGGTCCGCCGAGGCACGGTTGTAAAGGATGCGTCGGTTGGCCGGCCATGACCAAGCCCAGCCCAAAGTCTGGCCCATATCATAAGGGTCAGAGTTGTCGCGCCGCGCCATCTGGTTACCGGCTTCGGTCCAGGAACCACAGAATAACCAGCAACCACCCGACGTACTGCCGTCATCGCGCATTTGGCCGAACCCTGCCAGTTGCTGTCCGGCACGTAGCAGTAACTCCCCAGTTTGTGGGTCTTTGAGGTCAACCAGCGCTTTGCCGTTGTATTCTTTGGCAATTTCCTCCGGTGCTGGCTCATCAGGGCGCAGATACGACCAGTTCAGATTCATAATTGGATCTGGGAAAGCGCCGCCTTCGCTCTTATACAGTGCACGCAGGCGATGGAATAATCCGCCCATAATTGCGACGTCAGGGCGTGCTTCACCCGGCGGCTCGCCACCTTTCCAGTGCCACTGCAACCAACGGCTGCTGTTGACCAGCGAACCATCTTCTTCGGCGAAGCAGGTGGTCGGCAAGCGGAATACAGTGGTTTGGATGCTGGCGGTATCGACATCATTGTACTCATCAACGTGCTGCCAGAATTCCGAGGTTTCGGTAACCAACGGGTCCATGATCACCAGGAATTTTAGGCGTGCCAGCGCTGCGCCCACTTTTGCCTTGTTGGGAAAAGATGCAATCGGGTTAAAACCTTGACAGAAGTAGCCGTTGACCTTGCCCTCGTACATCATGTCGAAGTATTTGAGGACGTCATACATCGGCTCGTCAAGCTTGGGTAGCCAGTCGTAGCCCCAATTATTTTCTTCTGTTGCAGCATCGCCGTACCAAGCTTTCATCAGGCTGACATGGAAGCGGCCATAATGCCGCCAATAGGACATTTGTCCCGGACGCAGTTCTTTAGGTGCGCGTTTAGTGATATAGGCGTCGTAGTCCTGTTCATTATCACGTGGCAGGGTCAGATAGCCCGGCAACAGATTGGAGAGCAGGCCTAGATCGGTTAAGCCCTGAATATTGGAGTGGCCGCGCAGGGCGTTAACACCGCCGCCTGGCATACCAATATTACCCAATAGCAGTTGCAACATGGCACCAGCGCGAATCATCTGCGAGCCAACCGAGTGCTGAGTCCAGCCCAGTGCATAGAGGATGGTCATGGTTTTGCCTGGGACCGCGGTCTCGGCAATATGATCCCACACTTCCATCATCCGCTTAAGCGGTGTGCCGCAGATACCACTGACCATCTCAGGGGTATAACGGTCGTAGTGCTTTTTCAACAATTGATAGACGCAACGAGGATGCTCAAGAGTCATATCGATCTTGGCATGACCGTTTTCGTCGAGCTCGTAGTCCCAATCGCTTTTATCTGGATAGCTGCGTGAATCGGCGTCATAACCGTTGAACAAGCCATCTGTAAAAGAAAAATCTTCTTTTACGATAAACGGCATATCGGTGTAGTTACGCACATATTCGTGCTGGATCTGATCAGTTTCCAGTAAATAACGAATCAAGCCACCCAAGAAAGCGATATCCGTACCGGTACGAATCGGCGCGTAGACATCTGCTAATGAGGCAGTGCGGGTGAAGCGAGGATCAACAACCAGCAGTTTGGCTTGGTTATGCGCCTTAGCTTCGGTTACCCATTTAAAGCCGCAAGGGTGCGCTTCCGCAGCGTTGCCGCCCATTACCAACACCAAGTTGGCGTTCTTGATATCGCTCCAGTGATTT
>CAJDVO010000065.1_pt1 | contig 11516 bp, 11 predicted proteins | sample 7391281 | NCBI WGS metagenome assembly CAJDVO01 (sample SAMEA7055709, study PRJEB34461) | soil metagenome | biome: terrestrial ecosystem; feature: Peninsula; material: soil | place: Antarctica | collected 2016
CGAGAGCATGCACAAAGTTTTTCTGAGCAAGCAACAGAACGTCAAAACGATATGGTACTGCAAGGCTTGCTCGCTGATGCACGCGTCAGTATCAAAGAAGTGCAGCATGCATTAGAGCGCCTTGATAATGGTACGTACGGTGAGTGCGAAAAATGCGGCGAACCCATTAACATTGCACGCCTTGAAGCACTACCCGCCGCGCCTTTGTGTATTAACTGTGCAGATTAAGTACCTACATATTTGTTGGTATATCTTGGCTGTAATTTTTTGTAGACCAGCTGCCTGAGTTCTTGGAAAGCTTGCAAACAATACCAATGCTTAAAGAGTGATTCTGGGTTAATGTGACAAGCGTAGCCATGAGCCCGAGTTGAACCTTGGATGGGCTCATTTACGGAAACACAGCAGCCTCGAAACACGGTATGTACATATACACTTAGCTACCAAAAATATGCTTCTTTTCACTTCCTCCTTGCAGGTGTTATCAAGCAAGGCCAGAATGCGAGGTTAACTTCGCGGCGTGGCCGCTAGCTGCAAGGAATTCTAATGCCTAATTCAACTGTCAATGCACAGTGTTTACTGCCCGAACAACTGACCCGCACCTTTAATGGCCAATTTAAATTTGCCAGCACAGCTGAGCTTGAGCCTTTAAGTGGCGTACTCGGACAGGCACGTGCCGTACAAGCCTTGCAGTTTGGCATCTCCATGCAACGCCATGGCTATAACGTCTTTGTTATGGGTGAATCCGGCACCGGTCGTTTTTCTTATGTGCAGCGCTACCTGATTGAGCAAGCCAAACAGCGCCCGACACCATCAGATTGGCTTTACGTGAATCACTTTAATGAAATGCGTGAGCCGCATGCATTACAGTTACCACCGGGCGAAGGCAGTCGCTTTTGTGCTGATATTGATATATTGCTTGGCAACCTCTTAGCCACTTTCCCAGCCGTCTTTGAAACACCAGCTTGGCAGCAGAAAAAAAGTGCGATTGACCGCTCGTTTAATCGACGCTACGACAAAGCATTGGATGTGGTTGAGAGGCTCGCGTTAGAGAAAAATATCGCGCTGTATCGCGATAGCATTAATATTGCTTTTACTCCGATGTTTGAAGGCAAGGCACTCGACGAGGCTGAATTTGCACAGCGGCCCGAAAGCGAACGTGAGCAGTTTCATATCGATATTGCCCTACTTGAAGAACACCTCAATAAAGAACTATCCAGTTTGCCACTGTGGAAGCGCGAATCGAGCAACCAATTACGCCAGCTTAACGAAGAAACTATTGCCAAAGCGTTAGAGCCGTTACTAGTTCCACTGGCGCAAAAGTATGCTGAGCATCCCTGTGTGGTGGCCTACTTAGAAGCCATGCAAGTCAATCTGTTGAAAACAGTAGTTGAGCAACTGGTTGATGAAGAACATAGTGATGCCATTGCGCGTAAATTATTAGAAGAGCAATACAGCCCCAATCTAGTCGTTGGTCATTGCCCTGATGAAGGTGCACCCGTGGTGTTTGAGTCGCACCCGACCTACGATAATCTGTTTGGCCGTATTGAATACAGCACCGACCAAGGTGTGCTCTACACCAGTTACCGCCAGCTGCGCTCAGGTGCTTTACACCGTGCCAATGGTGGTTATTTAATTCTCGAAGCAGAAAAAATACTTTCTGAGCCCTTTGTCTGGGAAGCACTGAAACGTGCGCTGCATTCCAGGCAATTAAAAATGGAATCACCGTTGGTTGAGCTCGGTCGCGTTGCTGCGGCGACCTTGATCCCGCAAGTGATTCCGTTGCAGGTTAAAGTTGTGGTGATTGGCTCGCGCGAGTTGTATTACGCGCTGCAAGAGCTTGATCCTGATTTTCAGGAAATGTTTCGCATGCTGGTGGATTTTGATGAAGATATTCCACTGACTGATGAGACCTTAACTCAGTTTGCTCAGTTGCTGGCAGCTCGTACTCGTGAAGAAGGTATGGCGCCATTAACCGGTGCAGCAGTCCAGCAGTTAGCGCGTTACAGCGCACGCTTAGCTGAGCACCAAAAGCGTATTTCACTCTGGTGTAATTTTGATTGATACGCAAGGCGCAGCCATTGGCAAGTGTAATGGCCTCACTGTATTGGCAATGGGCGACTCGGCTTTTGGCATACCTGCGCGTATTTCAGCCTCGGTGTATCCAGGCGCGAGCGGTATTGTCGATATTGAGCGTGAGGTTAGCTTAGGTCAGTCCATTCACTCCAAAGGCGTAATGATTCTCACCGGCTATATGGGTAGCCGTTATGCGCAAGAATTCCCCTTGGCGATTTCTGCCAGCATTGCTCTTGAGCAGTCTTATGGCTATGTCGATGGTGATAGTGCATCGCTTGGTGAGGTCTGTGCATTAATTTCAGCCTTGTCACGCACACCTCTTAAGCAATCTTTTGCGATCACTGGCTCAATCAATCAGTTTGGCGAAGTGCAAGCAGTGGGTGGCGTTAACGAAAAAATCGAAGGCTTCTTCCGCTTATGTCAGGCGCGCGGTTTAACCGGTGAGCAAGGTGTGATCATTCCGCAATCCAATATTGCTAATTTGCTGCTCAATGACACGGTTATTGATGCCGTGCGTGCACAACAGTTTTATATCTATACCGTTGCTAACGTTGATCAAGCCCTGTATTTACTCAGCGGGGTTGAAGCTGGCTGCGCAGGTGACGATAATGCTTTCCCGCCTGAATCAATTAATGCTGCAGTTGTTGAGCGTTTGCGTAGTATTGCCGAGCTTGGCTTAGTCGAAGATGATACTAAAGAGCAGAGTTAAAAAGCTTTTCAGGAGAAGCATGCACAGATTTATCCACAGGCTATAGGGCAGGTTAGAGATACTGCTCAATCCTATGTGATCTATAATTAGTCTATAAATCAATAGTTTACAGATATTTTTGGATTTATACTATGCGCTAGCTTAATTTTGCACAGACTACCCACAGAGTTATCCACATGTACGAATAGGGCATTATGACGTTGTTATAGTGCATACAGAGTTCGCTTTAGATGCGTGGAAAGCCTAAAATCCGCTCATTAAATTATTTAAATTTTTTGCTTAAAGGGGTGTATGACTTATGACGGCAACAGCGTTTCGCTCAGAACATGACTTATTAGGCTCTTTGCCGGTCCCTAAAGATGCGTATTACGGTATCCAAACGCTTCGGGCGATGCATAACTTTCATCTCAGTGGTGTACCTTTATCGCATTATCCAAATTTTGTTAGTGCTCTAGCGATGGTTAAGCAGGCCGCCGCTGATGCTAACCATCAGTTGGGTTACCTGAGTGATAAAAAGCATACTGCTATTAGCGCAGCGTGCACCCAGTTGACTGAAGGCAAGCATCACGATCAGTTTATTGTCGATATGATCCAAGGTGGTGCCGGTACCTCGACCAATATGAACGCCAACGAAGTGATTGCTAACATGGCGCTCGAGACGATGGGCAAAGAAAAAGGCGAGTACAGATTTTTACATCCCAATAATGACGTGAATATGGCGCAATCGACTAACGATGCTTATCCAACCGCTATTCGTGTGGGTTTGCTGTTAGGTCACAATGATTTACTGGTTAGTTTAGAGCGTTTAATTGCTGCCTTTGCTGAGAAGGGTGATGAGTTTTCTCATGTGCTGAAAATGGGCCGTACCCAATTGCAAGATGCGGTACCAGCGTTTGCTGCCAACTTAAATGAAGACTTAAACCGTTTAAGACTGTTAGCCAACGATTTGTTCTCACCCGTTAACCTCGGTGGTACAGCGATTGGTACCGGTATTAATGCTGATCCACGTTACCAAGGTATTGCGGTTGAGCGTTTGGCGGCGATTTGCGGTTATCCGATTAAAGCTGCGCCAGACTTGATTGAAGCCACATCCGATATGGGTTCCTTCGTTCTGTTCTCGGGCATGCTTAAGCGCACTGCAGTTAAGCTGTCGAAAATCTGTAATGATTTGCGCCTACTGTCCAGTGGTCCACGTACCGGTATTAATGAAATCAATCTGCCAGCGCGTCAGCCGGGTAGTTCGATTATGCCGGGTAAGGTCAATCCAGTGATTCCTGAGGCGGTCAGCCAAGTTGCTTATGAAGTGATTGGTAATGACTTATCATTGACCTTAGCGGCTGAAGCAGGGCAGTTGCAGCTTAACGTGATGGAACCACTGATTGCGTGGAAGATGTTTGACTCCATTCGCCTGCTGCGTCGCTCCATGGATATGTTGCGTGAACATTGTGTGGTCGGGATTACCGCAAACGAAGAGCGTTGCCGCACCTTGATGGAACACTCGATTGGTTTAATTACCGCGCTGAACCCGTACATCGGTTATGACAATGCCACGCGTATTGCCAAGCTGGCGTTGGAAAGCGGTCGTGATCTATTAGCCGATATCTTACGCCCCGAGCATATGATTGCGCCGCGTTTAGTACCGCTAAAAGAGTAGAGTATTAGCTTTTTCACAGAGCTTGAGTAGGTGACTTGGCTCTGTGCAAATGTCTTAATTAAATAGTGAAATCCATCGTATTACGTTGATCTTTACGTAATAAAAGAAACAGGCTGAACACCAGCATCATCACAAAGCTGATCATACTCAGCTGCGCAATATTCAAACCAAATAGCGTCCAATCAATTGCCGCGCAGTCAGCAGTGCCATGCAACATTTTGCTGATAATCTCTTGCAATGGAAAGGCTTCAAGCATAAATTCCATGGGCGGTAGGCATGCAGGTAGCTGATCTTCTGGTAAACCTTGCAACCAAATTTGTCGGCCAGCAGTGGCGATGCCAAAGACTGCGGCAAGCATCGCCAAAAACGCATAGATGCGAAGTCCGACTGCAGCTGGATTATGCAAAGTAGCCAGCAGGCAGATCAAACCAAATAGCACAACAGCAAAGCGCTGCACATGACAGAGCGGGCAGGGATCTAAACCGACCACATGCTCTAAGTACAAGGCAAAAGCCATTAGGCTGGTGCAGCCTAAAAAAGCGAGTAGAAACAGCTGGCGAGTGGCGGGTAATTGCATTGAAACTCCTCGATGTAGCAGTACGCTAGTAGTATTGAGTTAGCTGTAGAAGATTATAAGAGTGCAAATAAAAACAGCGTGGTAGTGGTTTAGACTAGCACGCTGTTGGTTTTGCAGTGTAACGACTAAATTGACTCTTTTTTTAGTGCCGGTTGCGGCAATGCAGGTAAAGATTGCTCTAGTAATTGGAAGCTCTCGGCAAATAACTGGTTACTGCGCTGAGTATCACCTAAGTGGCTAAGCAGGCGGGCTAACTCTGCACACGTATGCGCTTGTCGATCCACGCTTAAACTGCTTTCAAAGTAATCACGCGCCTTGCCCCATAATTGATTGCGCAGGCTTAAACGGCCTAGGGCACGCAGCAATATAGCGTTATCTGGCGCGTGCTTAAGCCAGCTTTCAGCCAGCTGTAGCTGACGTGAAGTGTCTTTAGCTTTAGCGCGACCATATAGCTCTACGAGTTCATCATATAAGCCGTTTTGTAAGGTATGGCGCAGCAATGATTCTGCTTGCTCATGTGCATTAAGACGCAGTAATTCAGATGCGTAAGCCGCAACTAGTTGTGGATCGTTTTTAAGTTTACCAGACAGACCTTGCCACGCAGTTTCTAGCGTTTTTAGCGCTTGCTGGCTATCTTGCTCAAGTCGGCAAGCAGCAGCGAGTCGGCCCGACCATGCTTGGTATTCAATGTCTTGTAATTGCTCAGAGCTAAAACGTTTACATTTACGCAAGGCTGGCAGTAAACCAATCAGTCCTGACCAGTCTTGATGCTGGCGCAGTAGCGCTTGCAGGCGTAACAACACTTCTGTGTGCTGCGGATGAAGATCATGCATGGCTTGCAGTGTTTCTAGCGCGCCGGCATCGTCAGCACGCTGCTGTTGTAAGTCAGCATGGGCTAGAGCAATCGCAACTTCAGCTGATGGTTGTTTAATTAGTGCTTGTTCAAGCAGTTCATCAGCTTCTTCGCTGTAACCAAGCTTTTCTGCTGCATTGGCAGCGCCTAACAGGTACACCAAAGGTTTGGCTTCACCTTGCGCGGCACGGCGTAGATGGCGTAATGCATCTTTCCAATGCCCTTGCGCCAAATCTAAAATGCCCTGTTCGGCAGCCAAGCGTAAACGACGGCTTTGATTGCGACGTGACCAAGGGTTGACCAAGCCAGTTGAGACAAAGGCCATTTTAATTAGGGTGCGGATACCATAGAGGATGGCCAGCATGCCAGCGAGGACGGCGAGAAACACCCAGAGGCTGGATTCATAGCGGAAAGATTTCCAAGAAATCAGCACATAACCTGTGTGTTCAGCGATAAACATGCCTAATGCCGCGGCGCAGGCCACAACAATCAGTAAAATAAGATAGGTGCGTTTCATAATTAATTAGACTCCTCTGCGCTAGGCTCTTGAGGGGTCGAGCGGGTATCAATATAGGCTTCTAAGGTCAGTAGTGCAGCGTTGAGGTCAGGCATCTCTTGGCTGACTTTTTGCTCATGCAACTCACTGATTTGTGCTCTTAAACCACTCACATTAGTGTCTTCAGCGCTAAAATGTGCGTCTACAATAGCCAGCGCTTGTTTTAACGCTTGCTGATACACCTCAGTAGCGCCATTCAGTGCCGCCCATTGTGCTTGCTCTAAGGCCAAACCTAAAGCTAAGCGCACTTGGGTCAGACTTTGTCCTGCTAGCAGCGGTTGGACTTGTTCGCTGGCATTAAAGTCGACACGGAAATAACGTGAAATTTGCTCCCACCACTGTGCCCAACGTCCTCGACCATCACCTTTGGCGACATCCGATTGCTGACCTTGGCCTTGTAAAAACTCAGGCGCTAAATGGGTCAGCTGGCTTGCTTGTTGGTGGAGTGCGCCCAGTTGCACAAATAAACCGGTACGGTCGAGTGTGCCGCTGCTTTTTAGCGCAGCAATACTGCGAGCTAGTTGCTCGCGTGCGGCAAATGCAGCAGGATCATTTTGTTCCATCAAAATATGATCAGCGGCTTGTAAAAGGAAGCGTGCGCTATTGGTGTCATGCAAGGCACTTAAACGCAAACTGGCCATACGTAGCAGATGTTCTGCTTCAGCCAAGCGCCAATCTTGACGGCTGGCACCTAAAATACTTTCTAAGCGCTGACTCAGCTGTTGCTGTTCGGCTTGTACGTTGGATAGTAGCTCACGACCTTGTTGCAACTGGTCGGCAGATGGCATTTGCGCCAAGGTGCGACTGAGCTGCTGTTCACGCTCAGTTAGATCTGTGGTTTGTGCGCGCATACTCGAGAGCTGCTGTTGTTGCTGCACAGACTGGTCATCTGAGGCTTGGATTTGCATCACGCTCCAAACACCCGCGCCGAGGCCGCCTAAACCAAAGAGTAACGCCAGTACCGCGATACCTTTGCCTGATGAAGAAGAGCTAGCGGCAGGTTTATTGACCGGTGCTTTCTCTTTTACAGGTTCTTTTTTCGGCTCTTGTGCTGCAGAAGCCTTATTTGCTGACGGCTCAGGCTTGGCTGAGTTATCTGGTTTTTTTGCGATCTCTGCTGCTGTATTCGCTTGGGCGTCTGGCTTTTCAGATGATTGGGTCATGACTAAATCCTTATGCTGTTGGTGCGGCATGTATGGCCAAGGCGTTTAATAAAGCGTGGTTATTTGCCCCGCGGCAATCGATAACCTGCTGCGCACCCAGTTCTTCAGCGATTTTAGCAACGCGAGGGCTGGGTACAAATAATGCTAAAGAGGCAAGGGTAGGCCATTGCTCTCCTGCTAACTCTATTAAATGCCGTAATCCTTGTTCGCTACTAACGACGAGGCCGTTCAATTGTTCTTGTTGGATGCGAGTTACTAATGTACCGCTAGGATAAACCGGTAAGCCGCGGCGATAAAGCGGTAAAAAATCAACTTCGACACCACGTTGCTGTAATTGTTCGGCGAGAAAGTTACGGCCGACATCAGCGCGCATCACTAAAACTCGCGGATTAGGGGTATTAATGGTCTCTAAAAACTTAGGCAGCGCTAACAATGCTTCACTGTCATCGCCATCGTCTGGCCAACTGACAGATAAACCGTAATCCGCCAAAATGCCGCCTGTTCCTGCGCCAACGCTAAACCAATGTTGCTCGGCGAGCGGCTGTGGCCAATATTGATCAACGCGCTGTAAACCTAAAATGGCAGCAGGTTTGCTCACCACAATAACGGCGCAATATTTATCAAGATTGAAAATCTGTGAGCGCTGGGCAGGGGTTTCTGTCAGCGCTTGAATTTCTAACAGCGGCAAGCTGCTGCTGTATATATCTTGTTCAGCCAAGAGGCTAGCTAATACTTCGCTATCCGCTGTTGGCCGAGTGATCAGCAAGCGCCACTGCTTCACGTTAGTGGGGTCTCTTCGATATACAGTGCTGCCAGAATCTCACCAGCGCCTTGCGCTAAGAGGTCTTCAGCGACTGCAATACCTAACCCTTCAGCATCATCTCTGTGCGCGCGTTGCTCTGCGTAGAGAAGAACTGACGCATCAGGCTGACCAACAAAGCCACGTAACCAAAGTTGCTCGCCTTCTAACACGGCATAACAAGCGATAGGCACTTGGCAGCCACCGTTTAGATGTTTGTTCAGCGCCCGCTCAGCTGTAACGCGTGACGTTGTATCCGCATGGTGTAACGGCTTGAGTAACTCATGGATCGCAGTGTCTTCGCTACGGCACTCAATACCTACAGCGCCTTGGCCACCGGAAGGTAAGTTGCTGCTGACATCAAGACTGCTGCGAATACGATCAGCAAAGCCTAAGCGTAATAAACCTGCTGCGGCAAGAATAATGGCATCGTACTCGCCCGCATCCAGCTTGGCTAAACGGGTATTCACGTTACCGCGTAAGAAATTAATCACTAAATCTGGGCGTTGTGCCAAGATTTGCGCTTGGCGGCGCAGGCTTGATGTACCAACGATACTGCCTTGTGGCAAGTCTTCTAAACTGGCGAAATTATTCGAGACAAAGGCATCGCGTGGATCTTCACGCTCACAAACACAATACAAACCTAAGCCTTCAGGGAAGGCCATTGGCACGTCTTTCATTGAGTGCACAGCAATATCCGCTTCTTTAGACATAAGGGCTGTTTGCAACTCTTTAACGAATAAGCCTTTACCACCGATTTTAGCTAACGGAGAGTCGAGCAGCTGATCACCGCGACTGACCATTGGCACTAAAATCACGGTTAAGTGCGGGTGTGCCGCCTCAAGTTCGGCTTTAACAAACTCTGCCTGCCATAACGCTAAAGCGCTTTTGCGGGTGGCAATGCGGATTTCTGTTACAGATTCTTCACTCAAAGACATAGTTATGATCCAAAGTTATCGATGTTTAATACAGCGATGATAACAGGCGTAGCCTAGGCTTGCCTCATGCGGTGCATCAAGTTTTCTGTAGATTGTTAGAGAGAGTTTACCAGTTTACGTACTGTCGCAACGTGGCGACGGCTAACGCTAAGTGGTTCTGCTGTGTCGCGCAGATGTAATAGATAATGGCCGCTGGGGGTACGCTGCAGCCGTTCAATAGAGCTACGACTAACTAGCGCATTACGATGAATACGCACAAAGTGCTCAGGAAACTCATCATGCAGTGCTTTGAGCGACTCATCGAGCAAGGTTTCTCCGTGCTGATGGCTCACAGTGATATATTTATTATCTGCGACACAGTAACTGATCTGCTCTACAGGAATCAGCTCGATACCTTTATGGGTGCGAGCATTGAGGTGCGTACGCGGTTTGTTAAGTGTTGTTGGTGCGCGTGCTAACGCTACAAGCTCTGCAGGAGTGATGCGTTGGGCTTGCTTAAGTGCAAGTCCAAGATGCTCTTTGGTGATGGGTTTAGTCAAATAGGTAACGTTGCTTATCTGGAGTGCTGGCAAGGCCGCGTCATCTTGTGTTGTACAGAAAATAATTGCTGCGGCATCTCTTTGTTCACATAGCTGCGCCGCAACTTGTAAACCATCTAAGCCAGGCATGCTGATATCAAGTAACAGAACATCTGGTTTTAACTCGGCTACCCGTTGCAGTGTGTCGTGGCCGTTTTCTGCATAAGCTTGCAATACAGTACAACATGGCAGCTGTTGAATCAGTTGCGTTAAGTGTTCACGAGACTGCAATTCATCATCAGCGATTAAGATCTTCACGTATATAAACACCTCTGTTGATGGAGCTGTAACAGGTATCGCTTGTAGCAATCGGACAGCTGTATCAATCGATATTAGCTAGCAGTGTTACCTGTTGTTCTCTTATAGGGCAAGCGCTGCTATGTAAAAAGTACTAAAGATAGAGTTGTTTTGCTATCCACTACAGAGCGCAGCCTTAGTTACATTTTCACTGTTAGGTGCTGTGCGTAAGCGTCCTTGACGATTAATAACCAGTTGCCAGCTGACTTTGCCTTTATAACAACTATAGAAGCGGCCGTTACCTACAGGGCTAATACCAGTACTGTGAAATTGAATTGTTTGGTTGAAACCTTTCCATTGCAAGCGTTGATGGTCGCTATTTAGCAGCGTCACTGCGATAGCGGACTCTTTATTAAGCTCGCGCAACAACCAGCCTTGCGACCAGTTACTCTTGCAGGATAGGCCATCACTGCTGCCGCACAGTTCTACCGATACACGATGTGTCACAGCGTAGGAGCGTGCATGCTGTAGGGCTCGGCTAATCTGCTGATAAAGCACTTGTTGTTGATTACGCTCTAAAAAATCCTGCAGTGCCGGAACCGCGATATTGCCAACAATAGCCGCTAAAGCGAGCACGATTAGTAGCTCAACTATAGTAAAAGCGCGTTGAGAGCTCATAGATAAACAGCCTCGGTGCTGTGTGCATTTTTATTGTTTGGTACTTAAAATTTTAGTTTAAGAAACATAACCTGGCAAATTACTGTCTGAGAATTCTGGGCTATACAGTTCGTAATTAGGTAAAGTATTAGCGTGTTGAATCAAGAGGCTATGAAAATGACTGAATCAATTGTTGTTCCTTGCGCGCATTGCGCTACTTTAAACCGTATACCTAATGATAAGCGTGCGCAGCAGCCGCAATGTGGCACCTGTAAAAAGCCGATTTTCGTTGATACTGCGTTTGATTTAGATACGGCAACCTTTAGCAAGCAGCGCAAAGGTGATGTGCCATTATTAGTTGATGTCTGGGCCAGTTGGTGTGGGCCATGTCGTCAATTTGCGCCAATTTTTAGTGAGGCCGCAGCTAAACTCAGCACGCAATGCCGTTTTGGTAAGCTAGATAGCGAAGCACATCCTGCTTTATCTGGCGAGCTGGGTGTGCGTTCGATTCCTAGTTTGATTTTGTTTCGCGATGGCAAAGAAGTGGCCAGACAAAGTGGCGCCCTACCTTTAGTGCGACTCTTAGGCTGGTTGAAACACAATGGTATAGATAATTAAAGCAGGGGGCGGCATAACCCTGTGCCATCCTGTTATTATGTGCGCATCTTTTATTGTTGAGCTGGGCAGATTTAATGAGCAACGAGAAAACCAATCAGTCGTGG
>CAJDVO010000024.1_pt1 | contig 11433 bp, 10 predicted proteins | sample 7391281 | NCBI WGS metagenome assembly CAJDVO01 (sample SAMEA7055709, study PRJEB34461) | soil metagenome | biome: terrestrial ecosystem; feature: Peninsula; material: soil | place: Antarctica | collected 2016
AGTTACGAAATGCCCGGCAGTACAGGCTTAGCCCACGCCCTCGAACATATGATGTTTAAAGGTAGCAGTAAATTAGGCCCAGGTGAATCATCACGTATTTTACGCGAGCTGGGCGCTGAAGAAAACGCTTTTACCAGCGATGACTACACAGCTTACTACCAAGTATTAGCCCGCGATCGCTTGGCTGTTGCCCTTGAAATGGAAGCTGACCGTTTAGCGGGTCTGACTTTACCAGAAGATGAGTTTCTTCGAGAAATTGAGGTGATTAAAGAAGAGCGCCGGATGCGCACTGATGATCGCCCCAGCTCCTTAGCCTATGAGCGTTTTAAGGCTTTGGCCTACCCTGCCAGCGGCTATCATATTCCGACCATTGGTTGGATGCATGACCTTGAGCATATGACCATCGAGGATTTACGTGATTGGCATACACGCTGGTATGCGCCCAATAACGCTACCTTAGTGATTGTGGGTGATGTGCAACCGGATGAAGTAAAAACCTTAGTTACTCGTTACTTTGCCAAGATTCCTGCACGTCCTCTGCCTGCGGCTAAACAGCCCCTTGAGCTGGAAGAGCCAGGTCAGCGAAGTATCACCCTCTATCTAAAAACTCAGCTACCGAGCTTAATGATGGGCTTTAATGTGCCTAGCCTCGCCAGTAGCGATAAACCTAGCGAGATCCATGCGCTACGTTTAATCGGTGCATTATTGGATGGTGGGAATAGCTCACGTATTCCAGCCCAATTAGAACGTAAGCAAGAGTTGGTTGCCGGCGCCTCCGCTTGGTACAACGCTTTTTCTCGCGGTGATAGTTTGTTTGTTTTATCAGCCACACCGAATGTGCAAAAAGGTAAAACCATTGCCGATGTAGAAGCTGGCGTATGGCAGCAGCTGAAATTGCTGCAAGACACACCGCCAAGTGCTGCTGAACTGGCACGCGTACGTGCGCAAGTGGTTGCAGCCGAAGTGTACGGCCAAGACTCGATTACCAGCCAAGCCACACAAATTGGTCAACTAGAAAGTGTTGGTCTGTCATGGCGCTTACAGGATAAAGACTTAGCTGCTTTAGAAGCTGTGACTCCTGCAGATATTCAAGCTGCTGCACAAAAATTCTTTACCCAAAGCCGTCTCACCACTGCTTATATTCACCCTGAGGAGGCGCGTCCATGATGTCCCTGCGCACTTTAAGTGCTGGCCTGTTAAGCACCGCACTGCTGGTTAGCGTTGGTTGTAGCAACTTACAACAGCCGTTATCACTTGAGTCCAGCTCAGCAGAGCAACGTATTAGCAGTTTGGCCGCGCTGTCCAAACACAGCCCCGTTACACGTAAGCTCGATATCCAAGAATGGCAAACCTCAACTGGTACTAAAGTGCTGTTTATGGCGGCACCTGAATTACCTATGTTTGATTTGCGGTTAACCTTTGCCGCAGGCAGCAGTAAAGACCAGCAAGCATACGGTTTAGCCAGCCTCACTAATGCCATGCTTAATGAAGGCACAGGCTCATTGGATGCAGGACAGATCGCTGCACGCTTTGAAGACCTAGGTGCCGAGTTTTCTAATGGCTCGTATCGCGATATGGCGGTTGTCACCTTACGCAGTCTTAATGATCCAAAACTAAGCACTCCCGCATTAGAGCTGTTAAGCACAGTCACTGCACAACCTAGTTTCCCAGCGAATTCATTGGCACGGATTAAAAACCAATTATTAGCAGGCTTTGAATACCAAAAACAAAACCCAGGTCAGCTGGCTTCGTTAGAGTTATTTGAACAACTCTATGGCCAGCACCCTTACGCGCACCCAAGTTCCGGCAGCGCCGAGTCCGTACCGGCGATTACTCGCAAGCAACTACAAGACTTTCACCGCAACTATTACACCGCTAATAATGCGCAAATTGCGCTGGTGGGTGATTTAACGCTTGAGCAGGCTAAAGCCATCAGTGAAACAGTCTCTGCGCACTTACCAAAAGGCCCTGCAGCTGCAGTCACTGCAAAACCAAACGCCAGCGGTGCATCCAAGACCCATATTGAGTTTCCTTCAACGCAAACGCATATTCTCTTGGCGCAGTTGGCAGTGAAACGTGGCGACCCCGATTATCCTGCGCTGTTTCTAGGTAATCAGATTCTTGGTGGTGGCGGTTTTGGTACCCGTTTAATGGAAGAGGTGCGTGAAAAACGTGGCCTGACCTACGGTATCTATTCTGGTTTAAGCCCGATGCAAGCCACGGGTCCCTTTATGATCAACGTACAAACCCGCGCGCAACTGAGTGGAGCAACGCTGCAGTTGGTACAAGACTTGTTGCGTGACTATATTGCCAAAGGCCCAACCGAAGCTGAGCTAGCAGACGCTAAACGTGAAAGCCTTGGTAGCTTCCCGCTTAGCGCGGCGAGTAACTCGGCGATTGTTGGTCAATTAGCGGCAATCGGTTTCTATGATATGCCGCTGACTTGGATGAGCGATTTCATGCAAGATATTCAGAAGCTGAGCGTGGCTGATGTGCACGAAGCCTTCCAGCGCCACCTCAATCCTGACCAATTAGTGATTGTGACCGCGGGACCCACGGTTGAGCAGCTGCCCTTGCCAGAACCAGTTGAACGCTCCGAGCAACCCGCAGCGATGGAGCGCCAGCACTGATGGCTAAGAAACCTGTCCCAGCGCCACGCACCAGCAGCCAAGTGCGTATTATTGGCGGTGAGTGGCGCTCACGTAAGCTTACAGTGCCGGATGCACTGGGCTTACGCCCAACCCCTGATCGAGTGCGTGAAACCCTGTTTAATTGGTTAGCTTCGTATATTGGTGGGGCACGGGTGTTAGATGCTTTTACCGGTAGTGGCGCACTGTTTTTGGAAGCACTCTCACGCGGTGCCAGCTGCGGTATTGCTTTAGATTTAAATACCGAAGCCATCAATAATCTACGCCGTAACCTTGAGTTATTAGACTGTGATAGCGCCGAGGTGCTGCGTGCAGATGCCTTGCAATATCTGAGCAACACCGCTGAACGTGGCTTTGATATTGTCTTGCTCGACCCGCCGTTCCACCAAGATCTATTGGTAAATGCCTGCCAGTTGCTAGAGGCCAATAACTGGCTGAATGAGCGCGCGTGGATTTATACTGAAAGCGAGCAAGCCCCCTCAAGTTTGGGTGTACCCAACACATGGCGCTTGCATCGAGAAAAGCATACTGGGCAGGTGCATTACGCACTCTGGCAAAAGCTTGCTTAAGTTGTGATTGCTGACTTAGTTGAGCAAATCCAGTAACTTACTGTTTTTTATAGAGTGTCGTCGGAGTGATATGTGGAATCTTTAAAGGGCAAGCTGGCACTGGGTGCTTTAAGACTGATTGCTTTATTACCGTGGCGCGGCGTGCAAGCACTGGGTAACGGCGCAGGCTGGTTGATGTGGAAAATACCTAATCGCTCGCGGGAAATCGCCCGCACAAATCTTATCCACTGTTTTCCAGAACTTAACACTGAAGAGATTGATCAACTAACTGGCCGTAGCCTTAAAGGTATTGCTAAGTCCTTTGCTGAAAGCGCCTGTGCATGGATCTGGCCGCCCGAAAAAACCTTGCAGTATGTGCGCGAAGTTGAAGGCTTAGAAGTGCTGCAAGAAGCGTTAGCGAGCGGTAAAGGCGTCGTGGGCATCACTAGTCATCTGGGTAACTGGGAAGTGCTCAATCACTTCTATTGTGCGCAATGTAAGCCGATTATTTTTTACCGCCCGCCAAAACTTAAAGCCTTGGATGACTTGCTGAAAACCCAGCGCGTGCAACAAGGTAACCGCGTGGCTCCGTCCACCCGTGAAGGTATTATTAGCGTCATTAAAGAAGTGCGCGGTGGTGGTTCAGTCGGTATTCCTGCTGATCCAGAACCCAGCCGTAGTTCAGGTATTTTTGTACCCTTTTTAGGTACTACCGCACTGACCAGTAAGTTTGTCGCCGGCATGCTCGGTGGTAAACAAGATAAAGTCAGCGCCGTATTCCTGCATGCGATTCGCCTTGAAGACGGCAGTGGTTTTAAAGTGATTCTAGAAGCCGCACCGGATGAGATGTATAGCACTGATGCTTACACCGCAGTCAACGCTATGAGTCAGGTATTGGCCAGTTATGTAAAGCGCTGGCCTGATCAGTATATGTGGACCATGAAACGCTTTAAGCAGCGCCCTGAAGGCGAAAAGCGTTGGTACTAAGCAACTAATCTAAGCCTGTTACTGACTGCATCACAGGCTTAGATTGCTTGCACAGAGCTTAAGCCTGATCCACAGCCTGCTTGCCCAAACTTAACCGTCAATCCTAGGCGGTTAAGCTACGCCTAAAGCGCATCAAAGCAATTAAGAAGAACGCCACACCAATCCCCACCAGCGCCAACATTTCTGGCCAGACCAAAGCTAAGCCTGCATCTCGAAATAAGATCGCAGTAGATAAGCTGACAAAGTGCGTGGTCGGTGAAAACTGCATCACCGTTTGCAGCCAAACTGGCATGCTATCCAGCGGCGTGGTGCCACCCGATAACAACAGCATCGGCATCACCACCGGAATGGCTAATAAACCAAACTGTGGAATCGAACGTGCCAAAGTGGTCAAGAACACCGCTAGCGACGTACTAGCAAACAGATACAAACCCGTCACCACTAAATACAAGCTCATTGAGCCAGCCAAAGGTACACCCAAGGCTTTTTTCACAATCAGCTCAAGCGATAACCAAGTACATAACACCACTACCACGATACTGGTCCAGACTTTCGCCGACATAATTTCAAAAGCAGTTAACGGCAGCACTAATAAGTGTTCAAGAGTGCCATGCTCACGCTCACGCAATAACGCGGTACCCGTTAATAAAATCGCTAAAATAGTGACGTTATTAATAATCTGAATAATCGCCAAAAACCAGCCACTCTGCATATTGCTATTAAACAGCGCGCGGGTGGTCAGCTTAATCGGTGGCTCACTTGCCACGCCACTAAGCTGCTGCAATTCACGCTGAAAGATGCGCCCCATATAGCCTGCGCCCATAAAAGCTTGGCTCATGGCAGTCGCATCTACGTTCATCTGCAATTCAGGCTGTTTACCGGCCATTAAATCCGCTTGAAAACCCACCGGCACATTGATCACAAAGGTATAGCGGCCACTATCCAGCACCTCGTCAATCTGTGCATAAGGCAACATCACTGGAGTTTTAAACTCGGGCGGGCGTAAGACTTCGGCTAACTGGCGTGAGAGGCGGCTGTTATCTTCATCAACAATCGCCACACTAGCGTTATGCACACCCACCGCTGAACCCGAGGCGGGCATATAAATCGCCGCGCTAAAGGCATACAACATAAACAGCAATAACACAGAGTCATAACGCAGGCTGATCAGCTCTTTAATGCCTAAGCGGAAAATATGAGAGAGCTTATTCATTGCTTAGACCTCCTGCTTTTTCAAAAGAAGCAAACTTAAGCCGGTAAAGGCCAAGAAAAAGCCCAGCAAAGCCAAACATTGCAGCCAGAGATCACGCAAACTCAGTGCTTTAGTAAAGGTACCCACGGCAATATCTAAGAAATATCCGGCGGGGAATAAGATCCCCATCCAGGCGGAACCACCATCCAATGAGGAACGCGGAGTAATCAAACCAGAAAATTGAATAGTCGGTAAAGTGGTCAAAATCATTGTGCCTAAAATCGCAGCAATTTGCGTTTTCGTCACCGTGGACACCAACAAACCAAAACTGGTTGTAGCCAACACATAGAGCACACCACCCACCGCCAAGGCAAAGCCGCTACCTTTAAGTGGCACACCAAATAGCCAAATATTAATGGCGACCAACAGTGCTAAATTGAGCAAACTCACCGCTAAATACGGCATTTGTTTACCCAGCAAAAACTCTAAACGGGTCAGCGGTGTGGCGTAAAAGTTAGTAATTGAACCCAACTCTTTTTCACGCACCACACCCAACGCGGTCAACATGGCCGGAATAAACACTAAAATCAGCGCCATCACCCCAGGACCAATCGCATTCACACTGATCACATCTTGGTTATAGCGAAAACGCGTTTCTAGACGTGCTGGCTGCGCTAAAGCAAGTACGGCTGCACTACCTTCATCACGTAAACGCTGCAAACTCTCTTGGTGTACTGCTTGCACATAACCACGGCTGGTTTCCGCTCGGAATGGCATACCACCATCCAACCACACGGCCACTTCAGGGTGACGACCGGCATATAAGTCACGGCCAAAACCCGCAGGTATTTCAATCGCTAACTTAATATCGGCACGCTGCAAACGCGCATGCAAATCTTGCATATCTGTTAAAGGCTCGCGCTCGGCAAAATAGCGTGAACCACGATAGGCTTCTAAATAAGCACGACTTTGCGCCGTATTGTCTTGATCCAGAGTGGCAAAGGCTAAGTCTTCCACATCAAGGGAAATACCAAAGCCTAAAATAATCATCATAAATACTGCGCCCAGCAAGGCAAACCAGAGGCGCACGCGGTCACGCAGTAACTCTTTGCTTTCACGCACGGCCAAAGCACGGGTACGTTTTAAACTAAAACCTTGACGCGGAACGCTGGCTAAAGCGTCTGTTTTAGTACTGGTTACTTGCAGCGGTCCTGCATCTAATCCCTGTGCTTCTTGCAAGCAAGTAACAAAAGCATCTTCCAAGGTTTCGCCAGCAAACTGCTGTTGCAGCTCAGCCGGGGTACCGACCGCTAACACTTTGGCCGCATGCATCAAGGAAATACGGTCACAGCGCTCGGCTTCATTCATAAAGTGCGTGGAGAGGAAAATCGTTACCCCTTGCTCACGGGATAATTCAAACAGCAGTCGCCAAAAGTCATCACGCGCAGCGGGGTCAACGCCTGAGGTGGGCTCATCGAGAATTAATACTTCAGGCTTATGAATTACCGCCACTGCCAAAGATAAACGCTGACGCAAACCCAAGGGCAAGGCGCCGGCTTGCTCATCCCTATACTCGCCTAAATCGAAGCGCTCAATTAAGGCTTGGGCTCGCTCGGCACCGATCTGCTTAGGAATATCAAATAAGTGCGCATGCAGCTCGAGGTTTTGCAGAACCGTCAGCTCGCCATATAGAGAGAAATTTTGCGTCATAAAACCAACGCGCTTACGGGTGGCTAGATCTTTGGCATCCACTGGTTTGCCCAGCAGCCAAGCCTCGCCTTCCGTGGCAGGCAGTAAACCGGTCAGCACCTTCATGGTGGTGGTTTTACCGCAACCATTGGAGCCTAAAAAGCCAAAAATCTCACCGCGCTCAATCTCAAAGCTGACCTTACTGACCGCAGTAAACTCACCAAAACGCAACGTCAGATCAGTGGCTTTAATGGCAACCTCATGCTTTTCCGGTGAAAACGCTGTGATCTGTAACGGCTCAACCTGAGTTGCGCCAGCACCCTGATAATAAGTAAAGGCATCATCAAGTTTGCCGCTAGCCGTAACCGCTGCCAGCTCTTGAGTTGCACCTGAAGCGATTAAATGCCCACGGTCCATCATCAAGCAGTGCTCAAACTGCGCCGCCTCTTCCATATAGGCAGTGGCTACCAGCAAAGTCAGATGTGGGCGGTCACTGCGCACGCGCTCAATCAATTCCCAAAAGTGCCGACGCGATAAAGGGTCAACACCAGTGGTCGGTTCATCAAGAATCAGCAAATCAGGATCGTGAATCAGTGCGCAGCATAAACCGAGTTTTTGCTTCATACCGCCAGATAGCTTACCCGCTGGGCGATCTGCAAACTCACTCAGATCGGTTGCTTCAAGCAGGCTGGCCATGCGTACTTCACGCTCATCACGAGTTAAACCAAACAGTGTGGCAAAGAAACGAATATTTTCTACAATGGACAAGTCTGGGTAGAGGTTATGCCCCAGCCCTTGCGGCATAAAGGCAATACGCTGATATAAAGAAGCTCGATGGCGACGCTGATCAATCGAGCCGCCCAAAACGTCTAGCTCACCTTTCTGCAGGATTTTTACCCCAGAAATCAGACCGAGCAAACTGGATTTACCGGCACCATCGGGGCCAATCAAGCCGCAGCGACTGCCCACTGGCAAACTAAAGCTAACGTCTTCTAACGCCCGCTGCTTACCATAACGGTGAGAAATATTAACGGCATTAATTGCTTCTGTGCTCATGCTGCTCTACCTAACGACCCGATCCATTGATGCATGCTGTGGTGACCCAGACAGCCTAGCGATTGCGCTGTAACACCTGACAGGCTGACTGTCAGGCCTAAGCGCTTTACTGCAATTGTTCTGGCCAATCAATACTTGCATCACGGCGCACATAGGCAGAACCGGGCATTCCTGGCTTAGCTTGTGGCATAGCAGCAGGATCCGTTAAACGCAGCTTGACGCGAAACACCAGTTTCTGGCGCTCATCGCGGGTTTCAACCTCTTTAGGGGTGAATTGTGCTTTCGCCGCAACAAATGCCACTTGTGCTGGCAACGGCTCCTCAGGCAATGCATCTAAAACAATGCGCGCCTCATCATTAGCGACTAAGCGACCTGCTACCGTAGAGGGTAAATACACATTCATATATTGATCAGAAGGATCAATCATTAGAAATACGCGTCCACCCGCGCCTAATACTTCACCTGGCTCAGCTAAACGCAATTGCACCACACCATTCATTGGTGCACGTAAACTACTGTCATCAATTTCACTGGCTAACTGCGCGACCATCGCCTCAGCAGAAGCAATGGTCGCTTGCGCTGCTTGTACTTGAGATTTGGCGGCGTCTAACGCTGCAGATGAAGTATCAAAGCGCGCTTGCTGCTGATCAATCTGCTGGCCACTGGCATGGCCGCGCGCATACAGCTCACGGAAACGTTTTAAATCTTGCTGGGCTAAACGACGCTCACTTTCACGCAAATGCACTGTGGCTTTAGCTGCAGCTACATTTTCACGGGCACGCAACACTTCGGATTGCGCTTGAGTACGCTGCGCTTCTAAAGTGCGGGTATCAATGCGGGCTAATAATTGCCCAGTCGTCACACTATCGCCTTCAGCAACTAATACTTCAGCCAGTCGGCCTGGATACTTAGTAGCAACCTGTACTTCAGTGGCTTCCAAACGGCCATTGGCCTCATAGACGCCTTCTGGCAAACGATCCTGCAAGGACTTCCAATAGCCAAAACCACCAGCAGCAACTAAGACAATCAGTAATGGGGCAATAAATAAACGAGACGGACTTTTATGCGTAGACATGCTTGCTCCTAGCAAGTGAAAACAACTGAATAGTTATTAGCCTGGCCTAGCGTAACAAGTAAATAAAAACTAAGACCATGCTTTATGCATCTATTTATAGCTTTTACAATATCAAAAAAGCATAAGGGCATTGTACGCTGTAGAAACAAATCGTCTAGGCACAGCACTGAATTCACACGACCAACCACTCTCTTAGACAGGTTAAATTCAACTGAATCAGGCTCTTAATAAACCGCAATTAGATAAGAAACAAATTGAACTTATTCTGTTGATTACAACCATTAACTATTGGCTTACGATGGCGCGCAAAATGCAATCATCATACGAAAAATGATCGGGCTAAAAAGCAAGTGATGCTATTAACAATTCGCCGGAGAGCAAGGCACTAAATGAAACGCAAACCTGACTTATTATGGATTTTAGTCGTCATCCTCAGCTTAGGCGTTGTTACTACTGACTATACAAAAAGCCTACTAAAGCGCTCCTCTGCTGATACCGTGCCAAGCGCTTACGAAGCACAAACTACGTTGGCGCTACATACCACCGCTGATCGGTAACAACCGCATGCAAAGGCACATCCCAAGGTGCCACTGGCAACTGCTCAATACACTGACATTCATGCGCCAAACCAATACGTTGCGGCGTGATAATGTGATCACGCTGATACAACTCAGCAAAACAGCGATCATAGAAACCACCACCCATCCCTAAGCGCTCACCGTGCCGATCAAAACCTACCAAAGGTAGAAATACCGCATCCAACGCCCACACAGCGCGCTGATCAGCAACGCACCAACGCGGCTGTGCAATACCGAAACGGTTTTTTTCCCACTGCTGGTTAACTGGACGTACGCGTTGAAACACCATCGTGGTTTTTGGCCAGCGCGCTAACACCGGCAAATAGACATGTTTGCCACGTCGCCATGCTTCGCGCATCAGTAATTGCGTATCAATTTCACCATCACTGGCGCTATATAAAGCAATATGTTGTGCATGTAAAAATAGCGGATGCTGAGCCAGTTGACGAAACAACGACTGGGCGGCTTGAGCTTGTTGACTTGGAGAAATGTTGCGCCGCTGTTTACGCAAACGAGTGCGTAACTGGGCACGGGATAAAGGCGGGTTTACTGACATTAAAAAAAGACTCCCCGGAGATGCCGCTATCGACGTAGCCCTTGAACCCGATAGGTTCAAGGCGGAAGTTACTTCAAATCATTAGGCTTTCCGCAAGCGGACATGCACACAGACTTAAAATTGTAACCTCCAGTTTGGTATGAATCGGCTCAGGGACATTGCCAACTGGCTAACACTCTAGGGAGACGCCCTCAGTATACACAAATCTTTGAACGCCTCAAGGGCACTTTATTCAGGACTTTCCAAACTTGTTTGCACACGCATAACTAACTGCTGAATCTGTTCAGTACTGTCATCACTCAACAACGCATCACGCTGTTTACCGTGTAAAGCGTGAGTGATATTGAGCGCAGCCATCACCGCAATACGCTCAGCACCAATAACTTTTCCAGAGCGCCGAATGTCACGCATTTTACGATCTAAATACTCAGCGGCCCGCTCCAAGTTGTCACTTTCTGCAACGGGACAGGCAATATGGTAATCCTTATCCAAGATACGTACGGTCACCGTCTGGGTTTGAGTCATGAATCTTGCTCCAACGCTTTAAGCCGAGAAATCATTGCAGCAAAGTGCCCACGCTCTTCACGCAATGCTTTATTCTGCGTTCGAAGTTCAGTATTGCGTTGAATCAATTGCTCAACGGCCTGCACTAAGGCTTGCAAATCAGTATTTTTCACCAGCCCTCCGATTATTGCCAACAAGGTATCTTGTACTATTTATATACGTATCATTCTAACGCCAGCCAGCCATTGCGCACAGTACTATAAGGTACATAAAACAAATAAACTTCCCGAATGTAACTGCTCACACACTTAACAAGCACGACCTAATCTTATCTATCGCAGAACCACACAAGCCAATTAGCTGGAAAATCCAGAGACGGGCTGCAAAAATCAGTATTTAGCGCCATACTAAACAACGCGATATACTAACGCACATAGTTTAAAAGACCTTCAAAGCCACTTATCAGTTCCATTATTTCGGATTTTTCATGCCCCAATCTCAATCTGCTTACACCTCATTCGCTACATTACTTAACACCAGTGGCCACTCTGTTTCACCAGCCGAATTACAAGGTTTACTGCTGGGTCGCTGCTGTGCCGG
>CAJDVO010000102.1_pt1 | contig 11394 bp, 10 predicted proteins | sample 7391281 | NCBI WGS metagenome assembly CAJDVO01 (sample SAMEA7055709, study PRJEB34461) | soil metagenome | biome: terrestrial ecosystem; feature: Peninsula; material: soil | place: Antarctica | collected 2016
ACACCGGCAGAAAAGGCGCTGAGCTCAAGCTCAGGGTAGCCAATGGCTTCACCTAAAGCGCTAACAAAACCGACCGAGCCATAATAAATCAGCAACACCCAAAGCAACTCTGGAACGCCGCGCACCATGGTTGAATAGGCATCACCTAACCAGCGCAGCGCACGATAGGGTGAAGTTTTTGCTAATGCACCGCCCAGCCCTAATACCAAGCCTAAAGCCAGTGAGCACAGCGCCAGTTTAACTGTCATCCAAGCACCAGCAAGCAGTGCTGGGCCAAAACCATAGAGTTCGAAATTCATCAGAAATACTTGTGTGGGTCGCAAAGTAAAGCCGCCACAACAAGGTGGCGGCTTTTTACAGCGCAGTCTTAAAAATTAATACACGCTAAATGGAAAGTACTTGTCGTTGATGGTTTGGTAGGTACCGTCTTCAACAATTTCTTTTAACGCTGTATTTAAACGCTTACGCAACTCATCGTTACCTTTGCGCAGCGCAATACCGATTTTATCGTTATCAAACACGGGCTCACCTTTAAACTCATACTCGGCGCCGGCTTCGCTTTGCAGCCATTCCCAGTTGACAAATTTATCAGCTAACACGCCATCTAAACGGCCTGAAGCCAAATCAAGGTAGGCGTTTTCGTTGGTATCGTAGAGCTTAATATCAATCGCTTTACCGATATTATCTTCTAGCCAGTTACCGGCGATGGTCGCACGCTGTGCACCAATCACTTTACCTTTTAAGCCTTTTTTATCGACTTCAAAATTGCTACTTTTTGGCGCAATAAACTGTAAACCGTTGGTGTAATACGGATCAGTAAAGTCAACCGCCTGTAAACGCTCTTCGGTAATTGACATCGATGCCGCTAAGAAATCAAATTTCTTAGCGTTCAATGCAGGAATAATGCCGTCCCAATCGGAGATCACTACGCTGCACTCAACTTTCATCTTTTCGCACAGCGCGTGAGCGATATCGAGGTCAAAACCAACGGCTTTGCCACTGGAATCTATTAGGTTAAATGGAGGATAAGCCCCTTCAGTACCAATTTTAAGTTTTTCTACCGCAAAACTTGCAGTTGCAAATGACAAACTGGCCGCCGCAACTAAGAGTATTTTTTTATACTTTTGCATAGTTATTGCCTCAATGGTTATGACTGGACATAAATTGCTTACACCGCTCAGATTGCGGATTATCAAACACCTGGTCAGGTGTACCCTGCTCTTCAATTAAACCTTGGTGCAAAAACACCACTTTGCTCGACACTTGCCGCGCAAAGCTCATTTCATGGGTCACCAATAACATGGTGCGACCTTCTTCAGCCAAAGCACGAATCACACCGAGCACTTCTTGTACCATTTCCGGGTCAAGCGCAGAAGTCGGTTCATCAAACAAAATTACTTTTGGTTGCATAGCTAAGGTACGCGCAATCGCTGCACGTTGCTGTTGGCCACCCGATAACTGATTCGGATAGACATGACGTTTATCGGCAATGCCAACTTTAGCCAACAAAGTCTCTGCAGTGGCAATGGCTTCATCTTTACTGAGGCCCAACACGCGACGCGGCGCTTCGATAATATTATCGAGTACGGTCATATGCGGCCATAAGTTAAAGTTTTGAAACACAAAACCCACTTGTGTGCGCAGACGATTGATTTGCTGATTATTGGCAGCAACCAGCTGCCCTTCACGATCTTTTTTTAACTGTAACTCTTCACCAGAAAAGAAAATCTGCCCGCAGTGCGGGTTTTCTAGCAGATTGATACAGCGCAAAAACGTTGACTTACCTGACCCAGAAGAGCCAAGTATAGATATAACATCGCCATCATTAGCGGTTAAAGAAATCCCTTTTAAAACATCTAAATCGCCATAGCGTTTATGTAAATCGCGTATTTCTAAGGCAGGGATGGCCTCAGCCATAAAAGGTCCTTTTTGAACGAAGAATATGCTTAAAGCAAGCATGCGCTCTGTTAAGAGCAACAGACAAACCCCAATCAAACACCTGTGGATTGAAAGCGGGCAGCTAAGCTATGAATTAATATGCTGCGATAGTGCCAGTTTTAGGTTCGCTTGGAAAGCATAAGACCGTTCTAGACATCTAGTCTTCATCAGCTGACTTAGTCGTCTTGGGCGATAATCTTAAACTACGCAAACTGCGTTTAACACTTTTCAGGTGATTGACCAACGAAGGACCCCGCGCCATCGCTACACCCATCGCCAGAACATCAATCACCACCAAGTGGGCAATGCGCGAGGTCAGCGGTGTATAAATCTCGGTATCTTCCTGCACATCAATGGCTAAATGAATACTGGCCAAATCCGCAAGCGGTGTATGACTTGGGCATAGCGTAATTAAAATAGCACCCGTTTCACGCACCAGATTCGCAGTAGTCAGCAAATCTTTTGAGCGCCCCGATTGCGAAATACAAATCGCCACATCAGTAGGCTGCAAAGTCACTGCCGACATGGCCTGCATATGCGGATCACTATACGCACACAGCACCTGAGGCACCAAAGCCATAAAACTCCACACGCTGGGCTTTGGCCATTAAAGCAATGGCTTTCTCGAGAGCATCTATATTGAGATTCTCACGCACTTCAATCAACGTATGCAGGGTAGTGTCGAAAATCTTTAGCGCATAATCGGTCACTGCATCATTCTCACTGATCTCAAACTGCCCAAAGCTGGCACCAGCAGCAAGGCTTTGCGCCAACTGCAGTTTTAAGTCTTGAAAGCCTTGGCAACCAACGGCGCGACAGAAGCGTACAATAGTAGGCTCACTCACACCAACAGCGGCGGCTAAGTCGGACATGGAGCTGTGCATCACCCCAGCCGGATCAGCTAAAACATGCTGCGCAACTTTAACTTCAGACTTACGCAGGGCTTCGAGGGATTGAGCGATATGCTGTAACAGATTCACAATGTTAGACTCGTTTAGCTTGTGCCACAGTTATGTAGCGGTTTTGTAGTTATACTACAACAGCTGTTTATTCGCACGTTTTTCCCATAGGAGAGCAACCTTGAGCATGCCTTGTGACATGTTAGTGTTTGGTGGTACCGGTGATTTAGCCCTGCATAAATTACTGCCAGCCCTCTACCATTTGCATCGTGAAAACCGCTTACCTAGCTCGATGCGCATTACCGGCATTTCTCGTAAACTCTTGCCTCGTGAAAACTATATTAAATTGGCTGAACGCCATTGCCGTGCACAGATCGAAAAAAAAGACTTCAATGACAGCACTTGGCTAAGCTTTAGTAAGCGTCTCGATTACCTATCAATGGATGCGTCACAATCCGCAGATTTTAGTCGGCTAGCCAAAATTTTAAAGGACAACGCAGGGCATGGCTATATTTACTATTTGGCCACGGCTCCCAATTTATTTGAAAGCATCGCCGCCAACTTGGCTTTAAATGGCTTAACCGCTGCCAATACGCGTATTGTCATCGAAAAACCCATTGGCCATTCATTAGAATCCGCCTTAGCAATCAACGCTGCGATTGGTGCGGCCTTTAAGGAAGAGCAAGTATTCCGCATTGATCACTATCTGGGTAAAGAAACCGTACAAAACTTAATGGCCTTGCGCTTTGCCAATGCTTTATTTGAGCCGGTGTGGCGCGCAGCTCATATTGATCATGTGCAAATCAGCGTCAATGAAACCCTCGGTGTTGAAAACCGTGGTGAGTACTACGACCACGCGGGTGCGATACGCGATATGCTGCAAAATCACCTACTACAACTGCTGTGCCTCGTAGCAATGGAAGCACCGGTGCGTTTTGATGCGGATGCGGTGCGTAATGAAAAAGTTAAAATTCTGCAAGCGCTGCGTCCCATTAGCGGCTTAGATGTAAAAGACAAAACCGTACGCGGGCAATACGCGGCAGGCAACGTTGGTGGCCATAACGCACCGGCGTATTACTTTGAAAAAGATGTGGATAATGACAGTGACACCGAAACCTTTGTCGCTATTGAAGTGGAAATTGATAACTGGCGCTGGGCTGGAGTGCCTTTTTACTTACGCACTGGCAAACGCTTAGCGAAAAAAACTTCAGAAATAGTCATCCAGTTTAAACCGGTACCGCACAGTTTATTTAGCGACAGCCAAGCCAATCATTTATTGATCCGCTTGCAGCCTGAAGAGCGAATCAGTCTGGAACTGATGGCAAAAACCCCTGGCAAAGGCATGCACTTAGAACCGATTAAGCTGGATATTAACTTGGCTCAAGCCTTCCAAGATAATCGTCGCTGGGAAGCCTATGAGCGCTTACTTTTGGATGTCATTAAAAACGACTCCACGCTGTTTATGCGCCGCGATGAAGTGGAAGCCGCATGGCAATGGGTCGACCCTATCCTTAAAGGCTGGGAGCAGCACTACCAGCGTCCACGACCTTATCCAGCAGGCTCTAATGGCCCTGAGCAAGCGCATAGCTTGTTAGAAAAGCATAACCGCGCTTGGCATGAGTAACCTTATTACCTAGACAAGTCCCTGTGTTTAAAAAGAACACTATTTAGCACGCATAAAAAAACCGCTCACAAGGAGCGGTTTTTTTATGCGAAGTACCTATTACGGCTTAGGTCCCGCATTTTTGATTTCTTCCGACACATCAAACTTCTGGAAGTTATCAACAAACTTAGCAGCCAATTCATGCGCAGCAGCATCGTAAGCAGCTTTATCAGTCCAAGTATTACGTGGGTTAAGTAAGTTGCTATCAACGCCTGGTACTAATTTCGGTACATCCAAGTTGATAACTGGTAAGTGCTCAGTTTCTGCACCCACTAACGTTCCACCTTGAATCGCCGCAATCACAGCACGTGTGGTTGGGATATTAAAGCGCTCACCCACACCGTAGCCACCACCTGTCCAACCGGTGTTAACCAAGTACACTTTAGAACCGAAACCTTGGATACGCTTAATCAACAGATCAGCATACTCACCAGCTGGACGGGGGAAGAACGGTGCGCCAAAGCAAGTAGAGAAGGTTGATTTAATGCCTGAGCCTGAGCCCATTTCAGTTGAACCAACCAACGCTGTGTAACCTGATAAGAAGTGGTACGCAGCTTGTTCATTATTCAAGATGGACACTGGTGGCAATACGCCCGTCAGGTCACAGGTCAAGAAAATCACAGCATTTGGCTCGCCTGCACGGTTCGCAATCACACGTTTTTCAACGTTTTCAAGCGGGTACGCTGCACGGCTGTTTTGCGTCAAGCTGTCATCGGTGTAATCCGGGACGCGTTCCTCATCAAGAACAACGTTTTCTAATACGGCACCAAACTTAATCGCTTTCCAGATAACTGGCTCATTTTTCTCAGACAAATCGATGCATTTTGCATAGCAACCGCCTTCGATATTAAACACAGTGCCCACACCCCAACCGTGCTCGTCATCACCAATTAGGTAACGGCTTTCATCAGCAGATAGTGTGGTTTTACCGGTGCCGGACAAACCAAAGAATAAAGTAGTATCGCCATCTTCACCAACGTTGGCAGCACAGTGCATTGGTAATACATCATGCGCTGGCAATAGGAAGTTCTGTACTGAGAACATGCCTTTTTTCATTTCGCCTGCGTACTGCATACCTGCCAGCAAAACTTTCTTCGCGGCAAAGTTAATCATTACGCAACCGTCAGAGTTAGTACCGTCACGCTCAGGTACACACTCAAAGAATGGCGCATTAATAATCATTACGCAACCGTCAGAGTTAGTACCGTCACGCTCAGGTACACACTCAAAGAATGGCGCATTAATAACCTGCCATTGCTCTTTGCTTGATGGATTAAAAGCATCTGGAGTAATAAACAAGCAGCGGCCAAACAGATTATGCCACGCTGTTGTTGTGGTCATTTTCACAGGTAAGTAATGCGTTGGATCAGAGCCTACGTGTACGTATGAAACAAAACTGTCATGTTCAGCAACATAAGCTTCTACGCGAGTCCACAGCGCATCAAAGATGCTCGGTGCGATTGGACGGTTGATTGGACCCCAAGCAATTTGAGCTTCAGTGCTAGGCTCTTGCACGATAAAACGATCGGCCGGCGAACGCCCCGTACGGTGCCCAGTTTCAACAACTAATGAACCATTAACAGCTAACTTGCCTTCGCCACGGCGAACGGCCTCTTCAATCAATTGAGCAGCACTAATATCAGTGTACACAGCGGTTTTTGCTTGCGTCATGAGATCCCCAACGGCCCGAGCCGAGTCCTCCAGAAATTTTGTAGCGCTTTTGCTTAAACGCTACAACGAAAAAGTGCCCGTGATTATGACAGACTTATGCAATTAATGCACTGTGCTCGTCGCATCAGTTGCATCTTGCTCAGCTTGTTCGGCGAACATTTGCACAACATCCTGCTCATTAAACAAATAACGTTCATTACAGAACTGACAATCAATCTCGATAGTGCCTGCTTTTTCAGCGAGCAACAACTGTAAATCTGCCAATCCTAGACTGATTAAAGCTTGCACTGAACGCTCACGCGTACAACTGCATTGGAACTTCAGATCAGTACTCGGAAACAAGCGCACCTGCTCTTCATGGTAAAGGCGGTGCAAAATGGTCTCATTGTCCAGCCCTAGCAACTCTTCAGCGTTTAAAGTTGAAGCTAAAGCAACAATATGCTGCCAGCTTTCTTCACGCTCATCAGAGTCTAGCAGGCGATTAGCAGGTAATTGCTGCAAGAGCATACCGCGCGCGCGCTGACCGTCGGCATACAGCCAAAAACGTGTTGGCAGCTGTGCAGAGTTGACAAAATAGTTAGTAAAGCATTCAGCTAGGTTGTCACCATCTAAAGCAACTAAACCCTGATAGCGCTGACCTTCGCGCGGATCAACCGTAAGCGCCAGCACACCTTCTGGCATCAGCTCTTGTAAGGTTGCACCACTATGAATCTGATCAGCTTCGTAGCGAGCAAGTGCACGCAACTCACGATCACTCGAGCACTCAACCATCAACATTGGTACAGCACCGCTGGAACGCGCTTGCAGCACTAATAAACCATCAAACTTCAGCGTATTCACCAATAAGGCTGCAGCAGCCATCAGCTCACCTAATAAGGCAGCGACGGGCTCAGGATAAGTATGCTTAGCCAATACATGGGCATAACTTTCTTCTAGGCTGGCCATCTCGCCACGCACATCAGTGTCATCAAAAATAAAACGCTGGGTAAAATCAAAATCAGCCATATAACACTCACAGAAAAGATATCGGCTTAGTATAAACCGCGATTAAAAAAAGTAACGTATTGAGTTCCATTATGCCGACATCTCAATGGACTACTGGTCCTTAAATCGATGAATCTGTCGGCGTTGTTTTTTCGTTGGCCGGCCATCGGTCTGAATACCTATGGCGCCAGCTTTGCGTAGCTCTGCGGCTTTTTCGCGAGCGCTAAGACTCTCTTCAGTTTCGCGATAGAGCAGTTGCGCTTGTGGCGCACCGCGGCGCACCGCACTAAGCTGTTCAATAACAAGAGTGCGCTCGTCGTAGCCTGCGCGAATCACCAGCTCATCACCAACCTTAGGCTCTTTCGAGGGTTTGCAACGCTCACCACGGCAATGCACCTTGCCACCTTCAATCGCCTCTTTAGCTAAGGCGCGAGTTTTAAAAAAACGCGCCGCCCACAGCCACTTATCCAATCGAACTTTATCTTGCTGTGCATCACTCATTGTTTAGTTTCACCATGTTCTTTATGCAGCACCGTGCTGCTCTTCTAAGGAGGCATTCGTGGTAATCGGTAAGCAGACTCGAGCTTCAAGGCCACCGCCTGCACGATTAAGCAATTCCACAGTACCGCCATGCTGCGCAGCAATGCGCTGCACAATAGCTAAACCTAAGCCTGTACCCTGCCCACCACGCGCCTGATCACCACGAATAAACGGATTAAAAATACGTTGTAAGTCGTCAGGATCAAGCCCAGCACCACGATCAAGTATGCTGATCGCAACATAGGGCGCGTGTTCACCTTGCTCAACTGATGCTGCCACTTCAATACCTTGCCCGCCATAACGCAGAGCATTTTCCAATAAATTGACCAACATGCGTTTGATCGACACACGGCGCAGCATCAAGGACGGCATGATGTCTAAATAGACATGTATGACATGTCCCTGTTGGCTATATGGGGCAACCACAGAACTAATCAACTCATTCAGGTCACAGATTTCCATCGGCTCATCGCTGCCATCGCGAATAAAGGCCAGAAACTGATCTAAAATCGCGTCCATATCCTCAATATCACGCACCATATCACTGGTTAATTCATTGTCGCTATCGAGCAACTCCAGCGATAAACGCAAACGCGTCAATGGCGTGCGTAAGTCATGCGAGACACCAGCCAGCATCAGTTCACGCTCGCGTCCAGCTTGCTCAATATCATCGGTCATCTGATTAAAGGCCCGATACACTTCCGCCATTTCACTGGCAGTATCGACATCAACTGGCAAGCGCACACTGCGTCCATGACCAAATAGACGTGCAGCAATCACTAAACGTTTCAGTGGCGCACTCAGCTGGCTGACAAAAATCCACGCAGCCGCTGTGGATAGCAAACCAATGCCTAAAAACCAAGCCACTAAGTTCCAAACTCGCTGGCCTCGTAAAGGATGCGGATATAAAGGCACACGAATCCAGTCAGGACCCAAGCTCGGCGCATGCACCCACAGTGAGGGTGGATTTTGCGCACGAATCCGCACGCGGGTATCGTCACCCAACTCAGCACGCATTTGCTCAGTAAAAATATCACTATAGGGCCAATGTTTCTCACCGATCGGAACTTCATCCTCCTGCACCAACTGCAAACCAGCAGCCTTAGCAATAGCAGGTCGCTCAACGGTTGGTGATGCCCAATACGCGCGCAAAGTCAGCGCAGCACCGTGACTGTATTGGCGATCAACTAGCACATCTTCATTGAGCATCAAGTAAATCAGCGTCAGTGCTTTAGAAAACAATACTGCCAGCAACACCATCCATAGCGTGCGGGCAAAAAAGCTCTGCGGATAAAAAAATGGGGCCTTCATTTATTACCATCGGGTACAAACACGTAACCCACACCCCAGACGGTTTGGATATAGCGCGGCTTTGATGGGTCGGGTTCAATCATGCGGCGCAAGCGTGAAACCTGCACATCAATAGAACGCTCTAACGCATCCCACTCACGACCACGAGCTAAATTCATCAGCTTATCGCGGGTCAGTGGCTCGCGCGCATGCTCAACCAAGGCTTTTAATACAGCAAACTCACCAGTGGTGAGCATATGCACTTCATCACCTTTACTCAGCTCACGCGTGGCCAGTGACAAACTGTAATCACCAAAGGTGACGCTGGCTTCTTCACTACCTGGCGCACCTGGCACGCTGGTCGCTTGGCGGCGCAGCACAGCTTTAATCCGCGCTAATAACTCACGTGGGTTAAACGGCTTAGCTAAGTAGTCATCAGCACCCAGCTCTAGACCATGAATACGACTGGCTTCATCACCTTTAGCGGTAAGCATAATAATGGGGATTTGATTATTGCTGGCACGTAAACGACTGCACACCGATAAGCCATCTTCACCGGGCATCATTAAATCCAGCACCACTAAATTAAACAGCTCGCGGGCCAAGACGCGATCCATCTGCTCAGCATTTTCCACACCGCGCACACGAAAGCCTTGTTCAGTTAAAAAGCGCTCAAGCAAGCGGCGTAAGCGTTCATCGTCATCGACAATGAGGATTTTTTCACCTTCAGATACGCTCATGCTTTATCTACCTATTTAATGAATATATATGTGCTCTAGTATGCAGCAATCATCAGCATCATGTGTGCAGGGCATTGTTAACAAATTTTTCTTCAACTGACGCAGCGCTGGTTTGCTGAGCAATTTCCCCTATAATCAGCCCTTTCACGCAGGCTTACCCTGCTTCTTTGACTGACTCAGGTAGCCTGATGGATAGCATAAGTTCTCGTATCGCCACAGAATTGGGTGTTCGCCCACAACAAGTGACCGCCACTATAGCCTTGCTCGATGAAGGCGCGACCGTGCCATTTATCGCACGCTATCGTAAAGAAATAACCGGCAGCTTAGACGACACCCAATTGCGTAATTTAGAAGAGCGCTTACGCTATCTGCGGGAACTGGATGAGCGCCGCATTTCGATCCTCTCCTCAATTGAAGAGCAAGGCAAGCTAACCCCTGAGCTGCAACATGCGATCAACTTAGCTGATACCAAAACCCGCCTCGAAGATTTGTACTTACCTTATAAAAAGAAGCGCCGCACCAAAGGGCAAATTGCTTTAGAAGCAGGTCTAGGTGCGTTGGCAGATTTATTATTTAACGACCCCAGCCATGATCCTCAAGTGGAAGCTGCGCGTTTTATTAATGCGGACAATGGCTTCGCCGATGAGAAAGCGGTCCTTGAAGGCGCTAAATATATTCTGATGGAGCGCTTTGCCGAAGACGCATCTTTATTAGAACGCCTGCGTACAATGCTGCAGCAAGATGCCTTTTTAAGGGCTCGCGTAATTGCTGGCAAAGAAAATGACGCGGCAAAATTCAGCGATTACTTCGAACATGATGAACGTTTTAAAAATGTGCCATCGCACCGCGCACTGGCTATTTTCCGTGGTCGCAATGAAGGTTTTCTCACTGCCAGCTTAAGCCTCGGTGATGATATTTCTAGTACGATGCACCCCTGTGAAGTAGTGATTGCTCAGCACTTTGCGATTAAGAACCAAGAACGTCTAGCTGATAAGTGGCTGGCGGAAGTGGTGCGTTGGACTTGGCGTGTCAAGCTTTCTAGCCATTTAGAGACTGATCTATTTGGTCAACTGCGTGAGCAAGCTGAAACCGAAGCGATTAATGTGTTTGCGCGTAACTTGCATGATTTATTACTCGCCGCACCAGCCGGCCCACGCTGCACCCTTGGCCTTGACCCTGGTTTACGTACCGGTAGCAAAATTGCCGTCGTCGATGCTACGGGCAAGGTATTAGAGACCACTACCGTGTATCCGCATGTACCACATAATAAGTGGGATGAAACCCTCGCCACGTTAGCAAAACTCTGCAGCAAGCATCAGGTACAACTGATTGCCATAGGTAATGGTACGGGTAGCCGCGAATCGGATCGCTTAGCGATTGAACTGGTAAAAATGCTGCCTGAACTGCGCATGAGTAAGGTTATCGTCAGCGAAGCCGGTGCCTCGGTGTACTCCGCTTCCGAGCTCGCTGCATTAGAATTTCCTGATTTAGATGTATCACTGCGCGGTGCGGTATCCATTGCCCGTCGCTTGCAAGACCCACTGGCTGAACTGGTAAAAATTGATCCAAAAGCCATTGGTGTCGGTCAGTACCAGCATGACGTTTCACAATCGCAACTAGCACGCTCGCTGGATGCGGTAGTGGAAGACTGTGTAAACGCCGTGGGTGT
>CAJDVO010000183.1_pt1 | contig 11249 bp, 14 predicted proteins | sample 7391281 | NCBI WGS metagenome assembly CAJDVO01 (sample SAMEA7055709, study PRJEB34461) | soil metagenome | biome: terrestrial ecosystem; feature: Peninsula; material: soil | place: Antarctica | collected 2016
AACTTTAAACGGGAAAATAATGGATATTTGGTTAGCAGCACAGGCATTTATTTTAGGCGTGGTTGAAGGGTTAACTGAGTTTTTGCCAGTTTCCAGTACTGGGCACCAGATTATTGTTGCCGACGCTATTAACTTTTCTGGCCAGCGCGCCAAAGCTTTTAATATTATTATCCAGTTAGCTGCAATTCTGGCGGTAATGTGGGAATATCGCCGCAAAATTATTGAAATTGTTGTTGGTTTGCCGCGCGAAGCATCGGCGCAGCGTTTTACAGTCAATTTATTGGTGGCTTTTTTCCCTGCAGTGATTTTAGGTTTGACCTTTGCTGATCTGATTGAGCAGTGGTTATTTAACCCCATTACGGTGGCTACTGCGTTAGTGGTTGGTGGGCTGGTAATGCTGTGGGCAGAAAAACGTCCGCATAAAATAGCTGCAGAAACCGTCGATGATGTGAACTGGAAGCAAGCCTTGAAAATTGGTTGTGCTCAATGTCTAGCGCTGGTTCCGGGTACCTCGCGTTCAGCCTCAACTATTATTGGTGGTTTGTTTTTTGGTTTATCACGTACAGCAGCTACTGAGTTTTCATTTTTTTTAGCAATGGGCGGTACGTGCGTTATTGAAGTTTATTGCCAATAACAGTTATGCCGTCTTTGCTTGGTACCGAATTGTCTTTGGGTTATTGATTTTAGCCACTTGGCAGCTGGGTTTTATCGATTGGACATCGATCGGTGACTAGGTGCGCTGGATTAAATTTTTAACCGAGTATTAAATTAAGTGAAGCGAAAGACTCAGTGATTTGTCTGGCAGTAGCCTTAACTGAGTCAATCTACTTGACAATAAATGTGTTTAAAACGTAAGTTTGAAAGCTTTATATAGTGAAATTGATATGGCTCAGTCAGATACTGTAGAGCGTATTTTGGATGCAGCAGAAATTTTGTTCGCAGAAAAAGGCTTTGCCGAAACCTCGTTACGCTTAATCACCAGTAAAGCTAAGGTTAACTTGGCTGCGGTGAACTATCATTTCGGCTCAAAAAAATCTCTGATCCAAGCCGTATTCTCAAGATTTCTTGAGCCTTTATGTGCCAACTTAGAAGAGGAACTGGATCGTTTTGCGAGTGTTGGCGGGCCGGCTTTAACCCTTGAGCAACTGCTTGAAATGTTGGTTCAACAGACCCTTGCGGTAAAGCCACGCAGTGGTAATGACTTATCTATATTTATGCGTCTGCTCGGTTTGTCTTTTAGTCAAAGTCAGGGTCACTTGCGCCGCTATCTAAATGAGCTGTATGGCAAGGTGTTCCATCGCTATACGTTGTTATTGCATGAAGCAGCACCTGAAATTCAGCCGGTTGAGCTGTTTTGGCGCGTCCACTTTATGATTGGTGCTGCGTCCTTTAGTATGTCGGGCATTAAAGCCTTGCGTGCTATTGTCGAAACTGAATACCAAGTGCATATGACTACCGAACAAGTATTGCGTTTAATGGTCCCGTTTTTAGCCGCTGGTATGCGTGCTGATAGCGTACTTGATGTCGTGGGCATGCAGCCTGCCATTAAAAAGCAGACACCTTAATTTTTAGCCCAGCGTGGTGAAGTAATGATTGATTATCTGCATGTATCCATTGCAGAGCAGCGTCTTTATGCTTTTTCTAAGCAACAATTACAGCGCACTTACACAGTCTCTACTGCTTTAAATGGTCCTGGCGAGCAAGAAAACTCAGGTTGTACTCCGCGCGGCTTACATTATATACGAGCAAAAATTGGCGGTGACTTACCTACCATGGCTGTATTGCGGGGTCGGCGCTGGACGGGAGAAGTTTGGTCACCAGAATTAAATCAAGCCTATCCTGAGCGAGATTGGATTCTTAGTCGGATTCTTTGGTTAAGTGGCTGCGAACTGGAGCGTAATCGTTTAGGGTCGCATGATACTTTCCGTCGTTATATTTATATTCACGGTACTGCTGATGAAGCATTGCTTGGACAGCCGTATTCCCACGGCTGTATCCGTATGCATAACCAAGATCTAATTGAACTCTATGATCAGCTGGCCGACGCTTGCGTAGTCGAGATAAGTGAACATACGGCACAGGCGCAGATCCTCAATCCAGCTACTAAGGAATTGTTATGCAAGGCTCGTTAATGTTGGATATTGGCGGTACGTTTTTAACCGCTGAAGACCGTCACCTCTTACGCCAACCACAAGTCTGTGGGGTGATTTTATTTTCGCGCAATATTGAGCACCCGCAGCAAGTGCGCGAGTTATGTCAGGCGATTCGTGCCGTGCGCAGTAATTTGCTGATTGGTGTTGACCAAGAAGGCGGACGGGTTCAGCGTTTGCGTCAAGGCTTTGTTGCTTTGCCAGCTATGGGTTTATTACAGACAGCAGAAATGGGAAGTGTTAGCCATGGGCATCGACTTTAGTTTTGCACCGGTTCTGGATCTGGATTACGGTCGCAGCACAGTGATTGGCTTGCGCTCCTTTGGCTCCGATGTGGAAACGGTTGAAACACTCGCTGGAGCGTTTTTAAAGGGCATGCAGGCTGCAGGTATGCCAGGTGTTGGTAAGCATTTCCCTGGGCATGGCTGGGTTACCGCAGATTCTCATGTAGATATTCCTGTCGATGAGCGCAGCTTGGCTGAGATTCGGCGTACAGATTTACTACCCTTTAAAAATTTGCAGCATTATTTGGCCGGAATCATGCCGGCGCATGTGATTTACCCGCAAGTCGATGCAGTGCCTGCTGGCTTTTCTAAAGCGTGGCTGCAGGATATTTTGCGCAAAGAATTAAACTACCAAGGTGTGCTGTTTAGCGATGATTTATCCATGGCTGGTGCACATGTGGCAGGCGATGCAGCGCAGCGTGTGCTTGCTGCACTTAGCGCAGGCTGTAATGTTGGGTTACTATGCAACGATAGAGCAGCTGCCGAGCAGGGGTTAGTCGCATTACAAGTTGAGCGTGTCACACCCTGTACACAATTAACTGCTATGTATGGACGCTATACAGCACAACATGATTTTCAGCAGCACCCGCGCTGGCAGTCTGCGCGACAAGCACTTAAAACGCTTATAACCAACGGATAAGAGGTGGTAAATGAATAAGTACGCGATTATTGGGGGTACTGGATTAACTCAACTGGAAGGTCTAACTATTCGTGGTGCGACGTTTATTGAGACCCCTTACGGTGCACCATCTGCTGAGATTCTGCGCGGTGAATATGCGGGGCGTGAAGTCTTATTTTTAGCCCGCCATGGCCACCCACACCGTATTCCACCGCATGAGGTGAACTACCGTGCTAACTTATGGGCGCTGCGCCAGGCCGGCGCCACGCATATCCTTGCGATTAATGCGGTGGGCGGTATCACGGATAATTTGAAAGTCGGTTGTTTTTTTATTCCTGATCAGGTGATTGACTACACCTCTGGCCGCAAACATACGTTGTATGAAGGTGATTTGGATCATGTGACCCATGTTGATTTCAGCTATCCCTATGACGATGCTTTACGCAAGCGTCTAATTGCTGCGGTGGCTGCTTGTGGTTACAGCTGTAATAACAATGGTGTCTATGGTTGTACGCAAGGCCCACGCTTAGAAACCATTGCTGAAATTAAGCGTATGGAGCGTGATGGTTGTGATGTAGTAGGCATGACAGGTATGCCAGAAACCGTACTCGCACGCGAGATGGGTTTAAGTTACGCCTGTTTGGCTTTAGTGGTGAATCCTGCTGCGGGTAAATCGCAAGGTGTGATCACTATGGCGCAAATCAATGATGCGCTAAACGTTGGCATGTCAAAAGTTAAAATTATTTTGGCGCGTATGCTAACCAGCATTTAGCCGCTATAAGCGCTATAGACGAGGCAATGCCTATAGCGCTTAGTTATATTCTAAGCCGCTACGCTGACTAAGGTTAGCGCGCTGCCATGTAAAAATGAAAACTGTCCTGATAATTCATCACCTGCTTGCCACTGCGGCGACAAATCTTTGCGCAGGCGTAAGCGCACATGTCCTTGCTCAGCTACTTTTAAATCCAGAATCTGCGCATCATAAAAACTAAAATATGTGCCAGTCAGTGGGTTTAGCGCCTTAAACAAACTCTCTTTAAATGAAAAAACCAAGGTCAGATACGTCGCTGCAGTGACGTCGTCTAAGCGACCATAAACACTGTATTCGTCTGGCGTTAAAATGGTCTTGGCTAGCCGTTGTGCGCGTGCGTGAGCAAGCGGTTTTTCTATATCCAAACCCAACCCTTGCCAGTGTCGGCTGTCGCCAACAATCGCCGCGCAAAGACTATGACTGTGTGACATAGAGCCGCAACTGTATTGTGGCCAGGCAGGTGCGCGGCTATGGTCTTGTTGAGAGGGCAGGCTTGGGTGACCCGTTTGTAGGCGTAATGCTTCGCGAGCACAGAGGCGTGCAGCCAAAAATTCAGCTTGGCGTTTAAGCGCAGCTTTAGGTATTGGGATGGTGTAATGCATAAACAGCTCAGGGCTAGCTGCTTGTGCAGTAAAACAGGCCGACACCAATGTGCAGCCGAGGAGTGGCGTCGGGAAGGGCCAGTGTTGTTGTAAATGATTTAAAAAACCTACGTCTTGGGCTGCATCAGCCATGCAAAAATACCTGTTTAAACACAGTTTTAATAAATAAATGGTTATAAGTCTGGAATAAAATCGATGTTGCGGTTATAAGTGCTTAATAATTTTATGCGTGTTTATCTTTTCTGTTGAGGAACTCTATGAAACTACAACAATTGCGTTATATCTGGGAAGTATCACGAAATGGTCTTAATGTTTCAGCCACCGCCCAAGCCCTTTATACATCGCAACCTGGGATAAGCAAACAAATACGTTTACTTGAAGATGAACTGGGCGTTGAAATCTTTGCCCGCAGCGGTAAGCACCTAACTCGAGTCACTGCGGCCGGTGAACGGATTATTAAGACGGCTGGAGAAATCCTGCGTAAGTGTGAAAATATCAAACAAATTGGTCAAGAGTTTTCTAACGAGCGCGTGGGCACTTTATCTATTGCCACCACGCACACGCAGGCGCGTTACGCCTTGCCGGCTGTGATCAGTGGCTTTATGCAGGAATACCCCGATGTTGCCCTGCATATGCACCAAGGTACGCCAACGCAAATTGCTGAGATGGCCGCCGATGGTACGGTTGACTTTGCCATTGCCACTGAAGGGATGGATCAGTTTGGCGATCTAATTATGATGCCATGCTATCGCTGGAATCGTTGCGTGGTTGTGCCCAAAGGACACCCGCTGACCAGCATGCCGAAACTCACACTGCAAGCATTGGCCGAGTTTCCAATTGTCACTTATGTGTTTGGTTTTACCGGTCGGTCAAAATTAGATGAAGCCTTTAGTCAGATTGATCTAGAACCTAAGGTGATCTTTACCGCAGCTGACGCTGATGTGATTAAAACCTATGTACGTCTTGGTTTGGGTGTGGGAATTGTTGCCGACATGGCAGTTGATAAGCTGCAGGATCAAGATTTGGTTGCTTTAGATGCCAGTCATTTATTTGAGTCAAGTGTGACTAAAATTGGATTTCGCCGTGGCACCTTTTTGCGTGGCTTTATGAGTGACTTTATTGAGCGTTTTGCTCCGCATTTAGATCGCGAAACTCAGAGCAAAGTGATTCAGGCGCGCAGTAAAGATGAAGTTGAAGAGTTGTTTAAAAACATTGAATTACCAGTCTATTAAAATAACACAACTCTGCGCGCAGTAATGCGGATATGTACCTGCTAAATCTGACTTATTCAGCGACGATTGTCGTATAATCGCGGCAGTTTTTATTACCGACTTTGAGGATCACCATGACCGATTACCGTGAAACGCTGCATGATAATTATGGCCAGTTTTTTAGCATCGAAAAAATGCTGCATGAAGTGCGCACTGAGCATCAACACTTGGTTATTTTCGAAAACGCTAGAATGGGCCGTGTTATGGCGCTGGATGGCGCGATTCAGACCACTGAAGCTGATGAATTTATTTATCATGAAATGCTCTATGGTGGAAATTGACCAAGCCGTTGTTGATATGTGTAAAGAGTATCTACCGAATCACTCCAAGGGTGCTTACGATGATCCGCGTGTGAACTTAGTGATTGATGATGGCATGCGTTTTATTGCCAACTGCACCGAGAAATTTGATGTGATTATCAGTGACTGCCCAGACCCAACCGGTCCTGCGGAAGTATTGTTCTCGGAAGATTTTTATCATGCCTGTCATCGCTGCTTAACTGATGATGGTATTTTGGTTGCACAAAACGGCACACCATTTTTACAGATTGATGAAGTGCAAACCACCGCTAAAAATATTCAAGGTCTGTTTGCTGACTGGCATTTTTATCATGCAGCAGTACCGACTTACATTGGTGGCAGCATGACCTTTGCTTGGGCTGCTAAAAACCGTCAGACACGCCAGACGCCTTTGGAAACTTTACGTCAGCGTTTTGCTGGCAGTGGCATTGTTACGCGCTACTATAATGCTGATATCCATCAGGCTGCTTTTGCTTTGCCACAATATGTGCTGCAAGCCATCGGTAAACCAAGCAACGATTAAAGAACTGCGCATAAAAACCCCACTTAAGTACTAATGTGGGGTTTTTTTATGCATGTTTTTCACTTTTTATTAAAAGATACTGAGACTATAAAAGCATGTTGAGGCGACATTGAACATGCTATCTTGCTTGCCTAGTAAGCTGTTTTGCGATTGCCTAGATACCTAAAATAATTAAGGAATTTGCCCTATGCTTATTTTCTTTGTCAGCATCACCATACTTATACTTGGATATAAGTTTTATAGTCCTTTTGTTGAAAAGCAAGCGGGTATCGACTCTGCAGCTATAACCCCACAGGAACGTTTAAATGATGGCGTGGACTATGTTGCGATCCATCCAGCTAAAGCGTTTTTAATTCAGTTCTTAAATATTGCTGGTGTGGGTCCTATTTTTGGACCAATTCTGGGTGCTTTATATGGCCCAATTGCATTGGTCTGGATCGTTCTGGGTAACGTTCTAGGCGGAGCAGTCCATGACTACTTCTCCGGTGTAATGAGCCTGAAAGAAGACGGTAAAAGTTTGCCTGAAATTGCTGGCAAATATTACAACGTAGTTTTCAAAGGTATTATGTTGATTTTTACCGCCATGCTGCTGTTTTTCGTCGGTGTGGTTTTTATTATGAGCCCAGCTGGGCTGTTAAGTAACTTATCCTATTTTGAGGGTACTTTTTTAGCGGGTAATACCTTTTGGGTATTGGTGATATTGGCGTATTACTTTATGGCGACTTTGTTGCCGATTGATAAAATCATCACCAAGCTTTACCCGATATTGCTAGAGGCGCCAAATTTGCCGGAAGTTACCGATATTTTTGCGTACTTCACTGACGAGCATGAGCATGATTTCTTAGCACCCAATCCTGATGGATTGCCGGTATGGCCACTGTTGTTTGTAACGATAACTTGTGGTGCTATCAGTGGTTTCCACTCGACGCAATCGCCGATGATTGCCCGTTGTCTAACCAATGAGAAATATGCACGTCCGGTATTTTATGGTGCGATGGTCTGTGAAGGTATCGTTGCTTGTGTATGGACGTTAGCGGGTATTGCAGCGTTCCCTGAAGGGTATATTGGTTTAAAAGCGATGCTTGATCAGGGTGGCCCAGGTTTAGTGGTCAATCATATTGCGACCAGTTATCTCGGTATTTTTGGTGGTGTGATGGCTATTCTTGCTGTGGCGATTTTCCCGATTACCTCGGGTGACACCGCTTTCCGCTCGTTGCGTTTAACGATTATGGATGCGTTTAGCATCTCGCAAACGACTTGGCATAGACTGGCATTGTCGGCGCCAATACTGGCGATTGCTTATCTAATGACGTTCCTAGATTTCGCTTTGATTTGGCGTTATTTCGCATTCTCAAATATGCTGCTATCAACCAGTGTGCTGTGGTTAGCTACTAAGTACTTGTTTGATAGAGGCACCTTTCACTGGATTGTAAGTATTCCAGCGGTGATTGGCACAGCTGTGACAGTGTCTTATATTGCGACTGCGGGTATTGGCTTGAATTTACCGATTGAGTACAGCAAAGCGATTGGTGCTGTGACTGCTGTGATTTGCTTGATTGGTTTGGTGATGCAGCATCAAAAACGCGCTGCAAACCTTAAAGTAAAAGCAGCAGTATAGTAAGAATGAAAATTGAATAATTGCTGTTTTGATGAGTATAAGTGGACACTTTGCGAGGGATACGAAGTTGTCTATTTATAGCAAAGTAAACATATCTAGATAGTGCTGTTAAAAAAGGTCAGATTCAATTGAATCCGGCCTTTTTGTTGTTGCTTAGCATGGAACTTAAACAGGGAACAATTCGCTCAGTTTCATGGCTAACATCATATCGCCTTCAGTGCGTAGCTTGCCGCCCATAAATGCCTGCATACCATCAGTTTCGCCGGTCGCAATACCTTTAAAGGTTTCGCTGTCCATGATGAGAGTAACGTCAGCGTCATCATTATCGCCGGCTTGCACATCACAGGTGCTGTCTTTAACTGTGACATAGTAGTTTTCAGCATCTTCAATATTGAATTGAAACACTAGATCTAAACCAGCAGCAGCTGCAGTGTTAAATTTAGCGGTTAGAGTTTTAATGATATTTGCGGTAGAAGACATAATGGATCCTTTTTAGGGTTTTTGTGCGGTATATGCCGCGTGGTATTAATAACTCAACGATAGGTGATGAGTTTTTTATTCTTTAACAGATCAAGATGAGCATGACTGTTAAAAGAAGTCAGTACCACTGAAGATTATTGTGAACCCGCTAAGCTGTCAAATGAACTTCATACGATTGTTTGAAAGGGGGTGTAAAGAAGGACGTATTTGACTTCTAAGCCATAGGTTATGCCTTAGAAAGGTTCGATTAAAGAAGGTCGTGTTCGTTTTAGCCGTGCATTTTCTATAAGTGTTGAACCCTTACTGCGGGGTGCTGAACTTACTTTTCAAGTTTACTTTGATCACTAAGGGCTCAAGCACACGGCAGCAGCAGGGCAGGATTTCATCGCGGCGCAGGTAGGCGAGCGGGGTTCTTTCGTAATCCACACTACCTGAGCGCAGGGTCACACGGCAGGCGCCGCAGTAACCGCTGCGGCACTGATATTCGACTTGGTGCCCCGTGCGCTCCAGGCCTTCTAGGAGCGTTTCTGATTCATCTAATTGAAAAATTAGATCTTCAGTAATCACTTGTACAGGATTTTTCACTTAAAGCTCGAAATCGCCAAGATCCTCAGCAGAAACAGCTGAGTTAATTTGCCCCACTAAGTATGAGCTGACCTCAACTTCTTGTGGTGCAACTTGAACGTTATCCGAGACTAACCACGCATTAATCCATGGGATTGGGTTGTGCGAAGCGTTACTAAACGCAGGCTCAAGACCCACTGCATGCATACGCAGGTTAGTAATGTACTCAATGTATTGATTAAGAATGCCAAGATTAAGACCAATCATTGAGCCGTCTTTAAATAAGTACTTAGCCCATTCTTTTTCTTGCTCTGCCGCATGCTTAAAGATTTCAACGCTTTGGTCATAGCATGAGCGTGCCACTTCAGCCATTTCTGGATCGTCTTTGCCATCTTGCATAATATTGATGATGTGCTGTGTACCCGTCAGGTGCAGGGCTTCATCACGAGCAATCAGACGAATAATTTTCGCGTTGCCTTCCATTAGGCGACGTTCAGCAAAGGCGAATGAACACGCGAAGCTGACATAGAAGCGGATGGCTTCCAGTACGTTAACGCTCATCATGCACAAATAGAGCTTACGCTTGAGTTCAAACAAGCTGACTTCATGGGTTTTGCCATTTAGCGTGTGTGTACCAGGGCCACACTTGTTGTACAGCATGCTGTAATGGATCAGGTCATCGTAGTACTTGGAAATATCACCCGCACGTTCAATGATGTGCTGGTTGCGCATAATGTCGTCAAATACCACTGCAGGATCATTAACGATATTACGAATAATATGCGTATATGAGCGTGAGTGAATCGTTTCCGAGAACGACCAGGTTTCAATCCAAGTTTCTAACTCTGGGATCGACACCAGAGGCAAGAACGCAACGTTAGGGCTGCGGCCTTGAATGGAGTCGAGCAGGGTTTGATACTTCAAGTTACTGATGAAAATATGCTTTTCATGGTCAGGTAGATTGCGGTAATCGGTACGATCTTGAGATACATCCACTTCCTCAGGACGCCAGAAAAACGACAGTTGTTTTTCAATCAACTTTTCAAAAATAGGATATTTTTGTTGGTCGTAACGCGCCACGTTAACCGGCTGCCCAAAGAACATTGGTTCTTTGAGTTGGTCGTTATCGATCAGTGAGAAAGTGCTGTATTTCATAAAAATTCACCCTTAAATCTTGCAAGCGCCACCAGCGCAATCATCTTCCATATCGCTCTGGCTATCATCAGCGCCATCGCGTGTGTTTTGGTAGTACAGAGTTTTCAGACCGAATTTGTATGCCGTCAGTAGGTCTTTTAACAACTGCTGCATCGGTACTCGACCACCCTCAAAACGTTGTGGATCGTAGTTGGTGTTGGCTGAAATGGCTTGGTCTACGAATTTCTGCATGATGCCAACGAGGTGTAAGTAACCTTCGTTATTGGGCATACTCCAGAGGAGTTCGTATTTGTCTTTAAGTTCGTCATAGCCCGGCACAACTTGTTTCAGAATACCGTCTTTAGACTGCTTGATCGTGACTAGGCCACGTGGCGGCTCAATACCGTTGGTGGCGTTAGAGATCTGGCTTGAAGTCTCTGAAGGCATCAATGAGGACAGAGTTGAGTTGCGCAGACCGTGCTTGACGATATCAGCGCGCAGCGTTTCCCAGTCCAAGTGCAATGGCTCACTGCAGATCACGTCCAAGTCTTTTTTATAGGTATCAATCGGTAAGATACCTTGCGCATAGGTTGTTTCATCAAATGCGGTGCACGGACCAAACTCTTTTGAGAGGTTGTTTGATGCTTTCAGTAAATAGTACTGCATCGCTTCAAAGGTGCGGTGAGTCAGCGCATTGGCTGAACCATCCGAGTATTTCAAACCGTTTTTAGCTAAGTAGTAAGCAAAGTTAATCACGCCTACACCCAGAGTACGGCGCTTCATGGTTGCGTTGCGCGCAGCTTCCAGCGGGTAGTCTTGGTAGGTTAGCAGTGAGTCCAGTGCGCGGACGGCTAGATCAGCTAAGTCTTCCAGCTCATCTAGGCTATCAATGGC
>CAJDVO010000055.1_pt1 | contig 10786 bp, 8 predicted proteins | sample 7391281 | NCBI WGS metagenome assembly CAJDVO01 (sample SAMEA7055709, study PRJEB34461) | soil metagenome | biome: terrestrial ecosystem; feature: Peninsula; material: soil | place: Antarctica | collected 2016
TCATTTTTATATTAACTCACCAGGTGGTTCAGTGACTGCAGGTATGTCGATCTACGACACCATGCAATTTATTAAGCCTGATGTATCGACTACTTGTATCGGTCAGGCTGCGAGTATGGGTGCATTATTATTAGCCGGTGGTGCTGCTGGTAAGCGTTTCTGCTTACCACACTCTCGTATGATGATTCACCAGCCATTGGGTGGTTTCCAAGGTCAGGCATCAGACTTTGAAATTCATGCGCGCGAAATATTAACGATTCGTGATCGCTTGAATAAAATTTTAGCCGAGCATACCGGTCAGCCCATTGACGTTATTGCTAAAGATACCGATCGCGATAACTTTATGAGCGCAGACGAAGCAGTTAAATACGGCTTGATTGACCATGTGGCAACCAAGCGCGAAATGCCGGTTTAATCAATATTAAGTAATGCTGTATATGTTTTATGTGGGTCTATGGGTTGAAAAAGCCACTTGGTGGCTTCATCTTATATCTATAGCCTACCAAACTGGAACGAACGAATGACTGATAAGCGTAGTGGCGAGGACAAAGGCAAGTTGCTGTACTGTTCTTTCTGTGGCAAAAGCGACTTGTGCAATGACATTATCCGTGAGGAAGTGCAGGAAGCAGAAGCAGAAAGCGCTTCGCATAAACTGCCTTCTCCTAAAGAAATCAGCGGCATTCTTGATCAGTATGTGATTGGCCAAGAACGTGCTAAAAAAGTATTAGCAGTAGCGGTCTACAACCACTATAAACGCTTAAATAATCGTGATAAAAAAGACGATATTGAGCTGGGTAAAAGTAATATTCTGCTGATTGGCCCAACCGGTTCAGGTAAAACTTTACTGGCAGAAACACTGGCGCGTTTATTGAATGTGCCATTCACCATTGCTGACGCAACCACCCTGACCGAAGCTGGTTATGTGGGTGAAGATGTTGAAAACATCATCCAGAAGTTGCTGCAGAAATGTGATTACGATGTCGAAAAGGCCGAGATGGGTATCGTTTATATCGATGAAATCGATAAGATTACTCGTAAATCTGATAACCCTTCGATTACTCGTGATGTGTCTGGTGAAGGTGTTCAGCAAGCATTATTGAAGCTGATTGAAGGCACGGTTGCATCAGTACCTCCGCAAGGTGGACGTAAGCATCCGCAGCAAGAGTTCTTACAGGTCGATACGAAAAATATTCTGTTTATCTGTGGTGGCGCGTTTTCTGGTTTAGAAAAAGTGATTCAAAACCGTTCTGCTAAAGGCGGGATTGGTTTTTCTGCAGAAGTGCGCAGTAAAGAGCAAGAGAAAAAAATTGGTGAGGCTTTGCGCGAGGTTGAGCCTGATGACTTGGTTAAGTTTGGCTTAATTCCAGAATTCGTCGGTCGCTTGCCAGTGATTGCAACACTAGAAGAGTTGGATGAAGATGCATTGGTTCAAATCCTGACAGAGCCGAAGAACGCGCTGACTAAGCAATACAGCAAGTTATTCGATATGGAAGGTGTTGAACTGGAGTTCCGCCCTGATGCACTGAAAGCAGTGGCTAAGCGAGCATTGCTGCGTAAAACAGGCGCGCGCGGTTTGCGTTCAATTCTTGAAGGTGTGTTGCTCGATACGATGTATGACATCCCGTCTGAGACAGATGTCAGTAAAGTAGTGATTGATGAAAGCGTGATCAGTGGTGATTCTAAGCCGCTATTGATTTATGCGGAAAAAGACAAGACAGAAAAAAAGACTGCAGTGAAATCTGCAACTAAAGCTGATGTTAAGCCAGCAGCTAAAGCGGCACCTGACGCTTAAGTATCTGTCGATGTTGACAAGAGGGCCTGCGGGCCCTTTTGTATTTTTATACTGGCCACCTTGCAATTATTGTTATGCATCCCCATCTTTGATCACAGGCTTAGCCAATTTATTCACGGCCTGCGTGCCGCATGTGAGAGAGAACAATGAAGACAATCATCGAATTGCCGTTATTGCCATTGCGTGATGTTGTAGTTTACCCGCATATGGTTATCCCCCTATTTGTAGGGCGAGAAAAATCCATTGCAGCGCTTGAAGCTGCTATGCAAGGTGACAAAAAAATCTTGCTGATTGCGCAGCGCAGCCCTGCGGACAATGATCCAGATATTGATGCCTTATATGAGGTTGGTACGGTTGCAACTATTTTGCAGTTGCTCAAGCTGCCTGACGGTACAGTTAAAGTGCTGGCCGAAGGCGAGCAGCGCGGCAACGTGGTTAAGCAGCTATCCAGTGCTGATGCTGAGTATTTAATCGCTGAGGTGCAGATACAAGATGCAGAGCAAGCCAGCAGTGCTGAAAATGAAGTGCTACAACGCACTTTATTTGAGCAGTTTGAAGGTTTTGTGCAGCGCAGTAAAAAAATCCCTGCTGAGGCTTTAGCAACTTTGGGTGAAATCGAAGATGTAGGGCGTTTATCCGATTCGATTGCCGCGCAAATGACCTTGAAACTCGATCAGAAGCAAACCGTACTCGGTTGCTGGGATATTGCTGAGCGCGTTGAATTACTACTGGGTGTGCTGGATACCGAACTTGAGTTACTCGAGGTTGAAAAACGCATCCGTGGCCGCGTAAAGAAGCAGATGGAGCGCAGTCAGCGTGAGTACTTTTTGAATGAGCAAATGAAGGCTATTCAAAAAGAGCTGGGTGAAGATGAAGAAGGCAATAATGAAATTGATGCGCTAAAGAAACGCATTGATGACGCTGGCATGTCAGAAGAAGCCTCAACCAAAGCGCATGCTGAGTTGAAAAAACTGCAGCAGATGTCACCGATGTCTGCCGAAGCGTCAGTGGTGCGTACTTATCTTGACTGGCTGATTAACACGCCGTGGAAGACTAAAAACAAAGTACGTACAGATTTAAAACGTGCTGAAGAAATTCTAGATGCTGATCACTTTGGTCTTGAAGAAGTCAAAGAACGCATCCTTGAGTATCTTGCTGTACAAAAGCGGGTGAAAAAACTTAAAGGTCCAATTCTTTGTCTGGTTGGACCGCCAGGTGTGGGTAAAACTTCGCTGGCAGAATCGATTGCACGATCAGTCAACCGCAAATACATCCGCATGGCGCTGGGTGGTGTGCGTGACGAAGCAGAAATTCGTGGTCACCGTCGTACCTATATCGGTGCGATGCCAGGTCGTGTGATTCAGCGTCTCAGCAAAGTAGGGGTGCGTAACCCATTATTCTTGCTCGATGAAGTCGACAAAATGGGTACTGATATGCGTGGTGACCCAGCCTCTGCGTTACTAGAAGTGCTGGATCCTGAGCAAAACCATAATTTTAATGATCACTATTTAGAAGTTGATTACGACTTATCTGATGTGATGTTTGTCTGTACGGCCAACTCATTAAATATTCCAGGTCCCTTATTGGACCGTATGGAAGTGATTCGTTTGCCGGGCTATACCGAAGACGAAAAGCTTAATATTGCGAAAAAATACTTGGTCAGCAAGCAGCTGAAAGCCAATGGGTTAAAAAATGCTGAGCTTACATTTGAGCCAGAAGCACTGCTCAATATTGTGCGCTTGTATACCAGTGAAGCGGGTGTGCGTGGGCTTGAGCGCCAAATTGCCAAAGTATGTCGTAAAGTAGTAAAAGAGCAAACGGCTAAGAAAACTATTAAAGTCACTGTTACTAACGATGATTTAGAGCATTACTTGGGTGTGCAGAAGTACACTTACGGTTTGGCTGAAGAAGATGATCAGATCGGTCAGGTGACGGGTTTGGCATGGACTCAGGTGGGTGGTGTGCTATTAACCATCGAATCAGCAGTCATTCCTGGTAAAGGTCAGCTGATTAAAACCGGTTCTTTAGGTGATGTTATGGTTGAGTCGATGACTGCAGCCTTAACAGTTGTGCGCAGTCGTGCGCAGCGCCTAGGCATAGCTGCAGACTTCTACGAGAAGAGCGACGTGCATTTGCACATGCCAGAAGGGGCTACGCCCAAAGATGGCCCTAGCGCAGGCATAGGCATGTGTACGGCGTTGGTATCAGCGCTAACCAAGATCCCTGTGCGTGCAGATGTGGCGATGACCGGTGAAATCACCTTACGTGGTCAGGTGCTCGCAATTGGTGGTTTAAAAGAAAAACTACTGGCTGCACATCGCGGTGGAATCAAAACCGTTATCATTCCTGAAGAGAATGTGCGTGACTTGAAGGAAATTCCAGATAATATAAAGTCTGATTTAGACATCAAGCCAGTAAAATGGATTGACGAAGTACTGCAAATTGCGTTGCAATACATGCCTGAACCTTTGTCGGATGCCTCATCTGAATTATTATTGAAGGATGAGTCACGTGATACTGAGGGCAGTGATTGCCTCCGTACGCATTAATCGCAGTTGCGATTGACATGTTTTTTGACACCTTGCTATAAAACTTGGTGTCTCTACAATTTGATTGCATAACAGAGCTATTTTGCTCGCATTATAATTGCAATTATAATTATTTTAAAACCTAAGGGGACTTACGAGTGAACAAGTCAGAGTTGATTGATAAAGTTGCTGCTTCGGCAGATATTCCTAAAGCAGTTGCAGGACGTGCACTGGACGCCGTTATTGAAAGCATCACTGGTGCGCTTCAAGGCGGTGAATCAGTGGTATTGGTTGGCTTTGGTACATTCTCTGTTAAAGACCGTGCTGCACGTACTGGTCGCAACCCACAAACAGGCAATCCAATTGAGATCGCTGCAGCAAAAATTCCTGGCTTTAAAGCCGGTAAAGCACTGAAAGACGCTGTTAACTAAGTGCTGGCTGCACATCAGTGATTAAACTGGTGAGTAAGATACGTCTAAAACAACTGTTAACTGCAAAAATACAGTTTGTAAGTGCGTGTCACTGAACGCAAAGGCGCATCGTTAGGTGCGCCTTTATTTGTTAGACCGACCCATAATGCACAGCTATTTTCAATGGCGACATCGGGGGATGCATGCTGCAGAACATTCGAGATAACTCTACGGGGTGGATCTCTAAATCAATTATTGGTTTGATTGTAGTGCTTTTTGCTTTTACTGGGTTTGAGGCAATTATCAGCTCGGGCAGTAACAGTAATAATGCGGCTAAAGTAAATGGCGAAGAAATTACCCTCGATGCTTTAGCAGAGGCAAAGAATCTGCAACGCAGACAGCTGATGCAGCAATTTGGTAAAGATTTTGATGCAAATTTGATTGATGATGCCTTGTTAACAGAGTCGACACTGAAAGGTCTTATCGCTCGTAAGTTATTGGTACAAGCGGCGGATCAGTCTGATTTTGCTTTCTCAAGCGCCTCGATTGATCAGTTTATGTTGACCGCTCCTGAATTTCAGGAAGATGGCCAATTTAATGCTGACCGCTTTGATCAGGTCATTCGTCAAATGGGTTACAGTCGTTTGCAGTTTAGACAAATGATTGAACAAGAAATGCGTACCAGCCAATTACGTGCAGGTATTGCAGGCAGTGCTTTTATTACTGAGCAAGAAGCCCAGGCGTTTGCACGTCTTGAGCGCCAAACTCGCGACTTCTCCATGCTGACGATTACGCCAGACTTAGCAGGCGTGAGTGTTACTAGCGCAGAAGCCGAAGCCTATTACAATGAACATGCTAAAGAGTTTATGACTCCAGAGCAGGTTGTCGTTGAATATATCGAGCTAGAAAAATCGACATTTTTTGACCAAGTTGCGGTTGACGAAACTGAACTTAAAGATTTGTATCAGGCAGAAATTGCCAATTTGTCTGAGCAGCGTCGTGCTGCACATATCCTGATTGAAATCAGTGCTGACGTCAGCGATGAGCAAGCGCGCTTAAAAGCTGAGCAGGTGATTGAGCGTATCAATGGGGGTGAAGACTTTGCTGCAGTTGCTAACGAACTATCTGACGATAGTGGTTCTGCTGCCCAAGGTGGTGATCTTGGTTTTGCTGCACCAGGTATCTACGAGCCTGAGTTTGAAGATGCCTTATACGCACTGAGTAAAGATCAGGTTTCAGAGCCTGTACGTACTGATTACGGCTGGCATGTGATTAAGTTGCTGGATGTGCAGGCTGCTGATATTCCAAGCTTTGCTAGCTTGCAAGATAAGTTGACGCAAAACTTAAAAGCTCAGCAAGTTGAGCAGCGTTTTGTCGAAGCAGTGAAAGACTTAGAAGGCCTAGCCTATGAGTCAGCTGACTTACAACAGCCGGCAACTGAGTTGAAGCTAACTGTTAAAGTCAGCGAGGCCTTTGGCCGCGATGGTGCGCAGGGTTTATTTGCCAACCGCCAAGTGTTAGATGCTGCTTTTAGTACTGAAGTGCTGGAAGAAGGCGCAAACAGTATGGCGATTGAGCTTGATCCTGAAACCACTATTGTTCTGCGTGTTAAAGAGCATCAGCGTCCAGAGCCTATTCCTTTTGCTGAAGTCAGCGCACAGATTCAACAGCAGTTGACTGCGGAGCGTGCAATTGAACAAGCGCAAAGCGAAGGTGAAACGCTATTAGCCAGCTTGCAAGACGGTAAAACGTCGATTGAGCAAGTTAAGCAAAATGAGTGGCAAACGGTTGAAGCAGCAATGCGTGATCAAGATGGCTTTGATCCAAAAGTGCTGCAGACATTGTTTAAAATGCCTAAGCCACAAGCCAATGCTGCGCAGTTTGCAGGTGTTAGCTTGAGCAACGGTGAGTATGTGTTATTGCACCTGACGGGTGTTAGTGACTCGCCAACACCGCTTAATAGTGAAGAGCTGGTTCAATACCAAGAGATTCTAGCTTCGCGTGCAGGGCAGGTTGATTTCAGCGCTATGCTGCAACAGCTCGAAGTTGATGCAAAGATTGAACGCTTCTAACGTTTAGCTATGCATAAAAAACCCGCTTATATAGCGGGTTTTTTGTATCAAGCTTGAGCTTAATCTTCTTCGACATTGCCCATTGCTGTAGTGTTAAAGCCACCGTCAACATACATAATTTCACCGCTGATACCAGAAGCTAAGTCTGAGCATAAGAATGCGCCAGCGTTACCCACTTCATCAATGGTGACGTTACGACGTAAAGGTGTTTGTTTTTCGTTGGCAGCGAGCATCTTGCGGAAGTTCTTAATGCCTGATGCTGCTAAAGTGCGGATTGGGCCTGCTGATACGGCGTTAACACGTGTACCTTCTGCACCCAAGCTGCCAGCTAAGTAACGTACACCGGCTTCTAGGCTGGCTTTAGCCATACCCATTACGTTGTAGTTAGGCATGGTGCGCTCAGCGCCTAAGTAAGTTAGGGTCAGCAAGCTACCGTTGCGGCCTTGCATCATGCTACGGCCAGCTTTGGCTAAAGCGACAAAGCTGTACGCGCTGATATCGTGGGCAATTTTAAAGCCTTCACGTGTGGTTGCTTCGGTAAAGTCGCCGTCCAATTGGTCTCCAGGAGCAAAACCCACTGAGTGAACGATACAGTCTAAACCGTCCCATTTTTTCGCAAGTTCTGCGAAGACGTTTTCGATTTCTTCATCGTTCGCCACATCGCATGGGAAGCATAGGTCAGCTGATGAGCCCCAGCTTTCTGCAAAGCCTTCAACACGGCCTTTAAGCTTGTCGTTCTGGTAGGTAAAAGCTAACTCAGCGCCTTCACGGTGCATGGCTGCTGCGATACCTGAGGCGATTGAAAGTTTGCTGGCCACGCCAACGATTAAAACGCGCTTACCGGTCATAAAACCCATGGTTTTTCCTCTTTTTGAGTCAATAATCATTATTACAGTTGTTCAGCGCTATTTATAAATGCTGCTGCTAACAACTGCTGTGTATATTCTTGTTGCGGTGCGGCAAAAATATCTTCCGCTGCACCTTGTTCAACCACTTTACCTTGGCGCATCACCAGCAGCTGGTGACTGAGCGCTTTTACCACTGCTAAGTCATGGCTGATAAATACATAAGTTAAGTTGTACTTCTGCTGTAAATGACGCAGCAGCTCTACCACTTGGCGTTGTACAGTACGATCGAGCGCAGAGGTGGGTTCATCCAGCACAATTAGCTTTGGTTTTAATACCAAGGCTCGCGCGATAGAAATACGCTGGCGTTGCCCCCCAGAAAACTCATGGGGATAGCGGTGCCGTGTCTCTGGATCAAGACCTACTTCATGCAGTACCGCAATGATGGCTTGCTCTTGTTCCTCAGCATTACCCATCTTGTGAATGCCTAAACCTTCGCCAATGATATCTGAGACGCTCATTCTTGGGCTTAGGCTACCAAATGGGTCTTGAAAAACCACTTGAATATCACGACGCAGCGGGCGCACTTGCTGTTGCGAGAGGCTATCAATGGCTTGTCCGGCATAAAAGATGCCGCCTTTGCTTGTTGCGAGAGGCTATCAATGGCTTGTCCGGCATAAAAGATGCCGCCTTTGCTATGGATTAAGCGCAAAATAGCTAAGCCAAGAGTTGATTTACCTGAGCCACTTTCGCCAACCACGCCGAGCGTTTGCCCACGTTGGAGCGCAAAACTAATGCCATCCACGGCTTTTACGTGATCAACCGTGCGCTGCAAAATACCCTTTTTTATTGGGAACCATACACGTAAGTCTTGAGTTTCTAGCAAAATCTCACTGGGCGTATGCGGCGCTGGCTGGCCGCTTGGCTCAGCACCCAGTAGTTCTTGAGTATAGGGATGCTGTGGGTTTTTAAAAATCTGCGCGCATGATGCTTGTTCAACAATCTCGCCAGCACGCATCACGCATACTCGGTGGGCAACACGGCGCACCAAGTTGAGGTCATGACTGATCAGCAAAATCGACATACCTAAGCGTTCTTGCAAATCTTTCAATAACTCTAAAATAGTCAGCTGCACGGTGACATCAAGCGCGGTGGTCGGCTCATCAGCAATCAGCAGTTCTGGCTCATTGGCCAAGGCCATCGCAATCATCACGCGCTGACGTTGGCCACCGGAGAGCTCGTGTGGGTAAGAACTCATACGTTGTGCAGGGTTTTTTATTTCAACCAGCGTCAGCAATTCCAGCGTGCGTGCTGAGGCTTGTTTAGTGTTCATACCTTTGTGCAGCATCAGGATTTCATTGATCTGCTTTTCAATGCAGTGCAAAGGGTTGAGTGAGCTCATCGGCTCTTGGAAGATCATCGCAATGCGATCGCCGCGTACTTTACGCAGGTATTCAGGTGCTGCACTGAGCAGATCTTTACCCTGATAGAAGATTTTGCCACTCGGGTGACGAGCTAACGGGTAGGGCAGCAAGCGCAAAATTGAGTGCGCCGTCACTGATTTACCTGAGCCACTTTCGCCAACTAGAGCCAGCGTTTCACCTTTGTTGATGGTGAAACTGATATTTTTTACTGCATGCTGGGTGTTCTTACCGCTGATAAAATCAACCGATAAGTCTTCAATGCTTAATAGCGGCTCTGTTTTATTTTCTTGGATCGAATGCATCACGGGCAGCCTCACCAATAAATACTAATAAACTCAGCATCAATGCCAAGACTGTAAAGGCGCTGATGCCCAACCAAGGTGCTTGTAAGTTTGATTTACCTTGCGCCACTAATTCACCGAGTGACGGTGAGCCGGGTGGTAAGCCAAAGCCCAAGAAGTCCAAAGCGGTTAACGTGCCAATCGCGCCCGTTAAAATAAAGGGTAGAAAGGTAATTGTGGAAACCATGGCATTGGGTAAAATATGGCGGAACATAATCGCGCTATTTTGCATCCCTAAAGCCCGTGCTGCACGTACATACTCCAAGTTACGTCCTCGCAGAAATTCTGCACGCACCAAGTCGACCAGGCTCATCCATGAGAACAGCAACATAATGCCCAGCAGCCACCAAAAATTTGGCTGAATAAAGCTAGCCATAATTATCAGTAAATATAGGACTGGCAGGCCTGACCAGACTTCTAAAAAGCGCTGGCCAACTAAATCAACCCAGCCACCATAGAAGCCCTGTAGTGCACCAACAAAAACGCCTAGCACCGAGCTGATCAGCGTCAGTGTTAGTGCGAACAATACGGAAATACGAAAACCGTAAATCACTCGCGCAAAGACATCACGGCCCTGATCATCGGTACCTAACCAGTTTTGTGCAGAAGGCGGTGCCGGTGCTGGTACTTGTAGATCGTAATTGATACTGGAGTAATTAAACGGAATCACTGGCCAGATCATCCAGCCATCTTTTTCGGCAACAAGCTCTTGGATATACGGGCTTTTATAGTTGGCTTGCAGAGGGAACTCACCGCCAAAGGTGGTTTCTGGATAGCGCTTAAGCACAGGGAAGTACAAAGCACCGTCATAGCCGACCACCAGCGGTTTATCGTTGGCAATAAACTCCGCACCCAGTGAGAGGATAAATAAAATTAAAAATAACCAGAGCGAATACCAGCCGCGCTTATGTAACTTAAAGCGGGCAAAGCGGCGTTGGTTAATCGGAGAAAGAGCCATATCAGTTCCCCCGACTGCTAAAGTCGATCCGTGGGTCGACTAAGGTGTAAGTAATATCGCCGATCAATTTAACCAGTAAACCTAATAGCGTGAATAAAAATAACGTGCCAAATACCACAGGGTAGTCACGGTTAATCGCGGCTTCAAAACTCAGCAAGCCTAAGCCATCCAATGAGAAGATCACCTCAATCAGTAACGAACCAGTAAAGAACATACCGATAAATGCGGCTGGGAAGCCGGCAATAATAATCAGCATGGCATTACGAAAGACATGGCCATATAGCACTTTGTTTTCGGGTAAACCCTTGGCGCGCGCCGTGGTGACATATTGTTTGTTGATTTCATCAAGAAAGCTGTTTTTGGTCAGTAACGTCAGTGTGGCAAAGTTGCCAATTACCAAAGCCGTGACGGGTAGC
>CAJDVO010000088.1_pt1 | contig 10755 bp, 8 predicted proteins | sample 7391281 | NCBI WGS metagenome assembly CAJDVO01 (sample SAMEA7055709, study PRJEB34461) | soil metagenome | biome: terrestrial ecosystem; feature: Peninsula; material: soil | place: Antarctica | collected 2016
GGAATTAGCTATGACCCTTACCGAACTACGCTACATTGTTGCTTTAGCCCAAGCCCGCCACTTTGGTCGTGCAGCAGAGCAATGCCACGTCAGCCAGCCGACTTTATCAGTTGGCGTAAAAAAGCTGGAAGAAGATTTAGGTGTGTTGATTTTTGAGCGCAGCAAAAGCGCCGTACGTGTAACTCCGGTTGGTGAAGCAATTGTCGCGCAAGCGCAGCGCGTGTTGGAGCAGGCACAAACCGTTCGCGAACTGGCGCAAGCCGGTAAAAATCAACTGACTGCGCCACTCCGCGTTGGTGCGATTTATACCGTGGGACCTTATCTATTCCCACAGATGATTCCGCTACTGCATCGCAGCGCGCCAGAAATGCCATTATATATTGAAGAAAACTTCACTCATGTGCTGCGTGAAAAGCTACGCAAAGGTGAGCTGGATGTGATTATTATCGCTCTGCCTTACCAAGATGCTGACGTGCTGACCAAAGCGGCCTATAAAGAGCCGTTCTGTGTACTACTGCCGGCTGAACACGCTTGGACAAAAAAAGACAGCATCGACAGCACGATGCTCAATGACAAAAGTTTATTGTTATTAGGCGAAGGCCATTGTTTCCGCGACCAAGTACTCGAAGCGTGTCCCTCCGCGCTACAAGGTAATCCTGACAACCGCTACACCACAGTCGAAGCCAGCTCTCTAGAAACCATTCGTCATATGGTTGCTTCTGGTCTTGGTGTTTCAGTGCTGCCGTTATCAGCCGTAGATAATCACCATTACGCCGAAGGTATAATCGCCGTGCGCCCCTTTACCGCGCCAGCGCCAACCCGCACTGTGGCGATTGCTTGGCGCGCAACCTTCCCGCGCCCAAAAGCAATTGATGTATTGATGGATGCCATTCGTAGTTGTGCTGTCGCAAAAGCCTATAACGAGCCCTAGCCATGACAGATTTACTGGTACACACACCCATTACTGTGCTGAAAGGGGTTGGGCCGGCAGTGGCAGAGAAACTGGCCAAAGTAGGCTTAGAAAACCTACAGGATGTACTGTTTCACTTGCCGTCCCGCTATCAAGATCGTACGCGAATTACGCCGATTGGTGCACTGCGTCCGGGGCAAGATGCAGTCGTGGCGGGTGTGGTGATGGCAGCCAATATTGTTATGGGTAAACGCCGCAGTTTGCTGGTACGGATTCAAGATGGTAGCGGTGGACTAACGTTGCGTTTTTTCCATTTCAGCATGGCGCAAAAAAACGCTTTAGAAAAAGGCGTACAAATACGCTGTTATGGCGAAGTACGCCCGGGTGCAACGGGGCTGGAAATTTATCACCCCGAATACCGCGTGCATAATCCAGATGAAGAGCAAGCGCTGCATACCACGCTGACCGCCATTTACCCAACCACCGAAGGACTGACACAGCTGCGCCTGCGTGATTTGTGTATACAGGCACTCAGTTTTTTAAATGCGCGCAGTTTGCCAGACTGGCTGCCGCCACAAATGATTAAAGAGTATCAACTCGGCTCGCTCGATCAGGCCATTCGTTATCTGCATCAGCCACCCCCCGACGCTGACGTAGACGAATTAGCGGAAGGCGTGCATTGGGCGCAGCAGCGTTTAGCCTTTGAAGAAATGCTCACTCACCAACTGTCGATTCAGCGCGTGCGTGCAAGCTTGCGCCAGCAACGCGCACCACAACTGCCACCTGCGAAAAAACTGCCACAACTGTTTCTTAACAACCTTGGTTTTGCCCCAACCGGCGCACAACAACGGGTGGGCGGCGAAATTGCGTGGGATCTTGCACAAGACGCGCCCATGTTGCGCTTAGTACAAGGTGATGTTGGTGCGGGTAAAACAGTGGTTGCGGCCCTCGCCGCTCTGCAGGCTTTAGAAGCCGGCTATCAAGTGGCGCTGATGGCACCGACTGAGATTCTCGCTGAACAGCATTTTATTAACTTCACTAAATGGCTTAAGCCGCTGAATATTGAAGTGGCGTGGCTGGCTGGCAAACTGAAAGGTAAAGCCCGCGCCAAAGCATTAGAACAAATCGCCAGTGGCGTACCGATGGTGGTTGGCACCCATGCGCTCTTCCAAGATGAAGTGCAGTTCAAAAACTTGGCTTTAGCGATTATTGATGAACAACACCGCTTTGGTGTGCAGCAGCGCTTGGCCTTACGTAAAAAGGGCGTGGATGGTATCTACAGTCCGCATCAGTTGATTATGACCGCCACACCGATTCCACGCACCTTGGCCATGAGCGCCTATGCTGATTTGGACACCTCGGTGCTGGATGAGCTACCACCGGGCCGCACACCAGTAAATACCCTAGTGCTAAGCGATACCCGTCGCCCAGAAGTGATTGAGCGGGTACGTGCGGGCTGTTTAGAAGGTCGCCAAGCTTACTGGGTGTGTACGCTGATTGAAGAATCCGAAGAGCTGACCTGCCAAGCGGCACAAAGCACTTTTGAAGATTTAACCCTAGCGCTGGTTGGGCAAAAAGTCGGGCTGATTCATGGCCGTATGAAGTCAGCCGAAAAAGTCGAAGTTATGGACTCTTTTAAGCGCGGCGAACTTCAATTACTGGTTGCTACTACAGTGATTGAAGTGGGTGTCGATGTACCCAATGCCAGCTTAATGGTGATTGAAAACCCTGAACGCTTAGGTTTGGCACAATTGCACCAGCTGCGTGGCCGTGTCGGTCGCGGCAGTACCGCCAGCCATTGTGTGCTGCTTTATCATGCGCCGCTATCGCAGATTAGCCGTGAGCGCTTGGCGATTATGCGTGAAACCAACGACGGTTTTCTTATCGCCGAAAAAGATTTAGAACTGCGCGGTCCTGGAGAAATGCTTGGCACCCGGCAAACTGGCTTGCTGCAATTTAAAGTGGCCGACTTAATGCGCGATGCCCCGCTCTTACCTGCGGTACGCAACGCTGCTGGTCAATTACTTGAGCACTGGCCAACGCATGTCAGCCCGCTACTAGAGCGCTGGCTGAAACATGGTCAGCAATATGGCCAAGTCTAAAATTAGCCAAAAAACTCTCGCACACGTTGCGCTGTAGCTTGCGGGTATTGCTGCATAAAGCAGTGCCCGCCTTCCACCTGCTCTGATACCACATGGCTGTTGCGTTGCGGCCACAGCGCGGCGGACTTGGTAACAAAAGGATAGGTACTGCGGCCATGCAGAAACAATACGGGGGTTTGTACTTTGCGCAGTTCACGCCATAAATTATTCGCTGCCGTGCTAAAAATAGCCGCCTCCAACCAAGGCGGGCATTTAAGTTGCACACCCTCCTCATCAACTGGGCGTAGGGCGTGATCGACATAGGCTCTCAGCGCTTCAGCCGTCCATCCTTTAAAAGTACCGCGTCCAGTTAGGCTAGCATAAGCCGCTTGCCGATCGGGCCAATGACTGCGGCGCGCTAAGGTGCGCTTAGCTAAAGTATTAAACGCCGTAAAGTGCAAATATTCCGCGACCTTCATATATGCCTGCAAACCGGGTGGAAATACCACCGGATCCAACAAGGCTGCAGCGCGAAACAACTGTGGATGCTTAGCCATAATCAAGCTGGTAAAGACACCGCCCAAACTGTGTGCCGAGGCATACACAGGTACATCAGCAAACATCGCCCGCTGCGCCTGAAAAGCTTCCACGGCTAAATCCGCATTACGGTTCCAACCTAAAAAGCGCGTACCGGCATCACTGTCACCATGTCCCTGAATGTCACACAACCACAGATCAAAATCAGCACTGAGCAGCTCCAGCACCGGTGTATACACGCGCCCACACAAACCATTGCCATGCAAGAAATGCAAAACCGATTTGCCCGAAGGAATGCTATGCCATCCGCGTAAAGTGATATTTTGCGACGTGGTGTAGGACCATGGCTGTAAATTCATGCAGAGTTCTTCCTGATTATTTTTGCAATTAAATTACAGGACAACACGACAAGCAGCGAGCTCAGCGGTTAATTGCTGCTCGTCTTGCGCTTGGGTAAAAATAAGCTCTAAGCGTGAGTCTTTACGCCACTCGGTATTTTGCCATTGAATCATTTGCCCATCTAAAGCATTGCCTGATAACCAACCGGCATTGGTATGCAGTACACACTTGGCGCGCTGCCACGCCATCCCAGCCAACCACATTTGCACGCGCATCAACTCAAACTGCTGTGAAGGATGCCAGCGCCAGCCAATGCTCCAGCTGTTATCTTGCGCATTGACGGAACAGATCGGGTGCTGCGGATCGCGCCAAAGCGCACCAATCGACGTACGACTCGGTGCAAAGTTGTCCAGCACAGGCTGCTCACCGGCTTGCTGATCGTGACCGGGTAACAGGTTATAGGTCAGCTGACCTTGGCGGGTACACAGCAATGATAAAGGTGCAAAAGCCTGCTGCCACAGTTGTTCTTGCTCACTAAACCAGTTTGCGCCAGTAATGCTGGCTCAATCATCGCTACCGCGCTATCCAGATCAGCTTTCTGCGCATCAAGCACCAGCACCATCGGCTGTACGGCCAACACATCAAGCCATGGCACATCACTTAACTGCTCAAGTAATTGCAACGGATGGCCTAAACCTGATGGCTCAATAAACAAACGATCGGGTTTCGCTTTACGCAGCAATTGCACCAGCCCCACCTGAAACGGCACACCATTGACACAGCAAACACAGCCACCCGCTACTTCTGTAAAGCTCACGCCGTCTTGATTGCCATCCAGCAGCGCGCTATCCAGACCGATATCACCAAACTCATTGATCAATACCGCCCAACGCTCATTGCTTGGACGTTGCGCCAATAAACTGCGTAAGACACTGGTTTTACCGGCGCCTAAAGCACCAGAAATCACATGAGTGGGAATATGCTGAAACATAGCGACAGAAGTTCCTAAAACATACAAAAGAAGGCACTACCTTAGCAAAACAGCTGCAGCATGTGCACTACTTCACGCTTACCCGACACTCTGCAAACTGACCCAAAATAAGCCAACAACAAGCAACACTTAAGCTTAACTAACGAATAATCCTGCAGTACCAACGGCCACATGCCTCGGCAAGCGTCAGTGTAAATTCATTTAAATGCATAAATACTGATATTAAAACCCAATAATATTCATTTGATTACAAATAAGCCGCGTTCTAGCATAGGTATATTGATTTAAGTCAACTGCCGCCTGATAAGCAGCCACCACATAAGCCTTATCACAGCAGACATCTTCAACCCCGAAGGAGGATGGCGTTGCTCGTGATCGTTTCAGCCGATGGCTCAGTGCACGAGTACCTGCGCTAAAATAATTATGAACACAGCAATTGAGCATACGACCGCTTACAACTATAAAGTGGTCAGGCAATTCACCATTGCCACCTTAATTTGGGGTGCTGTAGGGATGAGCATGGGGGCTTTTCTGGCAGCACAGCTGGTCTGGCCGCAACTCAACTTTGACGTGCCTTGGACCAGTTTTGGCCGTATCCGTCCCATCCATACCAACTTAGTGATTTTTGCCTTTGGTGGCTGTGCGCTGATCGCTACATCCTTCTATATCGTGCAGCGTACCTGCTATGCGCGGCTGCCCTCCGATACGACGGCCAATCTGTTCTTTTGGGGCTGGCAAGCGATGCTGATCGCCACTGTGATCAGTTATGCACTGGGTTACACCACAACCAAAGAATACGCAGAAATGGAATGGCCTTTGGCGATTCTGTTAACCGTGTTGTGGCTGACCTATATGTGGCTGTTTTTTGGCACCATTATGCGCCGTAAAACCTCACATATTTACGTCGCCAACTGGTTCTATGGTGCCTTTATCATCGTGACTGCGATGGTACATATCATTAACCACCTAGCAATTCCGGTCTCGCTGATGAAGTCTTACCCACTGTATTCAGGCGCCACCGATGCCATGGTGCAATGGTGGTTTGGGCATAGCGTGGTGGGCTTTATTTTATCGGTCGGTTTCCTTGGCATGATGTATTACTTTGTTCCTAAACAAGTGAACCGCCCGATCTACTCTTACCGTTTATCCATTGTGCACTTCTGGGCGATTATCTCGATTTATATCTGGGCAGGCCCGCACCACTTGCACTACACCGCGCTACCTGACTGGGTACAAAGCTTGGGTATGGCCATGTCGGTAATTCTTCTTGCGCCAAGCTGGGGCGGGATGATTAACGGAATGATGACACTGTCTGGTGCATGGCAGAAATTACGCAGCGATCCGATCTTACGCTTCTTAGTGGTGTCACTCGCCTTCTACGGTATGTCAACCTTTGAAGGCCCGATGATGGCGATCAAAACAGTCAACTCGCTATCGCATTACACTGACTGGACCATTGGTCACGTGCATGCCGGAGCTTTAGGCTGGGTGGCGATGATCACTTTCGGCAGCCTCTACCATATGATTCCAAAACTCTGGAACCGTAGAGAGATGTACAGCATCGGTTTAATTAACGTGCACTTCTGGTTGGCCACTGCCGGTACGGTCATTTATATCGCGGCGATGTGGGTTAACGGTATTACTCAGGGCTTAATGTGGCGCGCAGTCAATGACGATGGCACCTTATCCTACTCATTTGTCGAAGCCCTAGAAGCATCCCATGCAGGCTATATTGCACGCTTGATTGGCGGTTCATTATTTGTCTGCGGTATGTTTATTATGCTGGTCAACGCTTGGTTAACCTTGCGTCAACCCGAGCAACAGCCTCAAGCCACACAACAACCTGTGGAGGTTTAAATGATATTTATTCTACTTGGATGTGCGTGTGTTGCCGCCGGCTATTGGTGCCTACGGCATATCAGCCAGCTGGATATGGATCATGCGGCCATGCTGCCCTTTGCTGACGATCGGCCCGCTGCATGGCAGGTTGAGCAAGAAACTGGACGCCTCTGTTTACCTGAGCATTTAGCTCAACAAACTGCTCTACAAGCTTAAATCGCTAGGTACTCTTAGCGCAACGTTCACTTTCGATTAACACCTTTTATAACGGCACACTAAGTGCCGTTATTTTTGTATATAACACTTATTATTTGGAACCTCAGCCGTGCGTGCGCAATGGATTAAAGCTTTTACCCCGCTGTCATTAAATATCCCTAAAAAACAATGGCTGCGTGCGGCCAGCGGTGCTTTTTTGGGTGTGCTGTTATGCACGCTCACCAGTCATATTTTATTTGACAGCGAGATCGCCTTAAACTTGGCCGCACCGCTTGGTGCATCCGCAGTTCTGCTATTTGTCACCTCAGCCACACCCTTGGCGCACCCTTGGTCAATTCTGGCAGGTAATACACTCGCGGCCGCGATTGGTGTGCTTTGCGCATTCTATATTGAAGAACCCGCTCTACGCGCAGCAACCGCCGTGTGCCTAGCAATTGTTAGCATGCTAGCTTTACGTTGCTTGCATCCACCAAGCTGCGCGCTAGCGTTAGCCATTGCCCTAAATCCAATTTTGAATAGTATGGGCTTTGCGGTACTGATTCCCGTCGCCAGCCAATCGTTACTGCTGCTGTGCATAGCTTTATTGTTTAACAACCTCACTGGCACCGCTTACCCACGCGTTGCCACTCCAGTACAGGAAAACATCCACAAAACTGCCGACCCACTACCCTCTACTCGCACCGGCTTTAATGAAGCGGACTTAGATCAGGCGTTGAGTGAGTTCGGCACCTATGTGGATATTCGTCGCGAAGATTTAGAAGAGTTACTGCATCTCACCGAAGAGCACACCTTTAAGCGCCGTACCGCACACCTCACCGCGGTCGCGATTATGTCGCGAGACTTACGCACCGGCCATCCAGAGATGCCGATTGGAGAAGCGTGGTTACGTCTTAAAGAACACCGTTTAAAAGCTTTACCCATCGTCGATCAACACCGACGTTTGGTGGGCATTATTACCTTAGTGGATTTACTAAAATATTTTGAATTGGACGCACCGGTCAGCCGTTTTCATCGCATCCGTTATTTACGCAATAAGCGTCTAAAAGACATTATGACCACACCTGTAATTAGCGTAAATTTTGATACATCGCTAACTGAGCTGGTCACCTTACTTAGCGACCACAGCTTGCACTATATGCCAGTGATTGATGAACACCGGCAGCTGGCTGGGATTATTACGCAAACAGACCTTATCGCCGCGCTCTATCGTGGCTGGCTAGCACGGGCTTAATTTAATACAGCAGGCGCTCTTGGGTTTGCAGCCAGTTAGCATCCTGTTGCATTAAGGTTTTCAGTACAGTTAATGCATCCTGCAAAGCGGCACTGTGCTGCGAATCAGCAGACACCAGATACACCGGCCAAGAAAACTCCGGGGCGTGCGGTACACGTTGCAAAGTGCCCTGTTCAATATGCGCCTCCACCACCCGCGTTCTAAAATAACCGCGACCACCTTCTTGCAGCATGGTATGCAACGCCAGCGGACCCAAATTGCACCGCAATGCACTGTGCGCATACTCAGGCAACACCGCATCATGTTGCTGACGAAACAAGGCGCCCCAGTCTACATAGATATAAGGACCAGGCTTTTGTACTGATTGCACTTGCACTAGTTTTTCTTCCAGTAACTGCTCTACCTGCAAACCTGGCCAATAGTGCGGTTCGTGCATCAATACCGCATCCAACTCACCACCTTCTAACTTCGTACGCAAGGTATGCACATCATGCACACTGGCATTCACGGCATAACTGCTGCGCTGTTTAGTCAGTTGGATAAACCAATCTTTTAACAATGGATTCCACAAACTGGTTTCCGCGGCTAAGCGCACTTGCACCTGCAAGCTGTCTGGAAACGGCAAAGCCGCACGTGCTGCCTCCCAAGTGTGCAACAACTGATGGGCATAATGAACAAAGTGTTCGCCATGCACGGTCAAGCTTGCGCCGGCACGGTTACGCACAAACAAAGGGCAATTAAGCTGAGCTTCAAGATTTTTTACCCGCGCCGTCACCGTAGTTTGCGTGACACACAACTGTTCAGCAGCAGCAATAAAACTACCGCAACGCACAATGGCTAAAAAAGTACGGGCCAGTTCGATATCCATAACAGAGGGTACCCTCTCATGAGTGGGTCAAAATGATCGCTGCAGCGCGCTAAGCTCATTACTTATGCACCTGCACTCAGAAATAAAAGCATACGCCACTGCAGGACATCACACAGGTATCAAACCAGTAACCGACACAATCCCAAAACTATACTCTTAGGTAAAGTTAAAGCCTGCAATTGCTGGGTATGCTTAGCGACAGGCTCAGCTACAATAGAGTAAGAAAAACAAGTGGATTACTCTGTTCATGTGCGCAAAGCATACGCTCTGCACAGCACTCCTTGATGGAACTGGCACACTGAGCAGCAGTCTACTAGTATATTTTAAACTCACTTGCTCACACTTAATTTTAACGGGGTTCACGATGCGCAATTTGCTTATGTCAGCTGTATTAGTAGGCGCAAGCCTATTTGGGTCTACTGTGTTCGCGCAAGAACTGGTAGAAGGCACAAACTATGTGACCTTAAGCAGCCCAGTGCCAACCGCACAGCCAGAAAAAATCGAAGCCACAGCCTTATTTTGGTATGGCTGCCCGCATTGCTATCAGTTAGAGCCAACCCTCAGTGCCTGGGCACCTACCCTACCTGACGATGTGAATTTTGTTCGCGTACCGGCAATGTTTGGCGGTATCTGGAACCTACACGGTCAGCTGTTTTACACCTTAGACACCATGCAAGCTGATAAAAAAATCCACGACAGCATTTTCAATGCCATGCATAACTCGGGCCGTAAGCTGGCAACGTTGGATGAAATCACTAACTTTGTGGTTGAGCAAGGCGTTGATAAAGACACCTTCGTAAAAACTTGGAACTCATTTAGCGTAAAAAGCAAAATGGAGAAAGCCAAGAAACAAGCATTGGCTTACCAAATCAGTGGCGTACCTGCCATAGTGATTAACGGTAAATACCGCTTTGATATCGGTATGGCTGGCGGTCTACAAGAAACTGTAGACGTTGCTGACGCACTGATTCAAAAAGAACGTCAATCAAAATAGGATAATGCCGTGCTGATGCCACGCCGCTTTAGCCCAGAACGCTCAATTATTTTATGCGACGCGAATCATAATGCGCTGTGCAGCCCTGAAGTGCTGCCGCGTAATGAGCAGCGTATTCGCTTATTGAGCTTCAATATACAAGTCGGCATCAGCACCAGCGCCTATCGGCATTATGTCACCCGCAGCTGGAAACATCTGATACCGCACCAAGAGCGCTATCGCAATTTAGAAAAAATTGGCTTTTTGCTCGGAGACTACGACATTGTTGCCCTGCAAGAAGCCGATGGCGGCAGCTTACGTTCGGGTAATATTAACCAAGTGCAGCAGCTGGCACAGTTAGGTAATTTTCCCTATTGGTATCAGCAGCGCAACCGCGATCTGGGGCGATTTGCCCAGCACAGTAATGGTTTACTGACACGCTTTGAGCCAGAAAGGATTGAAGATCACCCACTCCCCGGCCCTGCTGGACGTGGCGCGATTTTGGCGCAGATTGGTGAAGGTGAACATGCCATTGCCGTGGTCTCGATGCATCTCGCTTTAGGCACCCGCGTGCGTAATATGCAATTGGGTTATATCCGTGAAATGGTAAGCGATTATCAACATGTGGTGTTGATGGGCGATATGAACACCCACGCTGAAAACCTGTTAATCAACTCACCACTAAGCAGTCTAAATCTGCGTGCACCGCAAATCTGTGCCACCTTCCCCAGCTGGAAGCCACAGCGCTGCCTTGATCATATTTTGATCAG
>CAJDVO010000050.1_pt1 | contig 10465 bp, 6 predicted proteins | sample 7391281 | NCBI WGS metagenome assembly CAJDVO01 (sample SAMEA7055709, study PRJEB34461) | soil metagenome | biome: terrestrial ecosystem; feature: Peninsula; material: soil | place: Antarctica | collected 2016
CGGGTTGCTCTTATTTTACCTGTGGGCGCGGTGGGAGCGGTGGTATACCCAGCGCGGTTATAGCCCTATGGTGGATTTAAAGATTTTTGCGATCTCAAGTTATCGCAACGGCAGCATTATTATGACGTTGTACTTCTTGGGCATGACCAGTGTCTGGGTCTTGATTCCTTTGTATGTACAGCAAGGCCTTGGTTTTTCAGCCTTTGAGGCGGGCATGGTGGGGATTCCATCGGCGCTACTCTCTGCTTATTCTGCCAACTGGGCGGGTAAGCGGGTCAATCGCTACGGTCGTAAAATTGTTATTGGTGGCTTAGGTTTTGCTGTTTTTGGCTTGTTATCCAGTGTAGGCGTGGTGTTCTTGCATGAGTATCTGGATTTAAGTATTTGGTGGTTATTGCTGAGCTTGGCTTTTTTTGGTCTAGGGCAAGGCTCAGTGGTCAGTCCTAATCAGGCTCTGACTCTTGCTGAAGTACCGTTGTCCTATGCAGGTAGCTCGGGCGCTATTATGCAAACGGGACAACGCATTGGTACTTCGGTGGGTATTGCCGTCATCACTGCGATTGTCTTTGCTGTGCTTCCCCATAGCTCATGGTCGATTGCGGTGAGTGTTGGGTTGCTGGCAGTTACGCTGGTTATCTTGTCCGCGTTAGCCATGGCCATTAAGGACTTGCGTGATCGCCGGGTGATTTAGGACATTAAGCATTTCTGGAAACGAGCGGTACAGGCTTGCTATATAGTGTGGATGTTTGGCTGTCCAAAAAGTGTCTGTTTTCGAGTCGATTATTAAGCTGAGTTTTTATGACAGCAGACACTATTCAAACTGATTTTCAAAGGTGATTTTATGCAAAGTTTAGAGTCAGTACGTAAGCGCCTGCGTGAGTTTGCTGCTGTTCGTGACTGGGATCAGTTTCACTCCCCTAAAAATCTGTCGATGGCTTTAAGTGTAGAAGCCAGTGAACTAGTGGAATGCTTTCAGTGGTTAACCGAAGAACAATCACATTCATTAAATGCTAAGCAGCTTGCAGCAGTAACAGATGAAATTGCCGATGTTCAGTTATATCTCATTCGTTTGGCAGATAAAGTCGGTGTTGATATTGGCGCTGCAGTTGAACAAAAAATAAAGAAGAATGAAGCTAAATATCCTGCCGAAAAAGTTAAAGGCAGCTCTAAAAAATACAGTGAATACGAATAAAATAAAGGGCATACGGAATGATTGTTTATTCAGCAACAAAAAGGGAGTTTATCGAGGATGTTCGATCCAATAGGATTGCTGAAATAATCGAGAATGAGGTACTGCGTAAACTTAATCGTAATTCGCCTCGTAATGAAAAGTTATCATGGGAAAACTCACTGCAATATATGTCCCAAGTTCTTTGGGACGATGAAATACCGTCTTCTGCTGGCGTAGCTATTGAGTACAACTTACCGATGACCAATCGCCGTGTTGATTTTATCCTTACAGGAAAAGATCATCAGCGTAACGATACTGCCGTTATTGTAGAGCTGAAGCAGTGGCAAGAAGTGCAGAAAACCAATAAAGATGCCATTGTTAAAACACGCTTCCAGCACGGAGAGGTAGAAACCAATCATCCCTCATATCAAGCGTGGTCTTACTCAGCGACTATTGAAAACTATAACGAAACGGTTCGGTTAGACTCTATTCGTCTGCAGCCCTGTGCTTACCTTCATAACATGAAGTCAGACGCGGTCATTAACGATCCTTTCTATGCCAGTCATACAGATAAAGCCCCCGTATTTATTTCACAAGACGCCTTAAAGCTTTCAGAGTTTCTTAAGCAGTATGTGAAGTACGGTGATAGTGACAACGTCATGTACCGTATTGAGCATGGTGTGATTAAACCCTCTAAGAGTTTAGCTGATGCTCTGGTTTCAATGTTGGATGGCAATACAGAGTTTTTACTGCTCGATGAACAAAAGTTAGTCTATGAAACAGCCATCCATTTAGCGCATACAGCTCAGCAGGGTGAGAAACAAACTCTGATCGTTAAAGGCGGTCCTGGCACAGGAAAGTCTGTAGTCGCCATTAACTTATTAGCAGAACTCACCAAGCGCGAAATGCTGGTGCAGTATGTTTCTAAGAATGCTGCTCCTCGTGAGGTTTTTAAGAAAAAACTAACCGGATCTAGAAAGAAAACTCATATTGATCAAATGTTTAAAGGCTCAGGATCTTATACAGAAGTTGAGGATAATCAATTTGGGGCCTTACTCATTGATGAAGCACATAGACTCAATGAAAAGTCAGGCTTGTACGCCAATTTGGGTATAAATCAGATTAAAGAGCTGATATCAGCTTCACGCTTTAATGTGTTTTTTATTGATGAAGCTCAGCGAGTGACTTTGAAAGATATCGGCACCATCGATTCAATTAAGAGTTGGGCGCAAGAGCTTGATTCTACTGTGACGGAACTCGAACTCGCTTCACAGTTTCGTTGTAATGGATCAGATGGCTACTTAGCGTGGGTAGACCATAGTTTGCAAATACGAGACACAGCGAATCCAACGCTTGATGATATAGATTACGAGGTCAAGGTTTTTGACGACCCTAATCTTCTTCGTGCGGCAATAGTCGAGAAAAACCGTGTATCCAATAAAGCTCGCATGGTTGCTGGTTATTGTTGGGACTGGGCGAGTAAAAAAGACAAAGCCGCCCCTGACATCATTATCCCTGAGCATAACTTTGAAGCGCAGTGGAACCTCGCAGAGGATGGCAGCTTATGGTTAATAGCCGAGCATTCTGTAAAGCAAATTGGCTGTATCCACACCTGTCAGGGCTTAGAACTAGATTATGTAGGCGTGATTATCGGCGACGACTTTGTTGTTCGTGATGGAGTGGCCGTTACTGATGCCGCTAAACGCTCATTGAATGACCGATCCATTCGCGGCTACAAAAAAATGTTGAAATCAGGTCCAGAGCAAGCACGTCAAATAACCAGTGAAATTATTAAAAACACCTATCGAACGTTAATGACACGAGGGCAGAAAGGTTGTTACATCTATTGTACTGACCCTGAAACCAGCGATTACTTTATGGCTATGACCCAGCGTCATGAAGAATCAGATCAGGCGGTTGCTTTACCTTATGCGGATTTGAATTTATCTGTAGTGCCTTTCGAAGCAGCAGCGCCTTATACAACTCACGTGCCTATTTACGAACTGTACGCGGCAGCGGGTGACTTTAGCGAGACTCAGACTGCTGATGAATTTCAGTGGGTTGAGTTGCCTGAGCATATTAACGTCAGCGAAGGCATGTTCGTTATACGCGTTAGGGGCGAATCGATGAACCGCCGTATCCCTAACGGGTCGTGGTGCTTGTTTAAAGCTCAGCCGAGAGGCTCTCGCACTGGCAAAACAGTCTTAGTACAGCATCGGGATATCGACGACCCAGATCATGGTGGAACCTATACCGTAAAGGTTTATCACAGTGAAAAAACCATAGAAGATGGCGAGCTAGTGAATGAACGAATACTGTTAAAGCCAGATACCACTGCATTTGGTTATTCGTCCATTATTCTAGAAAATGACGGTGAAGAGCTCGCTGTACTTGGCGAGTTTTTAGGCGTTGTTGGTGGGTAGTATATTTCAGGTTTAAATAAGAACTTAATACTTCTCAAAACACCCTATGTTTTTGGATTATAGAATATCCACCAACCCTTCATACGCCTGCAAATCCTCAACACTATCCACTTCCAGCCAGCCGCGGTTAATCAGGGCGGCTTGTACCTGCCAGCCGTTATCAATCATGTTTTGTATCAGGCTGGTCATATACATATTATTAAAATCTTTGCCATCGTAGTGCGCGGTTTTATCAAGGCTGTGGTAATGCGCGATAAAGTCAGCCACTTTATGGCCAGCGATTTTAATTAAACCAATATATTGCGCTTGGGCATCGGCGCGGCTATTGGGCTTTTTACCCAGTTCGCTGACTTTGCCATTTGCATCCATTTTGAAGGTTTCAGCGTCATCGAGTGGATTCTCCATGCGTATTTTCCACAGGTCGTACCAATCCAAATCAGCAGCGACCACCACATCACCCTCTGTGGCTAAGAGTTTTGCAAACACTTCAGGACGATAAACGATATCGCCATAGCTGATAATCAGGTCTTCACCGGCCTGCATAAAGTCTTGTGCGGCAAATAAGGTGCCGACCATATTGGTGCTGGCATAGTGCTCGTTGCGGTACTGCACAATGCCTGGGGCAATTAGGGCAGCTTGTAGATAGCCGGCGGCGAGGGCGATATCAGCATGTTGCACGCCACACTGCGCCAGGGCTTCGAGTTGGTGATGCAGTAAGGGCTTGCCTTTGAGAGCGACCATGCATTTGGGTCTGTCGTCGGTATAGGGGCGTAAACGAGTACCTTGTCCGGCTGCTAAAATAATAACTTTCATAAAAATCCTTATTCGTGTCAGCGATTGAAATGTTGGCTGAGCAGTTGCTGGTCGGCTGATTGTAAATGAGCCTCACGTTCGGGGTGCCACATGATGCCAAGCCAAGGTAAGTCTGAGTGCTGCACGGCTTCAATCACACCGTCGCTGCTGGTAGCCAGCACGTCTAGCTCGGCAGCGAGTGTTGCGCGGGTAATGGCTTGATTATGGTAGCTGTTCACTTGCTGATAGCCGTACTGCTGCGCCCAATCACCTTCAAGTGAGTGCCGAGTCGCAACATGTCCGCTGACGGTAACGAGGCTACCACCTAAATAATGATTGAGCATTTGCATGCCACGACACACACCGAGTACAGGTAACTGTTTGGCTTTAGCGTAATTCAGTAGCTGGGTTTCTAGCGTATCGCGCGCAGGCGCTTGGCCAATATCATTACCGCCGCTGAGGATAATGGCGTCCGGTTGCAAATGGGCTAAATAATCTGGCTCACCGGCTAAAGCGCTACAGACTGGGATAGGTAAGAAGCCTAAAGAAAATAACAGCTGAGCCCAGCGCACATCCAGAGCATCGCGCTCTTCATCACGGCCAGTTATGGCATCAAGGCGTTGGCTGATTAGAATACGTTTCATTTAATACAGCACTCGAATGGTTTCACCTGCTGGGTCCAGCTCTAAGGTGTTGGCACGCTGGTACGATTTATACAGTTGCTCACCCACACCAATCGCTGCCGGCAGACTGAACTCGGCCGAGCGAATCGCCATATGTGAGTTAGCACCGCCATACATCGTAATTAAACCAGCAATATTTTGGCTAAAGAGCCAGTCATAGCCCGGGTCAGCTTGTGGGATGAGTACGATACAGCCCGCCACTGACAGCTGCTGTTGCTGAGTTTGTTGCACTTGTATCACCGGTGCGGTGACGCGTGCAGTACCAATGTAGTTGGGCTTTTCTGCAGTCAGAATAAAGGCACTGAAATCAGCAGGTTTACACAGCAAGGGCGGCAACTGACAGGCGCGACTGACCTTGCGCTCATGCTGATGATGTTGGCTGGCCTCTTTAAGTCGTTGCGTTAGGTTAGCAGTGGGCAAGTTGGAGTTAAAGGCACAGAGCAACTCGTCCAGCGAGAGGTTGGCTAGCTCTTCGCTACTTAAATTATAGTGACGACCTTCTGCAACTAACAATGTCAGTGCGACTGAAAGGGTGCGGGTGAAAATAAATTTAGCTTTTTCACGGCCTTCAATGGCGCTGACTAAAAAATCTTCCAACTCGATATCTGTGGCCTGTAAACTCATATCTCTAAGCTGATTAAAAAAATCAACCTTAGCGTAGTTCCATTGCTGAACTTTATTAGATGCGGCTTTAGGTGCTTGCGCTTGTGCAACTAAGGGCTGCAAAAACAGTTCTGGATAATCCCAGTAAGCCGGCGAGGTGATGTCGTATGTACCGGGGCGAAGGTGACCATAATCAGCGACAAAGCTATCCCAGGTTTTTTCATTCTGCGCTGTACGCCACGCATCGGCACACAACTCATGCGAGACTGTTTGCACCGTTTCCATAAAGCCATCTCGCGCATCGACACTTAACCAACCGGCTTCCACGCCTTCTTTAAGCAGCGTCACCGCAACAAAACCACTGCGCGCCAGATGGGCAAAAGGCAGTGTGCCGTAGGTTTTGCAGTTATCTAGTAAGAGACGAATTTGCTCGGCGCGGGGTAGGTGGATTTGCTCGATGATAGCTGCATGACGCTTTTCCAATGTCAGCAATACAGCTAAATCATTCTGCGTGCGTGTTAAAGCCTGTTGCGTAATGGCTATCAAGCCTTGCTTAAGCTCACAGATTTCATCGCTACTCAGGCCCGCATGCTCCAGCAAACGCTGCTCCCATTGTGCGAACTGCGGTCCAACACAGGTGGGCAGCACATCAAACTCAACTTTGTCGTGCAGGTGTGGGTGCTTTTCCAGCCAGTTTAAGTAAAAGTTAACCAGCTTTTCTGTGAGTTGTTCAGATAAAGTATTGGGAATAAAAGAGTTAAAGCTGGCACGGATATCAATATAAGGCTTACCGGCAAACTGACGCAGCAAAGGTTGCGGGCGCACGTCTTTATAGCCGTATTCAGCCCGTTGTTGTGCCCATATATCATTTAAAATCAGCTGCTGATACAGACTGACCGCCAATTGCCCAGGGTTAGTGCCAATGATTTCTGCTGGATTCCAGTCTGGCATAATGCCAAACAAGGCTTTAGTGCCCTTAATTTGCGGCGCTGGTGTTTGTAATTGCTGCCAGTACGCACAGGCCTTGGCTTGCAGTTCCAGCACATGCTGAGTGGCTTGCTCCGCATCTAAGCGCTCCGCCGCAGCAATGGGACGCACTTGTAAAAGATAGACGTGTCCTTGATGGCTCAGCGCAAACTCAATATCCAGCGCATCGTAATTGAGGATGAGCTCAACTTCTTTGATGGCATCAATCAGTGGAATTAAGTAATCCACGGGGATATCCGTTAGCTCAGCATCTTTACGTAAATACAAAGATTTGTGCTGCTGGGCATAGCCTGAAGTAATGCTTTCTGTATCGCCACTTTCATCATAATTCACACTGTAAAAAGGCGCGGCATGCTCCAGTGTGCGAGTAAAGGCTACACCGCTTAAGCGCACATCTTGCACCATCGGCTGGACCAGCACTTGGTCATCCGGCTGGCAGTCGGCGTATGAATGAATCACTTCGATAATGGCGTCTGCGAGTGCCTGCGTCGGCTCAACGTTCAATACACTGGTATAGGCACCTGCATTGGAATGGGTAAAAGCATCTTCACTTTTAGCACTGGAGCGCACCACCAGGCGTTGCTGCTGAAAGGTGCTGTGAATACGTTCTAAAACCTGCTGTGGCTGCGCGTGCCAATCGGCTACAGTAAAAGCCACCTGCTCCAGTACAATGGAGCGTTTCACCATAGGACTTAAGCGCGCTAAGGTTTCAGCTTTGGTGCCTAAAATAAAGTGGGCGATATCTTTAGGCTCATTGAGTTCCGCCCAATCGCCTTGCACATCCACCACTGCGGTACTGGCACCTTGCAGGCGCAACCACTCGACCAAGCCGGATAAAGACAGGGTTTCTACGGATGGCTGCAAATGCTGCTGTAAGTCGCGCAAAGCAATTAGAGCCGCTCCCTGAAAGCGCACTAAACCGATAAACTCACCATGTGCCCATTCCACAGGCAAGCTTTGTCCCGCCCGTAACACCGTGCCGTGTGCGACCATCACTTTTTCTGCAGCATTTAAATCCTGCTCAGTTCGCCCAACAAAACGCTGTTTCCAGTGACTGTCATACACCAAGGTGATATCAGTCGTGGAGTGCTTAAGCTGCTCTAAAACACTGGGGCGGTATAAAATATCGGCATAGCTGGCAATCACTGTCTGGCTGGATAAGTCGGCGCTTAATAACGAGTAACCACTGCCAGAGGTTTGCCATTTGGGGTTGGTGCAAAAAGTCGCGCGCCCCGATAATTTTTTAAACTCTTCCGCCGCGTAACCGAGCACAACTTGCGGGCACGCATCAGTCGTGCGGTTTGCCAGCGGCTAAAATAATTAGATTTTCACTGCTCATGGCGAGCACCTAAGACGTTTTTAATATCGTCAATAATGCGCTCGGAAGGCAGCTTGTCCTGAAAGAAAGGATAAATATCACTGGCTAAGAAGCTGTAATGTTCTTGCTTTAATTCAGCTTGTCCCGCTAGCAAGCTCATAATAAAACGCTCGATATCGTCCATGTTTTTTGCCGTCTGGCAGGCCGCATAGGCCTTTAAACCCATAGCATTAAATTGTTCGCGAAAGCTGTTTTTAAAATCAATGTACATCACTGGCTTTTCAGTAAATAAGTACTCAACCAAAAACGAGCTGCTGTCATGCAACATCGCATCTGAGCCGAGAAATAAATCTAAATACTCGCCTTCATCCAACTGTGAAAAACCGGACTCTTGCCAGAACTGATAATAGGCATTGGTTTTTTCTTCACCCCAGTCTGGGTGGTCATCAAGCTTGGATTTAAGCAGCGGGTGCGGCTTAAAGGAGATATGTAAGCGGTCTTGATATTTCACTGCGTTATTTTTGAGGGTGTCAGCCACAAATAAAAAGCTGCCAAGGTTGGGTTTTACATTCTCAAAAATCGAGTGGTGCGGCGCCCAAATCAGTTTGATTTTGTCAGCGCTGTCATTGTGCCAAGCGCTTTGCTCACTCTGCTTGGTATACAGCTTCTCGCAGGAGGGATAACCACTGAGAAACCACTGATGACTGTCTGCGGCAGAGACCTCCAGTGCTTTGTCATAGGAGACTTTATGCGGCAAATAGGTACGCAGCATGGCGTTATAAAAGTCAGTATTATAAAAGCTATCATCGCCATCCCAAGAGTAAATCATATAAAAATAGGGAATATAAAAAGACAGATAGTTTTTAAAAACTTCGCTGAAAAAGGTATCCGAAGCTTCAGGGTAAGGGCAGGAGAAATACACCAGGTCCGGGCTTAACTCTTCAATCTGGGCCACTGAGTGGCTGGCGTTCTCGTTTTCTACTGCGTACACCCTATAGTTTTTCTTTAAGAAATACGCGATGGTTTTATTTTGCACTTCCAGCGTTCTGCTGCGTGATATTTGTGTTGAGCCGTCGTAGGTCACAAAAGGCACAACCAAAATCATCGGCTCAAAAAAATCATCATCGAGCATTCTTTGAAAGACTTCATCGGCTTTCCAAGTGTTTTCATGCAAGACCAAAAACACCACACGGACTTTTTTCTTGCCTTGCAAGCCGGCTAACAGCTGTTGATGCTTGATGCGCATCTGTTGCACCAGTTGATTCTGTGGATTGTCTGTTGCTTGAGAGGATACAGCTTGGCTATCGAGACGAGAGTTCATGCTTGACCTTGAATGTGTTGGTACACCCAGTATGTGCAAATATGGTATAGCAGTTAGAGCTATATTATTAGCTCAATTTTTAGTTGTCTTACTTTGTTAAGTCGAATGCTGCAATGCTGGCTTTATATAAGATTTAGCAGCAATATTTTATCCTTAAATCAGCCTCTAATTGCAGGTATGAGCAGCTCATACAGGACGGGATAGATTGCGTTGAAAGGTGGGTAGGTTGGTACTTTTCTGCAGACAATAAAAAACCCCAGCCTAGGCTGGGGTTTTTGTGCAACACACAGTCGTAAGACTGCTAAACCATTCGATTAGATGTTATCGAACTGGCTCATTGTGTTGTCTTCACCGCTTGCTTTCAGTGCTGCGTCGCCAGAGAAGTACTCTTTATGACTATCACCGATATCAGAACCCGCCATGTTTTGGTGACGTACGCACGCAATACCTTGACGAATTTCTTTACGCTGAACGCCTTCAACGTAAGCCAGCATACCTTGCTCGCCAAAGTAACCTTTAGCTAGGTTGTCAGTAGACAGCGCAGCAGTGTGGTACGTAGGCAGAGTGATCAAGTGGTGGAAGATACCCGCTTCACGCGCTGCATCTTTCTGGAAGCTCTGGATGCGTGCATCAGCTTCGTCACACAGTGGAGTACCATCGTAGTCAGCACTCATCAGACGGTCGCGATCGTACGCTGAAACGTCTTTAGATTCTGCTGCCCAAGCGTCGTACACTTGCTGACGGAAGTTTAGCGTCCAGTTGAACGATGGGCTGTTGTTGTAAACCAGTTTAGCATCAGGAACTGCCTTACGGATTTCATCAACCATTGCTTTGATCTGACCGACGTGTGGCATTTCAGTCTCAATCCACAGCAAGTCAGCACCGTTCTGCAATGAAGTAATGCAGTCTAGTACAACACGGTCAACACCTGTGTTCTCGCGGAACTGGAACAGGCCGCTCGCTAAACGTGCTGGTTTCAGCAGTTTACCGTCAGATTTGATTACAACGTCACCGTTGTCAATTTCGCTTGCATCGTTGATGAACGTACCATCAATGAAGCTGTTGTACTGGTCGCCTAAGTCGCCTGGCTCATTAGTCACAGCGATTTGCTTAGTTAAGCCAGCACCCAGTGAGTCAGTACGTGCAACGATAACACCGTCGTCAATA
>CAJDVO010000046.1_pt1 | contig 10208 bp, 6 predicted proteins | sample 7391281 | NCBI WGS metagenome assembly CAJDVO01 (sample SAMEA7055709, study PRJEB34461) | soil metagenome | biome: terrestrial ecosystem; feature: Peninsula; material: soil | place: Antarctica | collected 2016
CATCCACAATTGTTTACTAAAGACCTGCCTAACCAGTGCTGCGGTAATTAGCACGCCTGTCGCTACACCAGCGATATTTAAACGAAAGTTATCGCCACCGGGCTCGCCAAAAAATATCACTAATAAGCTTGATAGCAGCATGGCTAGTGCTACAAATACGACAATAATGATCCAAGTGGCTTTACGAGTTTGCTGGCGATAGTCTGCAGGGTTGATGGTTTCCAGCTTAAAGAAGCTAGCAGAATTATTAGATAGTGATTTATTGCGCATAAAAGTTACCAAGCTCTAAGTCTAAACGTGCGTTAATCATACAGCAGCATGCTGTACCAGCCTATCGATGGCTTGGTGTGTAGATCAGAGCAGTAACATGTTCAAATGTTAGGTGTTTACAAAATACAATGTAACGTAGGCTAATACGCTATAACGCCCAGCTTTTGCGATAGTGACCAGTAAAGTAAAGCGCCAAAAAGGCTCGCGCAATACGCCTGCAATTAAAGTTAGCGGGTCACCGACAATAGGTAGCCAACTCAGTAGTAAGCTCCAGCGGCCGTAACGTTGATACCAATGCTCTGCGCGTTTGAGTTGTGCTGGTTTTACAGGAAACCAGCGTTGTGTTTGCCAGCGGTGCAGTTGCGTACCCAGCCACCAATTGATTTGTGAGCCGAGCACATTACCTACAGTCGCAACCAGTACCAGCGAATATACTGCACTAGGCTCTAAAGCGAGTAGGGCGACTAGCGCTGCTTCAGATTGCATCGGCAATAAAGTGGCGGCAATACAGGCGGAAAACCCTAAGCCCAGATAAGTTATCCAGCTCAGCATAAAGTAGCCATCCATTGCGCAACGACTTTATAGGTATTGCTAAGCCTCATTGAGTAAATAATTCCAGCTGGACAGCATCCTGCTGTTGCTGATCATGCAAGCGCACACCAACACCTAATAGGCGCACGGGTTTATTGCCGCGCATAAATGCCGCAGATAATAGTAGGCGATAACTGTCCAGCTCCAGTGGTGCACCGGCTTGCTCTATAGTGGTTTGAGTAAAATCGTGAAATTTTACTTTTACAAAGGGTTTGTCTGGACGGTAACTGTCATCAAGACGCTGTTGACGTCGGGCCAACTCCTCTAATAGGTCAGGTAGCTGTGCATGACATGCTGCTAAATCAGGCAGGTCTTTATCGAAGGTACGCTCGACACTCACGCTTTGTCTGCGGCTATAAGCTTGCACTGGGCGATCATCAATACCGCGTGCTAATGACCATAAACGCTCACCAAAGGTGCCAAACGCTTTAGTTAGCGCGAGCAAACTTTGCTCCCTCAGTTGTGTACAGTCATTAATGCCCATACGCGTCATTTTCGCTGCAGTTACCTTGCCAACACCGTGGAGTTTTTTCACGGGTAAACCTAAGACAAAATCATCCACTTGGTCAGGTGTAATAACAAATAGCCCGTCGGGTTTACGCCAGTCGGAAGCGATCTTGGCTAAGAACTTATTGGGTGCAACACCAGCTGACACAACTAAGCGTAATTCTTGCCAAACACGACTGCGAATCTCTTTGGCGATTAATGTTGCGCTGCCAGAGCATAGAGTGCAGTCGGTGACATCTAAAAATGCTTCATCTAAAGATAATGGCTCAATACAGTCGGTGTAGTCATGCAAGATATTATGAATCAGCTTCGAGACTGCTCTATAAGCATCCATGCGCGGCTTAATAATCTCAAGATCAGGACATAGCTTAACAGCACGCGCTGTTGGCATCGCTGAATGCACACCCCACGTGCGGGCTTCATAATTACACGCTGCAATCACACCACGCCGATCCGCTGCGCCACCCACCGCCACAGCACGGCCTTGTAAGCGCGGGTCATCACGCATTTCAATAGCGGCATAAAAACAATCAGCATCAATATGAATTATTTTTCGAGAACTCAAAACCTCGGGAACCCCTATATACAGTGCCTCTAAAGCCATTAGTTTAACATTAGATTGCCATGAATCGGTGGTTAACTGTACTTAGATGCAGTAACCGGTTGACAGAGTTCGAAAACGCGCTATAATTTCATTAAAGCCTCAAGCATTTATTGTTTGGGGCTTTTTTGTTTCTGGCTATCTAGAACTCTTGTCCCATGTACGTCACAGTTTTTTATATAACAGTTTGAAATTAGACTTATCTATTCGGAAAACGTACTCAAAACACTTGGATTTATGCTTTTTTGGAAGTCTGATTTTTTCGTGCTGCCTAAATATTGCCTTTTTGTTGCCAAAACTAAGATTTTAAAATGAGTGAAAAAGCTTGTTTTTGACCTTCGGGCTAGTTTTTAAAATAACCATTTGTATTGCATTTGCGCAGCAAAATCATTCTTTTTTTCCGTTCGGAACGTACTCGAACAAGTCATCTTGGGCCTTAAAAGCATCTTGAGTACAGAGATAATGGTAAAATTCAACTATTGCTCGTGCAAGCAAAAAATAAAAAACCTCAAATATGCATGTGTTTGAGGTTTTTTTATGGCTGCCTTGCTAAAGTTCTTACTCTGTAACATCCTGCCAGTCGGTTATGCAGGTGCGGTGTCTTTCTCATCAATAACCGCAGCGCCGATGATGTCACCAACCACGTTAGAGGCGGTGCCGCCCATGCCGATCAAAGCATCAACCCCGGCAATTAAGGCGACAATTTCCAAGGGCAAACCAAATAGGCTTAACACTGCAGATAATGTTACTAGACCGGCTGCGGGCACGCCTGCGGTGCCAATGGAAAGTAACGTGCCTATCACCACAATGCTGGCGAGATCGAACCAGGCCAAATCCAAACCCATAATGTTAGCGGCAAAGACCAAAGAAACCCCCATGCGCAATGCGCCGCCATCCGAGTTAAAAATAGCACCCAGAGGTAAGGCAAAGTTGGCGGTTTTGGCTGATACTCCAGCTTTTTGTGCAGCTAAAATGGCGATTGGCAAGCTGGCTAAGCTGCTTGAGGTAAAAAAAGCTGTGGCAGAGGCGTCCTTAATATTGACAAAAAAAGGCAGTACCGCATAACCGGAAAGCTTTATAAAACTGCTGTAGACCAGCGTCCATAACATCAACAAGCCCAGATAAAACGTGACGGTAAATAACAACAGTGACTTGAGTGTGGCCCAGCCTTGGGTGCCAAATGTGGCAGCACTGATCGCCATCACCCCGATGGGCGCATAGAGTAAAATACCCGTCAGAATTTTATAAAATAGTTGGTTAAAAGCACTGAATAAGCGCTCAAGCAATACACCGTGCTCTTTGCTTTGCTCATCGGTCGAATAGCTCAGGCTGGACATCGCTATGCCGATAATAATCGCAATAAACAAGATGGCCATTAAATCGCCCGCAGCAAATGCAGCAAACAGATTGTCAGGAACTATTTTCAGTAGCATCGTTGATGCTTGGGGTATTTCTGGCGGCTGTACTATGACATCGGGCAAGCTTAGATGCTTGCCTGGGTTAAATATCAGGGCTAGTGATACACCAATACCCAGAGCCAGAGCGGTAGTTGCAGCATAATAAAGAATAAGCTTGCCGCCTAATCTGCCCATTTGCCGAATATTCATCTGACCAATGGCCAGAACCACCGTTAAAAAGATCACCGGTATGGCAATTAAACTAAGCAGACGGATAAAAATAGTACCGAAGGGACTCAGAATGGCCGCATGTTCGCGAAAGACTACAGCAATAAGAATGCCTAAGAAAAAGCCCGCTGACATCTTTGCCACCAATGAGGTGTCGGTGTATTTTTTCCAGATGCTCATATGCGTAACTCCACCCTGTAAAGCCAATGCTGAGTCAACAGCGATGATCACTCAGCTGTAACCGCTACCACTGTTTGTAATGCCTGCTTAATGTGTTTACAGCATGATACTAGCTGAAAGAATAGCACTGCCCTAACGTAGCGGCTACTGCTGTGCTAAAGCGACTTAGAAATTGAGCAGGCGACTAAAATAAATAGGTTTTTATGTTTGACTCATTGTGGTTCTTACATTTTCAGAAATAGCCTCAAACTTGCTCAATTGTTCGCCAGCGTACATACAAATACGAGCAAATGGATTCTAGTGGTAAAGCTATACTGCAACTGCGTTGCGCGGCGAATACGCTATCGCGACCGAACCACCAGTGAGGTCCGCCATGTCCAGCCCAATCGATCTTGAATGCATTAACACACTCCGGTTTCTGTCGGTTGATATGATTCAGCAGGCTAATAGCGGGCATCCTGGCTTGCCGTTGGGCGCAGCTACCATGGCTTATGCGTTGTGGAGTAACCATCTGAAACACAATCCTGCCAATCCGCACTGGCCCGATCGCGATCGTTTTGTGCTCTCCGCGGGACATGGCTCTGCGCTGCTTTACAGTCTGTTGCACGTGACTGGTTATGACTTGTCGCTGGACGATCTAAAGCAGTTCCGGCAATGGGGTAGCAAAGCGCCTGGGCATCCGGAGCGTGGTCACACGCCGGGTGTCGAAATCACCACCGGACCTCTGGGCCAAGGCTTGGCTAATGCAGTCGGCATGGCGATTGCCGAAACGCATCTGGCAGCAAGCTATAACCGTGAAGGTCATCGGCCCATCGATCATCGCACTTGGGCCATTGTCAGTGATGGCGATCTGATGGAGGGTGTGGCGGCCGAAGCCGCATCGCTGGCCGGTCACCTGCAACTCGGCAAGCTGGTGTGTCTGTACGATGATAATCGCGTCACGCTGTCGGCGGGCACTGACATCACCTTCGAAGAAGATCGTGCTCTGCGCTTTCAGGCTTACGGCTGGCAGACGCTGATAGTCGACGACGGCAACGATCTGGATGCAGTGAATGCAGCACTGGATGCAGCGCAGACTGAGTGCGCGCGACCGTCGCTGATTCTCGTGCGCACGCATATTGGGTTTGGCTCGCCGGAACAGGACAGTTTCAAGGCTCATGGCTCGCCGCTGGGGCTTGAAGACGTGAAGCGCACTAAACAGACACTGGGCTGGCCACTCGAACCGCCGTTCTTGGTGCCGGCGCCGGCACTGGCGCAGTTCCGTAAGGCGTTGCAGCAAGGCGCGCAGGCCGAGGCGGATTGGGACACACGCTGGGGTGCTTATGCCGAGGCTTTTCCGGATCTGGCTGCTGAGTTACAAGGTCGCCTGCAAGGTGATCTACCTGCGGGTTGGGATGTGGATATCCCTGAGTTCGCCACTGATAAGAAGGGCATTGCCAGCCGTGTTGCTGGCGGGCAGGTGATGAATGCGATTGCCTCACGTTTGCCTGCGCTGTTTGGCGGCTCGGCCGACCTAGACCCGTCGACGCACACGGCGTTGAAGGAGCAGGGTACTTTCAATCCGCCGATCCATAAAGGTGAAGACGCGCAGGGCAGTGACGTTGGAGGTTGGAGTCGCGCAGGCCGCAACCTGCATTTCGGTGTGCGCGAGCATGCGATGGGGGCCATAGCCAATGGTTTAGCGGCGCACGGTGGTTATATTCCATTTGGATCAACCTTTCTTATTTTTTCCGACTATATGCGTCCGGCTATCCGTCTGGCCGCGTTAATGGGTTTGCATGTGGTGCATGTATTTACCCACGATAGCATTGCGCTCGGTGAAGATGGCCCAACACACCAGCCTGTTGAACAGCTTGCCAGCTTGCGCGCGATGCCAAATCTCTCATTGATTCGGCCGGCTGATGCTAACGAGACTGCAGTGGCGTGGAAGGTGGCGGTCGAGACTCAAGAACGTCCGGTGCTGCTGGTACTTTCACGACAGGATCTGCCCACACTGGACCGTAGTCGCTGTGCCAGCGCCGAAGGCCTACGCCGTGGTGCTTACGTCATACTAGAATTGCTTGGAACAGGTGCGAACACAAACGTACCTGATTTGATATTGTTGGCCAGCGGATCGGAAGTCGCATTGATTCTGTCAGTCGCTGAGCGCCTGCAAGCCGAAGGCGTATCAGTGCGTTGCGTGTCGATGCCAAGTTGGGATTTGTTCGATGCGCAACCCCGCAGCTACCGTGACGAAGTGTTGTCGCCCAATGTGCATGCACGACTGGCGGTTGAGTTGGGCGCCGTGCAAGGTTGGCATCGCTATATTGGCGACCAAGGTGACGTGCTGGGCATCGAACGCTTCGGCGCATCGGCACCTGCTGACGTGTTGATGGATGAATACGGGTTTACGTCCGATAATATTTATGCACGAGCCAAGGCACTACTATAGTCAACGTGTGAACCGCCATCGTTTGAGTAACTTCATCCATCGAGACGGCTGAGTGTTGGTGTAGGCCATCGCCGCCTTTTTAATGCCTTCCGCCTGTGTTGGGTAAGCGTGAATAACGCGCGCTATAGTAGACAGGCCGATGCCGGCGATCATCGCCAGCGACAGACCGTTGATCATTTCTCCAGCATGGCGCGCCACGACCGTTGCGCCCAAAATCTTGTCGCTACCGTCGTGCACATGGATTTTCACGAAGCCTATATCATCGCCGTCGATGATTGCTCGGTCGATCTCGTGCATCGGCACCGTGTAGGTCGTTACTGGTATACCGCGTTCGCGTGCCTGTTTCACGTACATGCCGACATGAGCAATTTCGGGGTCGGTGTAGGTGCACCACGGAATCGTCAGTGCACTCATACGCGCGCGACCGAAACATAATGCATTGCGTACGGCGATACGCGCCGAAGCCTCGGCAATATCAATGAATTGGTGCTCAAGGCACACATCGCCAGCAGCAAAGATGCGTCGGTTTGAAGTGCGCAGGAAGTCGTCGACAACGATGCCTTTGTCGGCAACGTAGTTGACGCCAGCAGCTTCAAGATTCAGGCCTGAGAGCGCTGGCCGACGGCCGATGCCGGTGAGGATCGCGTCGACCGTTATTGTCCCAACATTGCCGTCGTTGATGGTCTCGACGATTTTCTGACCGCCTTCGACACGCACGTTGACCGCTCTGGTGTTGAGATGGACCTCAACGCCATCTCGCGCCAGGGCATCGGCCAGCAATTGGGCCGCATCACGTTCTTCCTTGGGTAGGAATAGCGGCTGAGAATGGGCGATGATAGTGCGGCAACCAAAGCGGCACAGTGCTTGTGCAACTTCGCAGCCTACTGGACCGCCTCCGATCACAAGCAAGCTGGCGGGTAGTTCTGTGATATTGAAAAGCGTCTCGTTGGTAAAGTAGCCGGCTTCGTCGAGGCCCGGAAGCGTCGGCATCACTGCACGAGACCCAGTGGCGATCAACGCTTTCTTGAAGCGCAAGCGCAGACCATCGACGTCGACCGTATCGGCACTTATAAAACGTGCCGTGCCGAAGAAGAGATCGATACCCTCGGCGACGATGTGCTCTGCCGAGTCACTGCTGCCAAGACGTGCACGGATGCGGCGCATGCGTTCCATAACTAAGGCGAAGTCGACTTCTATGTTTGGCGGCGTACGCGCCCCATAGATCTCGGCGTTGCGCATTTCAGCATACAGGCGTGACGTGCGGATCAGGGCTTGCGATGGTATGGCGCTGTAGTTCAGCGCGAGACCACCCAACAGATGCCGCTCGATGAGGGCCACGCGAGCGCCGAGCGCCACCGCGGCACGGGCGGCTACCAGCCCAGCTGGCCCGGCGCCGATAACGAGCAGATGGTAGGGCTGGCGCGGTTGCGGATTGCGCCAGCCGGATGGCCGACCATTAAGACCGAGTTTGTTTTCATCGGCAGCAGTATGCGAAGAGTTCGGTGGTGAATCGGAATCAAACATTGATATTGTCCTCTGACCAGCCGGCTACAGCCAACCGCCCTTAAAACCCGCGCGGCGCAGCCCTGCGCGCACGAAGGGGTTAGCGCGGCCCAGCCGCCATAGCAGCCCGCTGCGATAGTTCTCGATCATCAGCACTATCATGCCCTGATCAAGACCGAATTCACCCGCTGAGACCCATCCGTTCGGACCTGCCTCGGCTACGGTGGGGTTGAAGCCGCTGGTGTGGATTAATGTAGCCTCGTCGCCATCCGTGCGCGACCAAAGCGCGCGCAACGCTGGCAATACGAGCTCCGGTGCGAAGACCAGTGACGACAGCGTCGATGATGGACAGAGGGTGCCATCGTCAGGGCCGTAAGGCACGCCGCGTGCAGCATAACCATAGAAGGTCTGGTGCCGCCCAGCAATGTGGCGTGCTTTGACCTGCGGTCCGTCGCCGGCTGATAGACCCCAGCAGTCGGCACTATAGTCAGAAAAACTACCCGGGTTACGGATCGCATACTCGCGCTGCACGTAGGTGGCACGGCGGCTGTTCTCAAAATAGTCGCAGTCCTTCTCACGCATAAAGACGTCGCGGATGCCGCGAAAATCGATCCATGCATGGGAGAATTGGTGGATAAATAGCGGTCCGGCGTAAAGAAACTCGTGTCCGTAGAGGTTTTCCCATTGGTAGGTCACGGTCCAGGCAGTGAAGCTCTCGTCGGTGAGCGGGTGGGTCGGCGAGCCCAGACCCAGTACGTAAAGCAGGATTGCTTCGCTGTATCCTTCCCAACCATAGTCAAGGAAGCCGCACTCGGGCTTCCAACCGTGCGTCACCGCGCCAGCTTTACGCTGGGCCCAGCGCCAGTCGACTCGGCGGTACAGGGCATCGGCCAATCGGCGTAACTCGATTTCGTCCGGGGTCTTGGCGTCGAGGTACGCTGCGGCGGTTAGCACGCCAGCCATGAGTAGGCCGGTGTCTATAAGCGAAACTTCTGAATGCCAGACGCGCGTGCCGCTGTCCATATCGAGGAAGTGAAAATAGAAGCCGCGGTAGCCTGTGGCATGAGCGCTGCCCGACTGGTCGCTGTCCATAAGGAAGCGCAATGTCACCAGCGTGCGCTGCACCGCTTCGGCGCGTTCCATCCAGCCGCGCTCGACGCCTACCGGATAGGCCGACAACGCGAAGCCGATCACTGCGATGCTGCACGGTGCGTCCTTGTGCGTAGCGTCGGCCACTAGGCCGTTGTCTGGGTTATAATTCTTTAAAAAGTAGTCGAATGCGTCATGTTGCAGTCGTTCGAGCAGTGCTTCGTCCGACAGCAACTCGGGTGGTTGTGTGAGGTCTGTCGGAAGTGTGTTCATGGTGATGTGATCGCTTTATCGACGATTGCCTGCGCTTCCTTGAGAATGCGTTGCAGGTGCTCGTTGCCGTTGAAACTCTCGGCGTAAATCTTGTAGATATCCTCAGTGCCCGACGGCCGCGCCGCGAACCAGCCGTTTTTGCTGACAATCTTGATGCCGCCAATCGCTGCACCGTTGCCCGGCGCATGATCAAGCACAGCGGTGATTGCTTCGCCGGCCAACTCGTGTGCATTGATGTTGCTTGGCGTTAGTGCGGCAAGCTGCTTCTTTTGTGCGACCGTTGCTGGCGCTTCGACGCGGTCGGCGACTGGCTGGCCAAGCTGTTGTACTAGTTGTGTGTAGGCCTGAGCTGGGTCATGACCGCAACGCGCGGTGATTTCAGCGGCGAGCAATGCAGGCACTAAACCATCTTTATCTGTGGTCCAGACTGTGCCGTCGCGACGCAGAAAGCTGGCGCCGGCGCTTTCCTCGCCGCCGAAGCCGAGCGAGCCATCCAGCAGTCCGGGTGCGAACCATTTGAAACCGACCGGTACTTCGTACAGTTTGCGGTTCAGTTTTGTTGCAACACGGTCGATCAGGCTGGTGCTAACAACCGTCTTACCGATCGCGGCGTGTGCGCTCCACAACGGTCGATGTTTGAATAGATAGTCAATGGCCACCGAGAGGTAGTGATTGGCTGGCATCAGTCCAGCCGTGGGCGTGACAATGCCGTGGCGGTCTACATCCGTATCATTTCCAAAAGCAATATCGAAGTCATCCTTCAATTTAATCAAACTAGCCATAGCATACGGGGATGAGCAATCCATTCGAATTTTACCGTCATGGTCAACGGTCATAAAAGAAAATGTAGGATCAACCAGACGATTCACAATCGTCAGATTTAATTGGTACATTTCTGCGATCATATCCCAATAATGCACAGCAGCACCGCCTAATGGGTCAACCCCAATGCGGATGTCTCGTGATTTAAAAACTGAGAAATCTATTACACTACCTAAATCACGGATATAAGCATCTCGAAATTCGTACTCATGCAAGTTATCCATCTGCAATGCTTGTTCAAGTTTGATGCGTTTGACACTCTTCACACCATTCTTTAAAATCTCATTTGCCCGTGATTGGATCCAATTAGTGATAT
>CAJDVO010000129.1_pt1 | contig 9837 bp, 6 predicted proteins | sample 7391281 | NCBI WGS metagenome assembly CAJDVO01 (sample SAMEA7055709, study PRJEB34461) | soil metagenome | biome: terrestrial ecosystem; feature: Peninsula; material: soil | place: Antarctica | collected 2016
CGATGAGTTTGCCGGCGCCACAGAACACTCGCGCGCAGTTCAGAGCATAGCCCAGCGCTGGCGTAATACTCAGCAGCAACTGGAGCAGCTCAGCGCGAACGAGGAAGAGCAACGCGCACGCCGTCAATTACTGACTTATCAACTGGAAGAACTCGATATTCTGGCAGTAAATCCAGAGGAAGTTGAACAACTTGAGCAAGAACACAAAGGCTTAAGCAACTCGGAAAGCTTGCTGGAAAACTGTCGGCAGATTATTGATACCTGTAGCGATAATGACAGCAGTAACGTGCTGAGTATTGTCGGCTCGTTACTGCAGCGCGCTCGAGCCATATCTGCTGCGCCGCAAGCCTTTGTACAAGCCACTGAATTATTGGCCAGCGCACATATTCAAATCGAAGAAGCGGTCAGCGAGTTTAATAATTTTGTTGATAACTTTGACGCTGATCCACAACGCCAACAATGGATTGAGGAGCGTCTTGATAGCATCTATACGCTTGCGCGCAAGCACCGAGTCATACCGGAGCAGCTACATGAACTGCAAGCTCAGCTACAAACAGAACTTGAAGCATTAGATGCAGACGATGCCAGCCTTGAGTATTTGGAACAGGCTGCTGCACTGCTGGTAACTGAATATACACAAAAAGCCCAAGTACTCAGCAAGAGCCGCGGCACCGCAGCTAAAAAACTTTCCAGCGCCGTGATGCAACAACTGCAAATGTTAGGTATGCCAGATGGTCAGTTTAACGTTATTTTAAAACCTTTAGACTCCAGCGCTCCATCTGCACATGGCCAAGAAAATATTGAGTTTTTAGTCAGTGCCAACCCAGGCCAACCTTTACGCGGCTTAGCCAAGGTTGCATCGGGCGGTGAACTGTCCCGTATCAGCTTAGCCATTCAAGTCATCACCGCTCAAACCTCTCGCGTCCCTACGCTGGTGTTTGATGAAGTGGACGTTGGTATCGGCGGCCCAACGGCTGAGATTGTTGGTCAGCTATTGCGCCAGCTGGGTGAGTCAGGCCAAGTCCTAACAGTGACTCACTTACCGCAAGTGGCTGCGCAAGGGCACCAGCACTTATTTGTCCATAAAGAGCGCCGACAAAAATCAACCTACACGGCAGTTAAACTCCTGACTCAGGAGGAACGAGTTGAAGAAGTGGCGCGCATGCTAGGTGGTATTGACCTCACCGATGAGTCTCTCTTGCATGCACGCAAAATTCTGGATAGCGCCCAATCTTTACCAGATGCACAGCGCGCTTAACTGGCGCACTGCAAGAGACTTACTTGCTGGTTTTTTTAGTCAGTGAGATATTGGGGTGCTGCCAGTCACCGGAAATGTGATAAGTCACACTGGCAAAACGAGCAAGACGATCACCGATTAAGCGATCAACGACAAACAGAGCACCGCCAATAGCAGGCGCACCGATGGCAATAGCCGCTAATGGCAGATTATTAGTAATAGGTAGAGCAACTTGCAACTTGGCATTAATACGCTCTTTAACTAAATCCAGTTGCCCTTCTAATTCCAGATCACTAGAAGGCCCCTCTAAATTTAGCGTTTTATTCGTGCGATAAATACCGTTATCAATCTGCAACTTGCCCTTAACGCGGTCATAAGCTAAGCCTTTACCCAACAAGTCGGAAAAGTCTAAACGCAGACGCCGACCAATAGAGTCAAAATTGAGCAGACCAAATACTCGCAAAGCCTGCGCGCTGCCATCTATAGTGACCATCTGTCCTTTCTGAAAGTTGATATCCAAATCACCATTTAACTTAGCCATATCAAATGCTGCTGGAGAACCTGCCCAACGAATATCTGTATCGGCACGAAACGTCTTACTGGTAATACTGGGTGCAAACCCCCAAGCCAATAACACATCACTCAAGTTATCACCCGCCAAGCGGCCTTTATACCAACTCTGCACTTTCCCCTTGCTACTCTGCCAGCCGGCTTGGCCAGTCACATTAAGACCTTTAAGTGATAAATTCAGCTTATCAAACAGCACGCCTTGCGCTTGCGGCCGAGTGCTCAATGACCAAGCTCCTAAACTGCTTGAATTCTGATAAAGCGCATCAACCTGAATATCAAGCGCAGGAATACTACGCATATCAAAATCAGCTAAGGCATCTTGTCCATCAACCGTTGATAGCGTTTTAGGCAAATGCAGCTGGGTGAAATGCACGCGCGTAGGTTTATTAGCCCCCTGCTCAGTAATTTGACCTTTAAGCTTCTGGCTATTGAGCGCCAACTGCCAACCCGTCGCCTGGGCGCGCAAATCAATATTCAAGTTATCAACAACAAGCCCAAAACCATTAAAGCGACGAATATCGAGCGTGGCACTTTTTAACAATTTTTGACTGTCTTGATCAGGCCCACTGTAGCGCTGCAGCGTCTGCTGCCAGTCAGCCAGATTAAGATCATTGAGACGCCCACGTACTTGCAAGCCGGCTTGTGCCGGTAAATCAGCTAAGCCACCACCAACCCGCAGCCGTGCGCGACCTTTAAGCATATTATCTGCCGGTGCAGCTAAATTAAGACTCAACTGATCCGCGTAATCAAACCAATAACGGCGCTCAGTACCGGATAAAGTCATACGCCAGTCAGCATAACTTTGCTGACTGGCGCTCTTGCCAAAGGGCGCTGGCAGATCCACTTTGACACCCAGCAAACTGGAGTCAACACGCAGCTGGCTATCCTCGCCATCGAGCATCACCCGCAAGCGATAGGGCAAATTACCCGACACAGGTATCGGTTGAGTGATCTCGGCCCACTCGGTTAAGCGCGCAACTGGCATCAAACCTTGCACATCAATATGCGTAGCGGATCGCCCTTGCGCTTCAATATGCCCTGAAAATGACTGTCCCAAAAACTGCCCAGTCACTTTTTTGGCACTTAAGCCGCGCTGACTATCAAATAAAAACTGACCGCTTAACTCACGCAGATACACATTAATATCAGGCATCTGCAACTCGGCACGCTGCGCATCCATGGCCAATTGGATATGCACCGCGGGCTGCTTGGCTAAAGGCACAGTTAAGTCTAACGTCGCCGGCAAATCACCTTTGCCTTGCCACTTGGCAAACTCTTGCGTCGCTTCTGCTATCGGGGTTTTCTGTAAGAAGTACAAGCCATCAACCACATCACTTTGTAACTCAGCATGCAACTGCAAGACTGGCACCGTCCCTGCCGCACCAAGAGGCACTTCAGCGTAAGCACTGGTAATTGAAGAGTTTAAAATTTTGCCGTGCTCAAGACTGATACGCACCCCGCTATCCTCAATCAGTACTTCAGCCACTCCCTCAGTCAGCGCAGGCCAACCCGGTTGATAATCAAGCTGTGCATCTTTAACGGCAAAGTACAGACTTATCGAGCGCGACTCTGGTGGCGTACCTTTATTTAAAGAGCCTTGGTACTGGAAATACCCTTGGTCAATATGACCAGCTTGAATCGCGGTAGTCAGCCAGTGCTCAAGCTCGTCACTGAACTCAGGCACACGTAACGGCAAATACTTACTGGTAAAACGCGCGTCACCATCACGCAAACCGACACGCAGATCCATATAGTCTTCTTCGGTAGGATCTTTGAGTAAGCGAATTAAAAAATCCCCAGCAATGTCACCCTCTTCACCGTGCACCTGTAGATAGGGGCTGCGCAAGGTAAAACCAAACTTATCAAACTGCCACAATAACTGTGCATGAGCGCGCTGGTACTGCCAAGGCTGAGCAAATAATTTGGCTAAATGCAGGCTAAAACCCGTATCGCTAGCCAGACGTAACTCGCCTTGCGTCAAGCCGCCAGAAATATGACCATTGATATCCGTTGCGGCTGGCACATCATGCCACGCAGAAAAGCCAACATCTTTAACATTACTGACAAAGCTTAAACGCTCATCCAGAGGAGCATCTGGACGCAACTCAAGTTGCAAATTATCTAGAACACCACTGGGCTGCATTGTACTTAAAACATCTACAGCAACCTCAGGCAAGCGCACTACACGCTCTAGTAAATAATGCACATCAGACAACTCAAACTGCTCAACCCCAAACCTCCATAACGGGCTTGTAGCGTTTTCATAAGAAGCCAATATGCGCCAATCTCGTGGTGGCAAGTCATCAATCTGCAGCTGTAAACGTTCAAACCAAGCGCTCTGCACACCTGCATTATTTTGATAAAAGGCTAAAGCCTCACTTGCTTGCAGATGCAACGGCTCAGCAGCAACGGCCTGCCCCTGCACATCTAAACCCGCTAAGCGTAATACAGCTCTGCGCATCTGGCCTTGCTGTGCATCCAACCAGAGTTCGCCACCTATTTTTAAAGTGTCGATCTGCCAGCCAGGTAAAGCGTCATTGGGTAGCCACTGTGCAAGGTTACTGCTGGGGGTTTTCAGATAAAGCGTTAAAGTGCTTTTACGCCAGTCATGCTTAAGCAGTTGAGCCTGCGCACTCAGCTCTAGGGTTTCACCATCAGGTAAGACAGCACGCAAATCAAGACGGTGTTGCTGCCCAATGCGACTTAAAGTAAAGCCTGCATAGTTAAGTACCAACGGATCTTTATCATAGCCTTGAATAATAATGCGACTGTTTAACACACTGAGTCGTGCAACTTGCTGCAATCGACCAAGAAAATCATTCAATTGAAAAACAGCATTGTCAGCATCTTTGCAAACCAACCAATGTCACAGCTTTTAAGCGTAGCTCTCTTGCCAGCAAACTGGCAATCACATCGGGTTGAATCTGCAGTTCTTCAACCTGCATAGCATCGGTGCCACTACCCAACGTGACATAGCGCGCTTCTAAAAGTGGTGAAAACCCACTCCAGCCGCCTTTTAGCTGTTCAATTCGGATATTTTGTTGCAGACGCTCTTGCAGTTGCTGTTGAATTTCTTCGCGATACTCGGCCATTAGCGGGGTAAACTGCCGACCCAAGCTCACATACAGCGCTGCAACAATCAGCAGCACCGCTAACAGCCATAAACCCCAGCGTAATAATCCGTTCAGTGTACGCAGAGCAACACCCATGCAAACTCCTTAAGCATTGAGTTGGTTAGAGCAGAACAACATCATACTGCTCCTGCGAATACATACTCTCCACTTGAAACCGGACAGGATGACCTATAAATGACTCAAGATCAGCAACGTTAGCTGACTCTTCATCCAGCAAGCGATCCACCACACTTTGACTGGCTAGAACCATATAACCGTCCGCCTGAAACGCTCGTGCCTCACGTAAAATCTCCCGAAAGATTTCATAGCAAATGGTTTCAGCCGTGCGTACTCGCCCCCGTCCTTGACACGTTGCGCAGGGCTCACACAGCACTTGCGCTAAGCTTTCACGCGTACGCTTACGGGTCATTTGTACTAAGCCCAACTCAGTAATACCGATAATATTGGTTTTTGCGTAATCACGCTCAAGCTGACGCTCTAAAGTACGTAATACTTGCCTACGGTGCTCGTCATCTTCCATATCAATAAAGTCAATAATGATAATCCCGCCGACATTGCGCAAACGCAATTGGCGCGCGATGGTCAAAGCAGCTTCAAGGTTGGTTTTAAAGACCGTTTCTTCAAGATTACGATGACCGACAAACGCACCGGTATTTACATCAATAGTGGTCATCGCTTCGGTCGGATCAATCACCAAATGTCCACCCGATTTGAGCGGCACTTTGCGCTCTAGCGCTTTTTGGATTTCATCTTCAATACCGTATAGATCAAAGATGGGGCGCTCACCCGGATAATGCTCAATTCGATCAGCAATTTCAGGCATCAACTCGCCAACAAACTGCAGAGCTTTTTGGAGTGTTTCACGAGAATCAATACGTACTTTTTCTGTATGCTCAGCGGCCAAATCGCGTAACGTGCGCAAGGGTAGCGATAACTCTTCATAAATCACCGAAGGCGCACCGCAAACGTTCATCTGTTCACGCACCTGCCCCCACAGCCGATGCAAATAACGAATATCAACCATAATAGCTTCAATCGCTGCGCCTTCAGTGGCCGTGCGAATAATAAAACCGCCCTTATCCTCAAGGCCCTCGCTCGCTAGACACTCAGTTACAGCCTGCTTTAAACGATCGCGCTCATTTTCTTCTTCAATCTTTAGTGAAACGCCAATATGACTACTACTGGGCATATAGACTAAGTAGCGTGACGGTATCGATAAATTTGTCGTGAGACGCGCACCCTTAGTGCCAATCGGATCTTTAGTGACTTGCACAACCAGTGCTTGGCCTTCATGCACCAAACCGCTGATACCTTCGCCAGTTACACCTTCACGACCGGTGATATCTGCGGCATGAATAAAGGCGGCGCGTGATAAACCAATATCGACAAAGGCGGCCTGCATACCTGGCAACACACGCACAATTTTGCCTTTATAAATATTGCCAACAATGCCACGTCGCTGCGTGCGCTCCACATGCACTTCTTGTAAAACGCCATTTTCAACGACCGCAACCCGCGATTCCATTGGTGTTATGTTGATTAAAATTTCTTCACTCATGGTGCTCTCAGTCTAAGGCATGGAGATGCACGACCTTATTGAACGCAATATAGCAAGATCAAGGCTGTGCAAAAAATATTGAATAAAATAAATACGCTACGACAGAAGAGATTACAGCGTTATCTCTAATACAGCTAAACAAAGACAAGATAAGCGGCAACACCTTTATTTAAGTGTCTAATGTATAACCGCTAGAAAGATACGCTCTATAAGACAAGAGCTAGCGAAAACTGCGTAAGCGTTTAACGTTACTCAGTAACAAGTATAGCCAAGGCCAAAGCAAACTGCTGACCACTACTGGCACTACATAGTAATTAATCTCAGGACGCATGCCTGACAAAGTACTCAGCCATAGCAACAGTAACTGGGCTAAGCCATAAACAACTAATAAAGCAAAAGATTGCTGCCACAGAGGAAAGACTTTCAAACGTTGCTGCAAGGTTAAAACCAAAAACACCACCAACACGAGGGCTAGAGCATGCTGGCCAAAGGGTGTGCCATATAAAACATCTTGGGCAAGTCCCAAGCACCACGCAGTCAGCAAGCCCACTAGATGCGGATCGTTCATCGCCCAAAAAGTAAATACCACACAGCGGCCGTCCAATTTCTAAATTTTCCGGCATTGGCGCGACGGATAGCAATAACGCCACGATCAGCGAACACCACATTGCGATTGTAGTTGTGCCCAATTTACTGCGCCTCCGCTGCTGTGGTCTCTGTCGCTTTGAGCAATTGCTTGGCATCTTCTAAAGCATTTTGTACTTCTTCATCCAAAGCTTGCATTGAGTTTTTGCTATGACTGAATACCAGTAACATATAACGACTGCGATTAAGGTTGGCCGCTGGCAGTGCTTGGATACGTGCAAAAGGCTGCCCCGTATTACGCTGCACTTCACTGACTACGGCAACAGGGTAACCAACAGGAAAACGCTGCCCCATACCCGAGGTCACCAGCAAGTCCCCTTCACGAATATCCGCAGCATCAGTGACGTAACGCAGTTCAAGCGACTCAAGATTACCGACACCACTGGCAATCGCACGCAGACCGTTACGATTCACCTGTACCGGCACACTGTGATTGCTATCAGTAATTAACAACACTCGTGAACTATAGGGCATCACTTCAATAACCTGACCCATAACTCCACGCGCATCCAACACCGGCTGACCTAAAGTCACACCACTGCTGCTACCTTTATTAATTAACACTCGATGCGTATAAGGATTGGGATCAATACCAATTAATTCTGCGACTAAGACACGATCATCAATCAAAGCTGAAGAATTCAGCAATTCACGTAAGCGCACATTTTGTTCAGTGAGCGTGGCTAGCTTTTGCAAACGACGCTGCATCAGCAATGTTTCAGCACGCAGCTGCTCATTCTCGGCGAGCAAGTCAGTACGACTACTAAACATTTGCACGCTGTTAGCCCAAGCCCGAACAGGTAGATCACCTAGCCAATACAAGGGCGTTAGTACCATACCTAAACTACTGCGTACAGGCTTAAGCACTTCAAGACGCGCATCAACTAGCATCAAAGCAATAGACAAGCAGATTAGGATTAAAAACTGTGTACTTAACGCAGTACTTTTAGCAAATAATGGCTTAATGATGTATCCCCCGACGGCTTGTCTGGGCAGTAAGATAAAATTACTGACAGTCAAAATGAGCGATAAACATAGTCAAAACAGTGTTTGAGTAGCCTTAAGGCTTATTCAATCGAGAACAGATCCATTGAATTGCGATCCATCATCTCTAATGCGCGACCACCACCCAGCGCCACACAGTTTTTGGGATTTTCAGCAATAATAACGGCCAAGCCAGTTTCTTGTGCAAGTAATTTATCTATATCACGCAACAATGCACCACCGCCGGTCAAGACCAAGCCACGCTCAGCAATATCAGACGCCAACTCAGGTGGAGACTGCTCGAGAGCACTCTTAACTGCTTGGACGATGGCAGCTAAAGACTCTTGCAAGGCTTCTAAAACCTCATCAGAGTTCAAAGTAAAGCTACGCGGTACGCCTTCTGCAAGATTACGGCCACGCACATCAAACTCAAGTAATTCGCCACCTGGGAAGGCAGAACCAATTTCTTGTTTAATACGCTCAGCAGTGGACTCACCTATTAGGCTGCCATAATTGCGGCGCACATAAGTGATAATCGCCTCATCAAAGCGGTCACCACCCACACGTACTGATTCTGCGTAAACCACCCCATTAAGTGAGATCAAAGCAATTTCAGTGGTACCACCACCAATATCAACAACCATCGAACCGCGCGCTTCATCAACCGGCAAGCCCGCACCGATTGCCGCAGCCATTGGCTCTTCAATTAAAAACACTTCGCGCGCACCGGCACCCAGCGCAGATTCACGAATCGCACGACGCTCAACTTGAGTAGACTTGCACGGCACGCAAATCAACACTCGTGGACTTGACTGTAAAAAGCTATTTTCATGTACTTTATTAATAAAATACTGCAACATTTTCTCGCACACACTAAAGTCTGCAATTACACCATCTTTCATTGGGCGAATTGCACAAATATTTCCTGGGGTACGACCAAGCATACGCTTAGCATCGGTACCTACAGCAACCACACTTTTTTGATTGCCGCGCGTACGGATAGCAACGACCGATGGCTCGTCTAAAACAATACCGCGATCACGTACATAAATGAGTGTGTTGGCAGTTCCTAAATCAATGGATAAGTCACTGGAAAATAGACCGCGTAATTTCTTTAACATGGTATGGGTAACTCTGGGCAACGCGCAATTGAAACGTTGATTAAAAATAATAGCAAACTCTAACAACCATCGTCCTTTTGAGCAAGGTACGCAGTATGATAGATTAGCACTTTATTAACATTAATATTAAATTTACAAGCATATAGATTTAATAGTCGAAACACATTCTTTAAGCAGGAGATCCTCACATGGCACTTGAACGCTGGGACGTGGAAAAACTCGCTCACTTGGCTCGATTAGGCCTCGATGAGTCACAAATAGACAGCAGCACTGCATCCTTAAATGCCGTCCTCGATATGATCAATGCCATGCAAGCGGTAGACACCGAAAATACCACTCCACTGGCCAACCCACTGGAGTTTGTTCAGCGCTTACGCCCTGATACAGTCACAGAAAGTAACCATCGTGATGACTACCAAGCCCTCGCACCCGCTGTAGAAAACGGCTTGTACCTCGTACCTAAAGTCATCGATTAAGGACTTATTTTTTATGCATCAACTTACGTTAGCCAATATCTCCAAAGCGCTGACTGCTAAGCAGTTCTCCGCTCGCGAGCTGACCGAACACTTATTATCACGCGTTGAGCAA